>Ga0105106_10001454_pt1 | contig 17114 bp, 11 predicted proteins | sample PPLLaktember2015_5_FD_79109 | JGI IMG/M metagenome (GOLD analysis project Ga0105106, IMG submission 79109) | Freshwater sediment microbial communities from Prairie Pothole Lake near Jamestown, North Dakota, USA - PPLs Lake P8 Core (1) Depth... | ecosystem: Environmental > Aquatic > Freshwater >...
GGTGAGAAGGTGGTCCCCTACTCCTACGGCAAGTTCCCCTACGCACGGGCGTGGGACGAGGGCTTCTCCATGGATCTCGACAACCCCAGGGGGATTTACCGGTCCAACTGCCTGGCCCGCATCAACGTGGCCGACCGCATGGCCACCCCCAAAGCCCAGGCCGAGCTCGAGGAATTCCGAGAGAAGTTCGGGCGCCCCGCCCAGGCCACCCTCCTCTACCACTGGGCCCGGCTCATCGAGGAGGTTTATGCCTGCGAGCACGCCATCGTGCTGCTGCAGGATCCCGAGATCACCGATCCCAATGTGCGAGCGCCGGCGGAGCCCAGGGCCGGGCGAGGGGTTGGATGCGTCGAGGCTCCACGTGGAACACTCATCCACGACTACTCGACGGATGAAAACGGACTCGTGACCCGGGCCAACCTCATCGTGGGCACCACCCACAATCTCGGCCCCATCAACATGAGCGTGAACCAGGCCGCCCGGACCTTGATCAAAGACGGCAGCGTGGACGAGGGCACCCTCAACAAGATCGAGATGGCCGTCCGCGCCTACGACCCCTGAATTTCCTGCGCCACTCATCGCCTGGACGGCGATCACGGTGTCTCCATCACCATCAGGGATTCCCAGGGCAACCTCGTCAAGCGCTGGCCCAACCCATAGCGCCAACCTCAGAATTCCCGGTCACCGCCCCCCGCGAAAGCGGGGGGCCAGAAGTCCCCGAAAAACCAGGCTTGCCCCACTCTCGCGGAAATAATGATCGGCGTTAATCGAACTGAATAAAGATTGGATCTTTCTTTTCTTGATTCACCGCAAAGGCTCGAAGAACGCAAAGAAAGACAGAAATGGACCCTTCGCTCTTTGCGCCTTTGCGGTGAAAAAATGAAGTATTTCAACCTCAACGAATATAATTACATCATGGCGAATCCTGCCAGGAGTCCAGGGCATCTCGGAAAGCTGGATGCAGGAAATGAGAGACAGGCCGGTGCGGTCACCGGGTCTCGATGCGGACCTCTGTTTCGAGTGTGCTGGTGACGCGCGTGCCGCGGTAGGCTCCGATTACGGGCGCGGTGAGGAGGGGTTGAGCGCTTGCGGCCAGGGCCACGTGCCGGTCCTGCACGGCGAGGCCCAGGGTCGGGTCGTAGCCACGCCAGCCGGCCCCGGGAATGAAGACTTCGGCCCAGGCGTGCAGCTCCGGCTCGTCATGCTCGGCGTCGCTCTGCCGATAACCGCTCACGAACCGGGCCGGTATTCCGCTGAGGCGACAAACCTCCACGAACAGAACCGCCATGTCCCGGCAGGCGCCCGAACCCTCCCGCAATGTTTGTGAGGCTTCCTGAATGCCCGGCTCCTTCCGCACCACCCGCCGAATGCGGTGGAAGAGCGCGGAATTCAGCTCGTCCAGAAAGCCCAGGGTGCCCTCCTCCGCCTTCCGGATGAGGTCCTGCCCCAGCCGCTCCAAAGCCCCCCAATCTTCTTCGGCACCCTGGCTCCCGACTTCCAGGCAGGGAGCCAGCACAAGCCGCGTCATCTCGTCCAGCTGCAACGGCAGTCGCTGGCTCGCTAAGATCAGAAGATAGTCGTAGGGATTCGTTTTGAAGGTCTCAACGAAGGAACTGGTCCTGATTTCGAGCTGATCGGTTGTCAAATCTTCGAGCCAGAGCTGCTCGAAGGGGCTCCCCTCCGCATCGATTCCGGCCGAGATCCCCACGGGCTCAGGATCTGACCGCAGCTCATACTGGAGCAGTTTCTGGAATGCGTCGCACCGCGGGCGCAGCCGGACGAGGTGCGGTTCTAAAAACACCGCCCGGCTGTAGGTGTAGCGGGTCAGGTGGTGGATGACGAATCGCACGGGGGAAGAACCGTATCGCTGGGCGCACCCTGCCGGGATGCCTGCGTCAGCCTGGCCATGATGTTGTCGATCCACTCCGAGGGAAGCTCGTTCACCCCCTGTCGGAGCCGCTCCTGCCACCAGCTCGAGAGCTCTTCGAGGTCCTCCTTCTCGTACCGGTGCTCCACGATCTGAAACGAATCGCGGGCGTAGAGGATCACGTCCACGGGGAAATCCACGTCGGCCGCGCTGATGCGCGTCGAGTCGAAGGAGAGGCATCCCACCTTCAGGGCAAAGGAAATGGGGTCGGCGTACTTGAGCGTACGGTCCAGCACCGGCTTGCCATAGCCCCCTTCTCCGATGATGTGGTAGGGAGTCCCGGGGCCGATCTCGACCCAGTTGCCTTCGGGGTAGACCAGGTACAGGTGGTGCTCCCTGTCCTGCCGAAGCTGGCCGCCGATGAGGGCGAAGATGCTGAAGCAGAAGCCGCTCCTGCGCAGGGCCTCCTCGTCTTCTTCGGCCACGGTCCGGATCATCCGCGCAAAGAGGTTCACGACCTTGTAGAGGCGATCCAGGGGGGGCCTCTCGGATTCCAGGATCTCGTGGAAATAAGTCAGGGCCTTGTCGCGGATGGACCTCAGGCCCGAGGTCATGACGAAGAAGGCTCCCTCGTCAATGTCGTAGCATGAGACCTTTTTCGCGGTGATGCACTCGTTGCCCGAGGTCACCCGCGTGTCGGCGATCCCCACCAGTCCGTCCTTCACGGTGATACCCAGGCAATAGGTCATTCGCGATCACACTCCGTCTCGATGAACGCCGTAAAATCCCTCAAATCCATTACTGGTCGGCCATGCTGATACAGGAATCCCCGTCCGGTTGGCAAGAGAAATTGACCCAGAGCTCCCGGTCGACGAGGTTCAGCTCGTTCTGGAGATGGTCGATGAATTCGTGCAGGCCGAAGCGGAAAACGTCGTCAATCTTCTTGTAGGCGAGCTCCGCGCAGAGATTCCCCAGGAGCTGCTCGGCCCGGCTCTGGAAGTAGCCCAGCTGGGTGCCGGTGATCTCATGGAGGGAGGCCTGGGCTCTCGTGAGACAGTGCAGAGCCGATCGCGGAAAGTTGCGGTCGAGCAGCAGGAGCTCCGCGACGTTGGCCGGCAGGATGCGGCCATAGTTCTGTCGATAGGCCTGCAGCGCGCTTGTGGTCCGCAGAAGCGCGGCCCACTGGATGTCGTCCGTGGCCGTACCCACCGCCCCGAGATGGGGAAGGATGATGAAGTACTTCACGTCCAGGATGCGCGAAGTCTTGTCCGCCCTTTCCAGCATGCGCCCCATGTTGAAGAAATGCCACCCTTCGCCGTGCGTCATGGCGTCGTTGGCGATCCCGCCGAGCAGCATGCTCCGCATCTTGATGTCCTGGCACAGCTCGTAGGGGTTTTCGAGAAACGGCTCAGGATGCTTGACGACCTCTTCCATGAGGTGAAAGAACCGGTTGACCTGCTCCCACATCTCCGAAGGAATGATCTCGCGTACCGAGCTCGCATTGAAGCGCGCCGCTCGAAGGCAGTTCGCGATGGAGTTGGGGTAGGCCCCGTCGACGGTCAGAAACCGGGTGACTCGGGCCTGGTCGGCAGCTCCGTACTTCTCCCGAAAAAAGGCGCTGTCGCCCGTCACGCTGACGAGGGGCTCCCACTGCTGCAGGGCGAAATCCGGCAGGTCCAGCGTGAGATGCCAGTTCACCTCGATGAATCGCGCAATGTTCTCGGCTCGCTCCAGGTAGCGGGCCATCCAGTAAATCGCATCGGCTACACGGCTCAGCATCAGCATGGGCGGATTCTCCCGATTCTATCCCTGTTGGACCGCGGCCTTCGAAAGCACCCACGTGTCCTTGCTGCCTCCCCCCTGAGAGGAGTTGACCACCAGGGATCCTTTCTTGAGCGCGACGCGCGTGAGGCCCCCGGGCAGAACGTAGATTTCCTCCCCGTAGAGGATGAAGGGTCGGAGGTCCACGTGGCGGCCTTCCAGGTGATCCTCCACGATCACCGGAACCCTCGAGAGCGACAGGGCCGGCTGGGCGATGTAGTTCCGGGGATTGGCCCGGATCTTTTCGGCGAAGCTGCGCTGCTCGGCCTCGGTGGATGCCGGCCCTACCAGCATGCCGTACCCCCCCGATTCATTGGCGCTCTTCACCACCAGCGACGGAAGGTGGTCGAGCACGTACCCACGGTCCGCATCGCGCCAGCAGAGGTAGGTCGGCACATTGGGGATGATCATTTCTTCGTCCAGGTAATATTTTATCATTTCAGCCACATAGGCATAAATGACCTTGTCGTCGGCAACGCCGGTGCCGGGAGCGTTCGCCATGGCCACGCGCCCCGCCCGATACACCTCCATGAGGCCGGGGACCCCCAGCAGAGAGTCCGGTCGGAAGCAGCGGGGATCCAGGAAGTCGTCGTTGACCCGGCGGTAGAGCACGTCAACCTTCCGGAGTCCCCTGGTCGTCCGCATGCAGACATCGCCGCCGCTCACCACGAGGTCGTCCCCCTGGACCAGCTCGATTCCCGCCTGCTGGGCCAGGAAGGAGTGCTCGAAGTACGCCGAGTTGAAGATTCCCGGCGTGAGAAGGCCCACGAGAGGCCTGCCGTTTCCGGGCGGGGCGATGTGGTGCAGCATGTCCAGGAGATGTGCCGGATAGTCGTCCACGGGAGTGACCCTGGAGGCGGCGAAAACCTCCGGAAAGGTCCGCTTCATCATCCGGCGGTTGGCGAGCACGTATGAGACCCCGGAGGGGCAGCGCAGGTTGTCCTCCAGGACGTAGAACTGCCCATCCGCGTCCCGCACGAGGTCCGTACCCGTGATGTGGCACCAGATCCCGTGGGGCGGGTTGAGGCCCCGACATTGGGGATGATACCCCTCGGCGGAGAGGATCAGCTCCTCCGGAACGACGCGGTCCCGGATGATCCGTTGATCGTGGTAGATGTCGTCGATGAAAAGGTTCAGGGCACGGATGCGCTGCTTGAGCCCCCGTTCGATCCAGTCCCATTCGTCGGCCGTCACCACGCGGGGGATGAGGTCGAATGGCCAGATGCGCTCGGTTCCGGCTTCGTGCCCGTAGACCGTGAAGGTGATCCCCATGTCGAAGAGCAGCTGCTCGGCGATGACCTGCCTGCGCCGCAGCTCTCCGGGCGGAAGGGTCTCGATCTTTTCCACCAGGAGCCTGGTTCCTTCCCTGGGAAGGCCTCCGGGCTGGATCATCTCGTCGTAGTAGGGACCGATGTCATACTCCTGGAATTTCATCCGGCCTCGATCCTCATGTGGAAAAGGTTACGGTTCGGTGACACTGCGAGCGGGTCAGATGCTCGATCTCATACCCTTTCAGGAGCTCCCGACTTTCAGCACTCGGGGTCTCGGGGTCCTGAGGTGCCCTCGCAGTTTGCAAAAGCCCGGCCACATCGCTGGCCGATCCCTGCCAGGCCTGCACCTGCGGGCCCCTTGGCCAGGAATGCCACGCCGTTCGCCTTCAGGCAGCAAAGACCCTTATTTCTGCCTTATCATGATCGACACAAAAAGAGGAAGTATGGATTCAGGCCCGGAGAGCATGGAACAATTTTGTGCATCGAACGGATCCTGGCCCCGAAAAGCCCGCCTTGTGAACGAACAGCCATCAGCCATTAACCCCGGGGAGGAAGGGGGGATTCGTCCCGGTCCTTCAGATCCTCCGGCGGTGGAGGCGGAAGAAGGGGTGAATCCTTCGGTTCCTTCAACTCGGGTGGGTCGATGGGATTCTCGGGTCCCGGTGGCGGCGGTTTCTCATCCCGTGGCGGCGGTGGTGGACGAGGAGGCCGTTGAGGCACAGGGAGGAAGTACGGCTCCCCGTCCTCTGAAGTCTCCCCTGCTCCAAATTGGACGGTAGGGCCGGGTTGCGTCCCGGCCTGAAATCATCTTCATATGTTTGACCCGCCGGTAACGAAGGCGTAACAATCGGGAGTCAAACTGGAGCTTAGCTTTGCCCATTGCTGAAGAGAGGGGATTGGGATGAGGCGGGTTTCGGTCAATGCCGCAGTGCTGTCGCTGGGGTTCCTCCTGATTGCCTGGCTGGCTCCCTATGAAAAGGGGCCGTGGTTGGGATACCGGTCGTCGGTGACCGATGATCCGCCCTGGCGCGGTTTTCCGGCCATGGTGACCGACGTCTCCCGAGATTCCGCCGTCTGCGATCCCAACAAACTGCTCAATGTGCTGGTGGATTCCGCCGTCTACGGCCGCGGCGACCCGGATCTCCTCCTGCCCCTGAAAACCGACATTTCCTGCAGCGATCACGGCGTCTCCATGCAGGCCTCGCTCATTGGCGCCAGCGGATTGGGGCTGAGCAAGTCCGAAGTCCCGGTACTCTACCTCGGCAGCACACAGGCCGGGATTGAAACGGCCGAAGCCTGGGGAATCGAGCGGGTGGTCTCCCAGTCGACCGCCGGCTTCAACCAGTCCTTGTCCGACCGTGCCCTTTGGGGGGCCTGGATGCGGGGCCACGGCTTCGGCTACGTCCACGCCGCACGCCCGGATGGCGGCGGGCACTGTGAGAGCGTGCCGCTGGTAGCCGCGCCCCGCGACTCCAACGAGCTCGCCGACGTCTGGAACACGCCCTGCCTGGAGCTCATGGTCCACTACGACATCCTCCACGAATCGGACAGCACGGCCACGGCCCGTTTCGCCGGCATGATCCTCCATCTGCTGACGGTTCATCCGACATGGAACTATTTCGACGCGCGCGCGGCGCTGCGCCAGGTGGCCCGGCGGCATCCGAAGCTGGTCGAGAAATGCCCGACCAAGAATCCGTCCTTTTATGATCCGAGCCACCCCGACCGCTGGAATTCCTGCCAGGGCTACGGTGTGGTCGACGACATCGCCAGCCGCGATGCCGCATCGCGCCTGACCCTGGCTGAGCTCGAAGTCCAGCCGCCGTCGGGAATACGCGCCACGGGGGATTCGGAACATGGCTGGATCGATCTGGAATGGTACGATTTCGCCCAGAGCAGGTTCGAGCGCATGCTGGTCGTTCAATTCGATTCACCCCCGGATTATGAAACGCCGCACTCGCAGGGGAAAATCATTTTCTCGGGCGCTCCCGGGCGTGGCTGGGTGCGTGTGCGCCCGGAGAAGCGCGGGACCTCCCACTTCGGATTCTATTCCATCGCCGAGGACGGAACCGCTTCCCCCTCGAAGCCTACGCGCGGCCGGCCGTCACCCTCGAAACAAATGTTCCGCCCGTACTCTCCAATGTCGATAACCTGCGCTGAGGTTCTCCAAAGAGTCCTCTTGAATGGCAGGGCCGGGGCGAACAGCGAGGTCCCTGCGTGCATCCGATCCGTGACGGGCGACCGCGATGAGCGGGTCGATACGCGCTTGCTTCAGGTCATCTACGCTTTCGAGAACCAGCGTATGTGGGCCTTCACCGGCCGGCAGATGGATGTTTTCATCGAGTCCGAGCCCGTGGGGCAAACGGCCCAAACCAGGAGGGGAACATGAAGAAGATGGCTGCGCCGTGCCGCACCGGAAACCAGGAACCAGAAACCGACAACTCGAAACCGCCCCTACGCAAACCCGCCGTTGACCCCAATGACCTGGCCCGTGATCCAGGACGCTTCCTCACTGCAGAGGAAGCAGACCACCCGGGCGATGTCGTCGGGGTCGCCGATGCGTCCCAATGCGGCCATTTCAGCCAACTGCTGAATGGTCTCCTCGGACTTTCCCATGGTGAAGAGCTCCGTGCGGGTGGGACCGGGCGCCACCGCATTCACCGTGATGCCTCGCGCCCCGACCTCCTTGGCGAAGACGCGGGTCAGCTGCTCGACGGCTGCTTTGGTCGCGGAATAGGCGCCGTAGCCGGGGAACATGAGGCGCGTGACCGAGCTCGACAGGTTCACGATCCGCCCCCCGTCGCTCACATGCTCGGCCGCCGCCCTCAACGCCAGGAACACGCCTTTGACGTTGATGCTGAAAATGCGGTCGAAATCCTCTTCACTCGTCAGCTGGATCGGCTTCGTGATGATGATGCCCGCGTTGTTCACGAGGATGTCCAGCTTCCCGAAGGCCTTCAGGGTCGTCGCGAAGAGCGCGGCAACGTCCTCCGGCCGGCTCATGTCCGCCTGGACGGCGAGGGCTTTCCCACCGAGTCTGTTGATCTCGGACACAACCTTCCGGGCGGCCTTTTCGTTGCTCGCGAAATTGACGGCCACATGGGCTCCGGCTCGCGCGAGGGAAATGGCAACGCTGCGCCCGATCCCCCTCGAACCGCCCGTGACGACAGCGGATCTGTTCAACAGTTTCTTCATGCTCTTCTCGCTTCCTCGCAACCGCCATCATTCGAATCACCCGGCAGCACTTCACCTGTCCCCGTTGCGGTCTCCTGGTTTGGAACCACGGGAGGCCGCTCCAGCCCGGAAATCCTTAGGGTCCCGGGGACATAGTCGGGAGGCAGGTAGCTCTCCGGGATCGTGGTGCGGTTGCCGTCCCGGATCTGGGCGTAGTGGGGCGACATGATCTCCACACCGGCCTGGTTGAACTTGTCCTGGATGTTGGCGTGGAGCTCCGAGGTGGTGCGCGGCATCTTTTCCGGAACCTTCGTGTAGAGATTGATCTGGTAGGCGACGTAGAAATCGTTCAGGGCCGTTTGAAGCACGAACGGGGCGGGCGATTCCAGGACATTCGAAGTGGCCCTGGCGGCCTCGATGAGGAGCTCATGGACCTGCTGCCAGGGCACATCGTACCCGATGGTGACGGTCGTGTGGAGAATCAGGCCGCTTCGCTGCGCCTGGATGCTGTAGTTGGTGATCTGGGCGCTCATCACGGTCGAATTGGCCATGGTGATGGTTTCGTTCTTGAAAGTCCTCACGCGTGTGACCATGGTTTTCCTCTGAACCACAGTCCCCATGACGTCTCCGATCTTCACCACATCCCCTTCGCGGAAGGCCTGCATGTAGGTCAGGCTGAGTCCCGCCGCCAGGTTTCCAATGGCCGATGTCGAACCGAGAGAGAAAAGCACGCCCACGAAGATGGAAACACCCTTGAAAGCCGGTGAATTGGAGCCGGGTATGTAGGGATAGGCCACCACAACGGCAAAGGCAACGATCATCATCCTGAGGATCTTGTAGGTCGGCTCGGCCAGATCCGAGTCGAAATCCCGGATGACTACTTTCCCGTCACGCACCAGGCCGAAGAAATATTTGAGGCTTTTGAGCAGATAATGGGAGATGGCGATCAGGACGCCGATGAACACCAGCCCGGGTGTCTGATTCCAAAGGGCGTTTCCCATGGTGCTGAGAGCGCCCAGAGCGTAATTGAAGAGGCGCATGGCGAGCCTCTGGGTCCACGGGAAGAAGCTCAACCCCAGCTGAACGTAGAAGTAGACCAGCAAGAAGATGGATATGACCTTGAAGATCTTCCCGACAGCCACCGCCACCTGCTTGATTCGATCGGCGGTGAAGAACTCGAAGTTGCCGATGCGCAGGGAGGGAACGAAGGTCGCCGCCCGGATGAAGGCCTCCAGCTTTCGCACACCCCGCTCCTGGAGCTTCAGGAGAAGGATGAGAATCACGGTGCTGAGCAGTGTGTAGAATACTCCCTGGGCGATGATGCGCAGGCTTCTTCTGTCGCGGTATTCACGGACGGAATTCCTGAACTTCTCGGCGATTTCCCGGGTCAGCACCTTCCGGTCGCGCCCTTCCAGCGAACCATCCTTGTCAAAGACCGCCATGAGAAAAAAATCGTCCGCCGAGATTTCGCTGACGAATTCTCCATCCTGCACTTCGATGGATTCGGGACGTCTCGGGAGATCCTTTGCGAATATGAGCAAACGTTCGGTAATGCCGTTGGCGCGATACTGGGGACTGAAGGCCTTGCTGCCCACACGAATCTCGTGAACCACCTGGCCATCCAGAACAATCTGTGCCGGTGGATGATTCAGCTCGTCCTCACCCCAGGCGGGAGAGGGCAGAGCCAGCGCCAGGCAAAATACCACAAACCCCGCTCTTCCAATGTTCATCATCTCCTCCCCGTTGACTGTTCGCAGGCGAACCCCGTGCTTGCCGGCACGGATGGGTACTGAGGCCGGTCAAGAACGGATCCTCCCGGTAAGATATGGAGCCTTGAAGTCGATGGAAAGCGTCCCGGTCGGATTAAAGAGGCCTGCGACCGCGAAAGACCGGAGCTCAGTCTCCCAGGATGGGCCAGCAGAGCCGGGGGGGAAATCCTTTTGCAGTTGTGGTGGGCACGATGAACCTGTGCCCACCCTACCAGTATCGTTGGTGCTGCTCGGAACCGCAGGGTGGGCACAGGTTCATCGTGCCCACCGAAACGGGCGCCCAACTTACGCCAGACTGCGCATCTCCTGCCCCGGCAGAGGGGCGGCTCTCTCTATCAGCTCACCTCGATACCGTCTACCCGAAGGGAACGGCGGCTGCGAACCCTTTCCGCATCCAGGACGGACATGCTTACGGTCCGGGAGTGGGAGACATCAAGGGCGGCATCGTCCAGATGTTCTATGCCCTCAAGGTGCTGCAGGACTTGAAGCGGGACACGCCTCCCGTTTCCGTCTTCCTCACGGGAGACGAGGAAATCGGCAGCATGCGGGGGCGGCCCCACATCGAAGGGATCGCCCGGCGCTCAGTATGGGTGCTCGTCATGGAGCCGTCATCCAAACCCGGGTCCGTGGCCGTTCGAAGGTGGGGCCTCGGATCGTTTTACCTCACCATCCACGGGAAGCCCGCCCATGTGCTCAAACCAGAAGCTGACGGCGTCAACGCGTGCCGGGAGCTGGCCCTGAAGATCCTGGCCCTGGAGGCCTTGAGCGATCCCGTCGCGGGGATCAAGGTGTCGGTCAACCTGGTGCGGGGAGGCCGCTCCCGCCAGGTGACGGCGGCCGAAGCCCGTGCGGACATCGACGTGCGGGTTCGGGATGTGGTGCGCATGGAGGCCGTCGAGGCCATGGTGAGGCAGGTGGCCGGAACGCCCATCCTTCCGGGCATCCGGATCGACCTTCAGGGCAGGCTCACCCGGGCCTCCCCTGGAGCCCAATGCCGCAACGGAAGCCCTGTTGCAGGTGGCTCGGGAGGTCGCCGGCGCGATGGGCATGGAAATCCACCCCATCGAGGAATATGGGGGCTCCCACGGCTGTTTCACCTCGGCCCTGGGAGTGGCGACCCTGGATGGGCTGGGACCCCTCACCTACGACATGTGCGGCGACGAAGAGCACATTCAGGTCGAAAGCCTGGCCCCGCGAACGGCCCTCCTGGCGGGAATCATCTCGAGGCTGGCCGGGCCTCAAGAAAAGGGTTGAAAAAGCTGCAGGATTCAAGCAAAGCTGAAGTGCCGTCAGGAAGCGCCATCACCCCTCACGAGAAAAGAAGAAAGGATCGACATGGTCAGGAAGCTCACGCTCGTATGTTGTCTCGTACTCGTTTTTGCCGCTTATGTTTCGGCAGAAGGTCCACTTCCCAAAGACGAAAAGAAGCATACGACCATCGGGAAGTATGTGACCGCAGCGGATGCCTATGAGATGTGGAAGGCCAACCCCGACAAGGTCAAGGTCCTGGATGTGCGTACACCCGAAGAATATGTGTTCGTCGGGCACGCTCCCATGGCGCACAATGTTCCCATCCAATTGTGGGCCGGCAAGTTCAACGCCGAGAAGAAGGACTTCCCGCTGGCAGACAACCCGGATTTCGAAGCACAACTGAAGAAGAGATTCGGCGAGCAGGACACCATCATTGCCATGTGCCGCTCCGGCCACCGGAGCGCTGTTGCCATCAACCGGATGGCCAAAGCCGGATTCGTCAATGTTTACAACGTGGTCGATGGCTATGAAGGCGACAAGATTGCGGACGAAGACAGCTACTTCAAAGGTAAGAGGATGACCAACGGATGGAAGAACTCCCCGGCCCCCTGGACCTACAGTCTGGAGCCGGCGCTGGTCTTTGAGCCATAGCCAGCAAAGCCGGCAGCACTTGCACCCCTGACGGTGCCACCCATCCTCCCCCTGCCTGTCAAATGCGGGGACCTCATGAAGAGGACAAATGAGCTCCCGAGCTGCTCTCCCAGCCGAAAGGTTTTCAGACGCAACGGGCGACTCAACGTGCGTCGCCCCCCGCGCGGGGGCGTGGATTGAAACCAGACGCCGTATGATCATAGCTTCAACGATACGGTGATGACGCCGGGGTCGTCCATGTCGCGCCGGGTGGTGAAGCCCAGGCTCTTGCAGACCTTGAGCATGGGGATGTTTTCGCAGAGCACCTGGCCCGAGATCTCCCGGATGCCGCGGCTCCGCGCGTAGTCGATGATGCGGCGCATGAGGAGCTTGCCCAGTCCCTTGCCTGCCGCCTTGTGGTGCACCAGGATGGCGTACTCCGCATGCTCGCTGTCCGGGTCGCAGATGATGCGCACGCTGCCGTAGAGCTTGCCCCCGCCATCCGCGAAACTGTTCGTGGATGCAGCCACCAGAGCCATCTCGCGGTCGTAGTCGATCTGGGTGAGCCGGGCGGCCTCATGGTGCGAGATCTCCTCGACGGGATGCAGGAATCGCATGCGCCGGGCTTCGAGTGTGAGGCTCTCCACGATTTCGAGAAACCCCGGCTCGTCTTCGGGCCTGATGGGCCGGATCTGCAGGATCTCCCCATCCCGCAGGGTGACCCAGTCCTCGAGCTCCTTGGGATACGGGCGAATGGCCAGCCTCTCCGAGGCCGAAATGGCGGATCGGGCCACTCGAATGCGGGCTCCCGAAGCCACGATGTCCGATTCATTCACCAGGAGCGGGTTGATCTCGATCTCGGCGATCTCCGCAATGTCGCACACCAGCTGGGAGATCTTGACCAGGCTCAGGGCTACCCCCCTGAGGTCCGCGGCAGCAGCGGTTTCGCTTCCCTTGAGCAGCCTGCAGATGCGTGTTCGGCCCATCACCTCCCTGGCGAGATGCATGTTGAGGGGGGGAAGGGCCACGGCCCGGTCCTGAATCTCCCCGGCATGCCTGCCGCCGTGGCCGAACCGGATGACGGGACCGAACTGGGGGTCCTCGACCACGTGGATCATCAGTTCATGGCCGACCGGCTTGCAGACCGGAGCCGTGGAATCCCCGGGGTCGAGGGAGGATTCTCGACCCGGCACGGGCCGATTCGAAGCGTCCGCCGCGATGGGGGGAGCGGTCCGGACTCCATATGCGGTCAAAACGGATCGGACTTCTGCATCCGCGAGCCACTGGCGGCCACCCGCGAGCGCCTCTTCCACCACTCTCAGAGCTGTCTGCACGTCGGGCGCGAAGGATTCGGGAATGCTCGGCGGCGTTTCCATGAGCATTTCCTGGTTCTTCTGGTAGCGCACCATGTGCGTGAAGGCTCGCACGGCGTCGTAGGGGGTCTTGTACGTGGGAATGCGATGTTCGTAAAAGATCCGACGGGCTTGCGCGGCGGTCTGCTCACCCAGCCAGCTGGTGAGGAGGACGGGGGGCCTGGGTCTCTGGAGGCGCTTCCGGTAAGTCCTCGCCACGGCATCCGCGGCATCGGAGCCCGACACGACGGCGACGGGACAGCTCAGGACGAGAACGGCATCCACCTGCCTGTCTTCCAGCAGCACGTCGAGGGCTTGGGCGTAACGATCCGCCGAGGCATCGCTCATGATGTCCACGGGGTTTCCACGGGACCAGGTGGAAGGGAGCACTCCATCCAGTCGCCTGATGGTTTCGGGAGAAAGCTCGGCCATGCGGCCCCCTCGATCCATGAGCGCATCGGTGGCCATGACCCCGACCCCGCCCCCGTTGGTGAGGATGGCCATCCGGTCTCCCGTGATCTTCCGCGGCATCATGGCCAGGGTCTCGACGGCATCGAACAGGGCCTGCATCTCGAGGACGCGCAGCATGCCCGCGCGGCGAAAGGCTGCATCGTAGACGGCGTCGTCCCCTTCAACGGCGCCGGTGTGGCGGGCCGCCGCCAGGGCCCCTTCGCGGCTGCGGCCGGCTTTGACCACGATGACCGGCTTGACGCGAGCCGCGGCCCGGGCGGCGGACATGAACTTGCGGCACTGGGTCACCGTCTCCATGTACAGAAGAATGGCGCGTGTCTTGAAATCGGTGGCCAGGTAATCCAGCATGTCCCCGAAATCCACGTCGGCCATGTCCCCGAGGGATATGAAGCACGAGAAGCCGATGGATCGGGAGACAGCCCAGTCCAGAACCGAAGTCTGCACGGCTCCGGACTGGGCCACCAGGGCGATGGAGCCCGCCGGCGGGCGGACGATGTGCGCCATGCTCGCATTCAGGTTGGCGCCGGGAACCATGATGCCCAGGCAGTTGGGGCCGACGATCCGCAGCAGGTAGGGGCGGGCGGCGTCGGTCATCCTGGAGCAGAGCTTCCTGCCCTCTTCATCCCCCCCTTCCCCGAAGCCGGCCGTGATCACCACCGCACCCCGCGTCCCCTTTTCACCGAGCTCGGCGATGACGCCCGGAACGCTGTCCCGGGGAACGGCGACCACCGCCAGGTCGGGGGCCTGCGGGAGACTGGCCACACCTGGATAGCATTTCACTCCCCCGATGAAGCTGTAGTTGCGATTCACCAGGTAAACGGGAAGGTTGAAGCCCGAGTGCAGGAGGTTGCGGGTGATCACCTCTCCCACCGAGCCCGGTTTCTCGCTGGCACCGATGAGAACGACGCTCGACGGGTGCATCAGGCTGGACAGGTTCCTCACGGACATCTTTTCACCTCCGCACCGGTGTCCACATCATCAAGGCGGGGACACAACCCATACGCATCAAGTTATCGCGGAAATCACTATGATTCCCCCCTCGAGGGGGGCAAGGGGGGTGTTGAGATTGACTCAAACGGATCGCATTTCGGACGTTCGAACACCCCCTACCCCCCTGAAAGGGGGGAATCAGTTCGCCAACCATTTTAGCTTGTTGCGTATGGAGTTGTTGCGTCCCCGCCAGAGGTCTCGTAAGGTGGTAGTCCAAATCTTCAGGTCAAGATCGAGTGGGGAGTCTGTCCGTGTTCTTCATTCTGCACGGAAGAGTGCTCGCAACCAGTGCATTTGAGATCATGAGCTGATTCAGCGCAAAACAGGGTAGCGAAAGAATAGGGCAGAGCACGAGATCCCGCAATCCCCTTCTTCCACCAAAAAGCGGGAACCGGGTGGGAGCGCCTCGACTCACCCCCCCGGAAATTTTTCGCGGGACCTCCCGAACGCCATGGCTGCAAGCCCGTAGAGGGCGACGGCCAGCAGGATGACGGCGTTGAGCCCGAGGTGAACGGCCAGGATGGAGGCCAGCACCGTGGCGAGGACCGAAGCGCAGCCGTTGATTCCCGAGGCCCAGGGCACGTGAGCAGGTTTTGAATCCCCGACCATCGCAAGACCGAGAGGGAAGGGCATCCCCATCAGGAAGGCCAGCGGGGCGATGACCGCCATGGAAACGGCGATCCGGGCCGCGTCGCCGAGGGTCGCCAGTCGGGTGAAGAGCCAGGGGAGGAGGGTGATGTCGAGGACGGCAAGCAGTGCGATGCCCCCCGTGGCCATGAGGATCGAACCCCCCTGCCCCATCACGCGCCGCCTCGACAGGGCCTCACGCAAGGCCGCCGAAGCGCGGCTCCCCAGACCGGCAAAGACCAGAAATCCCGCGATGACCACCGAGGCCGCAGTGATGGGGTGGCCCAGGAACAGGATGAGCTTCTGGATGAACGCGATCTCCATGAAGAGGAAGGCCAGCCCCAGGGCTGCGAAATAAAGGACCACCCGGCCTCCGCCCATGCCCGATTCTCCTCCGCGCTCCAGGAAGAAGAGCGGAGCCAGGATGAGGATGAGGCTCAGCACCAGGGCCTGAATCAGCGTCATCACGAGCACCGGGTAGGCCCACTCCATGAGCGGGAGCCCGCCGCGGCCCCTGGATGAAAGGATCTCGGGGAGCGTCCGCCACTTGAAAAAGTGGAAGAAATAGGGACGATCGTCCGTAGCCGGCTCGATGGAGAACTTGTACCGTTCCATGAACGCGTCGCGCTGCTCGCCCAGAAGCGCACGGGCTCCATCCGAGAGATACGGCTCGTCGAGCAGGTTGAACGAACGGGTTTCCCCGGGTTGGACACCGGGGCAGAAGTCGATGTCGAAGCCGCGCCGGTTGCAGAAGTCGCGAATTTGAGCCCCATCTTCCGCCGAGATGGCTCCCTTTTTGACCAGGAGCGTCGTCGTGCTCCAGCTGCGAATGAGGGCCATCCTCTCGCCCGGGGTCGAAATTCCCGATCGTTCCAGGGCTACAACAGCCGTGGCGAAGAGCTTCAGGCTGTCCCGGGGCGGCACCTTGAGCCAGCGCGTGACGGCGAGATAGCCGCCGGGGCTGAGGATGCGGTAAGCTTCGCTCATGGACTCCACGGTGTAGAGATAGGATTCGCTGAGCGCGTGGCCCCCCGTCGCCGAGGCCGTGAAAGAATCCAGGAGCGAAACCTGGATCAGGTCGAAGGACTCCCGGCTCCTGGACACGAAGCTTCTCGCCTCGGCGGCATGGATCCCCACCTTCTCGTCGCTGTACAAGTGGCCGGCGTACTCCCCGAACGCATCCCTCACCAGGTCGATCATACAGGCGTCGAGCTCCACGGCGTCGATGCTCCGAGCGCCATGAGCCCTTGCCATGAGCACATCCATCCCGCCTCCCGCCCCCAGCACCAAAACTCTAGGGGCCTTCAGGAGCCGGTATGGCAGGGCGGACGTCAGGCAATCCAGGAAGGCGAGGGGTTCAAGCCGGCCGTCGAAGCGGGTGATGGGGCTCATGGAATCGCCGTCCACGAAGACGCCGAGCTGCGGGGGAGGCTCGGCATGGCATTGAAGACCCATTCCCGGCGCATGGCGGAAGGGGATGGACGGGCTCTCGACGACGCTGAGCCATCCGAGGGGACTGAACCGTTGGGCGACGACCCTGGCCCCGGGCGCCAGCAATGCACTGCTCAGCCCCTTGTAGGGGGAAATCCCGGGAAAGGTCCCGTGCTGAGGCCACAGCAGGGGGAAGCCGGCACCGCACAGCATCAGGAGGCTGCCGACGGCTCTGGATCGCCGCGGCTTCAAATCGAGCCGGACGAGGCCGGCAGCTGCAAAACCGGGTGCCGAAAGGACAGCCAGGCAATCCCATGGCGGCAGGACAAAGAGGAGGACCATGATTCCGAGGGCCCCGAAGCCGGCTCCCAGGAGGTCGTAGAAATAGATCCGGTGGATGGCTTTCGGGAAACGGGCGAGGGCCAGGGTCAGGCAATTCCCCGCAAAGAAGAACGGCAGAAAA
>Ga0105106_10001455_pt1 | contig 17113 bp, 13 predicted proteins | sample PPLLaktember2015_5_FD_79109 | JGI IMG/M metagenome (GOLD analysis project Ga0105106, IMG submission 79109) | Freshwater sediment microbial communities from Prairie Pothole Lake near Jamestown, North Dakota, USA - PPLs Lake P8 Core (1) Depth... | ecosystem: Environmental > Aquatic > Freshwater >...
CACGAGCAGATCCTCGGTCGATCAGCTGATAGAGGGAACGTCGGCAGCCGCCCGGGCGTGCGCAGTCCGGGGTCCTCGAAGTACATGAAAGCCCGCGCGCGGAAGACCCGGCCAAGATCCGGCATCCGCGAGCGGCAACCTATCCCATATAAGACTTGGCGTGCCGTCCGAATGGGTCCGGATCCGCCTCGGCAGGGGATGCCTGAGATCACTTGCAGGACAAGGCCGCCGCGCTCAGGTGCGTTTCGACACGGGCGGAGGCCCCATCCCACGACCACTCGCCTTGAACGTGCGAGCGGCCGTTGCGACCGTACTCGGCCGCCAAGGATGGCCGCGTCAGCAGGTGCCAGACCGCTTCGGCGAACGCATCCTCGTCGCGGCGGACAAGCAGGCCGGTCGTGCCGTCCAGAACGGTCTCAGGGATGCCGCCCTCGCGAACGGCCACGACCGGGGTCCCGCAGGCCATCGATTCGAGCGGCACCAACCCGAACGGCTCGCGGATCGGCGAGTAGACCGTCACGGATGCCTGGTTGTAGATCATGACCAGGTCCTGATCGGTGACGCCCTCCAGGAGCCCCAACTCGACGCTCAACTCGGCGGCCAGTCCTTCGAGGAAGACCCTCTCCGGCGGGTTGGCGAAGTTGCTGGCGATGATCAGCGCCGGCCGGCGCGAGACCGGGATCCTGGCCACGCTGCGAATCAGAAAGTCGAATGCCTTCAGCGGCGTGAGCGAACCGACCGAGACCAACAGCGGCCGCTTGGGGACTGCCTGCGGACGGAACGCGTCCGTGTCGACGCCCAGGTAGTTGACCGAGGTCCGGATCTGGTAGGTCTCCTCCACCCGGGCGCGCATGTGCTCCGAGTTGACCAGGACGCTGCCGGCGCGGCGGATATTCCTGCGATCCAGCCACTTGAGCGTGGCGTGGTAGATCTTCGGCAGCGGGTCGATCCGATCCATCAGCCGCCGGGCGGCCGAGGTGGACTGTTCATATGGTCGGTCCGGCATCGGCTCGTACAGGCGCCGCAGGGGTTCCTGGCAGAAGAAGACCGACGGCGTGCGGGTGAGATACCGGAGAACGGAGGGACTGTTCTCGAACCGGCAGGGGTGGACGAAAACCACATCGTAGCCAGCGGCGTCGATCCGGCGGGCGATCCGGCGGGACACCCGCTGTATCCGGGCCAGGTCTACCAGGCGCAGGACCTGGTTCAGCCGGCCGAACGGCGACCGCAGGAGAGGCGTCGGACGGAATTCGAAGACATGGTGTGCCGCGGCCAGGGGACGCAGATCACCAAACTCGTGGTCGGCGCTGCTGAGGCTGTAGACCTCGACCTGGTGGCTGGCGGAGAGCCGCCGTGTCAGCTCATGCAGCGTCCGCTTGGCGCCGCCGGAGGGCAGATTGTGGTAGATGGCTATTCGCATGATGGCTGGGATCCGCGCCGGAGTCCTCGGCTCAATCGCTTCGCGACCCGGCGCTCGCCGGCCCGCTCCACACAGGCGCCGCGATCCGCACGGACTGGGCGGCGGGCCTCGCCTCGATCGACGGACCCAGTTCGGCTTCGGCCAGGCGCAGGTCGGCCTCGACCATCAGGCGGACCACGTCGGCGAAGCGGGTCGTGGCCTTCCACCCCAGCAGGCGGGCGGCACGGCCCGGGTCGCCGCGCAGCTCATGCACTTCCGCCGGGCGGAAGAAGTGGTCGTCCACCTTGACGTACTCGGACGGATCGAGCCCGACCAGGTTGAAGGCACGCTCGACGAACTCGCGCACCGTGTGAGTCTCCCCGGTGGCCAGGACGTAGTCACCGGGCTCGGAATGCTGGAGCATCCGCCACATCGCCTCGACGTATTCAGGCGAGTAGCCCCAGTCGCGGCGGGCGTCGAGGTTGCCCAGCCGGAGTTCGTGTGCCAGGCCGAGCTTGATGCGGGCCGCCGCGCTGGTGATCTTGCGCGTCACGAATTCGTAGCCGCGCCGCTCGGACTCGTGGTTGAAGGCGATGCCGCCGCAGGCGAACATCCCGTAGGCCTCGCGGTAGTTGCGGGTCAGCTGGAAGCCGGCCACTTTTGATATGCCGTAAGGCGAGCGCGGATGGAAGGGCGTGTCCTCTGTTTGCGGGCTCTCGATTGCCTGGCCGAACATCTCACTCGACCCGGCGAAGTAGTAGCGGCAGGCGGGGCTCTTCTCCTTCAGCGCCGAGAGCAGGTAGTGCGTGCCGTTGATATTGATGGTGATCGTCGAGAACTCGTCGTCGAAGGAATAGTCGACGAAGCTCTGCGCCGCCAGGTGGTAGCACTCATCCGGCCGGACCTTTTCGACCACCCGGAAGATGCTGGCGTAGCTCTCCATGGAGGCGGCATGCAGCTGGATTCGGTCCAGCACGGGCTGAAGGCGCCACAGCCGATGGGTCGGGTCCTCCAGCGCCACCCGCCGGACCAGGCCGTGGACTTCGTAGCCTTTCTTCAGCAACAGCGCGGCCAGGAACGAACCGTCCTGGCCGGTGATGCCAGTGATCAGGGCACGCTTCATACGAACACCTCAACGGTCGTCGAGAAAGGAGACGGATCGAACGAGGCTGGATCACTTCCGCCGTTCAGGCGGGGCGGCGGAGTCCAAGCGTGCCGGCGACATCGCCGAGCGCGGCAGCGCCGCCACCGGCTGCAGCGCCGGTGCGTGCTCGAGCGCCAGGCGCATGATGCTGCCGATCACGGCGATCTGATCCGGCCCGATGGCCGTCCCGGTCGGCAGGGCCAGCGTGCGCTGTGCCAGCATCTCCGTCACCGGCAGGCGCTCGGCCGCGTGTGGATCACGCGCGCGATACGGCTCCGAGCGGTGGCAGCCGGGCGTGAAATAGCGGCGGGTGATCACGTTCTCAGCCCGCAGGATCTCGGCCAGCCGGTCCCGGCTCAGCCCTGCCTGCGCTTCGTCGACTTCGAGGACCACGTACTGGTAGTTGTGATCTTCGGGTCCGTCGAACGCGGTCAGCTTGAGCCCGTCCAAGCCGCCGAGCGCGTCTGCGTAGGCCGTGTGGTTCCGTCGGTTAGTGGCGATCAGCTCGGGCATGCTCTCGAGCGCGGTCAATCCCATGGCGGCGCTGACCTCAGACATCTTCCCGTTCGTCCCGATCCAACCAACCTCGTCCGGCCCGGTCACGCCGAAGCCGCGCATGGAGCGCATGCGCTCGGCCAGGCGAGCATTGTTCGTGGTGATCGCCCCGCCCTCGAAGGCGTTGACGAACTTGGTGGCATGGAAGCTGAAGACCTCGGCCTCGCCGAAGCCGCCGACCCTCCGGCCGCGATAGGTGCTGCCCAGCGCGTGCGCGGCGTCGAACATCAGGTGCAGGCCGCGCCGGCCGGCGATCGCCTCGAGCGCCTCGATGGCACACGGCCGCCCCCACAGGTGCACGCCGACGATGCCAGTCGTGCGCGGGGTGATCAGCTCCTCGAGGCGCGCCGGATCAATGTTGTGCGAGCCCGGCTCCACATCACAGAAGACCGGCGTGATGCGCTGCCACTCGAGGGCGTGCGCCGTGGCGATGAATGTGAAGGAAGGCAGGATGACTTCGCCCTCCATCCCCAGCGCGCGCGCGGCGATCTCCAGGCCGATGGTTGCATTGCAGACGGCGATGCAGTGCTCCACCTGCAGATACGCCGCCAACTGGCACTCGAACTCCTGCAGATAGGGTCCGCCGTTTGTCAGGATGCGGCTGTCGAGGATCTCTTCGAGGCGACGCAGGAACACTTCCCGGCCGGGGAGGTTCGGCCGGCCGACCGTGAGGGCCTCCTGGAACGCCGGCTCTCCCCCGGCGATCGCCAGGTCTTCGAGTCGGGTCTTGGTCGACGACGGGGCGGTCCCATCGGGATGCTCCACCGCTGCCTTCGCTTGACTGAGCATGCGATCCCTCTCAATTCGCCGGCGCGCTGTGCCCGCCATTGGCGCGCAGCCGCAGGACCCATTGCCCGAGGCGGGGGCTCACCTGGCACAGGCGGAACAGGAGCCGGTTGCGGGTCTCGCCTGGCGCGAGCTCGACGGCGCGGCGCAGCCAATCCAGGGTCTGACCGTCGTAACGCCCGGCCAGCAGGTCTTGTGCCGCCATCAGGCGCAGCAGCCGCCCGCGCTCCGCCGCAGGGAGCTCGAGAAACTGCGGCCAACCTGTGACCTCCGCCCGCCGGCGATTGTCTTCCGGCAGCAGGTTCAGCAGAAGATCGTAGAAGGCATAAGTGCGCGTCTCGAGCGAGCAGCGGCGGAACCCCGGCCGTTGGATGGCGTTCTGCCGGCATTGCGCCAGGGATGAGCGGCGCCGCGGCGAAGCGGTGCGGGCCGTGATGCTCTCGCCATGAACGCGGTAGAGACAGGTCGATTGGGGGAGGTAGCCGAACTGCGCGACTTCGGCGAATCCGGTCAGGAAGTCCCAGTCGGGCCCGATCACGATCCGGCTGTCGAAAGTCAGCCGCTGGTCGAGGACCACTTGCCGCCGCAGGACCGTGCAGATCGGGGGCCCGAAGACGTCGGAGGCCCGAACGAGCGGGTCGAACAGGTCGCCCTCGAACGGCCCGCGCCGCCGGCTGGACAGTCGATCGCCGCGGCGGCCATCCTTGTCCATGTAGAACCCGTCACTGTATACGCCGCCAATCGACGGCGAGTGCTGCAGACGATCGACAGCCGCAGCCAGGTGTTCCGGCAGGAACTGGTCGTCGCCGTCGAGGAAGGCGATCCACTCCCCGCGCATCGCCTGCAGCGCCCGATTGCGCCCCGCTGACTCGCCCAGGCTGGCCTGCCTGTAGACGCCGATGCGGGGATCCTTGAAACGGGCAAGCACCTCCGTTGTCCCGTCGGTCGAGCCGTCGTCGACAACGACCAGCTCCCAGTTCGTGTAGGTCTGTGCCAGCAGGCTCTCGACCGCGGCGCCGACGTAGTCCTCGACGTTGTGGACCGGCATCATCACGCTGACAAGGCCGCGCCGGATCTCAACCGCGGGGGGCATGGACCTCTCCCACCGGCCGATTCACGCGCGACGCAGCCTGGCCGACCGCGCGGGTCAGAATGCGGTCGAGCTCGCGGGCGGTGTGGTCCCAGCCATGGACCTGTTCAGCCTCGAGACGGGCCGCCTGCCCCAGGCGTATGCGTAGCGCGGCGTCCTGCGCCAGCCGCGTGATCGCATCGGCCAGCGCCGCCTCCTCACACGGCGGCACGATCCAGCCCGTCTGGCCATGCCTGAGCGTGGCCGGCTGGCCAGCCTCCCCCGAGGCGATCACGGCCAGGCCGGCGGCCTTATAGTCGAGGAGCTTGAGGCCGGAGTACTCTCGCCACCCACAGTACGGCGAGAGCCCGATATCGCTGCGTGCCAACACAGGCGCGAACTCCTGTGCCGACAGATGCCCCGGGAACTCGACCAACGCCTCGATACCGAGCTCCTGCGCCAGCCGCTTGGCCTCTTCCAGGCCGTCCCCCATTCCGATCAGACTCAGGTTCAGCCGGATTCCCTGGCGCGCCACGCGCGCGAACGCCGTGAGAAGGATCTGCACGCCGTGCCATGGGTAGAACGCACCCAGGTAGACCAGGCGCACGGCCTCCTCGCCATTCGAGGGCTGGAACGAACGCAGCGCCGATCGCTCCAGCATGCGCACCAAGCTGCTTCCGTTCTCGACCGTCGAAACGCGCTCCGGCTGCACGTTCCAACGCTCGAGAAGCTGCCGCTTCCAGCCCTCCCCGCTGGCGACGACGTGCTGTGCCCGGCTCAGCGGCACCTGCGAGAGGCGCTGGGCGAGCCAGCCCTGAAGCCCGCGCGGCGCCTGTCCCCGAGCGGACAGGTCGTGCAGGGGATCGCCGTTGTACTCGAGGATGAGAGGCATCCCCAGCCAGCGGGACGCCAATCCCCCGCCGAAGCCCATCCAGCTGAAGCGCTCGTAAAGCACATCGACGTCCGCCATCTCTTGGCGGCAGGCGGCTGCGAAGCGCAGGCTCTCGAACAGGTTGAGATACGGTAGGCGCAAGACAGTCTGCGCCCGCCGGAAGGCCCGCTCGAACAGCCGAAAGGCTCCGCCGTCAACCGCCGGAACACGTCGCGGGCTGAAATCCTCCAGGCCGTCGGAGACCCAGATTTGACCCTGCAGCCGCGCCAGTAGGCGCACCTGGTGACCGAGCGCCATCCACTCGCGAACGACCTCGCGCACGTGGGTGGCCGGTCCGTCAAATGGCGGCCGGCGAAGCTCGGGAGATTGCTGCAACAGGTAGCCGATCTTCATCGACGGTCAGTTCGGCGAGAGCCGGTCAGCTCGCGCGCTCTCGACGACTTCCAGCACGCGCGACTTCGTGGTTTCCACATCGAATCGGCTCGTGATCCGTTCACGCAGGGCCAATTGCCGCGTGCGCCTTTCCTCCGGCGAGAGCGCAGATAGCGCCAGCACCATCTCCGTCAGCTGCGCGTCCGTATGGAACAGGTGCTCACGAGGCAGCAGCTCTTCGGCGCCATCCCAGGCATGCGACAGGCAGTCGCAGCCTGCGGCGATCGCTTCCATCGGTGACACCTGGAGCCCCTCCGAGTAGCTGTTGGAGATGAACACGTCGATGCGCTTGTACCAATCGGCCGCGTTCTCCACCGGCCCATAGAAGGTGACGCGCTCTTGCAGTCCCAGCCGTTCCACCAGCGAGTGCAGAGCCTGCTCGTAGTCCGGAAAGCGGGGATGTGCCCCACCGCCGATGTGCAGCGAGCAATCCGGCCGGCGCCGAGCGATCTCCGAGAAGGCCAGGATCAGCTCGTAGACCCGCTTGCGGGGCGAGAGATGGCAGAGTGTGCCCAGGCGCCCCTGATATTCCTTCGGGGCGTAGGGGAATTTACCGACGGAGATCGCCTCGGGGATGACGACGATCCTTTCGGCCGTTTCCGGAAACCTGGCCAAGAACTCGCGGCGTTTCGCCTCGCTGACCAGGATGATCCGGTCTACCGCTCCCCAGTTCACCCGCGCCGCCCATTGATACAGCTCGTAACGGTGCAGCCGGGTGACGAGGGCGCACGTTTTCGGAAGGCGCGAAGCCTCGGCCAGGATCCGGCTCGACCACTCGAAGAAGGCGACGTCGCTGTGACGCAAGAACGACTGCAGGTCCCGCCGCCACAACGCTCGATTTAGCCGCTGTTGAAAGAGCGGAGAGCGGCTCTGGCGCGGCTGGAACAGATGCGTCTCGTGATGTGCGGCCAGCTCCTCGAAGACCTCGTTGAAGAACGCCCAGCTCTCTTCGATGGCGACACCGAGCCTCATGCGACCATCGCCCCTTCAACGAGCAACGCCTCTTCCGGCGCGGCGAAGGCCGCGCCCGGCGGGCTCTGGTCGATGAATTCCTGGTGCCACAGCTCGAGGGAGACCAGCGCGCCGATGCGGACCGCGTGGTTCGCGCCGGACAAGTGGGCCTCCAGGAGCGAATGGATGTATCGCGGATCGAAGTAGCCGCGCTCCAACGAAGCCGGGCTCAGGAGGATCTCGTTCACCCACGGCTGTAGGCTGGTGCGGAACCACCCGTCATAGGCCTTCGACGGCCGGCGGAACGGCCGGCTGATCCATCCCAAGCCTGCCTTCTGCAGATGCCACTCCGCCCAGCGCTGCGCGCGGATCTGAACCTCGCGGGCGCAGGAGACCAGCGGCAGCCCGCTCGGCGAGAACGGGACCTGGCAGAGTTCCGGGTAAGCCCGGATGAAGGCCTGCACCATCACCTGCCTGCCCAGCCGCAGGCCGGGTGGCACGCGCAGCGAGAACTCGACCAGGTCTTTGTCGGCGAACGGCATGCGCACGGCTGCGCCCAGCCGGACGGCCTCGACCCCGTTGATGGTCATACGCGGCACGCGCTGCGTGAAGTCGATGTACAGGCGTTGATCGGAGAGCTGCCGCGATCCCGAGGCCCGAATGGCGGCGCGGTAATCGTCCAGGACGCTCTCCCCCACGTCGGCGCGGAAGGAATCCGCCATCAATCGGGCGTGCTGCGCAAAGTCGAACGAAAGCACGTTGTAGTCGCGGTAGGCCTGCAGATGGACCTCGAGCTCATCCTGCCGGGTGTAGTCCGCCCAGTAGCGCGGCCGCATGCCAAAGCCGAACATCGCATCGCCCAGGAAGCCCTTGTACAGCAGCCGGGTCCGGCGCGGAGCCTCCAGGACCGTCAGCGCATGCAGGTTGACGATGTTGCCCATGCCGTCCGTCGCCCGAACCGCCTCACGGGCGAGGCGATTCAGCCAGTCGGCCTGCAGCGCGTGGAAGCGATGATTGGCCTTGACCGCACGCGCCGCCTGACCCGCGAAGCGGACCTCGTCGGAGCCGGGGATTCCCCAGGTGAAGGTTCTCAGCCGCTCCGGCGCAGCCTGCTCGGCCATGACGGCCAACAGGGCCCGCGAATCCAGCCCGCCGCTGAGGAGCAGTTCGCCTGGCTCATCGCCTGACGACTGGCGTCGGACGGCCTGGCGCAGCAGGTGCAGGAGTTCGTCGCCGTATTCCGCTTCGGGACGAACCGGATAGGTCTCCGGGGACTTTGGCTTCCAATACGGTCGGACCCGCAGACGTTGATCGCGGTACTCGAGCACAGAGGCTTGCGGCAGGAGCTGCGCCGACTGAAGCAGCGTGCGCTGCCCGAGCACGTGATCGAAGGTCAGCAGCTCGGCCATGGCCGTCTTGTCGACCCGGCGCGGCAGCTGCGGATCGGCCAGCAGCGCCCGGACGCCGGAGGCGAAGAGCAGCCCGCCGCCGTGCCGAGCGTAGTAGAGCGGATGCAGCCCGAGATGGTCGTTGACGATCACCAGCCGCCGCGAGCGCCGGTCCCAGATCGCGGCCACGAAGGCGCCGTTCAGGCGGGCCAGGAAGCGCAGCCCCATTTCGAGGTAGAGCTGCAGCACCAATTGGGGGTCGTCGTCCGGGTCGAGCGCCGCACCTCGAGCACGCAGTTCGCGCTTCAGCCCATCGGTGTCGTACAGTTCGCCTTCCATGACCAGGCAGACCGAGCGGTCGCCATTCCATGTCGGCTGCGGTCGAGGGTTGATGATCCCCAGCGTCACGCGCCCGAGCCCGGCCAGGCCGTCGTTGAAGAGCTGCGGGGTATTGGGCAGGCGAGGCGCCAGGGCGCGTGCCATCCCCGCCAGCAGCGCATTGGCGGACTCGACATCCATTTCTCGAACGAAGCCGAAGACACCAGGCATGAGGTTCCCTGAAGTTCGCGAATGCTTGTGTGGATCACGGGCAGCCGGGGGCTGTCAGCCGCCCGCCGGCCGTTCAGGCCATCTCGCGCGCGCGGGCCAATCCCAGCTGCGGTGTGGTGGCGATGTAGAAGCCTTCCACGGCGTCCTCCTCGTTGAGGGCGAACAAACCCTCGACCGAGGTGAAGAAGCGCGCGTTGGCCTGGGCGACCTCGCGCTCGCCGCCCTGCAGCGAAGCCAGCTGCATCTTGTCGCGACGCAGGCTCAGGTTCTCGTCCACCCGGCGCGTCATCTCTTCCAGGATCAGGTGACGTGAGTCCTGGTCCTGTGCATCGGATAGGTCCTTGACGCCGGTGACCAGCTTGAGGAAGGCGCGCTTCAGATCGCTGGCCGCGACGTCCTCCTGCGTGAGCCGCTGGGCTTCCCAGAAGTAGGACTCCTTCCTGCGGCCGACATCGTAGAAAGCCGAAAGGAAGACCAGGAAGCGCAGGTACGCCTGCCGGTAGCTTTTCTCGAAGAACGCCGACGCCTCTCCCTCACTCACCTCGCCGCGCAGCGTGCTCAGAATCCCGGCCGCCGCCAGCAGAGCGCTGTAGGTGGCCAGGTGCACGCCGCTGGAGAGCAGCGGATCGAGGAAGCAGGCCGCGTCGCCGATCAGGAAGTAGCCCGGACCGCACAGCCGCTGGGAAGCATAGGAGTAGTCCTGCTCGGAGTGGATGCGTGACACCAGCTTGGCCGGGCGCACGATCTCCTTGACCATGTTGGATTCCTGGATGGCCTGCAGGTAGATCGCCTGCGTATCGACCGGCCGCCGAGCCGTGACGGTGTCCTTGTGCATCACAACGCCGACGCTCATCGTCCCATCGTGCAGCGGGATGGCCCACAGCCAGCCGTCGGCGATGGAGCTGACGGCGATATCGCCCTCCCGTCCGGTCGCCAGACGGTCGGCGCCTTCCCAGTAGCCCCAGATGGCGATGTTCTGAAAGATCTTGTGGAAACGGCGGTTGCGCAGATAGCGGTTGGCCATGATGCCGCTGCGCCCCGAGGCGTCGATCAGGTAGTCGAAGCGGAGCTCGCCCTGCGCCCGGCCCCCGTTGCCGTCGTCCTTGCGCAGCCAGTGCGCCGAGACCGGTCTCTCGCCGTCGAAGGTCAGGCTCTCGACCTCCACGCCTTCGAACACCCGCACACCCAGGCTGCGGGCATGCTCCAGCAGCTGGTGGTCGAACTCGGAGCGGGTGACCTGGAAGGCGTAGGTGTAGTTGCCGCTCAGCTCGCCGAAGTCCAGCGACCACTGCTCGGGTCCCCATTCCAGATAGGCGCCCTGCTTGCGCTGGAAGCCGAAAGCCTCCACCTTCTCTCGCGCGCCGATCAGGTCGAGGATGGGCAGAATCGTCGGCAGCAGGGACTCGCCGATGTGATAGCGGGGGAAGTGATCGCGCTCGAGCAGCGTCACGCTGCAGCCGCCGCGGGCGAGCAGGCTGGCGGCCGTCGCGCCGCCCGGGCCCCCGCCGATGACGAGGATTTGAGTCGATTCAGGTATCGCAGCCATGTCGGGTCCTTTCGAGTCTTCCTGACGCGATTGATTCGTGTCGGGCTCGATCAACGGGATGCCGGGGAGTTCTCGTCGAACATCGAGGCGTACCGCGTGCCGGCGTAACGTTGGCGCAGTTCGTCGAAGTTCAGGATGACCTGACGCAGGTCATCGCTGGTGTGTTTGAGGGTCTTGCCCTCGGCGTCGGCCGGGGCCAATCCCAGGAAGTCGTTGACCTTCGCCAGTGCGGCCTGGCGCGACTGGAGGAGATCCTCGTAGACGATCTCGAGCGTCGGCAGCGCCAGCTGGCGGACGTATTCCTGCAGCAGCCGCTCCGACTCCTCTCGTTCCGAGAGGAAGCCGGCGAACTCGAGCGGGTCGATCTCGACCGGCGGTAGGCGGTCTTCATCGCGGTACAGGTTCCAGCGTCCGGAGGCCTCGTACAGCCGGCGGGCGTTGATGCGCGAGACGACCGCTTTGACGTGGTTGCGGCGGCGCATGTGCAGGATTCGGCCGCGTCGCCGGCGCAGGACCTCGGCGAAGCCCGACGGATCGAGCACGTCGACCAGCTTGGTCTTGAAGCCGATGGCGGCCGCCCGCCCGAACGGGGCCGGGGTCAGGAAACGCTCGGCCCATTCGAGCTGTTCGCGCCCGCCCTGCCCCTTTTGTCGCATGACCGCAAACCGCTCGTATACGATGCGGATGTCCGAGCGCGACTCCAATAGGCTGGTCAGGTAGGTGCTTCCGTCGCGTTCGATGAACAGGATCACGAACGGTGTCACCGCACTGCGCGGGTAGTGACCGAAGATGGCGTGTTTGGGCATGATCACCGCTTGTCGGCATGGCGCCGCATTCAGGCCGGGCGCGCCCGGAAGGAACGGACCAGCATGGCCAGGAGGCCCCGGTCGGCGAGCCAGGCGGGGCGGATACGCACCGCAGCCCACAGCGCGCGGCGGGCGGCCCGGCCGTCACCCCGGCGATAGGATTCGAACGCCAGCCTACGCGCTGCCTGCGCCATGCCGCGGCGGCGCCAGGCCGAAGGGATCAGGCTCTCGGGCAAGTTGCTGTAGATCCCCTGGAGGAACGCCAGGGGCTCACGCGTCTTGGGCAGATCCAGCCAGGCCGAGATATGATCGGTCAGAGCCTGGCCCGAGTTCGCCAACAAAGCGGGGTTGAGCTCGGCGGCCGCGCTCAGATCCGCCTTCGCCCGCGAATAGTCGCCGGCCAGGTATTCCTGCGCTGCAGCCCGCAGGTGGGCATTGCTGTAGGCGTGCTCACGCAGCCGTCCCCACGCCTCCGGCAGCGCGGGGGCGCTGAAGACCTTGTCCAGAACGGCGAAGCTGGCGCGTGTCATCTGTGCGCCATCGCGCGTCATCTGGGCCCTGTGGAAGCGGTACAGGGAGACGGGCCGCGGCAGCCAGGTCATGGGGCAGCCAGCCTGCGCCAGCCGCAGCCATAGGTCCCAATCCTCGTACGAGCGCAGCCCCTCGTCGAACAAGCCGACGCGTGCCTGCCAATCCGCTCGCAGCAGCACGCTGCCGACATGCAGCCGATTCCCCAGGAGCCATTCGGCAGGAGCGTCCGGGAGACCGCGGTCGAAGACCCGCCCGATGGCCTGGCCGCTCTCATCCACCGGGACTGCCTGACCGGCAGCCAAGCCGGCCTCCGGTCGAACGGTCAGCTCATGTACAAGCAGAGCGACCTTCTCCTGCAGGAACAGATCATCGGCATCGAGGAATGAAAGGTAGCCGCCGCTGGCCGTGCGGATTCCCCTGTTCCGAGCCGACGACAGCCCCTGGTTCTCCTGGCGCACGTAGCGCAGGCGCGGATCCGAAAGGCCGGCGACGACCGTGGGGGTATCATCGGTCGAGCCGTCGTCGACGACGATCACCTCGATCGCCTCGTACGTCTGGCCCAGCGCACTGCGAATTGCCTGTTCCAGATAGGCAGCCTGGTTGTAGGCCGGGATGATGATGCTGACCAAGTCCATGGCTTCTCAGGGCTGCGCTGCGCGCAAGATCAGACCGTCCTCGGTGCGGGCAGCGACCCGCAGGCCGGAGAGCCCTTCGAGCTCGGCAGCGGTCGGGAGGTTGTCGCTCGAGACGGCGGAAAAGAACGCCACGACACCCTGTTCCTGTGCCAGCCGCTCTCCCAGGCTTTGCAGCGCTCGCTCAAAGTCGCCGTTCGGCCTCCCGGCGACGCTATCGAACCGGCGCGGGAGCTGTTGCGCGCTGCGGCCGGTGTGCAGGTAGATCGCCTCCGGCGAGTTGGCGTAGAGGAGGACGTCAGTGGGAAGCTCTCGGACCAGCGCCACGGTCTGCGATTGGCGCCACTCGGCCCGATTGAAACCAATCCCAATCTGATACGCTTCGGTGAACACCGCGATCTCGGAGATCAGCGAAGCGACCAGGAAGACGCCGATCGCAGCTGCGAGGATCAGCCGCGCCGCCCCTACCTGCGGCCTCCTATCCTGCACGCGAGCGGCTGCCAGAGCGACCAGGACCGCACCGGCCAGGAAGACCGGCGCCAGAATGCGATCGTCGAACGGCGTGTTGGCATCGACCAGGGACACCGACAGGACCAACGTCAGGACGTAGGCCATGAGGAAGGCGCCGACCACTCGCGTGAGCAGGCCCGGGTCTTGCGCAACCTCTCGGTCTGGGCGTGATCGGCCAGCCAGCAGCGTCACGAGCATCAAGCCGGCGGCGGCGATCAGCGCCAGCCTCCATGCGCCATGGACCGAAGCGGGCAGGAGCAGCCACTGACCGACCGTCTCCGCAGCCTGCCACAAGTGGGACATTCCGATCGGATGGAAGGCGAGCTCCCGTCCGGCAGCGCTCCCGGCCACTGCCGCGTTCCTGCCCAGCCAGACCGCCAGCGGCCCCGCGCCGACCATGGCAAAGACGGCCGCGCGGCGGACTCTGTGGCCGAACGTCCCCTCGCCCCATGCCAGCAGGCTGACGGCGCCGGCGACGACCAGGGCGATCCCGACATAGCGCGTCAGGCTGGCCAGCGCCGCGACCGCGCCGGCCGCGACCACAATCCACATCTTCCCACTGCGCAACGCGAACAGGAGCAGGGCCAGCCAGGCGGCGCACAGCGCCAGGAAGAGCGGTTCAGACCAGGCCATCAAGTGCAGGCGGAGCATGGCCGGCGCGCTCAAGTACAAGAGCGCAGCCAGTGCCGACGCAAGCGCGGCCTTGCCGGTCGATTGCGCGAGGATCCATGCCAGGAGTATCGCGGTCAGCCCGAAGAGGGCGGCCCCCGCCCAGCGAGCGGCCGAAGCCGGGTCGCCGGTCAGCAGGCCCAGCCCGGCGAGCACGGAAGGGTAGGCCGGCGGGAAACGTGTCAGCGGCGTGCCGGCGGATTCCCCGAAGGGCTCGCTCAGCCCGGCGCCCGCCAACAGGCTGCGCGCCGCGCCGATGTAGGTGGCCGAATCGGGCGAGACGCCCGGGCCAAAGCGGGTGCCGGCAATCACGACGGCCATGGCGGCCGCCGCGGCCAGGCCGACGACAATTCGAGCGCTCATGCCGAATGCGCGGCGCACGGCGACCGGAGCGTGGGCCCCATCCAGCACGACAGCCTGCCTCATCGACGGCCTCTCCATCGCCTGTACACGCGGTAGCCCACAACGATCAACAGCAGCGACAAGATCTGCTCGACGTAGAACCTTTCACGGTTGTTCTCGCCCACTTCCAGCAGGACGCTGACCAGCGTAGTGTACGAGACCAGCGCAATGATCCAGGTCTCCACCGGCGCACGTCGAAGGATGCTCGCCACCGACTCGCGCGCCTGCGTAACCCGACCCAGGAACCACGCGCCGTACCCGACGATCACCAGCGGAATGATGACCACGTACAACGAGCCGAGCGGCACGGGCAGGCTGTTCGCCAGGCGTCCTCCCTGAAGCCAATCGGCCACCAGGGTCGCATGCAATCCCATGCGCTCGCGATTGAGGCTGAGATGCTTGAACCCGGCCGATGGAAGGGCGAAGATGCGGAAGGACTGCAGCACCGACCTCAGGTATGCGCTGGGGTTCGCGCGGATCAGCTGTACGGCGCTGTGGAGGTAGTCCTGGGCGACCTCAACCATGATGATATTGCGCTGGTCGTCGCGGCTGAGCACTGGGATCAAGGAGGTGCGCGTGTAGCCGTAGGGCGTGTAGCGTGAAGCAGGCCGGAAGATCTCGACCTCGGCGGCCACGGGCGCGATCACACCCCGGCCGGCCAGACTGCGTAGCTCGTCTGGGCCGTATCCTTGGGAGGCGACCTTCCACAGGCCGAACCCCATCCAGCTCGACGCCCCGAAGAAGCCGAACAACACCAGGTTCTTCAGGTACAGCCCGGTCGGAAGCAGGCTGACCAATCCGCCCAGGGCCAGTGCACGGCGCGCCTTGCCCGGCACGGCCGCAGCGGCCAGGGCCAGCCCCACCGGCACAATGGCCAGGTGGTATGCCGAGCGGGTCATGACCAGCACTGCCAGGTCGAGCGCGAACAGGCCGGCGAAGACGAGCCGTCGGGTGCGCGCATACACGAGCAGCGTGAAGACGCTGCCCACGACCAGGAAGGCGGTCAGCAAGTCGTAGAGAATGTAGGCCTCAAACAGGAGCAGGCCCGGATCCAGAGCCAGGAGCACACCGCCGATGGCCGAGAGCCAGCGGTTGCCCGTCAGGTAGATCAGCGCGGCGTAGAGCATGCCCACCATCCCCGCGCCCAGCAGGATATTCCCATACTGCAGCGCCGACATCGGGTCGGTGGGAAAGGCATGGAAGAAGAAGGCACCATACAGGTTGAAGAGCGGCGGCTGGGAGTGCAGGTACCACAAGCTGCGCCACAGGTCGGTGCGCAACAGGTCCGATGGCACCGTCTGCCACCACCAATCCCACGAGCGGCCGCCGGGATTGGCCTCGATGCTCACTCCAGCGGCCACTTTGTAGAAGACCGCCGTAGCGATGTGGAGGCCGATGACGAAGACCAGGATCCGCCAGTCCAGCGTGGCGCGCTCCGGCCGCCTTGCGTCGATAGGCAGGGATTGTGGTTGGAGTTCGGCCACGCGATTGGATCCTTCCCCGCGTCCATCGCTGCCTGTCTGCGGAGGTCGGCGCATGTGCGGGCTCACTATCCGACCGGCCCGTTCTGATGCGGAAGCGCTTTGCGGAGCGGCCCCCTGCCCCACAACAGGCAGGGAAAGACATGCCGGACCCCGATGGACCACACCCCACGGTTGAGAGCCCAACGCGGATCCAGTCGCAGCCCGGCCCACCAATGTGCGGCGATCCGGCCCGGCGGCCCGATCCGCCAGCCCTCAAACACCTCACGCATGTGCACCTTGGAGAGGAGCCTCGACCGTGTACGCGCCATCAGCCGGGTCTTCGGCAGCAGGTCGTCGAACAGGGCGCGTATGTGCGCCGCGGGCTCAAAGAGCTGTTGTTGAACGACGTAGCGGCTCAGGACATTCTCGACCAGGGCGCCGCTGCGAAACATGTCCGGTGCGTGCAGGCTGGCCTTGCGCAGAACCGCCCGGGCCTGATCGATCTCGTCCACGAAGAAGCCGATATAGGCCGCTCGCAGGAAGCCGCGGGCGACGGCCCGGGACAGCTCGGCCGAGGGGCTCCCACCGCCGCGTCGCAGAGCGGCCCTCTCCAGCGCGACGGCGGAGTTGCGCATTTGTTCGAAGCGCCGCAGCTTGCTGACCGACTCCCGGTGCTGCCGGTAGCGGTACAGCTCGTCGGGCAGGTTGGCCAGCTGTGTGACTTCGGCCAGGCGCAGCAGCAGGTCGTGATCCTCGGCCGAGCGCAGCGCGGGATCGTAGCCGCCAACTGCCGACACCAGTCCGCGCCGCGCCATGACCGACGGGCCGCAGAAGCAGTTCGTGTAGAGCAGCCGCTGCTGCAGGCTCTCGTTATCCAACAGGCGGACGAACCCCTCGCTCGCCAGAACCTCGCCGCCCTCATCCACAAACACCGGCCACAGGCCGACGACGCCAATCTCCGGATGGGCATCGAGGAAGCGGGCCTGGACCTCCAGCCTGTGCGGCAGCGAGGCATCATCCTGATCTTGCAGCGCCAGATACCGGCCGCGGGCGTACTCCAGCGCCCGATTCTGGGAGGCGGCGTACCCCAGGTTCGTCTCGTTGCGCAGCACGATCATGCGCGCATCCCGGGCCGCAGCAGCCTGCAGCGTCTGCCACGATCCGTCGCTGGATCCGTCATCGATCGCGATGAACTCGAGATCGGTGAGCGATTGACCCAGGACGCTGCTCACCGATTCTTCCAGGTACGGCTGGCCGTTGAACACACTCATGATCACGCTGATGCGGGGGAGGGTGTGCATGTCTGTTGGCCAGTGCGCCTCAGGGAGCGGAACGATGCAGGATCTGGCGCACGCCGATGGCCCAGACCCCGCGGTTGAGGAGCCAGGC
>Ga0105106_10001456_pt1 | contig 17105 bp, 14 predicted proteins | sample PPLLaktember2015_5_FD_79109 | JGI IMG/M metagenome (GOLD analysis project Ga0105106, IMG submission 79109) | Freshwater sediment microbial communities from Prairie Pothole Lake near Jamestown, North Dakota, USA - PPLs Lake P8 Core (1) Depth... | ecosystem: Environmental > Aquatic > Freshwater >...
ATCGACGATCAGGTAGACCCCGAGCACCACCGCCAGCAGCAGGCAGAAGAACTTCCAGATTTCACGGGTCAGGTAGGCGTTGATGATCAGCATGCGTTCGAAGAAGTCTCCAGGCTTAATGGCCGTCACGGCGCCTCAGGCGACGCCAGGCGGCCGACCAGCGCTCGAGTAAATCGGCGGGCAGGTCAAATCGCAGGGGGCGCTCCTGGGCCATGCGGACAAAAAGAAAGCCCCCCACGGCCGCCATCACGAGGTTGGGCATCCAAACCGCCGCGATGGGGGGCAACCGCCCGCTTTCACCGAAGACCGACCCCGCCGAGAGCAGCAGGTAATAGAGCATGAAAAAGACCAGACCGAGACCCAGGCCGTATGACTTGCTGGCCCGCTTGGCCTGCATCCCCAGGGGCATCGCCAGAAAGCCGAGCACAAGGCAGGCAAAGGGAATCGAAAACATCTTGTGGTAGCGCATCAGGGCGTTGAAATACCCGGCGTCCCGGGCAGCTTGATGCTCGCGGATGTACTGCCTCAGCTCGGCCAGATTCATTTCACGCCGGTGCTTGGAGGGCCTCTTTTGGGGCTCCAGCATCTGCGCCAGGCTCAGGGTCAGATCGTAGGTGTCGAAGCGGATGGCGTTGGCCCTGAACTCCTGAAGATCCACCTGATGAATGGTGCCGTCAAAAAGCCGCAGCCGCCAGGTCAGGCCATCCGCCGCCCGCAGCAGTTGACCCCGAGGGGCCACCACGGTACTGGCCAGCTTGTCGTCTTGCTGGTTCTCGATGAACACATCCCGCAGGGTCCGCGTTTGGGTGTCGACCTGGCTGACGTAAAGCACGATGCCGTCAAAGGTGTCGTTGAACTGCCGTTCCTTGAGGCCGATGTCGATGCTGCTGGCCGCGATTTGAACCACCAGCTGCTTGGCGGACGACCGTCCCCAGGGCTGCCCGTAGATGGACATGAACGCGGTCAGCAGGCCTCCCAGCAGGCAGAAGACCACCACCGGCGGCAGCAGCGCGGTGACATTGACCCCGCCGGCCTTCAACGCCATGATCTCGTTATCGCCCGACAACCGCAGAAAGGTCAGCAAAACCGCCATCATCACCGCCATGGGAATGACGAAGACCATGAAGTAGGGGATCGTATAGACGATCACCAGGAGCACCTGCAGCAGCCCGACACCATGGTTGACCACCAGGTTGGTGATATCCAGGATCCGGCTGGTCAGAAAAATGAACGTGAAAAAAGCCAGATTGATGGCAAAGGGCGGCACCAGCTCGGTGAACAGGTAGCGATGGATGAGGGGGGTGGTCTTCATGGCTGGGTTCAGGGCTTTGTCGGGGGCTCGCGGTCAAACCGCGTCGTCGCCGTTAAAATGCATCTGGTAGAGCTTGTGGTAGACGCCCTGGGCCGCCAGGAGTTCTTCGTGGGTGCCTTGCTCGACGATCTCGCCGTCCACAATGGCCACCACCCGCTGGGCGTAGCCGATGGTCGACAGCCGGTGGGCGATGACGAAGGTGGTCCGCCCGCGCATGAGATTGCCGAGCGCCTTCTGGACGAGCGCCTCGGATTCGGTGTCCAGGGCCGAGGTCGCCTCGTCGAGAATCAAGATCGGGGCGTTTTTGAGAAGTGCGCGGGCGATACAGATGCGCTGTTTCTGGCCGCCGGAAAGGCGCCCGCCCAGCTCCCCGATGTTGGTGCCGAGTTTATCCGGAAACTTTTGAATGAAGTCCCATGCGTAAGCGGCCCTGGCCGCGGTTTCGATCGCCACGTCGGTGGCATCCGGTTTGCCGTAGGCGATGTTGCTGCGCACCGTGTCGTTGAATAGAATCGGGTCCTGGGTCACGATGGCGATCTGCTGCCGCAGGTCGCTGACGGCGACCGCCCGGATGTCGATGCCGTCGATCAGGATCGCCCCCTGGGTGACGTCGTAGAAACGCGGGATCAGATTGACCAGCGAGGTTTTGCCCCCGCCGCTCATGCCCACCAGGGCCAGGATGTCGCCGGGGCCCACATCGAGGGTGATGCCCTTGAGGATCGGCTTGGTATCGTACTTGAAATAAACGTCGTTGAAGGTGATCCGATGCGAACCGGCCGGGATCGCCACCGGGCAGGCGGGGTCGCGGATATCGGAGGTTTGCTCGAGGATGTCGAATACGCGGTCCACCCCGGCAAGCCCCTGCTGGACGGTGTTGTTGAGTTTGCTCAGTTTTTTGACCGGGCCGTAGAGCATCAGGACCGCCCCCATGAAAGAAAAAAAGGTGCCGGGGGTGGAAGTGCCGGCGATCACCTTGGAGCCGCCGTACCAGATGACGAAAGCGACACCCACGCCGCCCAAAAACTCCATCAGCGGCGAGGAGAGCGCCTTGGCCTTGACGGCTTTCATCTCCAGCCGGAACAGCTTGTGGGTCTTGCCGGCAAACCGCTCTTTTTCGTAGGACTCCATGCCGAAGGCCTTGACGATCTTGTTGCCGGCAAAGGTCTCGTGCAAAAAGGAGTTGAGGTCGGCCCGGACCTCTTGGGTGCCGGTGGTCACCCGCCGCACCCGCCGGCCCAATCGCACAATGGGGTAAAAGGCCAGCGGCAGCACCACAAGCGCCGCCAGGGCGCTTTTCCAGTCGCGGTAAAAGATGACCCCGGTTAGCCCGATGATGGTGAAAAGGTCCCGAATCGAGCCGGTGATGGCGGTGGAAACCATTTCTTGGATGATACTGACATCGTTGGTGATGCGGGACATCAGGGTGCCGGTTCTTTCCGCCTGGAAAAAGGAGATCGGAAGATCCTGAATCTTGTCGTAAAGGCTGTTGCGAAGCTGGCGAATGACGTCGTGCCCCACCCAGCTCAGAAAGTATTCCTGACCGTACATGGCCGCGCCCAGGACAAGGTAAATCAGAATCACCGCAAGGGGCACCATCTTGAGCATGGTGGCGTTTTTGCTGATAAAGATGTCGTCCACCACCGGCTTGATCATAAAGGGGATCGCGGAGCTGGCGCCGGCCATGAGCAGCATGAACAGCATGGCCAGCAGCAGTTTGAGCCAGTTGCCGCGGACCAGGGCGAAGAGCCGCCGATGGCGCTCTCTGAAAAGGGATTTGGAAAGCAGTTTCATAGGGTATTAAAGCGTGTGATGACCGAAGGCGGCATCGGCCCGGGTCGTGATGCGGCAGAGTTCTTCCTGCAGCAGGCCGGCATAGCGTGCTTCCTCCCCCTTGCCAATGTCCGGGGGCACGCTCAGCGGATCGCCGAAAACGACCTTGCAGCGGGTCAGCGGCGCCGGCAGGACAAACCGGTCCCAGCTGTTGAAAACCTTGCGATGGCGGGCGCTGTAGGTCACCGGCACGATCGGAAAACCGGTTTTCTTGGCCAGCATGATGATCCCCGGTTGAACGCGGTGGCGCGGCCCCCGGGGACCGTCGGGAATCACCACCGCCGGGCGACCGCTCTGCTTCATTTTGCGGATCATGCCCGAAAGCGCCCGCAGCCCCCCCCGGCTGGAAGATCCCCGCAGCGGTTCATGCCCCTGGCGCTGGAGGATCCGGGCGATGATCTCCCCGTCCTTCGACCGGCTCACCAGGATGAGCGCGTTTTGGCGTTTGTACAGATGGCTGATCAGGAGAATCCGGGAATGCCAAAAGGCCAGAATAAGCCGGCGCGAAGATCGCAAGTGTCGAACCTTCGCATAGCCTTCGACCTCGATCCGGGACCCGCAAAAAATCAGGTCGATGAGCAGTTTGCCGAGAACGCCGACAAGCCGCCATTTGCATTCGGTCAGCCACTGACGAGCGTGGGGGGTCATTCGCTGGCCTCCCTGCCGGCCGACCGTGCGTCAAAGCCCTGCGGGCTTTTGAGCAATGCCAGGGCGATCGCCGCCACCCGCGCGGAAGCCCCGCGGCCGCCCAGCAGCGACCGGATTTTGAGCAGCTCCGCGCGCAGGGTTGCTAGCTGCCGCGGATCGGCGAGCATCGCGGCGGCGGCCGCGGCGATGTTGGTCGGCGTCGCCTGATCCTGAATCAATTCCGGCACCAGTTCGCGGCCGGCGATAAGGTTCACCAGCGAAATATGCTTCACCCGGATCAGGGCCTTGCCGATCCGGTAGCTCAGCGGGGAGACTTTGTAGATGATCACCATGGGCATCCCGCCGATGGCGGCCTCGAGGGTGACCGTGCCGGAGGCGGCCAGCACCAGGTGGCACGCCCGCAGGATCGGCTCGATGCCGCCTGCAACCACCTCGATCGGCGCTCTTCCCGGATAGCGCTGCATAATCCCGCCGAACTGCTCCCGGTTTACCGTCGGGGCCACGGAAACCAGAAAACGAATGGTTTTAAATTGGTTTTCCAGCCGCCGCGCGGCCTGCAGCATGACCGGGAGCAGCCGCTGGATTTCCCCTTCACGCGAACCGGGCAGGAGACCCACCACAGGCGCAGCGACCAGGCCGGCGGGCGGCTGCAGCGGCGGCATGCCGCCCCACACGTCTAGTAGCGGATGGCCCACGAAGGTCACCGGAACCCCATGCGCCTGGTAGAAACCGGCTTCAAAGGGCAGGATCACGGCCATGTGATCCACCCGCTGTTTGATGGTCTGCACCCGCCCCCGACGCCAGGCCCAAATCTGCGGGCTGACATAGTAGAGCACCGGGATGCCGCGTTTTTTGGCCATCCTGGCGACCCTCAGGTTGAAATCCGGAAAATCGATTAAAATCAGCAGATCCGGACGCAGGCTGTGCAGAAGTTTTTTGGCAAGCCCCAGCGCTTGCCAGACAACCGGCAGCTTGGCCAGGACCTCGGTGATGCCGACCACCGCGAGTCGTGAGGCGTCCAGCAGGATGCGCACCCCTTCCGCCCGCAGGTGGTCGCCGCCGATTCCGCAGACAAACAGGCCCGGCGCCTCGCGCCGCAACGCGCGCACCAGGTGGGCGCCGTGCAGGTCCCCGGAGGCCTCCCCGGCAACAATCATCACACATCGCGGATCTGGGGCAGCGTTCATGGCCAATCGCGTGGAGGGGGTTTCAGTTGAAGTAGCGGCTGTTGGTGGACTGGATCTGATCCATGATGTCCAGGGCGATCCGCAGGGCGTCACGCCCCATCTGGCCGGTCACCTCCGGCACCTCGCGGCGCTTTACGGCCCTGACGAAGGATTTCAGCTCATCATCGAGGGCATCGCCCTTGGTAAAGCAAAGCTCCTGGATTTCCATTCCGGGAATGATGCCCTCGGGGTGTTCACCGGTCTTTCGAATCACCGTGATGTGGTGGTTCGAAAAATCCACCGAAACATACGCATCCCGCTGAAACAGCCTGATTTTGCGCTCATTTTTGATCGAAATGCGGCTGGCGGTGACATTTGCGACGCACCCGTTTTCAAATTCAAGCCTGGCGTTGGCGATATCGACCTCATGCGAAATGACCGGTATACCCGCAGCGCGAATGGCCCGAATCTCGGAGCGAACGAAATTGGAGATGATGTCGATATCGTGAATCATCAGGTCCAGCACCACACTGACATCCGTCCCACGCCCCTTGAAAGTGGCGAGCCGGTGAGACTCGATGAACATCGGCGCCGTGACGATATTGCGCAGGGCCGCCACGGCCGAGTTGAACCGCTCCAGGTGTCCCACCTGGATGAGGAGACCGTGCGACTCCGCAAAGTCGATCAATTCGTCGGCCTGGCGCAGGGTCGAGGTCATCGGTTTTTCGATCAGAAGATCGACATTGTGCCGCAGGAAATCGCGGCTCACCGCGTAGTGGTCGGCGGTCGGCACCACGACGCTGACGGCGTCGACCTTGCCCAGCAGGTCCCGGTGGCTGCCAAAGGCCTGGGTGCCGAAGCGCTCGGCCACATCGCGGGCCCGCCGCAGATCCTTATCCACGACAGCGACCAATTCCACATCAGGCATGCCGGCGTATTTTTCTGCGTGGAATTTGCCGAGATAGCCAACCCCGACAACCCCCACGCGCAGCTTGGCCATTTGCAACTTTCCTTTCTTCGCTGCGGCGCGCTTTTGATGGTCGATCGACCCGCGCGCGCCACCTTTTCGCTAAGCGCCACTGCGCGCTGCAATCGCGATGCCGTGGCGGTCGGCCAGGGCGACCATCTCGCCGCGGTCGAAGACCACCGCCTTGCCGGCCTCCACCACCAGCACCCGGGCACCGGCGGCTTGCATGTTCCGAACGGTTTCAGCTCCGATCGCCGGAACGTCGAAGCGAAAATCCTGATTGGGTTTGCAGACCTTGACCACAACAGCCGTGCCCTTGCCCAACTGCCCGCCACGCAGGATGGTGGCGTCGGTGCCGTCGATGGCCTCCACGGCAAGCACCGACCCCCCGCCCACGACGATGCACTGGCCGATATCCAGGCGCCCGACCTCTTTGGCCAGGCGCCAGCCCAGGGCAATGTCCTTTTCTTCGCTGCGCGTGGGGCGCCTGCGGGTCCAGCACCCTTCGGGGGCCAGCAGCTCCGGCAGCAGAAAAGTGGACGGCTGGATGCGCACGCCCTCTTTTTCGAGAAACGCCGCGAAGGCCCGCAGCAGATTATCGTCGTGGGTGTGGCGCATTCTGGCGGCCAGGGCAATGGCCTGGGTGTCGGGGCGAATGTCGGTGAACATCCGGGTTTTGCGAACGGCGCCCATCATGACGGCCTCGCAAACACCGTTTTGGCGGAAAAACCGGACCAGCCGTTTGAGCTGGCCCAGGTGCAGCCACTCCAGCGCGGCCACCGTTTCCACCAGCGTGGGGTCGGCCTCGTTGACGTATCCCACCGCGTAGACCTGGTAGCCTTTGGCGCTGGCGGCTTTGGAAAAAATAAGGGGAAACTGGCCACTCCCCGCGATGAGTCCGATGCGTTTCATGCTGTCTGCGGCAGACATCCGGCGGCCCCGCCCCGAAAATCGTCAGCGGGTGATTCCGCGATGCGAAGATTCGATGAACTTGATGAAGTTGACCACCTCGGGGACCTGGTCGACCTCGGCGCGGACCCGCTCCAGGGCCTCGTTGAGGGTCAACCCGATCCGGAAGATGACGCGATAGGCCTTCTTCAGCAGCAAAAGGGAGTTTTCCGAAAATCCGTGCCGCCTGAGCCCTACCCGGTTCAACCCGTGCAACGTGGCGCGGTCGCCTGAAGCGATCACGTAGGGCGGGACATCCTTGACCACGGCGGATTTACCGCCCACAAAGGCGTATTCTCCGATCCGCACGAACTGGTGAATGGCCACCAGCCCGCCGATGGTGGCGAAGTCGCCGATGAGGATGTGTCCGGCCAGGGTGGCCGCATTGGCCAGCACCACGCAGCTTCCCACCCGGCAGTCGTGCGCCACGTGGCTGTATGCCATCAGCAGGCAGTGGTTGCCCACTTCGGTTACACCGCCGCCCTCGGCGGTGCCCCGGTGGACGGTGGTGAATTCGCGAATGACGGTGCCGCGCCCGATCTTGGCGTAGGTCTTCTGCCCCGTATACTTTAGCGACTGGGGCGCCCCGCCGACGACCGCATGCGGAAAAATCCGGCACTCCGGCCCGATGGTGGTGTGGGAATCGATGACGCTGTGAGACCCGATGGTCGTTCCGGCCCCGATGACCACATCCGCAGCCACGATGGCAAAGGGGCCGATATCGACATTGACGTCGATCTCCGCTTGGGGGCTGACGATCGCGGTTGCATGAATCATCCTTTTTCTCCGAAACTGGCCAGGCATTCCGCCTCGGCCACGAGTGCTTCCGCCACCTCTGCCCGGCCGGCCATCTTGAAGGCATTGCCCCGCTGCCGCAGAAAGTTGACCCGGAAAATCAACTGGTCCCCGGGCACCACCGGCTTCCTGAATTTGACGTTGTTGAAGCCCATGAAATAAACTTCCTGGCCGCGGCGCTCGGGGGGCAGCGATTCGTAGGCGAGGATGCCGCCGGCCTGGGCCAAGGCTTCGACGATCAAGACCCCGGGCATGATCGGGTTGCCAGGAAAATGCCCTTGGAAAAAAGGTTCGTTGATGGTCACGTTTTTGAGGGCCACGATAAACTCGCGCGGCACAATTTCAAGAACACGGTCCACCAGCAGAAACGGATAGCGATGCGGCAGGTAAGCCATGATTTTCTGGATCGGGTAGCCCTTCATTTTTCTTCCTCTAACGTTTTCAAACGCTTTTCAAGATCGGCGAGGCGGCGCGCCAGTTCCGGCAGCCGCGGCACCTCGCGAACCACCCGCAGCCAGGTGCGGTGCGCCATTGCGGGCAGCCCCGATGACACCACCTCCCCGCTGGGGATGGATTTGCCAACACCGGCCTGGGGTCCCACGGTCACATTGTCGCCGAGGGTCAGGTGACCGGCAATGCCGGCCTGCCCCGCCAGCACCGCATGCCTCCCAATCACGGTGCTGCCGGAAATCCCGACCTGGGCGACAACAACCGAATTTTCCCCGATGGTGACGTTGTGGGCGATTTGGACGAGGTTGTCGGTTTTGACCCCCTGTTTGATCCAGGTTTTGCCGAACGTGGCCCGATCGATGGTGTTCAGGGCGCCAATTTCGCAGTCGTCATCGATCTGAACGCTACCGGTGTGGGGGATTTTGCGGTAGCGCTCGCCCTCCGGGGCAAAGCCGAAGCCGTCGGCTCCGATGACCGACCCCGGGTTGACGATCACCCGCTGCCCGATCCGGCAGCGGCGCATGATCGTGACGTTGGGAAAAATCGTGGTATCGTCGCCGAGGAAAACCTCGTCACCGATGAAAACACCGGGATAGACGGCCACCCGATCACCGAAAGTGACGTTTTCCCCGATGAACACCATCGGGGCGATGGCGGGGTTCAGGCCGACGCTGAAGCCGCCGCCGATCACGGCCCCGGGGCTGATCCCGGCCGCCGGTCGCGGAAGTGGGTGAAACACGCTCAGCACGCGGGCAAACGCCGCCGCGGGGTTGCCGACGCGAACCAGATTCCGCCCGGTGGCCTCGAACTTCAGGGGCACCATGAGCGCGCCGGCGCGGGTGGCGTCAATCTGCTTGAGGTAGCGGGGCGCCCCCGCCAGGGCGATTTCATCGGGAGCGGCCGTTTCGAAGGCGGCGGCGCCGACAACCGTTTTTTGGGGATCACCGATCACCTCGCCGCCCACCATTTGGGCGATGGCCGCAAGGGCAAGTTCCATGTCCGGATCCTCACTGACTGCTGGATTTGCCGGCCGCCTTGGTCGACTGGGCAAACCGTCTGTTGTGCTCCTTGATCACCTCTGCGGTAATGTCGTTGCTGCTCGGCGAATACAGGACGCCCGCCTTGTCGCGAATCAGGAGGTATCCCCCTTTTTTGCCGATCTCTTCGGCAATCAGGAGGACCTCCTCGCGGAAACGCTGGCTGAGGCGGTTGTTCAGGTCCCTCAGTTCGCCCTCGAAGCCCCGCTCGACGGTTTCGAATTCGCTGACCCTGATGCGCAACTCGCGCTCTTTCTCCTCGCGCATTTCCTTGCTCATCACAGCGGCTTCGCGTTCCAGGCGTTTTTTGAGGTCTTCGATCTGGGCGCCCATCCGCTTTAGTTCGACTTCCATCGCCCGGCCTTTCTGTTTTATTTCCGCCTGGGCGGCTTTGCCGGCTTCCGACTGCTGGAAGACTTTCGGCAGATCGACAACCCCGATCTTGGCCACATCGGCGCCGTAAGCGGCACTGCAGATCGCCAGCACGCAAAAGACCGCCAAGAAGGCCTGCGCGATCTTTGGCATTTCATCCTCCATATTTGATGGACCGGTAAACGGCAGCTTACATCGCGCCGCGCGCGCATCCCAAGGGGTGCGAGGGTAAGGTCCCCCGCCAGCGGCTATCCATCAGAACGCGCCGCCCATACCGAACTCCCACTTGCCGCCACCCTCATCATCTTCGGGGTCGAGCACATAGCCGTATTCCAGGCGAATGGGGCCCATCGGGGAATTCCAGCGGATGCCGGCCCCCGCACTCTGGCGCAGATCGGTGATGTCAAAATCCTGGTCCTCGCCGTAGACGTTGCCGGTGTCATAGAATACCACCCCGGCCAGGCCGGCCTCTTTGATCAGGGGGAAAATATACTCCAGGTTAAAGACCACCATCGAGGTGCCGCCGATGTCGTCGCCGTTGCTGTCCTGGATGCTGATGTCGCGCCAGTCAAAGCCGCGCAGGGTATTGAGGCCACCGAGGTAAAAACGCTCGTAGTCGGGCAGGATGCCGTTGGTGCCCTCGGTGACGTAGCCGCCTTCGGCGCGGACAAATCCGGTGGTCTCCCAGAAAAGCGGGATGTAAACCCCCGCTTCGGCCGTCACCTTGGTGAAGGCGATATCGCCGCCCAGTGGCCCGCCGGCATACGAAACCTCCAGCGTATGTTTCTGCCCCTCGGTGGGCAGGAAAAGGCGGTCGCGGGAATCGTATTCCAGGGTGGCGGTCAGACTGCTGGTGAGGTTTTCGCCTTCCAGCTGCTTGATGCTGCGGGCGGCATCCTCGTCGATTTCGGTGATGTCCGCCAGCTCCAAGCGGTAACCCAGATAGGCCCGCGTAAAATCATAAACCGGGTAGCCGAATCTGAAACCGAAGCCGATGCTTTCCTTGTCGTAATCGTCATAATCGACATCCCATTTGAAAAGATTGCCGGTGGCGGAAAGCGGGATATCGAACAGCCAGGGTTCGGTGAAGCTCAGCTGGTAGCGGGTGGACCGCCCGCCGAGGTGCGCCGCGAGCTGCAGAACCTGCCCCCGGCCGAAAAGATTGCGCTGGGAAATCTGGGCCACGGCAAAGAGGTCCTCGGTGGTGCTGTAGCCGCCACCAAAACTGAAGGTGCCGGTGGGCTTTTCGGTGACATCGATTTTAAGGACCATCTGGTCCTCGGCACTTCCCGGGAGGGTGTCGACCTTGACATCGTCGAAATAGTCCAGGCGTTTCAGATTGCGCACGCTCCGCTTGAGCTCCTTGCCGCTGTAGAGTTCCTGCTCGTAGACATGGAGCTGGCGGCGAATGACCTTGTCGCGGGTCTTGGTGTTGCCGCCGATGATGATCTTCTCGAAATAGACCGGCTGCCCCTGGCTGATGGCGAAATCGATATTAACCACTTGGTTTTCGGGATCCCGGTCGATTTTAGGGGCGATGTCCGCGTAGGCGAAGCCTTCATCCGAGTAAAGATCGGTAAGGGCCAGAACGTCATTGCGCAGCACCTCCCGGCTGTAGTAGGCCTCCTCGGTGATCTTGACTTTCTCGAGGAGCTCGTTCTCGGGCAGGACCAGGTCACCGCTGACCACCACCTTGCCGACCTTGTAGCGGGGCCCCTCGTCAATTTTAACGGAGATCTCGATCCAGCTGTCCTTGTAACTGACCTGCGGCTCCGCGACCCGGGCCTGGATGTAGCCGGAGTTTTGGTAGAATGCGGTCAGGCGGGCGGCATCCTGGTTGAGGTCCTCTTTATTCAGTTCGCCCGAGGCGGTTATCCATGAAAGGAAGCCTTCTTCCTTGGTTTTCATCAGTTTTTTGATTTCTTTGTCGGAATAGGCTTGGTTGCCCTCCAGGGCGATTTCACGGATCCTGACCTTTTCGCCTTCATCGATCGCAAACTCGATATCGGCCTGATTGTTGGCGCTGGGGGTGACGGCGTAGGTGACCTTGACGTTGTGGTAGTTCTTGTCCTTGTAGAGCTCCTCGATACGCTCCAGATTGCGCTGGATGTTGACGAGGTTCAGGACCGCACCGGTCTTGAACGTCAGGCTCTCCTTGATGGCATCGTCGTCGAAGACGCGGTTGCCAGTGACGCGGATCATCCGAACGGTGGGTTTTTCGGTGACCTTGAAAATGAGGGCCTTGCCGTCGCCTTCAGTTTCACTTTCGACCCGCACATCTTCAAAATAGCCCATTGCGTAAACGGATTTAAGATCCTGGGTGAGGCTTCTGGCCAGATAGACGTCACCGGGTTTGGTTTGCACGATGCGCAGGATGGCGTCGGATTCAATCCGCTTGTTGCCCTCGACCGTCACCCGCATCACCTTCTCGCGCCTGAAAAGCTTCGCCCCGATGTCCGTGGCCAACTGTTTCAGGGCCGCCGAAAGATTTTCGAGACCGTCGCCCTCGGCGTAAAACACTTCCGGTGCAGCGCTGCCGGCGGATGCGACCATTTGAGCGTCCAGACTGAACTGCTGCCCCACCAGGGTCAGGCTGCCCCAGATCACGTGCTCGGCGCCGACCCGCTCTCCAAGCTGCCGCACCCCCGCAACATTCATCGCGCCAAGCGTCGCAAGCTCGGCTGGCGACAAGTCCGGAGCGACGAGCAGGGCGCCTTCCTGGCTCAAATGTTTTCCAACAATATCGGGGATTTCATTCTGAAGGTGAGACAGCGGGGCCTGGGTGTAAACCGCAAACGGCAGCAGCGTAATGCGCACGGCATCGAGTGCAAAAACCGGCAGGGGCAGGATCCACGCGCAGATAGCTAAGAAAAGACTCAACCGCTTAAGCATACGTCACACCTCACCCCGTTTCGGTCAGTTTTCCGTCGGCGATCGTCACCCGGCGCCCCATGTAGGAGGCCAGTGCCGGGTTGTGGGTGACCACCACCAGCGCCATCCCAACTTCCTGGTTCAACTCCAGCAGCAACCGGTGCACCTCCTCACTGTTGCGCTTGTCCAGATTGCCGGTGGGCTCATCGGCCAGCAGCAGCGCCGGTTTCAATACCAGCGCCCTGGCCAGGGCCACCCGTTGCTGTTCTCCTCCGGAAAGCGTATTGACTCGGTGGTTCAGCCGTTCTTCAAGCCCGACCCGCACCAGCCCTTGGCGTGCCAGGGATAGCGCCGCCTGCCGGCTTTGGCCATTGATCAGGGCCGGCATCATCACATTTTCAAGGGCGCTGAATTCCGGCAGGAGGTGATGGAACTGGAAGACAAATCCGATCGACGCATTCCGGAAGCGCGCCAAGCGGGGGTCATCGTAACGAAAGACATCTTCATCACGGTAAAAAAGACGGCCCGCTTCGGGACGGTCCAGCGTCCCCAGGATATGCAGCAGGGTCGACTTGCCGATGCCCGATGCGCCCACCACCGCCACGGTTTCGGCGGCATCCAGCTCGAAATCGAGGTTCCGCAGGACCTCGATATGACTGCCATTGCCGCGATAGCTCTTGCAGATCCCGGCCGCCCGCAGCAGCCGGCCCGGGGACGGGTCGTCCCCGATCGCCGCCGCTGGGACGTCGCCGGACGGTTTGAAGACCGGATCACCCATGCCGCAGCGCCTCCACCGGGTTGAGCCGCGACGCCTGCCGGGCCGGATAGAGGGTCGCCAGAAAGCAGATCGCCAGGGCCGCCAGCGCAATCATCACCAGATCTATCCCCTCCAGGCGCACCGGCAAAGTGGTTATATAGTAGACATCCCCTGGAAGTTCAATAAACTTGTAACGTTCCAGCAGAAAGCAGAGGCCGAAGCCCAACACCACCCCCAAAAGGGTGCCAATCGCCCCGATCATCAGGCCCTTGAACACAAAGATTTTACGGATGCTTTTGTCGGTGGCCCCCATGGCCTTTAGAATCGCGATATCCTTGGATTTTTCCATTACCATCATGATCAGCGAACTGGCGATGTTGAAGGCCGCCACCAATACGATCAACGTCAGAATGATGAACATGACCGTTTTCTCCAGCTTCAACGCCGCGAAAAGGTTTTGATTCTTCTCCATCCAGTCGCGCGTCGTGTAGGCCGGCCCGAGCGTCGCCAGGATTCGACCGGCGATTTTCTTCACAGCATAGATGTCCGCGACCCGCAGTTCGATGCCGCTCACCGCCGCGGAGTCAAGACGCAGGAGCCCTTGCGCCTCGGCCAGGCTGATGAAGGCCAGGGAGCCGTCATACTCATACATCCCCGTGGCAAAGACCCCCTTGACCTGAAAACGCTTCATCGCCGGCACATGACCGATCGGGGAGAGCATCCCGCGCGGCGCAATCAGGTAAATCGTATCGTTTTTGAGGACCCCTAAATTTCGGGCGAGTTCGCGCCCCAGAAGGATCCCCGGCAATGAAGGGCCGTCTTTTGGGCGGACCAGCAGGCGGCTGTCGACGCCGCTGATCACCCCATCGGCGGTGTCCGGGTCGACCCCCCGCAACACGGCACCGGTGGCACTCGCTGCCGAGCGCAGCATGATCTGGGTGGAAATAAAGGGGGTGGCCGCCTGCACGCCTTCGGTAGCGCCGATTGCACCCAGCACGTGGCGGTAATCGGGTACGGGACCGTCATGCGGCATGACCACCAAGTGCGATTCGATCCCGAGGATGCGGCCCTTCAGATCGGATTCAAACCCCGCCATGACCGCAATGACCACGATCAGGGCCATGACGCCGACGGTGACGCCGGTAATGGAGAGAAAGGTGATAAGGGAGATAAAGGTCTGCTTTTGCTTCGCCCTGAGATACCGGCCGCCTATAAAAGTTTCGAAGGACATTGAGACCAAATCTGAGCGATTGCCGCAGTTACGCGGCCGGGTGATAGATGGCGCTCCGCTTTTTAAATTTGGAACGCTCGTTTCAGGCAGGATCCGTTCGTGTCAGCCATTGCAGCCGGCACCTGGCGGATCAGGGCGCCGCACCCCGGGAGAGCGCTGAATCCGCCAACCCGGGCTGGCCGGTTGGCCGGGGTTCACCGGCTAATCCTTGGGCTTCATATGGGGAAACAGGATCACCTCCCGGATCGACGCGGCGTCGGTCAGCAGCATCGCCAGCCGGTCGACGCCGATCCCCTCGCCGGCTGCCGGCGGCATGCCGTACTCCAGGGCTTCGATGTAATCCGCATCCATGCAGTGGGCCTCTTCGTCACCGGCTTCACGGTCCTGCACCTGCTGCATGAAACGCCCTTTTTGGTCATCGGGGTCGTTGAGTTCCGAAAACCCGTTGGCAATTTCACGGCCGGCGATAAACAGTTCGAAGCGCTCGGTGAGCTCCGGATGCTCGTCACTCCTGCGCGAAAGCGGCGAGACCTCCACCGGGTAGCCGGTGATAAAGGTCGGTTGGATCAACTTCGGCTCCACGAGGGCATCGAAAAGTTTGGTGATAACCTTGCCCAGACGACCAGTCTTCGAGAGTTTGACGCTGTTCTGGTCGGCAAAGGAGAGCAAACCGGCCTTGTCTTTGAGAAGCGCGGAGGGAACCCCGCCCAGTTGCTCGAGTGCTTCGGCCAGGGTCATACGGCGCCATGTGCCGCCGAGATCCACCCGGTTGCCCTGGTATTCGAAGATCTCTGAACCCAAAACGTCGCGAGCCACGTGGCGGAACATTTCTTCGGTCAGGTCCATCAGGTCGTGATAGGTGGCATAGGCCTGATAAAATTCGAGCATCGTGAATTCCGGGTTGTGCCGGGTCGAGATGCCTTCGTTGCGGAAATTCCGGTTGATTTCAAAGACCCGCTCGAACCCGCCGACCACAAGGCGCTTGAGGTAGAGCTCGGGGGCGATTCGCAGGTAGAGGTCCATGTTCAAGGCGTTATGATGGGTCACAAACGGGGTGGCCTCGGCACCGCCGGCAATGGGCTGCATCATGGGGGTTTCGACTTCGAGGAAGTCGCGTTGCAGCAGGAACTCCCGGATCGCCTGGACGATCCGACTGCGCCGCACAAATATTTCGCGCACCTCGGGGTTCATGATCAGATCGATGTAGCGCTGGCGGTAACGCTTTTCGGGGTCCTTGAGACCGTGAAACTTTTCGGGCAGCAGCCGGGTTGCCTTGGCGACCAACCGGATCTCAGCGGCCAGCAGGGTCCATTCCCCGGTTCGGGTCTGGAACAGCCCGCCTTTCAGCCCGACAAAGTCGCCGACATCCAGCTGCTTGAAAAGCGTATAGGCCGCCTCGCCCACCCGATCCTTGCGCACGTATGCCTGAAGCTGACCGGTACGATCGCGAAAGCGGATAAAGGCGGCCTTGCCGAATTTGTTGATGGCCATCATGCGGCCGGCCATGACGAAAACCGGGGTCTCTTCGGTCACGTTAGCGCTGTTTTCGGCGATAATCCGGGTGACGTCCGCGACCGTGTGGCTGACGACAAAGTCATTCGGGAAAAGGGCGACCTCCTGCTGCCTCAGCGCCTGGATCTTTTCGCGTCTTTTTTCAATCAAATCAGTTTTCTGGTCGCTGCTCATTGATCTTCCCAGGTCTCGGTCTGAACCGATGTTGGCAGACGGGTGACGACGCTTGGCGCACCCCGGATCCGCTCAAGACGTCCAAAAACAAAAGAGCCGGAGAGAGAAACCTCTGCCGGTTGCGGGGTGATGGTTAAGCAGAATTTGCTAACCTATTTGAGAGGGGGTGTCAAGAACAAGTTGGTGAGGCAATTCGATTGAAGGTCATGCAAAAGGTGCTGCCGCAGTTGGGTTTGCTTTCGATGTCCAGGCGGGTTCGATACGGCTCCAGAATACGCTGCACGATTGAAAGACCCAGCCCGGTGCCGCTGGGTTTCGTGGTAAAAAACGGATCGAAAATCGATTTGATCGTGGCCGCCGTCATACCACAACCGTCATCGGAAATCCGCAGACAGGCGTGGCGTTTGCTGACGGCGGCAACCGCTACATGCACGTGGCCGGCCCCGCCGATGGCTTCGGCGGCATTGAGCAGCAGATTCCAGCAGACCTGCTGCAGATGCATGGGATCCATTTCAACCCAGACCCCCTGGCAGACGTCTTTACTGATGGTGATCCGGTCGCTGAAACTGCGGTCTTTTTCAAAAAGCTCAACGGCTGCAAGAAGCGCCGGCCCCAACTCGATCGGTTTGGCATTGGCCGCCGGGGGGCGCGCAAACAAGAGAAAGTTGGTCACCAGCGAACTCAGCCGGTCCGCCTCTCGCAGGATGATGGCCATTAGGCGCTGGTGGTCGGGTGCAAGGTTCAGGTCCTCGCGCAGCAGCTGGATCGATCCGGTCAGGGCCGCAAGCGGATTTTTGATTTCGTGGGCCAGTCCGGCAGCCATTCCACCGATGGCCGCGACGCGCTCGACCCGCTTGACGTGGTCCGCCATAGCCTGCAGCTCATCGCGGCTTTTGCGGACCTGCTCCGAAAGCATGCTGCTCAGAACCGCCACGGCATAAAAAGCCGACACGGTGATCACCAGCTTGTAGAGGACATACCCGCCTCCGTAACTGGCGATCGACGGATTGGCGCTTAAACCGAATGACGTCAGGA
>Ga0105106_10001457_pt1 | contig 17103 bp, 13 predicted proteins | sample PPLLaktember2015_5_FD_79109 | JGI IMG/M metagenome (GOLD analysis project Ga0105106, IMG submission 79109) | Freshwater sediment microbial communities from Prairie Pothole Lake near Jamestown, North Dakota, USA - PPLs Lake P8 Core (1) Depth... | ecosystem: Environmental > Aquatic > Freshwater >...
CATGTCACGGCCCTGGTCGTCGGTGCCGAGCCAGAAGGTCCCCCCGCCGGGCGACGCCGACCCGGGTGGCAGCCGGCTGTCCATGACGTCGAGCTGAGCGAGGTCGTAGGGATTCTGCGGCGACAGCAGCGGCGCGAACAGCGCCAGGAACAGGATCACGCCCAACAGCGCCAGCCCGAAGACCGCGATCGGATTGGTGCAAAAATCGGCGGCAACCCGCGAGAACGGCGTTTCCGGGGCGCGCGGCGACGCGGCCGTGTCGTTCATTGCCGGACTATCCCTTGCTGTCCGCAAGCCGCACGCGCGGCGCGAGCGCCGAGTACAGCACGTCGACGATCAGGTTGATCAGGATGAAGATCGTGACGATGACGAGCAGGTACGCGACGATGACCGGACGGTCCAGCACGCCGATCGAGTCGATCAGCAGCTTGCCCATTCCAGGCCACGCGAAGACGCTCTCGGTGACGATCGCGAATGCGATCAGCGATCCGAACTGCAGACCGATCACGGTGACGATCGGAATCAGGATGTTGCGCAGCACGTGGACGCCGATCACGCGAGCGTTGGTGAGGCCCTTGGCGCGGGCGAACTTCACGTAATCCTGCAGCAGCGCCTCGTGGGCGCCCGAGCGGGTGAGCCGGATCAGCAGCGCAAGGTTGAACAGCGCGAGGTTGGTCGCCGGCATGATCAGGTGCCGCCAGCCCTCGATCGACAGGAAGGAGACCGGGATCAGCCCGAACAGTTCGACTGTCGGTCCGCGCCCGTTCGACGGCAGCCAGCCCAGCATCACGGAAAACACCATGATCAGCATCAGGCCGACCCAGAACGTCGGCAGCGAGAAGCCGAGGATCGAGCCGGCCATGATCGTGCGTCCCGCGAAACCGTTCGGGCGCAGGCCGGCCCACAGCCCCAGGGGGATTCCGAGCACGATCGCGATCAGCATCGCCGCCAGCGCAAGCTCCATCGTGGCCGGCATCCGTTCGAGGATGAGGCCCAGTGCCGACGTACTGTGAACGAACGACTTGCCGAGATCGCCGCTGAGCGCGCCGCGCAGAAACGTGAGGTACTGCTCCCATAGCGGCTTGTCGAGACCCAGCGCCGCGATCGCCCGCTCACGGTCGATCTGGTCGGCCTGCGGGTTGATCAGGATGTCGATCGGGTTGCCGACGGCGTACACGCCGACGAACACCAGCAGCGACATCACCAGCAGGACGACGACGCTCTGGAGGCTGCGGCGGATGACGAAGACCAGCATGTAGCGGCGGCGCGAGAACGTGTGGAAGCCGGACGGTGGGGAAGTGACATCGCCGCGATGCCGGATGCCGGTCCTTCCCCTCATTCATTCACGTCCTCACGTCCTCATTTCGTCATTTCCTCACGGCTTCACGGGACGGAACTGGAACGCCAGCGTGTACTCGTCGGTGCGCGGCGTGTACGCCACGCCCTTCTTGGTTGCCCAGATCGTGAACTGGAAGTGGATCGGCATCAGGCCCAGATCCTCCATCGCCAGCCTGGTCGCGTTCTGGAGCATGACTTTGCGGTTCTCGTCGTCGACCTGCTGCAGCGCCTGCTCGATCAGGTAATCGACCTTGACGTTGCTGTAGCGGCCCCAGTTGACGGCCCCCAGACCCTTGTCGCGGTTGAACGTGGCCAGCAGCGAGCGCAGCGGGCTCGAGGCCTCGCCGGTGGACGCGCCCCACCCGACCATGTGGAAGCTGAACTCCTGCTTGGAGGACCGGCCCGAGTACGGACCCATCGGTGCCGTTTCGACCTTGGCGCCGATGCCGACGCGGGTCAGCATCTGGGCGACCGCCTGCACGATCTTCTCGTCGTTGACGTAGCGCCCGGCCGGACCGTGGATCGTCAGGTTGAAGCCGTCCGGATAGCCGGCCTCCGCGAGGAGCTTCTTCGCGCCCTCCGGATCGAACGGCTCGGCCTTGAGGCCCGGCACATGGCCGAACAGCTTCTCGGACACGAGCTGACCCGAGGGCACGGCCTGGCCCTCCATCACGCGATCGGCGATCGCCTGCCGGTTGATCGCCTTGGAGATCGCCTTGCGCACGCGCACATCGAGCAGCGGATTCCTGTCGAGCGGCCTGCCCGCCTTGTCGGTGATGAACGGGCTCGACCGCTGCAGATGATCGAAGTTGAAGTAGATGACGCGGTGCGAGATCTTGGAGGTCACCGTGAACTTCGGGTCGCCCTTGATTCGCACGAGGTCCGGCGTGGGCGGCTGCTCGATGGCGTCGACGTCGCCGGACAGAAGGGCGGCGACGCGCGCCGCCTCGTTCTTGATGATCTTGAAGACGACCTTTGCCCACGGCGACTTCTCGCCCCAGTACGCATCGTTGCGCACCAGTTCGACACGGTCGCCGGAGACGTAGCGGACGAACTTGTAGCGGCCGCTGCCGATCGAGGCCTTGCCGGTGTTGAAGTCCTCGGTCGATGCGCCGGTCGCGACCTTTTTCGACACGACGTAGACCGTCGACAGGTCGTTCGGCATCAGCGGATGCGGTGCTGCCGTCCTGAAGCGGATCGTGTACGGGTCGACGATCTCTTTCCCGATGATCATCTTCGTGTAGGCGGTAAACGGACCCGGGCTGTTGGGAACGTTCGGAATGCGATCGATCGAGAAGGCGACGTCCTCGGCGGTGAGCTCGCTGCCGTCGTGAAACTTGACGCCCTTGCGCAGCTTGAACTCCCAGGTCGTCGGGTCGATCGTCTTCCACGACGTGGCGATGCCCGGGATCATCTTCGAGTCCGGGTCCATCTGCACGAGCTTGTCGTAGACGTGCTCGGCGATGTTGTTGTTCGGGAACAGGTTGAAGAAGTGCGGGTCGGCCGACGTCACGTCGGCGGCGACCGCGATCCTGAGTTCCTGTGCCGACACCGATGCGGCAGGGACAGCCGCGGCGATCGCGGCGATGGCGACGAACAGGGAGCCGAGCATCCGGCGGACAGGCGTAGGAATCATGACGTGTGCCTCGATGGCGGAAAGGAAATGCATGCGTTCGCCGCACGCGGCGCAAGGCACCGCGATGCAGCGAGCATGCCGACCGCGTGGAACGTCCGGCAATCTAGCTCAGATGCCCGGCAAGCGTCAAAACACAAGCGCCCGCTTCGCACCCGGACGGTGCGGGCGCAGCGGAGACCGGTGCGATCGGGTCGATCAGGCGACCATCCCGATCAACGAGTGGCGCAAGACGGTCGATTCTCGGCCACGAACTGCTCGAGTTGCGCCAGGACTTCTTGATCGGTCGCGAGGTCACGCTCGGCGATTGCCCGCGCCTCGGCCTCCGGCAGCGGTGCCCCGCCTTCGATCCACGCCCGCGCCTCGGCGAGTTTCCCGTTGTCGTAGCGAAGCTCGGTGCGCGGATTTCCGTTCGGGTACCACGAGCGCTTGAGTCCGTGCAGCGCGTCGCGAGCGTAGGCCGCTTCGAGCCTGCGCGGGGGTTCGCCGTTCCCGTTCGCCGCCGCGAACCAGAGCGTGACCGTGCCCGTGCGCGCATCGTCGTCGTAGGGGACGAGCGCCTGCCGGGTCCCGGTGGTCGACCAGAACAGGAACGTACCGGTACGCTTGCCCTTTGCGTAAGCCCCGGCCACGCGAACCTGGCCATTCGCCGTGCGCACCTCGTACGCGCCGTTGGGCTGGCCGTCGCGACAGGCACCGCTGACCGACAGCGCACCCGCCTGCGCCGCGGCAGGGGCCGCGGCGGACGCCACCGTCACCGCGGCAAGCAACGCGAGCGGCGCCGATGCCAAATCGCGGCGGCGCCTCACCGCCGCCGGTGCGACCACCAGGCACCGAGTTCGCCGACGATGCCGCGCCGGAACGCCAGCACGCACACGACGAAGATCACCCCCGTGATGACGGTAACCCACTGCCCGAAGCCGGCGAAGTAGTTCTCGATGGCGATGATCGCGAAAGCGCCCGCCACCGGTCCGAATATCGTGCCCATGCCGCCCAGCAACGTCATCAGAACGACCTCACCGGACATGGTCCAGTGGACATCGGTCAGCGAGGCCAGCTGGAAGACGATTGCCTTGGTCGCACCGGCGAGGCCGGAAAGCGCCGCCGACAGCACGAACGCCAGCAGCTTGTAGCGCTCGGCATCGTAGCCGAGGGAAATCGCGCGCTGCTCGTTTTCGCGGATCGCCTTCAGCACGTTCCCGAACGGCGAATGGACGACGCGGTAGATCAGCACGAATCCGGCGGTGAAGATCGCGAGCACGACGTAGTACATGACCAGCGTCTCGGACAGGTCGAGGAAGCCGAACATCCGCCCTCGCGGCACCGACTGGATCCCGTCCTCGCCGTGCGTGAACGGCGCCTGCACGTAGAAGAAGAACACCATCTGCGCGAGCGCCAGCGTGATCATCGCGAAATAGATGCCCTGCCGACGGATCGCGAGCGCGCCCGCGATCACGCCGAGCGCCGTCGCCGCCGCGGTGCCGGCGACGATCGCGAGTTCGGGCGGCAGGCCCCACACCTTCGCCGCGTGCGCCGACACGTAGCCGGCGGTGCCGAGGAACATCGCGTGGCCGAACGAGAGCAGTCCGCCGAAGCCGAGCAGCAGGTTGAAGGCGCAGGCGAACAGCGCGAAACACAGCGCTTTCATCAGGAACACCGGATACACGCCCACGTGCGGCGCGATCGCGAGCACGGCAACGAGGACCCCGGTAGCCAGCACGAAGCCGCGGGAATCGTCGCCGGCGGCTTCGGGAGACATCGGCGGCGCGGCCATTGCTTCAGCGCTCCTTGCCGAACAGTCCGGCCGGCTTGATGAGCAGCACGATCACCATGATGACGAAGATCACGGTGTTCGACGCTTCCGGGTAGAACACCTTGGTCAGCCCCTCGACCACGCCGAGCCCGAATCCGGTGAGAATCGCGCCGAGGATCGATCCCATGCCGCCGATGACGACCACGGCGAACACGACGATGATGAGATCGGCGCCCATCATGGGATTGACCTGGTAGATCGGCGCGGCCATCACCCCGGCGAGTGCCGCGAGGCCGACACCGAAACCGTAGGTCAGCGTGATCATCCGCGGCACGTTGATCCCCATCGCCTGCACCAGCGTGCGGTTTTCCGTGGCGGCACGCAGATACGCGCCGAGCTTCGTCCGTTCGATGACGAACCACGTGGCGAGGCAGACGGCGAGCGAGGCGACGATCACCCAGGCCCGGTACTTGGGCAGGAACATGAAACCGAGGTTCATCCCGCCGGCAAGCTCGGGGGGTATCTGGTAAGGCAGGCCCGACGAGCCGAACTGGTTGCGGAACAGACCCTGGATGATCAGCGCGAGGCCGAACGTCAGCAGCAGACCGTATAGGTGATCGAGCTTGTACAGGCGCGCCAGCATCGTCCGCTCGATGACGACGCCCGTCACGCCGACGAAGATCGGCGCGATCAGCAGCGACCACCAGTAGCCCACGCCGGCGAACTGCAGCAGGAAATACGCGCAGAACGCGCCCATCATGTACTGCGCGCCGTGCGTGAAATTGATGATGTTGAGCAGGCCGAAGATGACGGCGAGCCCCAGGCTCAACATCGCGTAGAACGCGCCGTTGATGAGACCGATCAGCAGCTGCCCGAACAGGGCCTGCGTCGGAACGCCGAAAATCTCAGTCACGGAAATCTTCGCCGGAGAGCGCGCCGATCCAAGGTCGCACGGCGACGCTCCGATCGGCGCGGTTCGTCCGTCGCGCCAGCGCGTGGCGAGGCTTTGCGCCCTGCCACGCCGCGCGACGGATGTCCCCTAATTGACGAGCGGGCAGCCACCCTCCTTCAGGGGCCGGAAGGCCTGATCGGCCGGAATCGTCGCCCGGACCTTGTAGTAGTCCCACGGTCCCTTCGACTCCGCCGGCTTCTTCACCTCGAACAGATAGACGGGATGGACCTTGCGGCCGTCCGCACGGACCGTTCCCTTGCCGAATGCGGGATCGTCGGTCGGCAGTTCCTTCATCTTGGCAATCGCCTTCGTGCCGTCGTCGGTCTTTGCCGCCTCCACCGCCTTCAGGTAGTGCAGAACCGAGGCGTAGACGCCGGCGTGCGCCATCGTCGGCATGGCGCCCTTGTGCAGCGCGCCGAAGCGCTTGGCAAAGGCCCGCGTCTGGTCGTTGAGGTCCCAGTAGAAGGACTCCGTGAGCAACAGACCCTGCGCGGTGTTGAGCCCCAGCGCGTGGACGTCGGTGAGGAAGACCAGCAGACCCGCGAACTGCTGCCCGCCCTTGACGATGCCGAATTCCGCGCCCTGCTTGATCGCATTGATCGTGTCGGCACCGGCATTGGCAAGACCGATGACCTTGGCCTTCGAAGCCTGCGCCTGGAGCAGGAAGCTCGAGAAGTCCGCGCTCGGGAACGGGTGCCGGACCTTGCCCAGCACCTTGCCGCCGTTCTTGACGACCACCGCCTCGGTGTCGCGCTCGAGCGCGTGGCCGAAGGCGTAGTCGGCGGTCAGGAAGAACCACGAGTCACCGCCGGTCTTGACGATCGCGCTGCCGGTGCCGTTCGCCAGCATCCAGGTGTCGTAAGTCCAGTGGATGGCGTTCGCGTTGCAGGCCTTGCCGGTCAGGTCGGACGTCGCGCCCGTGGACACGAGCAGTGCCTTGCCCTTCTGCTTCGTGACTTCGTTCACCGCGAGCACCACCGACGACGTCGGCACATCGACGATCACGTCCACCTTGTCGACGTCGTACCATTGGCGGGCGATGTTTGCGCCCACGTCGGGCTTGTTCTGGTGGTCGCCCACCAGGATCTCGACCTTCATGCCCTTGCGATCGGCGCCGAAGTCCTCGACGGCCATCCTCGCCGCCACGACCGAGCCGGGACCGGCGAGGTCGGCATAGGTGCCGGACTGGTCGTTGAGGACGCCGATCTTGATGACGTTGTCCGAGATCTGCGCCTGCGCGGCGCCCGCGGCGAGCGCGGCGGCAATGCCGAGCCCGAGGATGCTGCGTCTGAATCGTTTCATTCGTCTTCCTCCTTCGTTGGTCGGGCGCGCCGGCGGCGCGCGCGGTGCTAAGCAATGCCGTGTTTCGGGCTAGACGCCGAGGTAGTCGTGGAGCTTCGCCATGTTGGCATCGAGTTCCGAGTTGGGGATCATGTCGGCGACGCGGCCGTGGTCCATCACGTAATGGCGGTCCGCGACCGTCGCCGCGAACCGGAAATTCTGCTCGACGAGCAGGATCGTGAAGCCCTGCGCCTTGAGGCGCGCGATCGTGCGGCCGATCTGCTGGACGATCACGGGCGCCAGGCCCTCCGTCGGCTCGTCGAGCAGCAGCAGCCGCGCCCCCGTGCGCAGGATGCGGCCGATGGCGAGCATCTGCTGCTCGCCGCCGGAGAGCTTGGTGCCCTGGCTCGCGAGACGCTCCTTGAGGTTGGGAAAGAGCTCGAAGATCTGCGCGACCGACAGCCCACCCTCTCGGACCACCGGCGGAAGCAGCAGGTTCTCCTCCACGTTGAGGCTCGCGAAGATGCCGCGTTCCTCCGGACAGTACGCAATGCCCATCCGCGCGATCCGGTTCGACGCAAGCCGCACGGTCTCGTGTTCATCCAGCGCGATCGAGCCTTCGCGACGGGGGACGATGCCCATGATGGACTTCAGCGTCGTCGTCTTGCCGGCGCCATTGCGTCCGAGCAGCGTGACGACCTCGCCGGCGCGGACGTCGAAGGTCACGCCGTGCAGGATGTGCGACTCGCCATACCACGCGTTGAGGTCGCGGACCGCGAGCAGCGGCGCCCCCGCCGCGGCCGGCGCGGCGCCGGATGCGGCGGGCGCCAGGGCGTCAGCCATCGGCGGTCCCGAGATAGGCGGCGACGACGTCCGGATGCTTCGACACGTGCGCGTAGTCTCCCTCGGCGAGCACCTCGCCGCGGGCAAGCACCGTGATGCGATCGGACAACGTCGACACGACCGACAGGTTGTGTTCGACCATCAGCACCGTGCGCTTGGCCGCGACCCGCCTGATCAGCGCCGTGATCCTTTCGACGTCCTCGTGCGTCATCCCCGCCGTCGGTTCGTCGAGCAGCATCATCTCCGGGTCGAGCGCGAGCGTCGTGGCAATTTCCAGCGCGCGCTTGCGGCCGTAGGGCAGCTCGCCTGCCGGTGTCGCGGCAAACTCGGTCAGTCCCACGGCGTCGATGAGCTCGCGCGCACGGTCGTGGTGCTTCGCCAGCCCGCGACCCGAGCGCCAGAAATCGAACGAGTGTCCGTCCCGCCGCTGCAGCGCGATCCGGACGTTCTCGAGGACGGAGAGGTTCGGGAATACCGCAGAAATCTGAAACGAGCGGACCAGGCCGCGGCGCGCGATGGCCGCCGGCCGCGCGCCGGTGATTTCCTCGCCCTTGTAGAAGATCTGGCCGCGCGTCGGGGTCAGGAAGTGCGTCAGTAGATTGAAACACGTGGTCTTGCCGGCGCCGTTGGGGCCGATCAGCGCATGGATCGCACCACGCCGGACCGACAGGTTTACGTCGCGGACGGCAACGAAGCCCTTGAACTCCTTGGTGAGTCCGCGCGTCTGCAGAATGATGTCGTCGGCCATCCGGCACCGGCGCGCCGGGCGCCTGGCCTTCCCGTGGTAGGTGTGGGAGGCATTATGCGAAAGGCCCGCACGGATGGCAATGGCAAGTCGCGGCCCCGGAGCAGGACCCGAACCGCGCCAATCGCGACCGCGGCCCGATGCGCGCGGTGCCCGGTCAGTACTCAATGCGCGCGAAATACGTCTTCTGCGAGGCCTCCCGCGCCTCGCCAAGGGTCCGGATGCCACGCTCGGCGAGCAACGGAATCATGCGCAGAAAGACCTCACCGGTCATGATCGCATCGCCGAGCGCCGTGTGCCGCCCTATCGGATTGACGCCCATCCGCTCGGCGATCGCCTCGAGCCGGTGGGCATCGGCATCCGGCTGCAGCACGGCCGACAGGAGCAGCGTGTCGAGCACGGGCTGGGTGAAGCGCACACCCGTCGCCTCTTCCTTGAGGCGCAGGAAGCGCATGTCGAATGCCGCGTTGTGCGCGACCAGCACGGTGTCCTCGCAGAACTGGCCGAACGCCGGCAGCACCTTGTCGATCGCGGGTTGGTTCCGGAGCATCGAGGTCTCGATGCCGGTGACCCGGCTCGCCTCCGGGGACATGCCGCGCCCCGGGTCGATCAACTGCTCGAACACCTCGTGCTCCAGCAGGCGTCCATTGACGACGCGCACGGCGCCGATCGAGACGATCTCGTCGCCTTGCGACGGCTGCAATCCGGTGGTTTCCGTGTCGAACACCGTGTAGCTCAATGCCGACAGAAGCCTGCCGTCCTGCTCCGGCGTCTGCCCCGGCTGATGGAACAGGTCGAAATCGTAGAACTCGGGGCGACTCTGGCCCGCCGCCGGGACGCTCCATGCGGCCTCCTCCGGCTTGGTCACGGGAATCGCGATCCGGAAGAACTCGCGGTGCGAAGGCTTGTGGATCTGATACCAGATTTCCGCGTCGTGGCGTTCGACGATCTGCTTCAGCGTCAACGGACACGCCTCACCACCCAGTTCCATCGAGTCGGTCTGCCACGACATCGTCGTCTCCGACCCCAGCGGCGCCCCGGTCCAGATGAGATCGAGGTGCGCGAGCGCTCCGGCGGGCTCGAGCGCAAAGCGCACCTCCCGGATGCCGAACTCCTCACGGAGCCGGCTGGCGAGGTAGCTGATGCCCTGCATCAGCGAATAGCTGTCGACATTGAGCCAGATCGATTCGTCGACATTTTCGAGTTTCGTCGGCAGCCCGAGCCGGGACTCGATCCGCCGGCGTGCCGCGGCGATGAGGTCGGCTCCGCGCATGTCCTCTAGGGGCCACTCGGTGCGCAGCGAATCGGCGAACTCCCCGACGGTTTCATCGAGCTTCGCGCTCAGGCGCCGCGCCTCGTCGCCGATGATGCCGATGAAGCGGCTCTGCGCCTCCGGGTCCATTTCCGGAAACGCCGCGATCGTCTCGACGGCGGCGCGGACGCTGCCCAGCGAGGCCCGGGTCCCCTGCGTCAGCGTCTGCAGCAGCAGGTCGCGCCGGCTGCTGGTCTCGATGCGCCGGGTGATGTCGTCGAGGACCAGCACGAACCCGGTGATCCCTCCGGCCGTGCCGCCACGCGCGGCGTCGGGCGGCGATCCCTGCACCGGCGCCATCTGCACCCGCACGAGCTGGCCGGCGGGCGCGGTCGTGACGAAGTTCGCGACCGCTCTCGCCGTGCCCTGCCGCTCACGGTCGGAAATGCTCTCCAGCGCGTGGATGATCAGGTTGCGGTCGAAGATCGCGAAGATCGACCGTCCCAGGCCGACGAGGCTGTGCGCCTTGCCCGCACCCGCGTTGCCGTCGAGCGGCTTGCGCAGCAGCTGCATCGCCCGGGCGTTGTACAGCAGGATGCGTCCCTCGATGTTGCACATCACCACGCTCTGGGCGAGCTCCGACATCAGTACGGCCAGGCGATTCTTCTCCTCCTCGAGACGTGCGTTCGCGCCGCGAATGCGCTGCTCGACGTCCCGCTGCAGCGACTCGCGTGCCTCCGCGAAGCTGTTGACGTCCGCGGCGAGCCGCTTGATCTCGGCCGACCCACGAGGCGGGGCGCGGTGCGAAGGGTTCGCGGTCATCATGATGCGGACGTCTTCGGAGAGCTTGCGCGGCGCCGCGATGTAGCGGCGAAACAGCGCCCGCAGGATGAACACGAGCGGAACGAGCAGCAGCAACGAGATCAGGATCACGTGCGGAGCGCGATCCTGCAGGATGTGCACGAGCTCGACGCGCTCCTGCTCGGTCAGGTCGGCGCCCACCAGCAGCACCGTGGCGCCGATCGCCGACAGCACGAGGCCCCACGCGGCAACGAGCGCCAGCCCGATGCGCAACCGGTCCGACATCGCCTACTCGCCCAGCATGGCGCGGACCTTCTCGATCAGGTCCTTCGTGGAAAACGGCTTGGTCACGTACGCGTCGGCGCCGACGGCGATGCCCTTGCTCACCTCGATGTCGCGACCCTTCGCCGAGAGCATGATGATCTTGATCGACTGCCACGCCGGGTTCTCGCGGACCCGCTGGCAGACGTCGTAGCCGCTCATCCGCGGCATCATCACGTCGAGCAGGATCAGGTCGGGCACGAACTCGCCGACGGCCGCCAGCGCCGCCTCGCCGTCGTTGACGACCTTGACGACGTAACCCTTCTGTTTCATCAGGAACTCGAGCGAGACCACGATGTTGGGCTCGTCGTCGGCGATCAGTATCTTCTTCCCCATCTCTCCTCCTGCGCCTCGATGGCGCCTCCTGCCGGGTTCGTTCCGGCGGGTCTTACGTGCTCGCGTACCGGACGGCCTTGCTTCATGCTTCGGCGTGCGTCGCCACCGGAAGCTCGAAACTGAACGTCGCGCCAGCGTCCGGCTGGCTCTGCACCCACAGCCGGCCGCCAAGGTGTTCGACGATCTGGCGGCTGATCGGCAGGCCGAGTCCCGTCCCCTGGGGCTTCTCCGTCATCGTGTCGCCCGCCTGGCGGAACTTCTCGAAGATGACCCGCTGGTCCTCGCTGCTGATGCCCGGCCCGTTGTCGGCGACGTCGACGCGCAGCATCTCGCCCTGTTGGCGCAACTGGACCACGACGCGCCCCTCTCCCGGCGGGACGAACTTGGCGGCGTTCGACAACAGGTTGATGAGCACCTGAACCAGCCGATCACGATCGGCGTTGACCGGCGGCATGTGATCGGGAAGACGCGCCTCGAGCGCGACGTCCCTGGCGCGAAAGAGCTGCTGCGTCGCGTCCAGCGAATCCTCGATGACCGCCTTCAGGTCGACCTGCGACACCTGCCACTCCGCGCGACCGGATTCCAGCTTGGCCAGGTCGAGCACCTGGTTGATCAGGCGGGTGAGGCGCTCGCTTTCCTGGATGATGATCGTAAGGAATCGCTGCCGCTCGCCGGCGTCGAGCTCCGGATTGTCGTGCAGGATCTCGGTAAAGGCGCGGATCGACGTGAGGGGCGTGCGCAGTTCGTGCGTCACGGTCGAGATGAAGTCGTCCTTCAGGCGATCGAGTTCCTGCAGTCGCTCGTTGGCGGCGCGAAGTTCGTTCGTCGCCGCGATGAGTTCCTGCGACTTCTGCTTCAGCTCGTGGCTGTAGGCGATGATCTGGGAAGCCTCGTCGAGCATCGACCGGACTTCGTCGACGGACAGCGCGTCCTCGCGGACGGTCGAGGCGACCATGATCCGCGCCGACGCACCGCCGATGGCGCCGGCGAGCAGCGTCTCGGCGAACTGCACGAGACCGGCGTCGGCCGGCATCGCGGAGGGGGTCGCGAAGCCGCGCCGCGTCGCGTGCTCGGCCAATGCTGCGTCGGCCCGTTCGGGCCCCAGGAACCGCGCGAGCAGCGCCCGCAGGTCCGGCAGCGAAGCCGTTCCCTTCCAGAAATGCACGTCCGCGCCTTCACCGGGGCGCCGGAACACGTCGACGAAGCGCGCTGCCTGCGCCTGCTCGGCCACGCTCTGGCGCGTCAGCACCGACACGGCGACGTACGCGCCGACATTGGCCAGCATGCTCCACAGCATCGCGTGGGTGATGTCGTTCAAGCCGTCGAGCCCGAACAGCGCATACGGCCTGAGGAGCGCGATGCCCGCCGGCCCGTCCTGCAGGAAGTCGATGGGCAGCCAGCCGGATTTGGCGAAGGAAGGCAGCAGCAGCGTGTACAGCCACACGGCAAAACCGGCCAGAAGCCCGGCGAGCGCGCCGCTGCGGGTCGCCCCCTTCCAGTAGATGCCGCCGATGGTGGCCGGCGCGAATTGCGCCACTGCGGCAAACGAGATCAGCCCGATCGCGACCAGCGCGTAGGCCTCGCCGGCCAGCCGGAAATAGAGATAGCCGAGGAGCACGACGCCGACGATCGCGCCGCGCCGGATGCCGAGCAGGAGCCCGGTGAGATTCTGCCGCCCGGCCAGGCCGAGCCACTTCATGCGCAGCAGCACCGGCATGACCAGGTCGTTGCACATCATCGTCGACAGCGCGATCGTCTCCACGATCACCATGCCCGTGGCGGCGGACAGTCCCCCGATGAACACGAGCAGCGCGAGCGCCTCCTGCTTTTCCGCCATCGGCAAGGTCAGGACGAAGGTGTCGGGGTCGACACCGGCCGCCGGGAAATGCATGACCCCGCCGAACGCGACGGGCACGACGAAGACGTTCATCGCCAGCATGTAGAGCGGGAACAGCCAGATCGCCTTGCCGACGTGGTTCTCGTTGACGTTCTCCACAACGGCGATCTGGAACTGGCGCGGGAGAAACACGATGGCGAGCATCGAGAGCAGCGTCAGCCAGGCCCAGTTCGCGTAGCTGCCGGCCGCCCCGCCCAGCGGCGCGAAGAGCGAGGCGAGCTTCGCGTCCGCGGCGGCGCGCTGGAAGATGTCGCCGAGTCCGTTGTAGATCCCGTAGGTCACGAACGCGCCCACGGCGAGAAAGGCCACCAGCTTGACGATCGACTCGAACGCGATCGCCGCCACCAGCCCTTCGTGGCGCTCGGAGGCATCGAGGTGCCGCGTCCCGAACAGGATCGTGAACGTCGCCAGCAGGAGCGCCATCCAGAACGCCGTGTCCGCCTGTACCGGCACCGTCTCCCGCTGGGCGGGCATGACGACGTCCGGATACTGGGCGAGGATCGTGTAGCTGTGCGAGATGGCCTTGAGCTGCAGCGCGATGTAGGGCACGACGCCGATCACCGCGATGATGGTGACGAGCCCGGCCAGGAGTGCGCTCTTGCCGTAGCGCGACGAGACGAAATCGGCGAGCGACGTGATGCGGTTCGTCTTGCTGATGCGGATGATCTTGCGGATCACCAGCCACCACAGTGCCATCATCAGCGTCGGCCCGATGTAGATCGGCAGAAAACCGACGCCGTCGCCCGCCGCACGGCCGACGCTCCCGTAGAACGTCCACGCCGTCGCGTACACGCCCAGCGACAGCGAGTAGATGTAGGGATTGGCGATGAGCGAGCGACCCCGATCGGCGCGCTGGTCGCCGTAGTAGGCGATGGCGAACAGCACGCCGAGGTAGGCCAGCGCGACGGGGATGATCACCCAGCTCTGCAGCATGGCGCTCCAGCGCGATTCCGGCGCCGGGACTAGCGCGAACGCTCGATTACCAGCGCGGCGAGGCCGATGAGCAATCCCCACGCGCCGAAGATGTAGACATAGAGCAACGGAATGCCGGCGACGTCCGCCGCCCGGTTGAACAGCGCCAGCAACGGATAGTTGAACAGCAGCACCCCGAGCAGAAACACGACGACCAGCCGCTGGCCCTTGATCGCAGATCGAAACATCGGTCGCCTTCCTCCTCGGTTCGAATGCCGCGTCTTGCAGTCGCGCGCGGCTCCATATTAGGGCCTGTCGAGGCCAAAGGCGAGACGACGCCACCGCATCGCCGGCCGGAAGGCACGTGCGCGGGTTTAGAGACGGTACGACATGCGCAGCCGTGCCTGAAGCTGCTTCGCCTGGCGAAAGGCCTCCTTCAACATCCGCTGGTCGATCTCGTTCAGCGCGCCGGGATCGAGACGATTGGGCTTGCCGGGTACGGTCGGTTGATCCTGCTGGCGCAGCCGCAGCAATTGCAGGAACTGGAACGCCTCGACCGTCGCGTCGACGTGCCGGGGCACGACGTGCAGGCGCTCGCCGGCGTGCCGGAGTCGCGCGGCGGTGCCGGTGTCCGCGATGCCGAGCGCGAGCGAGAACACCCGCGCACAGTCGACGAACAGCCGCGTGCCGCGTGTCTTCAGGTCGAGCGTGCCCTTGACGCCGGGCTCGTCGTCGACGACGAAGGTACGGATCAGCCCCAGTGGCGGCTCGACGTCGAGCGCGTTCTGCACCAGGAAGCGCACGAAGATCGGATTGGCCTGCGTGTAGCCGAACAGCCATTCGCGCAGCGCGTCGGAGAGCGTGGAGTCGCCATAGAGCGGCCGGAAGTCAAAGACGATGTTCGCGTTGAGCAGCGCCTGCGGCGTCGGCTCGCGGATCCAGCCGAGGAACTTTTCCTTCCATTCGTGCATCGACAGGCAGAGGTCCGGGTTGCCCGCCATCACGTTGCCCGTGCATAGCGGGAATCCCAGCGTGTCGAGGCTCGCATTGACCTCGCGTGCGAACGCCAGCAGCCGCTCGCGCCGGTGCGGTGCCTCCGTCTCGTCGGCCGCGGCAAACAGAAGTGCGTTGTCCTGGTCGGTCGCGAAGGTCTGCTCGCCGCGCCCTTCGCTGCCGAGTGCGAGCCAGCACCAGTCGATGTCGGACAGGTCGTGTCGGCGCAGCACAAGCTCGATCGCACGGCGCGACAGCGCGTCGTTGAGCGCCGTGATCGTCCGCGTCAGCGTTTCGGCCCCCACGCCCTGGGCGAGCAGGTTCTGCGTCAACCGGTGGATGTCCTCGCCGGCCCCCTGCAGCGACTCGATCGTCTCCGCGGCGTGCAGCTCCTCGTTCACCTGCCGCAGCGACACCCGCTGGAGCGCAAAGAGGTCACGCTCGTTGATGACGCCCGACAGGCGGCCGTTGTCGACGACCACGATCTGCCGGACGCCGCGCTCGGCCATCACGTGCATCGCCTCCGATGCGGTCGCCGACGCGGGCAGCGTGACCAGCGGCGCCGTCATCACCTCGGCAAGAGGCGTATCGAGCGCGCGACCCGGCAGCACGACGCGGCGCAGCAGATCGACGAGGGTGAACATCCCGACCGGCGCATCGTCGCGACCGAGCGCGATGATCGTGCGCACCTTGGCGTCGGCCATCTTCTGCGCCGCCTCGCGCAGCGTGACCGTCGCGGCGCACGCGACCGGGGCGTTGCGCACCAGTTCCGCGAGAGTGCGCGTCAGGAGCTGCTGCTCGGCGGCCCGCTGGCTGTACTGGCTGTACAGGCTCTCCAGCGACTGCTTGAGCGTCTCGGTGATCGCCTGCGTGCAGTAGCGCTCGAATTCCGGCGACGCCTGCCGGAGCTCGAGGAAATCGTCACGCGCGAGCAGGTAGCAGTACGTGTCCCTGAGCGCGGAGAAAACCTTGGTCGTCGTGCCTCCGGCGGAGAGCGCGCCGACCGGGAACAGCTCGCCCGGACCGAGCGTGCGATCCGGATCGGCCTGCGTGGCGTTGGGCCGGCTGCCGACGAGCCCGCGCTGGACGATGTGCAGATTGGCGACCGGCCCCGTGTGCGTGGCCAGGATCGTCGCGTCCTTCGGAAAATGCACGTGGTTCAGCCGGGGGACGAGGAAAGCCAGTGCGGCATCGCTCATCCGGTTGAACGGCGTGTAGTGACGGAGGAACTCCGTCGTCGCTTCGGGGTTGGGAGATCGGTGGGGCATGAGAGGCAAGCGCAACCATCGCGGCTGCGGCCGTTCACGCTAGCCTAAGCAGTCGCCGCACCCCGCGCAAGCAAAGACCCCCGCGCGCGGCGGGGGTCCTTGCGTTGCGTCAAGCGGAGAAGGTCAATGCGCGGTCGCCTTCGCGGCCAGGATGCCGGTGTTCTGCCGCGCGTAGAGTTCCTCCCACATGTCGTCGGCGCGCTTGTCGCGATAGAGCAGCGACCCCAGGATCACCGCGAGGAAGCCCAGCGGAATCGAGATGATTCCCGGATTGCGCAATTCGAACCACGGCTGCTCGAGGCCGACCAGCGACGTGTCGTCGTCCTTGAACCTGTCGAGCGTAGCCTTCGCGGTGGCGAGGTCCTTCTCCGCTCCGGCGAGCGACGTGCCGACCCTTGCCTTTGCCGCATCGTCCGCCGCCGCCCCGAGATCCGCCTTCAGCTTCTCGATCTTCGCCGGAGACGCGTCGACGACCTTCTGCGCCGCGGCCTTCGCCGCCTTCGGGTAGGTCATGTTCGGCGAGACCAGCACCAGCGCAATCGCGGTGAACGTCCCGACGATCATGCCGAGGACGATGCCGCCGGTGTTGCAGCGGCGCCAGTACAGCGTCAGCAGCACGCAGGGAAAGTTGGCCGAGGCCGCCACCGCGAACGCCAGCGCGACGAGGTGGGCGACGTTCTGCCCCTTCGCCGCAATGCCGATTGCAATGGCCATCGCGCCGACGATCACCGTCGCGATCCGCGCCGCCTTGACCTGCTCCTGCGGCGTCACGTGCTCC
>Ga0105106_10001459_pt1 | contig 17072 bp, 17 predicted proteins | sample PPLLaktember2015_5_FD_79109 | JGI IMG/M metagenome (GOLD analysis project Ga0105106, IMG submission 79109) | Freshwater sediment microbial communities from Prairie Pothole Lake near Jamestown, North Dakota, USA - PPLs Lake P8 Core (1) Depth... | ecosystem: Environmental > Aquatic > Freshwater >...
ATATCGGTTAATTGATTCACTTAACAAAGGGTGGTTCCTTGATCAGGATGTTTATGATGCCGCATCTTGGTCTGTTGTTACTCCTCTTTCATCACTATCTATAGAACTTGGTAATGTACCGCTAAAGTTTCCGGATTTTACAAGAGAAAGATGGAAAGAGACTCGGGAATTAGGAATTTTAATAAATTATTAATCTTAGCTGTTATTTTTTTATCGATGAAAAAATTAAGAAGGTTAAAATGTATATTGATTGGGTAACATGGAGTATTTGGTTAATTGGTTTTGTTATAATGTTGATATGGATTTTTATCCCTGTAAGGGAGTTTAAAAAATTGGTTCAACAGAAAAGATCTGAACAGAAATCAAAAAAAATATAGTCTGAAATTTTAGCGGAGAAAGATTTTGATTACCATTGATTACATAATCGTCTTTATTTTTCTTGCTGCAATGTTCTATGTGGGATCTGTATTCTATAAATGGGTCGGCAGCTCAGATGATTTTTATCTTGCAGGAAGACGACTCACTCCTTTCATACTAGCTGCAGTATTGGCAGCAACAAATGTTAACCTTTATAGTTTTGTTGGTCAGGCTGGGATTGCTTATAAAGAAGGTATATCAATTATTTGGCAAACGTGGACAGGGAACATGGCAATGGTAATCGCTGGATTATTTGTAATACCTATATTCAGAAGACTTAGAATACGTACGATTCCGGAATTTCTTGAAAAACGATACAGTAAAGGTGTAAGAACTTTCGTTGCATTCCTTTGGATACTGCGTCTTACTTTTTGGTTGGGTGTAGTATTATATACAGCTGTCATCGCAGCACAAACAATTTCCGGATTAAACTCTTTTACCGCCTGGGTTCTTATATTCTCAGTGGTTGTAATCCTGTACACCATTCTTGGAGGTATGTGGTCGGTAGCTTTCACAGACGTGATCCAATTTGTTTTAATGCTGGGAAGTGCACTAATCCTTTTACCTTTGGTTATGAGTGCTGTTGGGTGGTGGCCTGGTTTATCTGAAAAATTACCTGAGGGTGCATTGACTCTTATTAAAAATTCTGGCACGTATGATTGGAAATTTGTTATCGCTATTTTTTTATTGGGTATTGAGTGGGCATGTGTCGATCAGGGGTTATTACAAAGAGCCTTTGGAGCCGAGAGCACTAGAAGCGTTGCTAAAGGTTTAGTAATGGCAGGAATAATAACCACACCTTTTGCTTTACTTTGGATTTTACCCGGATTAGCAGCAAGAATTCTTTTTCCCGATTTAATAAATGCTGACTCTGCGGTTCCACTTTTAATTACTAATCTTATTCCAAATTTAGTTCTTGGTTTAGTGGTTGTGGGTTTATTATCATCACAGCTATCGACTATTTCAGGTAATTTAAATGGTGTTGCAACAATATTTGCAAGTGATGTTTATGAAAATGTTATTAATAAAAAAGCGACAGATGAGGATGTACTTAAGATTGCACGAATAATAACGCTAGTTACAGGGATAGGTATGATTCTCTTTGCATATTTAGTTCCAATTCTTGGAGGTGCAGTCAATGCATATCTTACGATAATCGCCATTATGGATATGCCTCTATTTGTTATTGCAGTTGTATATGGATTGCTTTGGAAAAGAATTAATTGGCAGGGTGCTTTAGGTGGATATCTTGCCGGAGCAGTATCAGGAATAATAGGGCAGTTTTTTTATAATCTGAACTTTAATGTCACAACTTTTATAACTGCTAGTACTGCGTTATTCATCACGCCGATAATCAGTTTAGTAACAAAAGAAGAATCAAATGTTCACGTTGATGCTATTTGGAGAGCACGAACTACAAGTGATGAGGAAATCGCAAATGAGAATGTCTATAATATTTTACCGAAGACCGCGAAAGGAAAGTTAAGTCTATCAATCTTAGTTCTTGGATTTGTGATTTTTCTTGTCGGCGTTTTAATAGGTAGCTCTGGAGGTTCAGCTGCATCAGTTATAGCTGTGTCTGGTATGATAATTTACTTTTTGGGCGGTTTATTAAGAGCTTACACCAATTAATAATTATCCATGAAAAATCTATTAAATGAATTAAAGATTTCAACGCCCGGCAGAATATGCCTTTTTGGTGAACATCAGGATTATCTTCATTTACCTGTAATTGCTTGTGCCATTTCTTTAAGAATTTCTATAAAGGGTGTAAGAAGAAAAGATATGCTGGTAAAAATTAATCTCCCGGATATTTCAGATCAAGAATCATTTTCAATCGCTCACCCAATAATTTACAATAAAGAAAGAGATTATTTTAAAAGCTCAGTTAATATTCTTATTAAAAACTCATTCACTTTTTCAAGTGGTTTTAATTGTACTGTGAAAGGGAAGATTCCAATTAATGCCGGCACATCAAGTTCATCCGCAATGATTGTTACATGGATTAATTTTCTTACAAGGATGAGTGATCAGGCAACTATACTTTTACCGGATGAATTAGCAAGATTTGCATACGAAGCTGAAGTTGTGGAGTTTTCAGAACCAGGCGGAATGATGGATCAGTATTCAACATCAATCGGTGGGATTGTTTACATAGATTTTTTCCCAAGCACTATAGTTACCAGATTGAATACAAACTTAAAGACCTTCGTTTTAGGAAATTCAGGTGAACCAAAAAATACAAAGTATATTCTGAGACATGTTAAAGGTCAAATACTCCTCGTAGATATTATTCTTAGAAAAACATATAATGGTTTTTCACTTCAAGATGTAGTTATTAAAGATATTTCAAAATTTCAAGATTGCCTCTCTGAGCCCCAATATAAAATACTCCAGGGAACAATAAGCAACCGGGATATTACAAGAATTGCTAAAGAGGAGTTAAATAAAAAAAACCCAGATCATCAAATGATTGGGAAATTATTGAATGAACATCAAACAATTTTAAAAGAAGTACTTGGGATAACCACTCCCAAGATTGATAAAATGATTCAGGCAGCACTTGATGCAGGTGCATATGGTGCAAAGATTAATGGCTCGGGCGGGGGTGGTTGTATGTTTGCTTATGCGCCTGAAGATCCTGAAAGAGTTAAAACGGCTATAGAACAAGCTGGAGGTGAAGCTTTTATAATAAACCCTGATTCAGGTTCTCGTGATGAAACTATTGAGGCAATTCAATGAAAGATGGCAAATTAGTTATACTTGCTGGCGGTATTTCTTCGAGAATGAAAAAACCAGCTAATGATATTATCAATGTTGATAAGAAACTTATTCAAGATGCAGATGAAAAATCTAAATCAATGATTGGGGTCGGAAAAGACTATAGACCTTTTTTGGATTATCTTTTATATAACGCCCGTGAATCCGGATATTCAGATGTAGTTCTTGTGGTTGGTCAAAATGATAGTTCAATAAAAGAATATTATGGAGAACAGGACAGTGATAATGACTTCAATGGTTTGACTATTTCTTATGCAATCCAGTTAATACCAAAAGGAAGGACAAAACCATTAGGCACAGCAGATGCACTTTTATGCGGTTTAAAATCTAAACCTGAGTGGAATGGAAGTAAATTTACCGTATGTAACAGTGATAATCTTTATTCGCAAAAAGCATTAACTATTTTGTTAAACACACCTTTTCCGGGAGCATTAATTGATTATGATAGATCATCATTAGAGTTTGAATTATCAAGAATAGAAAGATTTGCTGTAACCATAAAAAATCAACAGGGTTTTCTTGAGGATATTATTGAAAAACCATCAAAAGATATTATTCTTAAAGTTAAGGATAAAAATGGATTCGTTGGTGTGAGTATGAATATTTTTTCCCTGCACTATGATTTAATCTTACCAAGACTAGAAAATGTTCCCCTGCATCCTTTAAGACAAGAAATGGAATTGCCGGAAGCTGTAAAGATGTTAGCCAACGAATTAAATAATTCTGTATACGCATATCCGCTTGCTGAGCATGTACCTGATCTTACAAGTAAAAGTGATTTACTACAGATAAAAACATATTTAGAAAAACATTATTCTAATCTTTCTTTCTAAGTGTTATATAAGCAATTGAAAGCTGCTTTATTAAAGAAAGTCTTACCTGTACATTAGTTCTATTAAGACAGTTCTGCAATCATCTACATGTTAGCCACTATCTTTATTTCAATATACATTAATCAGATTACGATGGAAAAAGCATTCACGAAGTGAAAAAATCAGATAAGTAGGTAGTTAACAAACACCATTCTTTCCACTTCAATTTTTATTAAATATCTGCAATTTGGTAACCTTTTTGAGTCCGAGAGATTCTCTATTTTTTATAATAGTTTATCGAGACTGTCTTCCTAACTACAACAAGAATAGCATAATAAGGGGAGAGAAAATAATTACTTCATTCATATAACCATAGACTTTACCTGTCCCATCTGACTGAGAATAATTGATTAAATATGAGAAGCTCTTATGTTCCAAATATCTGTGAATTTTCTGATCCACAGAACTCCATAAATTATGAAAATTCTGTAAAACAATAATATTGTTTAAAACAGAAAATCCTGACTGCTTTTCACAATCAGGATTTCTTCTGTAGTCAGTGTAGCGGGGGCAGGACTTGAACCTACAACCTTCGGGTTATGAGCCCGACGAGCTACCAATTGCTCCACCCCGCGATATTTAGACTTTAAATATAGTTAATACTAAAAGGTATGTCAAATTTTGCTGTGTTTAACAGGGAGAAACTAAAAGGAGAAGCCCTGAAGGAATGAACTTATCCATCTGTATTATTAAAGCTTGCTGTAACTCCATCCATTATTTGTGATCGGACATGTATCTCATTAAGCTTTTGAATGATCTGAAGAATTAATTTACTTTTTTCTTCCACAATCTCATTAATAAAATCTTTAACCTCCGGCATATTACACTCATCCAGTGTTCCTTTATAGAACATTACAAGAGATGTTTCTTTCCTGAGAGCTTCATTTAACATTGCGCAGGTATTCCTGCACGTATGCTGACAATTGATTTGCTTTTCTGTCATAGCAAACCTCTATAAATTTTGTTATCAATTAATTATTTAATTGTAAGGGAATTATCCGAAATTCATCTCCCCTTACAGATATACCTGTATAATAATTCAAAACAGGATTTTTACACCTGAATCAGAAAATACAATATATATGCCATAACCATTAGTCACTTTTTAACTAGGTTTAATAATATTTAATTAAATAGTTATCATTTTCAGGAAGTGATGCTTCTTATTTTTAAGAAGTTATATTTGATCAATAAGACATTTCATTATGAATTAAGTAGTATTTTTTATGTGCGATATGTTAAATAATTTTTCGTGTGATCTTAAGATTTTATAAGAGCCGTTTTATGATTAAATATCTGACTGTTTCTCAACTATTTCCCGACTTTAATACCGTTAAAGTCGGATGTTTGTTACATTTTATAAAGCCTTTTTAAGTCTAAACTTATATTGATATAACATTATAATGAAAGTATGTTTGTATCGTAATTTAATAATAAAAAACGAGGTAATTATTGAAGTCATTAACCAAAGCATTATTAATTTTAGTTATGGTATTACTGGTAGGATTTACATATATGACAGCGGAAAAAAACATAGAAAAGGAACCAGTGAATAATTCTGAAATAGCAAATGTTAATGATAATGAAACTAATTCAAATTCATCTTTAGTTGAATTTATTGATAAAGGTATAATGAAAGCTTCCTGGTATGGACCGCGTTTTCATGGAAGAATAACTGCAAATGGTGAAATTTATGATCAGATGGCTTTTACAGCAGCTCATAAAAAGCTTAAATTTGGAACATTATTAAGGATAACAAATCCTAAAAATAGTAAGTCTGTGGTAGTTAGGGTTAACGATCGTGGTCCTTATATTTATGGCAGACAACTCGATTTATCAAAAGCTGCTGCACTGGAACTAGAAGTGATTGAAAAAGGTGTCGCAAAGCTTAAAGTTGAGGAAATTATGCTGAAAGGAATAAACCTGCCTGTAGTTACTCTTAACTGATAATAAAATTATTGCTAATCAGCCTCCTTTATGGAGGCTTTTTCTTTTTTAAAAATAAAAACATTAAACAGAATTATTAAATTTACTCTCAATTTATTTTAAAGTTATATAGGTATTCATTTTAATGAAACTTAATCTTGGTTGTGGAAATGATATTAAGCAGGATTACATTAATCTTGATGTTGTGGATTACGGAGGAAACCGGATTCATGATTTAAATTCTTTTCCATATCCATTTGAAGAAAATACATTTGATGAAGTATTTGCTTCTCACATTCTTGAGCATCTTGATAGCTTCCATAAAACTGTTACTGAACTTTACAGGATTTGCAAACCTAATGCTATAATAAATGTTTATGTTCCTTTTTTCCTTAATACAAAATACTTTGGGGAACCAGACCATAAAATTCCTTTTTCTATAAGATCTTTTGATAACTATGAATTTATAGGAAACCGGAAACTAAAGTTTTATGAAAAGTGGAAATTAAACCACAGAACAAATTACCAGGGAAAAGCCCAGTTTAAGGTCATTGAGAAAAGATTTATTACCTCTCACTTTTCTGCATTAAAATGGATGGATTATATCGTAAATATCGAGCCTGTTATTTATGAAAGATTCTTTGCCGGTATATTTTCACCTGAGGAAGTTTACTTTAAGCTGAGAGTTGTAAAGTAGAAATTATTTTTTAGAAAAAGCTTTCCACATAAGAAAAATCCATCCAATTAGAAAACAAATTCCACCAATAGGTGTAATCATTGCAAAGAACAAATTATCAGTTAGTGAATAGATGTAAAGTGAAAAAGAAAAAAGAATTATTCCAACTGAAAAGAAAATTGCCGAGATATTAAAATCTTTATAGGATGATAACCCTATTGCCAATATCGTTACCGAATGAATTAAATGATATAAAACTCCTGTTTTATAGACATCATATAAATTTTCAGGTATTTTATCTGACAAAAGATGGGCACCAAAAGCTCCGATTGTTACTCCAGTAAAACCGAAAAAGCCAGCAATAAGAATCCATTTTTTTTGATTAATCATTACTTTTACTTGTTGATTAAAATTATGCAGCAAAATAGCAATTAGGTTGAATAGTTTGATAAAAAATTGCTACATTTGATAAAATTATTATTGACATTTCACCAAAATAAAAAATGAAAAAACTTCAAAAATTTATACTGCCACTTTTGGTATTGTTAATTATAGCTCTAATATATTTTGTCTATTTCTTTCCAAAAGAAGGATTAGGTTCTTTTAGCGACTTTGATCCAAACAATAATGCTGTAAAAGATATTCGCGTAAATCTTGTACTTGATAGAGGGATTAACCAAACACCCGAAGGCGGTGCAATATTTTTTGTATCGGATAAAAATAATACTGTCCTCCAGGTAAATGCAGATAAAATCCCTCAAGGACTTGAATCGGCTAAAACGATTACATTAAAAGGGCATCTTAGCCAGGGCAATAATTTTCATGCTCACGATGTAGTAATTAATTGATCTATGAATAAATTCGAACTTGTCTCAAACTACAATCCATCCGGGGATCAACCAAAAGCAATTAAAGAACTTGTAGATGGATTAAAGCGTGGCGATAAATACCAGACACTTCTCGGCGTTACAGGGAGCGGTAAGACTTTTACAATCTCTAATGTTATTAAAGAGATAAATAAACCGACTCTTGTTATTTCGCATAATAAAACTCTTGCAGCACAATTATATTCAGAGTTCAAAGGATTCTTTCCAACCAATGCTGTTGAGTTTTTTATAAGTTATTATGATTACTACCAGCCGGAAGCTTATGTCGTATCAAGCGATCTTTACATTGAAAAGGATTTTTCTGTAAATGAAGAAATTGACAGGTTAAGGCTTAAAGCAACAACTGCTTTGATTGAAGGACGCAGAGATGTTATTGTTGTTGCAAGTGTAAGCTGTATTTATGGAATCGGTGCACCAGCAGAATTTGCACAGCAGATAATTTTTCTGAAAAAGGGGGAAAAGATATCAAAGAAAAAACTTCTTAGAGAATTAATAGAGATTCACTTTATAAGAAACGATGCTGAATTCAGCAGGGGAACTTTTAGGGCAAGGGGAGATGTTGTTGAGATAATTCCTGCATATCAATATGAAGAAGCAATAAGAGCAGAATTCTGGGATGATGAAATAGAAAAGCTGTCAATCATAGATTCAATTACAGGTGATGTAATTAAGGAAATAGATTCGGCTGCTGTTTACCCGGCAAAATATTTTGTAACAAATAGGGAACAGGTTCAGAAAGCGATTTATAATATTGAACAAGAGCTTGAAGAAAGATTAAAATATTTTCATTCGCAGGAAAAATACCTTGAAGCCCAGAGAATTGAACAAAGAACTAAGTTTGATATTGAGATGATGAAAGAGCTTGGTTATTGCTCAGGAATAGAAAATTATTCAAGGCATATGGATGGCCGTGAGTCTGGGTCCCGTCCTTATAACCTGATGGATTATTTTCCAAAAGATTTCCTGCTTGTTGTGGATGAATCTCATGTTACTGTTCCGCAAATAAGAGGAATGTATAATGGTGACCGCGCACGAAAGGGAACTCTGGTTGAATATGGCTTCAGGCTTCCTTCAGCATTAGATAATCGCCCTATGAAGTTTGAAGAATTTGAAAGCATGCTCGACCAGGTGATTTTTGCCAGCGCTACTCCGGCAGATTTTGAGTTACAAAAAAGTGGCGGAGTAATAGTTGAACAGATAATCCGTCCTACAGGTTTACTTGATCCTGGAATTGAAGTTAGACCCGTTAAAGGACAAATTGATGATCTTATTGGTGAGATAAGAGAAAGAGCAGTTAAAAGAGAGAGAGTGCTTGTTACAACTTTGACAAAAAAAATGGCTGAGGATTTGTCAGATTACTTAGATAAAATAGGAATTCTCGTCCGCTATATTCATAGCGATATTGATGCGCTTGAAAGGGTTGAAATATTAAGAGATTTAAGATTAGGAGATTTTGATGTTCTTGTTGGAGTAAACCTTTTAAGAGAGGGTCTTGACCTTCCTGAAGTTTCACTTGTTGCTATTATTGATGCAGACAAGGAAGGCTTTTTAAGAAGCGAAAGATCTTTGATGCAGACAGCAGGAAGAACTGCACGAAATGTAAATGGAAAAGTAATTATGTATGCAGATAAAATTACTGAGTCTATGAGAAAAACTATTGAGGAAACGAACAGAAGAAGAAAACTGCAGACTGAATATAATATTGCTAATAATATTTCTCCGATGACTATTTATAAAAGTATGGAAGAAATACTTGCATCAACATCCATTGCAGATATAAGAAAGAAAGAAGAAAAAGAAACTTTCAGTTTTTCAAAAGTAGCTGAGCCCGTTCTCAAATATATGAGCAATGATCAGAAAGAAGATTTAATAGTTCAACTAACAGAACAAATGCATCAGGCAGCAAAAGATCTTGAATTTGAAAGAGCAGCTGCTTTAAGAGATGAAGTCAACAGACTAAAAAAAATGGTTAAATAAAATAGCAGATAGTTGGAGTAATGGAATATGCTTTTAAGAATTCGTGGTAATTAGTGAAATTAGTGGCTGAAAATAATATTGATTCAATTATGAGAATACTGTTGATCATTCAGCTATTATTTTTAGTGCAAGGTTGCGAAATGAAAGAAATTCCAATCGCAAAGATTGACCCAATCGAAACATATTCGCTTATTATCCCAGAACCATCAGGGCTAACATTAGCCGATGATAAACTTTGGATTGTGAGCGACAGGGAAAGCACTATCTATAAAACAGATTTAAAAGGAAATATTGAATACAGCTTCAGGATTAGTGAATCAGATTTAGAAGGTATAACAATTTTTAATGACTCCCTCTTAGCAATTGTTATTGAGAAAAAGAGAGAAGTAGTAGTTACCGACCTTGAAGGGAATATAATTTCAAAATATTCTCTTAAGATTGATGGTAATAAAAATTCAGGTCTTGAGGGGATTACTTATAATCCTTCGAATGAACATTTTTATATAGTAAATGAAAAAGACCCTGTGCTCGTTATAGAGACAGATAAGAATTTTAAAGAATTGGGAAGACGTAAAATAAATGAGGTTAGAGACTTATCAGGTATATCTTTTTCAAAGGATGAAAATTGTCTCTGGCTTCTAAGTGATGAAGACCAGAAGATTACTAAATATTCTTTAGATGGTGAAATTATTATTGAATATAAAATACCCGTTGAACAACCTGAAGGAATTGCTATCAGTGATGATAAAACAATATATATTGTTTCTGATAGACAGGAAAAATTATTTTTATTCGAATTGAGTAATTAAGCCGTTCTGGATTTACCTCTTAACATTTGAAAGATCGTTAAAAGAATTATCTGAATATCCAGCCAGAAACTCCAATTTTCAATATACCAAAGATCATAATCAATCCTTTTTGTTATTAGTCTTTTATTTTCTTCATCATCTTTAACATCTCCTCTTAAACCATGAACTTGAGCCCAACCTGTAATCCCGGGTTTAACATTACTACGCAGTTTAATTTCCTCACATATTTTCCGGTACTTGTTATCATAAGGTATTGCGAAAGGTCTTGGGCCAACCACCGACATTTCACCTTTAAGAACATTAATGAATTGCGGAAGCTCATCTATATTTGAACTTCTTAGAAATCTACCGAATGATGTAATCCTCGGATCGTCCTCAGTGACAGGCTGGAACGAATCTTCAGATGAATTATGAATATGCAGCGTCCTGAACTTATAACATCTGAAATTTTTATTCCTTGAGCCGATTCTGTCCTGAATATAAAGTACAGGGCCGGGTGAAGTTAATTTTGTAATTAAAGCAATTAAAGGAAAAAGAATGGAAAGTAAGAAAACTACGACAAACAATGAGAAAACAAAATCGAAAGTTCTTTTGACTACACGCCATTGTATTTCATCAAGAGGTTCATTTCGTGAAGTTATAATAGGGAAATTACCAACCATACTTATCTGAAAACGCTGCGATATAAACCTGAAATAATCAGGTATAATATGAGTTCTTACAGCATTCCTGTTGCACTTCCTGAATATTTCATCCATTAAAGAAATATCATTCTGGGGTAATGCAAGAACAACTTCATCAACTTTTTGCGATGAAAGGATTTTTTCAAGCTGATTATAATTTCCAATTATTTCATTATCATTTTGATCTTCGCTGCTGAGATACCCGGCAAACCTGTAACCGAAATCGGGATTCTCGCTAATTAATTTTCTGAAATTTCTCGCTACTTCACCTGTTCCGATAATCAAAAGATTACGAATGTTGATTCCTTTCTTTCTCAGTTTCTTTAAAGTTTTTCTGAATAATATCAAACGAAAACTTATGAGCACAAAAAGAAATAAAGAATAGTAAAGAATAAAATTTCTGGTGAATAAATCCTCTTTAACAATAAAAACGAAAATAATTGAAATGAGTACCTGGACAAATATATTTTTACCAATATTAACCAATTGAAAAACAAAAAGATTTCTGGTAAAATCATCATAAAAATTTGTTGCATTTGCAAAAAAGTACCACGCAAAGTTTAGTGCTGCTTCAAGGATGAACATCCTGTTGCGGTCCATAAGAATATCAAAAGATTGTGCAAGAATTGCAGCGAAAATAAATGCAGCATTAAGCAGGATTAAATCACTTAATAAACGTAAATAATAAATTGATTTTCTGTTTACTATCATATTGAATTAAGAAAATATTTTTTCTTTATTAAAGAAATTTAGTGATTTATCCTTGACATATTCTTTAATATTGTTTTCAAAAATATCCCGGCTAAACTGTCTTGCGTGATCCGAAATTTCCTGCGGATTGAAAATACCAGCTTTCCTTTCAAATTCAAGTACAGCTTTTTTTATGCTCTCAGCATCTTGTGAATTGAATAAAATTCCTGTTTTGAAATTGATAACAGTTTCAGCGGTTCCCCCTTTATTTAAAGCAATTACAGGTGTTCCACAAGCCATTGCTTCTACTACAGTTATTCCAAAATCCTCTTCTGCTGCAAAAACAAATGCTTTGGCTTTTTGCATAAGCACTTTCAATTCCTCACCTGATCTATAACCCAATAATTCAATATTAGGTGTGGCATTCTTCTTTATCTTTTCAAATTCAGTTCCATATCCCGCAACTTTTAATTTTTTTTCTTGCATCAAGGAAAAAGCTTCAGTAATGAGATCAACTCTTTTATAAGGAACCATTCTCGAAGCAGTCAAAAAATAATTTTCTTTTTCTTTAGTGCAATCAAATTTGTTTACATCAACAGGTGGATAAATAACGTCAGAATCTCTACCGTAAATTCTTTTAATCTTTCCGGCAATAAATTTTGAATTGGCAATCAGGTAATCTGGCCTTGATGCGGTTTTGAGATCCCATTTTTTCAGATAATTAATTACCAATCTTGCAGCAAATCCTTTCAATCCTTTGGAGATGTTTGCCTGACTAAGGTACAATTCTGTATTATCCCATGCATATCTCATTGGTGAATGACAATAACTGATGTGAAGCTGGTTAGGGCTTTTTCTTAAGCCTTTGGTAACTGCGTGAGAGCTTGAGATAATAATATCATACCCTGAAAAATTGAATCTTTCAATGGCAAAAGGGAATAAAGGCAGATAGTACCGGTGTCTTGTTTTCGCAAAAGGTAGTTTCTGAATGAAAGAAGTTTTAGCTGGCTTAGATTTTAAAATTATTTTTCTTTCGTCATCTGATAGAAAATCTACGAGTGTAAAAACATCTGCATCGGGCCAAATGTTAGTAAATGATTCAACAACACGTTCTGAACCGGCGTAATTATCAAGCCATTCATGAACTATAGCTGTTTTTATCATTACTTATCTGTTTAGTGAATTAAATAAATTAGTATAGTTTAAGATAAACCTTTCAATTGAGTATTCATCTTTAACTTTCTTAAACGCTTTTTCTTTTATAATATCAAAATTTTCAGACTCAATATTTTTTAAACAAAATAAAATTTTTTCTTTCAGCAGGTTTACATTTTGCGGTTCAACTAAAAATCCTGTTTCACCATCTGTAATCATTTCTTTTGGACCCCCTGAATTGGCAGCTATAACAGTTTTTTTATATGTCATCGCTTCAAGAACGGAGAATGGAAAAGCTTCTGGTATAAGTGAATAATTAATAACTATATCTAATGACGAATATATTTTTTCTTTTGAATCCGTATATCCTTCAAAATAAACTTTTCCTTCTAATTCTGAACTTCTTATTAAGTCCTTAATTTCTGATTCATACTTTAATGAATCCTCATCATCATTCGCAGTTGTACCGAAAATGTGAAGATTTATATTACTTGTTTTTAAGATATCTTTTAATGCTTCAATTACTAAATGAATTCCCTTTATTCTTACAATGCTTCCCACGATTCCTATTTTAATTTCATTATTAAACTTTTGATCTGAAATCTCATCTTCCGGAAGAATTATACCATTTGATATAACAATAATCTTATTTAAATCGGCTTTATTCATCATTAACAGTACATTTGCTTTAACTGCATTAGATACACATACAATTTTTTCTGCATACTTTTGAACGAAATTAACAATCTTTTTTTCAATTGAATTTTCGTTAAAAATTAAATGTTGTACAATAATTAATTTTCTTCCAGAAAGAATCACAGATGGTAAAACATATAGAGCAGCAAACAATCCATTTGCTAAAACTATCGAAGGATTTTCAACTTTAAAAGTTCTTAATAATTTGAAAGTAGAAATTTTGATGTTAAATATTATTCTTAGGAAAGAATTCAGATTCCAGCCCGAACTTCTGTATATCTTTTTTAGACTGTTTATTTTTATAATTCTTATTCTATTTTCTTTAAACTTATTTAAGGGATTTCCTTCTGGTGAGGCAATAACGAATTCATAATCTTTAATGCTTTCGCTGAGTTGTAATAGAAATTCTTCGCCACCCCCCCAGTTTTGCATTACAGAAATACATAATATTTTGAATCGACTATTCTTCATTAAACTCACCGGATTAATGATAGAAATTTTACCCAAATAAAATTCAACAAGTGAATAAAATTTCGTGGTAGAAGAAATAATAATCCTTTATTTCTGCGAAACCGATAAGGGGGTAATTTTAATCCTCTTTTTATCGCAAGATATTCGAGTCTCTTTTGTTTTGTTTCCCAATCACCGGATACCTGAGTTTTATGAACTCTGTACTTAACATAAATTCTCGGAATAAAATAAAAGCTGCCTCTTTCACTCAACCTCAGCCATAGATCATAATCTTCAACTACTAGTTTAGGGTCTTCATCAAATCCGCCGATATCTTTCACAATTTTGGATTTGGCCAATACGGATGAACAAGTAATTGAATTCCCTTTTTTTATCAAGTCTTCTCTTGAATGAGCTGCATTAAACAATAAAGGTAAGACTTCATATCCCGAAGAAAGTATATTTACATTCCCAAACGTAACACTCATTGTATAAACAAAAACTGCTTTCGGATACCTTTGAAAATATTTTAATTGCATCTCTAATTTGTCTTTTAACCAAATATCATCGCTATCAAGAAATGCTACGAATTCTCCGTTTGCTTTCTTTATTCCATAATTCCTTGGCACGGAAGGCTTGCCTGCATGATCAATTTTATAAAATAAAATTCTTGAATCTGTTTCCGATAATTTTTTTACAATCTCCAAAGTTCCGTCTAACGAAGAATCATCAACAACAATTATTTCAAAATTCTGATAAGTCTGGTTTAAAACAGAACAAATGGTTTCTTCTATAAATTTTTCAACATTGAATGCAGGTATAATAACTGATATTAAAGGAGTAAAATTATTTATCATTATTAAATTTTTATCAGCTCAAAAATTCCGCAGCCGTACTTGCAGCCAAAGTTATTTTTAATATTACTCTCATTTAACAAGGTATCTCCAAAAAAATCATTTTTATCATTAATGTATGAAAACGATTTTAAGTTATATTTTTTATCAAATATCTTTAAAAGATATTCTATTGAAAAAACACGATGAGCATCAAATTCAATGCGTTGCTGACCGATCGGTGTTGAGAAATAAAATATTCCATTTTCCTTTAGAAGCTTATAAATATTATTTAATCCTTTTAAATGCCCCTCCGGATCAATTTTATCACCATACCTCCCCAGGCCAAAATGTTCAATTGCATGAAGAGAGGATACTGAATCACAATAATCATGGAAGGCAAAGCTTTCTTCCATTAAATCAGCTTGAATAAAATTAATATTAAATATTTTTCTCTGGAATTTTCTGATATCAAAGACTTCTATTTTTCTGAATGAGGCGACATGTGCAGTAAAACCATCAATCCTGGAGCCAATATCAACATGTTTTTCAGGAGAATTCTTAAAAATTTTATTTGCTATATATAAGTCCTGATAAAAATAATGAAGAGGGATTGACCCGGCAGTTTCAAATCTATCGCTTAGACAAGGATAGATTTTCTTTATATAAAAATCGGGCGTTTCATTTAACTTTTTTTTAAAAGCAAAATAATTTTTAATGAAAGAAGGAATTCCTTTTACCGAATTGATAAATTTTTTGGGATAAACACCAAACAAATTCAGGTAGTAATTAAAAAATTTAATAGCCACTCTTATCTTTTAATTTTTGCATTAGCAATTTCATTATCATTAAACTCTATAAATTGCCAGAAAATTTGTAGTTCTGAATTGTTCGTATATCTCCTGGTATTTTTCAAGTAAAGCTAATTTTCCCGAAGGAATAATTCTGAATATTTCCATATTGTAGTTTTTAAAGAAGAAATAAAAATCCTGGAAGAATGTTCTTGTATCAATGTTACAACCACCGAATTCAAAACTTACCATTTTAATTAATTTATTTTCAAACATCTTAATGCTGCCATTAAGGACATCAAGTTCATGACCTTCAACATCTATTTTTAAAAGGTCTATATTCGTAATATTATTTAACTCGCAATAATCATCTAAAGTCTTTATTAGAATTTTTTCAGATTCATTAAAATAAATATTATGATGATCTAATTTTCTCTTAGTTAAGGAAGCCAGCCCCGAACCTTCTTTTTCATAAAATAACACTGCCTCTTCTTCTTTTCTGCCAAGACCAAAATTGTTTAAAATAACTTTATCCGAAAGGTCCTTTCTGTTCTTTAACCTTTCAAATGAAATTCTTGAGGGTTCAAAACAATGAAGTTGAAAATTTACTTTACCATTTAGGTTGGATATTATCATTTCGGTAAAATCTCCCTTATTCGCTCCAACGTCGAAAATAGTAACTGACGATGAATTCAAAGCATTCAATTTCTTTATTAATATAATTTCACCGCTGCTTCTAACATCTGTTCCCGAGCCGATCCCGATTAACTGCTGAGCTAACAGCACGAATTTCTCCAATGATCTTAGTATAATTTTATTTCCCGCTATTCTAAACAGAATTTTTTTCAAGAGATTCATTTTTTAACCAGCAGAATGAACATTGTTAATAAGTTGTTTTAAATATCTTTGAGCTGAATGGTCTTTATGAGATCTTATATAACCACTTTCAGCAATATCATATCTTAGTTCTTCATCTTTAAGAAAAAATTTAACTAAACCGGCTATAGAATTTATATCTTCATATACTGCAATCTCTTTATCAATTTCATAAGCAAGATTTAAACCGGGAACAAAATAGCTTAATTGAAATCCACCGCAGCCATTAATTTCATAATGTCTTCCTTTAACCTGCTCTTGTGTTTTTTTTAAAAGCAGAAGCTGTTTTATATCTTTTAAAGATTTTAATGACCACAGAATAAATCTATAATTATTATAAACAGCATTTGAGAGATTAAGATTAATCTTTGACTGATTAAAGACTTCCACAACCTGTTCCTGCGAGATCCATTTAGCCTCACTATCCCATCCTCTCCCAAAAACCTTTACATTTATTCCCTCATTTCTCAGATTATTGATTATCCATTTTCTTAAAGGACTGTAACCTCCAACAAAACTAACTTCATATTTCCTGTCAAATTCCACTTTTTTA
>Ga0105106_10001462_pt1 | contig 17070 bp, 11 predicted proteins | sample PPLLaktember2015_5_FD_79109 | JGI IMG/M metagenome (GOLD analysis project Ga0105106, IMG submission 79109) | Freshwater sediment microbial communities from Prairie Pothole Lake near Jamestown, North Dakota, USA - PPLs Lake P8 Core (1) Depth... | ecosystem: Environmental > Aquatic > Freshwater >...
GCCGGATGGCGGAGGATTGCTTTGGCTTTGCGGAGAGAGGGGGGTTCGAACCCCCGGTCCACCGATTGGCGGACAACGGTTTTCGAGACCGCCGCATTCGACCACTCTGCCATCTCTCCAGTATATTTAGCCGCATTCACCACGGAGTTTATCACGCTGGGCGTGATCATCTCTCCAGTATATTTAGCCGCATTCACCACGGCGTCTGTCACGCTGGGCGTGACCATCTCTCCAAAACTGGTCAAAAATAGCAAATATTTAATTCACTTTTAAGTCCTTCATCTGCATTCTGATCATCACCCGCCGCCAACCACAAACCGTATACCGCATGCTGCATTCCTCATACCTCACACCAAAAAACATCAATATTTCTTTTGATAGCAGTTTTTTATAGACTTATTTTGCAGGACGGAAAGGAATTAATAAACAACCTAAATTTATAGCAACGTGAAAAATTCAATTAAAATTCTTTTGATAATGGTATTATCCGGATTCACATTTAGCTCCTGCAAAAATCAGCTTGAAGTTGATAAGACAAATCCTTTCTTTTCAGAATTCGATACTCCTTTCGGAGTTCCTCCTTTTGAAAAAATAATGGCAAAGCACTATTTGCCTGCTTTTGAAAAAGGGATGACGAAAAACAGGGAAGAAATAGAGGCAATTGTAAAAAACAAGCAGGAAGCAACATTCGAAAATACTGTGGAGGCTCTGGACAAGGGTGGGGAACTGCTTACCAGGGTGTCGTCTGTTTTCTTCGCCCAGACCGCAGCAAACACCAATGATTCTCTTCAGAATATTGAGGTTGAAATCTCTCCCAGACTAGCTGGCTTCAGGGATGAAATTAACATGAACCCTGAACTTTTTAAGAGAGTTAAATATGTTTATGATAACAGTTCCAAATTCAATCTGAACCAGGAGCAGAGTTTTCTTCTTGAAAATCTGTACAAAGCATTTGTAAGAAACGGAGCCAACCTGAATAAACAGGATCAGGACACTCTTAAAAAGGTCAATCAGGAACTGTCAGTTCTGACTGTACAATTTGACCAGAATGTTCTTGCCGAAACCAATAATTACAGGCTTGTTGTTGATGAGGAAGGAATAGCAGGCCTGCCTGAATCACTTGTCGCTTCAGCTGCCGAGGCCGCAAAAGCTTCAAACCTGGAGGGGAAGTGGGTTTTTACAACACAGAGACCCAGTATTTTCCCATTTCTTCAGAATTCTCCAGACAGGGGACTCAGACATCAGATTTTCAATGCATATATTAATCGGGGTAATAACGGAAATGAATTTGACAATAACAGGGTTCTTGCAGATATTGTAAGGCTTCGGGCCCAGAGGGCACAGCTGCTTGGCTATAAAACGCATTCCGATTATGTTCTTGAACCCGTTATGGCCAAGAAGCCTGAAAATGTCCTGAATCTGCTTAACGACCTTTGGTCGAAAGCAATTCCTGTAGCTAAGAAGGAAGTCGGGGAGATGCAGAAAATTATTGACAAAGAAGGTGGCAATTTCAAACTCGAGCCTTCTGACTGGTGGTTCTATGCCGAGAAACTCAGGAAACAGAAATATGACCTTAATGACAGCGAGCTAAGACCATACTTTAAACTTGAAAATGTCAGGGAAGGAGTCTTTACATGTGCATCAAAGTTATTTGGAATTACATTTACTCCAATTTCAGATTGTCCTCTTCCTCATCCTGATGCTGAAGCCTATGAAGTAAAAGATTCAGAGGGATCTCACAAAGGTGTCCTTTATATGGATTTTCATCCCCGCGACAGCAAAGAGCAGGGGGCATGGCAGGAATCATACCGTAATCATCATATTCTTGGCGGGCAGACAATTACGCCGGTGGTTACAACTGTTTTTAATTTTACGCTACCAGCCGGCGAAGTGCCTGCACTGCTGAATATGGATGAGGTTATAACACTATTCCATGAATTTGGACACGCGCTTGATGCTCTCTTTAACCAGAATACTTATAATAAGACCTATGTCGCAAGGGATTTTGTGGAGCTTCCTTCACAACTGATGGAACACTGGGCAACTGAGCCGGAAGTATTGAATATGTATGCAAGACATTACAAAACGGGGGAACCCATTCCTGCGTCTCTTGTTCAAAAGATAAAGAACAGTGGTTATTATAACCAGGGTTTCGATAATGTTGAAATTCTTGCCGCCTCTCTGCTTGATATGGCTTTCCACACGCTCGAAGCTCCGGCAGTTGTTGATATCCAGAGCTTTGAAAAGGAATATTTCGATAAGATAGGATTGATACCTGAAATCATCTCCCGGTACAGAAGCACATACTTTATTCATATAACCGGAGGATATGATTCAGGCTACTACAGTTATACATGGTCGGCGGTGCTTGATAACGATGCATTTGAAGCGTTTAAGGAAAAAGGGATATTCGACGGGTCAGTGGCTTCTTCTTACAGAAAGAACATCCTTGAGAAAAATGGCACCATGGATGCTATGCAGATGTATGTTAATTTCCGCGGACGTGAACCTCAGATTGGTCCGCTGCTTAAGAACAGGGGACTAATATCTCAATAAGAAGTTCTGCAAAGCGCTATTTAAACACGTTTTCGATTTCATCCAGGGAGATCCCAAGGCTGCTGACCGATGCTTTATTTAAAAGAGCTTTTTCGCCTGTAGCATGAATTGTTATCTGGCTGTGCATTATGCTTTCTCCAGGTTTTAACGCTGCTGCTGGCGAGGAGGTCTCAAGCTCATAGAAAGGTCCCATTTGCGATCCATCCTCAAGGGGACCGTCGTTATATGAGTTCAGTGCATCGCCTGAATATGGATCATCCTGGATCTTCCAGGCTGAATTGACATATTCTTTTTCCCCTTCAGGCATTTTGCAAATCAGCAAGGTAAGTATGTTATTATCAAAGTCATAACTCCCCATTGTTCCTGTTGCTCTCTTTGGGGGAATTCCTATTTTGCCCCTGCTCTTACCATCAGCCCTGAAAAAAATGATATTACCCGATATTTTCAGACGGTCGGCTGCGATTTTTCCAAAATAGCTGTCATTCACAGCAACACCCAGTTCATTCACATCACCCTGCTTAAAAGGAATGACTACTGTAACAGCCGGAGAAGGATTGAACATCCCGAGCATCCAGATTGACAGAAGTCCTGACTCTTTCTTCCATTCATTTGTTCCCTTGTTTATCAGTTTATTCTCTGACCTGTAGGCAACAAAGTTCATTCCGGTCAGGTCTATACCGGTCTCCTTTAAAACCTGATCACTGTCCAGAAGAGTTACTTCCCTTTCAATGCCAATATTTAAAGCCGTTCCGCTATAATTCTCAATGTTGACTTCATAAGAGAAAGCGGCAGAAGTATCAGACACTTCAATCAAATTAAAGGGGATCGTATCAAGAAATGACGGTGTTTGCCAGTTTTCAAAAGTGAATTCATCTCCTTTCCTGAAGAAAATGGAATACTGACCTCCTTCCGGACCAAGCCATAATCTTTCTTCGCCACCGAAAGGATTAATATGAGGCAAAGATCTTCCTGAAGAAATAAGTTCATGGTTTATCCATCCAAAGCTGAATCCCGAAGCTCCTTCGGAAGTGCTGGTCATCACCCTTCCCTGCCATAGAGGCACCAGAGCCAAAGCTGAATTACCTTTTTTTAATTCAATTACCCCGACATATTTTTTAAGGAATTCGAGGTTATAACCATATTGTTCTGTAGTGTCCCTGATCATTGTTTCCCGGTTTTGGTTATTCTTTTTGCTTTGATCCTTTCCCGCGCAGGAGAGAAGGAAAAGCGATATTAAAACTGCAATTGTAATTTTATTCATTTCATTTATAATTTCATGCTGTTAATTTTGCAGCGAGTTAAAATGATTGCTAATTTATTGATAATCGTTCTATTTTTGTAAGTAACAGCTATAATGATTAAAAGAATTCTTTGCGGAATGACTTCTGAGGAGATCCGGGATTTTGCCGGTTGTGATTATTCTTATGCCGTATCAATAACAAACAGTCTGTATAAAAGAAGGATAAATGATATTTCGCTTTTCCATGGTATTCCAAAAAGAGTCAGGGATAAATTAACTGACATCTCTTATCCGGGGATTTATAAACCCTCTGCTTCAGAAAAATCTACGGATGGCACAATTAAATATCTGTTCAGAAATGATCAGGGTCTTGAATTTGAAACGGTTTTCCTACAGGAAAAAAAAAGAAATACGGTTTGTGTGTCATCTCAGTCAGGCTGCAGGATGGGTTGTCCTTTTTGTGCAACGGGGGAATATGGTTTCAGAGGTAATCTGTCAGCTCAGGATATTTTAAACCAGATCATTGGAATACCTGATTCTGTAAATGTGACTCACGTGGTTTTTATGGGAATGGGTGAACCTATGGATAATCTTGACAATGTCCTCACGGCATGTAATATTCTTACGGCTGAGTGGGGTCTTGCTTTAGGTTCAGGCAATATTACTGTTTCAACAGTCGGTATTACAGCAGGAATTACCAGATTTCTCAAGGAATCAAAATGTAACCTCACATTGAGTCTCTATTCACCTTTTCCGGAGGAGAGGACTTTAATGGTTCCAGCGGAAAAGAGAGATCCTGCTGACAAGATAATTGACATAATAAAAAACTATTCTTCCGGCAAGAAGCGAAGGATGAGCATTGCCTATATCATGATCGGTGGTATTAACGACACGGATGAACATCTCCATGGATTAATGAATCTTCTTTATGGATCAAAGCTCAGGATCAATCTTATTCCTTATCATCCGATCCCCGGACATAATAATATTTCATCTTCTCCGGGAAGAATACAACAGTTTAAACACGAGCTGGTTATATCCGGAATTTCTGCCTCAGTCCGTCAATCGAGAGGGATTGATGTTTCTGCTGCATGCGGACTACTGGCTTCAGGGTTAAAGTAACAGATCTAATATACTCTCATTGCATGCAACACCTGAACGATATTAAGAATTCGGATTAATAAGCTGAAAAAGATATTCATCCATATGACCCTCGGAAGTTTTGATCCAGTCCTTTTTTATTCCTGATTGCACGAATCCGGCTTTTTTAAACAGATCCATACTTTCGCAATTATTGGCAAGTATATTACAGTACAGCTGGTGAAGCAGAAGTGTGCTGAAACAATAGTCAATCAGGCATTTGAGAGCCATTGTGGCGAACCCCTTTCTGCGGTATTTCTCGTTTGCTATGAGAATTCCAACCCCGGCCCTTTTATGAAAGGGATCAAAATCAAAAATATCAATTGTCCCTATAGTTGCATTATCAGCAATATGGTCTATCATAAGGCGCAACTGACCTGTTTGATAAATATCCATGTGCGAGTTCTCCAGATAACGTTTAAGGGTATATTTTGAAAAAGGAACAACAGTGCTGCTAATTATCCAGTATGATGCATTATTCTCCCATGAATAAAGCAATTCAAGATCTTCGGGTTCAAGCGCCCGTAACAGGATTTCCTTATATTTCATTAAAACAATATAACCCTGGACTTATTATTAATATGCCTGAACATTTATCTCTCTGATAAAGGCGTCATCATAGTCTTTCTTTACATCCAGAAGAGCTTCTTTAGCTTGCGCTATGGAAGCGTATTCTCCATATACGTACTTATAGAAACCATCATCAGCAACAACTTCTTTAACACCCTTGTAACCTGGGAATATTTTTCTGGCGTCGATTGGACTTCTTGTTGCCTTGAGCTGGATAGTAAATACACGACGAGTAAGCAGAGGTTCCTTTATTGTTTGAGATTCCGCTTGTTCAGGACCAGAGCCTTCAAGATCGTACTGGTTAATTATGTAAGCCTTATCGAGACCGATTCCCTTTAAATAACCAAGGTATGTCACAGCGTCGGACCTGTTATAAAATAACCCAAGTGCATACAGGTTCAGAGAATCAGTTTCAATTGTCCTTACAAACAGCATCTCATCTTTTATCAGATTACTGAAATATCCCGGATAGAGTTTCTCTTTTGTCGCCATGAGGACAATACTGTATTTAATAGAACTGGCCTGTCTCAGGTACCTTGGAGTATAAGACTCCTGCCTGAGGACAACACCCGTTTTCGGATTGACAATACCGAATGTGACCCTTCTGTTGTATTTTCTTCCTTCCGGATTATCTGTTCCGTCAGGGTTGGAGTTGACAGCAACAAAATTCGATTTGCCGAAGGCTTTTTTTACAAATTTAGCTCCCTCAATTCCTGAAAGGGTGAAATAATCAATTACAGCCTGGGCTCTCTTGTCGGCAAGCCTCCTGTTATAATCTGTGCTTCCTTTTGCATCGGTAAAACCGGCAACTTCAATGGTCAGATCAGGATAATTGATAATTATACTCTTCAGAAATTCCAGCGTCGGTTTTGCCTCATCTGTTATAGCGTATTTGTCAAATTCAAACAGGACATTCTTAATTGAAAGGAAATCACCAGCCGAAACCTTCTCAGGTGTCAGCATTGGATTTACAGCCAGGTAGCTCCCGGAATAATAAAGGGGCAGACTCAGGTTGATTGTATCCGTATGGTATCCGTCATGACTTATATATACCTCATATTCTCCTGGTTTGATATCAAAATTGAATGTTCCGTCCTGACCAATCGGAATGTTCTGGATTATTTCTCCGGTTCTTAAATTCTTCAGTGTCACGAGTGCGATCTTTGGATCGACCTCCATCCCGTCTTCAAGTTTGATAGTCCCTGAGGCTTTGGTAAGCTCATCTGCAGGATCGACTGCAACCACTGCATAAATATTCCTTATATTGGTTTTTTCATCAAAACGGCTAGCTACAAATCCGGGTGCATTGTTATTCAGTATAAAATTGGTGTTTTCCTGTACCGTATTGAATGCATAGGGCATTCCTATGGGCTGGGTCCATGTACCACCCCTGTCAATTGATCTGAATACATCAAAAGCGCCCATGCTCATATGCCCGATTGAGCTGAAAAGCAATGCACTATTTTCGACATCAAAATAGGGTGTGGTTTCATCATATGGAGTATTGATTGTGTTACCCAGATTAACGGGACGTTCCCACGAGCCGTCAGCAAGTCTCTTTGATGTCCATAAATCAAGCTCACCTTCACCTTCCGGCCTGTTGCTTGAGAAGTACATCGTCTTCCCGTCAGGGGTAATGAATCCATGTGCCTCCCAGTAAATTGAATTGACATATTTCCCGACGCTTTTTATCTTCGACCATGTCGCACCACTCCTCATGCTGTAATAGAGATTCCCGTCTCCGCCGTCATCCATATACATTATAAGCATCTTTCCGTTGCCTGTAATTGAGTTTGTATAAAACCTGTCATATCCTCCAAGCTGTTGAGTGATGTTGGTAGGTTCACCCCATGTCCCATTTTTATAAGAACAATATACCTGGGTTAATCCTTCACTTTTAACAGTAAAAACAAAGACAGAATCATTTTTAGCAAGAACAGGATTGCAGGCTCCGGGATAATCTTTCAGCCATGGAGCGAAATACTCAGTGATTATTCTGAGAGGCCTCTTTTTCATTTCCATTGCATATCTGCAGTTCCTGATCTGCAGGTCAATAAAGTCCTGCTGGTATGTGTCGGCGTTATCAACGTTCTTTTTAGCGTTAGTAAAGAATGAAAGAGCCTGTTGCAGGCTGTCACATCTATGGAATGCGATTGCCAGATACAGATAGGTATCGAGAGGGGCTTTATCTCCGGTTTGCTTATACTCCTTTTCACTTGATACGATACCTTTTGAAGCTTTTTTCAGAAGGTTCAGGGCATCAGTTCTTTTGCCGTCCAGATTTAGATAGCAGATCCCCAGCTTGGCTGCCAGATTGTAATTATCAGGATAAGCTTTAACAAGAGGCTCATACAGACTGGCTGCCTTCAGATAATTCTCATCATAGTAGTAATACATGTCTGCATTCTTGAAATCTCTGAGAAAATCTTTATTTGCCGATCCCTGTGAGCGCAACAGGGTGGGAGCGGTAACCAGAACCAAAATGATGAATAGACTCTTCGTGGGGTAAATGTGTTTCATTTCAGAATAATTTTAAAATGATAGTTCTAAAATTAGTATTATATTATGAAAAGATAAGTAAAATATTGAAAATAGTCTATTTCTTGATCAGAATATCGATCTGCCTGACAAAAGCATCCTTAAACTCCATTATCTGTTTCCTTTTCATAACCGTGTTAGCCTCTGCAGCGGAAGTATACCTGCCATATAGATAATGATACATTCCGTCGATTTCCTCCGTCTCTCTTACACCGGTAAGTCCCGGGAAAGTCGATTTTATATCCACCCGGGCGCTGGTAGCCTTGAGTTGGATCGTAAAATACTTCTGGCTGGGGACAGCTTTTTCTTCCGACATGCGGGTAACTTTCTTAATGAACAGATCATCAGGATAACCCTTGCTAAAAAGATTATCTCTGTGATCATATGCTTCATCCTTGACTGTAAAAATACCTGTAGTATACCTGTAGAACAGGTCCGATTCATTATAAAATACCTTGATGTCTGAAACGTACTTGAAATAGCTGATATCTACGGGATTATAAAGAGCCATGACCTGTACGGTATAATACAGAATCGTTGTGTCCTGCAAATCATCCTCTGTAACATCATAAACCCTAAGGTTTCTGATCAGAATACTGGAGTCAATTTTATCCACCAAGGGGATATCAGAAAGGTCGAGTTTTTCGTAAATAATCGTTGGGTTTTTGTCAAGAACAATATCTTTCAGGGTAATAACCCTGGAAGGATTATTCATTACAATCGAAGTATCTGTATACTGAGGATAATAGCCATCAGGACCAGTATATACAAGCCTGTATCTGCCGGGAGCAACTATAAAATTATATCTGCCTGTATTCCTGTCAGGATAACCTGTCTCGACTGTGTCGCCTGATTCTTTGTTGATCAGATAAATAATATTCTTTTCATCAAATGTAACGATGGTATCTTTCAGACTGTAATTACCTGATAATTCATATATCCTGTTAAGCCTGTAATTGGTAAGGGTAATGTAGAAAATCTCTTTCTTTTTATAGTCGGTTGTTATAGAATAAAATCCGTTCTCATCGTTGTTGAATGGCTGGAAAAACCTGTCATCATCTGTCGAGTTTATCGGGAAACCCATATTTTCAGGCGATCGCCATGCTGTATCTGTTCCCTGACTCCTGAAAATATCATATCCTCCCATCCCGCTGTGCCCTTCTGAACTGAAATAAAGCAATGAGTCGTTCAATGTTATGAATGGAGTATCTTCGTTATAGATTGTATTTATCGTTTTACTAAGGATAATTGGAGGTCCCCAGTCTCCGCTAGCATCCCTTTCTGAAAGATATATATCAAGTCCTCCTTTTCCCCCATTCCTGTTACTTGTAAAATAAAGATTCTTTCCATCAGCAGAGACTGATGCATGCGACTCATAGAATTTAGTATTAATGTTTTTGTTTAGCTTTTTAATCGGGGTCCACTCTCCATTTACATATTCAGCTGAATAAATATTCCCGTCAAAATTGTCGTTTTTATAGAGAAATAGGATTGTTCCGTCACCATTCAGTGAACATGAAGAGCAATCATCGCCGGCTTTAAGCTGTGAATTGATTTCAACCGGAGGCTGCCATTTTCCACTGATTTTTTTTGAGAACATAATTGCATTCAAAAGACCTCTGCGTTCAGTATAAACAATAGTATTTCCGTCAAAGCTGACAGCCGGATTTTCATTAATTGAACCCTGGCTGAAGCCGGGACTTACAAGCTTTTTACTTATTCTGAGGGGATTCTCCTGACTCGTCAAAGCATTGTTGCAGGCCTGAATCTGCTGGTCGATAAAAGTGAGATTCCTCATTCCTCCTTTTTCCTTTGTTTCTCCGGCAAGCTTCTTGAAAGTTTCAAACGAGCTGAGCGCTTTTTCAAACTCGTTATTGATCATATATGCTTTTGCCAGAAAAAACCAGGCATCAAGAGGGGCTCTTTTTTCTTTATATGAATTAATCTTTGCATCATAGCTTGAGTGTTTTGCTGCAGATTCAAGGTAGGGGATAGCTTTTGCTTTTTCTCCTGGTATGTTCAGGTAGCATGTTCCGATCTTATACTGAATATTATAATTGTCGGGTTTATCCAGAAGAAGGTAAAGGGGATTTGCCAGTTCATATTCATCAAATAAATAAGATGATTCTGCTTCAGCAAAAATTTTCTTCATCTCGACTTTCGATTGAGCAGCAGCACCGAAAGAAAATATCAACAGAGTAGTTAACTGCAGTAAGAGGCTGAGTATTTTATTCCTGACTTTAATCATCCTAACAAATATAACTATTTTAGGAAACAATGATCAGGCTGCCTTCAATTTTTCTGCTGAAATAAAAACAACATCTTATAAAACAGAAAGCCCTGCCTCCGGTTTAATTTGCAAAAAGTCAAAATTAGCAAATATTGGATTCATATATTCTGCTTACATAACTTAATTTATACCGGATCAGGAGTATAATTCTCAAGAATTTCTTTTATCCTGTTTATAAATTTACCCGCCAGGGCTCCGTCAATAATTCGATGGTCATAGCTGAGCGATAATATCATAATCTGCCTGATACCAATCACATCACCATCGGGAGTTTCGATAACTGCCGGCATTTTCCTGATTGCACCTATTCCGAGTATTGCTGCCTGAGGCTGATTTATTATCGGTGTTCCGGAGAGGTTATTATAGGTTCCAAAATTGGTGACTGTAAAAGTACCTCCTGATATTTCATCAGGTTTAAGCTTGTTGTTTCTTGCCCTGTCAGCAAGGTCATTTACTGCCCGGGCAAGTCCGGTCAGGTTTTTCTCATTGGCATTTTTAATAACCGGAACAATCAGATTACCATCAGGCAGTGCTGTAGCCATTCCGATATTGATATTTTTCTTCTTTATTATAGTATTGCCATCCACAGAAACATTTATCATCGGGAAATCATGAAGGGCTCTCGCAACAGCATCGATAAAGACCGGTGTTAAAGTAAGTTTCTGTCCTTCAGCAGCAAGGAATTTTCCCTTTGCGCTGTTTCTCCAGTTGACCATACGGGTAACGTCTGCATCAATAAATGATGTGACATGCGGGGATGTCCTTTTAGACATAACCATATGTTCGGCGATAAGCTTCCTGACCCTGTCCATTTCAATTACTTCATCTTCTCCTTTTTGTACCTTTTGAGTCTTTTGATTCTCTTCCATAACAGGTTCCGGTAACTTTTTCTTCCCTTCGTCCAGCATCTTTAAAATATCGTCCCTGGTAATCCTTCCATCCATTCCTGTCCCGGTTATCTTATCAAGGTCGGAATAGCTGATCCCTTCCTGCGCTGCAATATTCCTTACCAGGGGTGACAGAAACTTGCCCGAAGGGGTGCGGCTTTTCATTTCCCTTGTAACAATAGACTCCTCTTTTTTCTCCTTTCTGTCAGCATCAATTGTCTCGCGGATCCTTTCAACCTCTTTCTCAATTTTGATTGTTTCTTCAGGCTGAGGTACAATATTGTTTTCGAGGATTGCAATTGTATCACCAATTTTTACCACAGAACCTTCAGCAGCTTTAATTTCTAAAATAATTCCTGAGGAAGGAGCCGGTATTTCTGAATCAACCTTATCAGTAGCAACCTCAACAAGAGGATCATCCTCCTTTACTTCAGCGCCTGCCTTAACAAGCCATTTGTTGATGATTGCCTCTATCACCCCTTCACCCATTGCGGGAAGTATTATATTCATCCGTGCCATGTAATTGTTTTTATAATTTAACAAACAGGAGCCGAATTTGTTTAACAAAACCGGGACCAGTTGAAACAATCAGATCATTGATGGTAAGGATTCCTGTTGTTGATAGCCCTGCCAAGCGTTATTTCATCTGTATATTCCAGTTCATCTCCAATAGCCACACCTCTTGCCAGGGTAGAAAGATATACATTATATTTATCCAGCCTCCTGAAAAGATAAAAATTAGTAGTATCACCCTCCATGGTAGTACTGAGGGCAAAAATAATTTCGCTGATCCCTCCATTTTTTACTTTCTCTTCGAGTGCATCAATTTTCAGATCGGCAGGACCTATCCCGTCTACAGGCGATATGACGCCGCCCAGGACATGATAAACACCTTTATACTGGCGTGTATTCTCAATGGCCATTACATCCTGTATGTTTTCAACAACGCATACCAACGACCTGTCTCTTTTTTCATCACTGCAGATATTACACGTCTCACTGTCTGAAATACTATTACAAACCTTGCAGTAATGGATTTCATCGTGAAGCCTGATAACGCATTCTCCGAATCTTCTTACCTCATCCGGGTCTCTTTTAAGCAGATTCATTACCAATCTGAAAGCTGTTTTTCTTCCAATGCCGGGAAGAGAAGCAAATTCATTGACAGCATTTTCAAGAAGTTTTGAGGGGTACTCCGAGAAGCTCATGTTGAGAGGTTTTAGACAAAAATAGTTCAATTATTACCTTTAAACTAAACCTACCGGTAATTTTTTGTCTTCCATTCTTTTTGCTATCCTTGCAGATTAATTTTCATTTAGATGAAACCAATACTGATCCTTGGTATATTTTTCGCCTATACAGTTCTCCTGTTTGCAGTTACCTGGATCACAGCCCGAAAGGCCAACAATCAGTCATTTTACATCGGCAACAGGATTTCGCCCTGGTTTGTGGTTGCTTATGGTATGATCGGGGCATCGCTTTCGGGAGTTACCTTTATGTCGGTACCTGGCTGGGTTAAAGAAACACAATTCAGCTATATGGTAGTGGTCTTTGGCTACCTTTTCGGATACTTCGTAATTGCTCTTGTCTTACTGCCGATGTATTATAAATTGAAATTAACTTCGATTTACTCCTATCTTGAAAAGCGTTTTGGATTCTGGTCATATAAAACCGGAGCCGGATTTTTTATCCTGTCAAGAATCCTTGGGGCTTCCCTGCGTATGTTCCTTGTAATAAATGTTCTTCAGATTTTCGTTTTTGATGCCTGGAATGTTCCTTTCTGGGTTAATGTCATGATATTTATTACTCTTATTATCCTATACACCCTGAAAGGCGGCATCAGGACAATAGTCTGGACAGATACGCTTCAGACAACATTTATGTTGGTTGCTGTTGTTCTTTCGGTGATATATATAAGCAGGGAAATGGGGACCTCTGTGTTTAAGCTTGCCGGAACTGTTTTTGACAGTTCAATATCCAGGATGTTCATTACTGACTGGCATAATGAGAGATTTTTTGTAAAGCAATTTCTCAGCGGGATGTTTATTACAATTTCTATGACCGGACTTGACCAGGAAATGATGCAGAAAAATCTCAGCTGCCGGAATTTAAAAGAAGCCCAGAAAAATATGTTCACTTTCAGCGGAACCCTTGTTTTTGTGAATTTTCTTTTCCTTGTTCTGGGTGCTTTCCTTCTTATTTATGCCCAGAGTAAAAACATAACCGTTCCCTTAACAGATGATCTTTTTCCCACAATAGCTTTTAATTATCTGACCCCTGTCGCAGGGATTGTTTTTCTGGTGGGACTTATTTCTGCTGCTTTCCCAAGCGCCGATGGTGCACTGACATCACTCACAACCTCAGTCAGCATTGATTTCCTGGGTCTCGAAAAAAGGGAGGGAATGACAGAAGAGGCAAAAACAAAAGCAAGATATGCGGTACATATAACGGTAGCCCTGATATTTTTTATCTGCATTCTTATATTCAGGTCTTTGAATGACAGGGCTATAATAGACAAGCTGTTCACTATTGCAGGATACACCTATGGTCCGCTGCTGGGCCTGTTCTGCTTCGGACTATTTACAAAAAGGCAGGTAAATGACAGAATTACACCTTTTGTTGCCATCCTTTCACCGGTTACCTGTTATTTTCTGAGTATATATTCTGTTCAATTATTTAACGGGTACAAATTCGGATTTGAATTACTCCTGCTTAACGGACTGCTTACATTTATCGGCTTATGGGTCTTTAGCCATAGAACTGACACTTAAAATATTAATAACCAGGTATTTGCTTTACCTGAAGCCTGATCCTTGCTGCACTACGTCTTCCTCTTCTGTTTCTTCAGGTTCCTCTACAACTACTGGCTTTGTTATTACCCTCTTGGTTTTGTAAGGAATACTCCATGAAATATAATAATTAATACCAAGCGTGGTTATTTTTTCTCCGTTTCCATAACCGGGAAGATAGATGGGTTTCAGGTCCTTTCCGCCACCACCTGACAAAAGAAATTTCAACCTGAGAGTCCAACCCAGGCTTAAGTTTCTCAATAATTGAGTTCTGAAACCGGGAGTGGCTTCAAGAAAATGTCCTGTACCTGAACTTTCGGGGATCGAAGAAGAAAATGTACCCCAATAGTTTTCCTGTTCATACGTGGGGGTCATGGAATTATAAATGCTGAGGCCGTATCGCAATCCTAAACCAGCCCAGTATTTTCCTTTTGATATTTCAGGTTTCAGGAAATTGAAATCTACCCCAATCCTGGTAAAAATGCCGCTGCTTTGATAATCGTAATTATACTGTGTATACCTGTAGTCAGCATACCCGCCTTCAAGGACAAATGACATCTTCTCACTTTTATCGAATGATACATATCCTTCCATACTTAGATGATCATTATCATAGATATACATGCCAGGACCAACAAGGTCAAACCCTAACCTGATCTTCAGCGGAAAAAGAACTGTGTCCTGAGCGACCAGTTCAGCAGCTGAAAGGAAAAACAGGAGACTAATAAAATATGCGTATATTCTCCTCATTTACAGTGGTGATATTACGGTTTATTATCAGGATAGTATCAATGTTGTGCTGTGAGAATGTATGCATTTCAAGTGAGTGGAAGACTGAATAACCGCACTCTTTTGAGATCAGATGTGGGAAGCTGGAATGATTGAACTCTATTGTGTCATCAATTCCATTTATCCTGATAACAAAAGTGCTGCTGGAGGATGATGAATTCAATGGGAAGAGTGCCGGTTGCAATCCGGAAGCCTTGGTATAGATGTTTCCTGTTTGCCCGAGTCCTGAAAGAGTGACGCTGTCGGGTGGAAGTTTCTGCTTTGTGGAATTTATATAGAATGATGCTTTAAGATATGCGTTGGTCTCTTCAAAACATGCGGCTGGTGTACATGATAATAAGTGCAATGAATAATATATGAATATCAGTGCAGGGAAGAAATAAGAAAGTCTCTTCATATTAAAATGAATTTATTGCAACAGATTCCTGATGTATTCTTCAGCTTTCTTAAGAGCTGAGGTTAGACCCGCAGAATTTCTGCCTCCTGCTGATGCCATGAATGGTTGTCCTCCGCCTCCTCCGTTGATCTCTCCGGCTATCTCTTTTATGATAGCAGTCGCATTTATGTTTTTCCCCTTTACAAGTGCGTCACTTACCATAACCATGAGATTTGCTTTTTCACCGGTTCCGGCTCCAATTACAAGTACTGTATTATCAGATGAACTGCGTATCTGTGAGGCTATATTTTTAAGCATCTCAGCTGAACCGGTATCAATTTTACCGGAAATGAACTTTATCCCTTTTATCAGAATTGCTTTTGATTCAAGATCCATGATTAAAGCTGAGGCTGACTGAGCTTCAAATTTTTCAATGGTTTTTCTCAGAATGACATTTTCTGCAAGAATCTTTTCTACGCTTTCCCTGATGTTTCCGGTACTTTTAAGAAGGGCGGCGATCTCCTCGGTTGATTCAATTTTTTCGTTAATATATTCCTCTGCCCTGGCAGCTGTTATAGCTTCGATCCTTCTAATGCCAGCAGCTATGCCTCCTTCGGATATGATCTTTATGATCCCGATGCTTCCGGTGTTATCCACATGAGTTCCTCCGCACAATTCTATTGATTCTCCAAATCGGACCACTCTTACGGTTTCCCCGTATTTCTCACCAAACAGGGCCATTGCACCCATCTCCCGTGCATCTTTCATAGAGATCCCTTCCGACACCCTGATATTGCTGCTCTCCCTGACGAGCTTATTTGCTGTTTCTTCCACCTTTTTCAGTTCTTCTTTGGTAAGCCTGGTATAATGACTGAAATCGAACCTGAGGCGATCAGGGGTTACGAGCGAGCCTTTCTGTTCAACATGTTTACCAAGAACCGATCTTAATGCATGATGCAAAAGATGTGTTGCAGTGTGGTTGTTTTCAGTCATCTGTCTTTTCTCCGTATCAACTGCTGCATGAAACCTTGCAGATGCATCAGTTAAACTACCATGGCTCAGATGTATTATGGTATTATTTTCCTTTACCGTATCGGATATCTCAATCTTATCCTTGTGGGATATAAGGAACCCTGTATCTCCTACCTGTCCTCCCGATTCAGCGTAAAAGGGTGTTCTGTCAAGTATGATCTGGAGGCTCTCCCTGCCCTTGAATTTTATTTTGCGATATTTTGATATCAGAACGTCATCTTCTGTAACAGCATACCCGGTAAATATTGTTTCCCCGGTCTCCCTTACAAATATCCAGTCACCGGCCTCGACAGTTGCATCTTCCCTCGATCTGCTTTTCTGGTTCTTCATCTCGTTCTCAAAACCGTCAGTGTCAGTATTCATTCCATTTTCCTTCAGGATAAGCTGGGTAAGGTCGACAGGGAATCCGAATGTGTCATAAAGCTCAAAGGCTGACTTACCCGGAAGAATGTTTCTGCCTGCATTTCTTAGTTCTTCAATTTTCTTTTCGATCAGCTTCAGTCCTTTTCCCAGGGTTTTCAGGAATGAGGTCTCTTCCTCGAGGATCACCTTTGCAATATGATCCTTCCCGGTAACAAGCTCAGGATAATTTTCCCCCATAACACCTGCAAGAACTGGAACAAGTTTGTAAATAAACGGTTCTTCCGTACCGAGGTTGTTATAACCGTATCGGACAGCTCTCCTGAGGATTCTCCTTATAACATAGCCTGCTTTATTATTTGAGGGCATCTGCCCGTCGGCTATTGAAAAGGATACAGCTCTGAGGTGGTCTGCAATAACCCTCAAAGCAATATCCCATGTTTCATTGACTCCGTATTTCTTCCCTGTGATTGCAGAGATCTCGCTTATTACCGATTGGAAGA
>Ga0105106_10001463_pt1 | contig 17060 bp, 13 predicted proteins | sample PPLLaktember2015_5_FD_79109 | JGI IMG/M metagenome (GOLD analysis project Ga0105106, IMG submission 79109) | Freshwater sediment microbial communities from Prairie Pothole Lake near Jamestown, North Dakota, USA - PPLs Lake P8 Core (1) Depth... | ecosystem: Environmental > Aquatic > Freshwater >...
ATGCGATACCGCCCCAGGCCGAAGGCCACCTTACCGTCGGCGTCTTCAATCCATATCTTGGAGCGGATCGCAAAGGTTGGGGGCGTTCGCGTCATGGCGATCCAGATCGGTGTTGATAATATCTCCAATTACCACTTTTTGGCGGTGTTGCACAATCCCTTTAAAGAGATTCTCGGCGGGCGGTCGTTCAGGAAGGTCCCGTGGCTCCTGCCGGGCGCCGGCCGGGCAGCCCGCCGGAACCCGGTGGCGGAAGGTTCAAGCCCAGCACCTCGATCCGGTCCGGGGCCATGGAGACGACGCTCAGTTGGGCAAGATTCAACCGGATGCGGAACAGGTTGGCGAGGGGAATCCGAAGGCAGTGGCAGACCAGGACACGGATCACACCGGCATGGGTAACGATGCAGACCGGGCCGGGGTCCTCCGCGGCCAGGATAGCCACCTGGCATACGACCCGCTGCTGGAGGTCGAGGAAGCTTTCGCCCCCCGGCGGCCTGAAACCGCCCAAGTCCCTGCCCCGTGCCTCCCACAGGTCCGGGTGATCTTCCCGGATGCGGCGCCTGGGGATGCCGTCCCAGTCTCCAAGGTGGATTTCGCGGAGGCCCGACGAGAACCGGATCTTCGCCTGACTGCCACCAAAAACCAGGGAGGCGGTTTCGGCGCAACGCTTGAGATCGCTCGACCAGACGGCCGAGAACCCGGCCTCCCGGATGGGGTTCCGCCAGGACAGGGCCTGCCGCCGGCCTTCCGCACTGAGGGGCGGGTCCGTCTGCCCGATGAAGGTGTCGGGTTCCGGCCAATCAATCGCGCCGTGGCGAAGTAGGTAGAGGATCGTCATCTGACCAATAGGGTTGCGGGCCGCGAACCCATTCGGGCTGTCCAGGCGCCCGCCAGAGTCCTGCCTTTCCGGTGCCCGCTTCCATACCGGAATTTTAACCGCGATCCGTTTTCCTGCAAAACGAAAAATATCCCTCAGCCACAAATGGAATCGACAAGCCCAAGAGTTCCGGCGCGCCCTGTGACCGGCAAAGGAGCGCTCCTCGGGCCCGATCGCACCCTGATATCAATCGGATGTGAAGGGTTTGGAATTGACAAGGATCCGTTTTTTGTCGTATCGGTGATTCTATATCAATTTTGATATCACGAAAGCAAAATGTATCTCTCTTAATGTCTTTTTATTTCCAAAACCAACCCAAACGAGCAACGATTCTTCCATGATAGTGCCCACGGGGCGGTGGGGAGCCGGGTTGGCCGTGGTTTGGAGCCACTTCCATGATACCCAGTGTTTCTTAGGTCGGGCATGGGGTTGGGGGTGGATGTAGGCTCTGGCCAGAGCGATTCGAGTCAATTTGACACGCATTAATGGTATAAATGGGTCATTTTTGCCCTTTTTAAGTATATCAATTGGAATGAAAAGATTAATAACGACGGTAAACGATCTTTTCTCCGATTGGTTTACCAGTGATATCAAAATTGATTCAACCACTTGCCGGTGTGCCGGCCCGCGGGCAGCGGGACTGGCCCGGTAATTGCCATAAAACACCAGTGGGCAGGGCCGCTGATGGGTTGTTATGACCCGCGCTGATGCCGGGCGAGCCTTCCGAATCCCAAGCCCCATCACTGGCCGCACATGCCCGGTCGTCAAGGAGGCCATTCCATGAAAATCGTACCTGTCACCGAAGCCGTCGGCATGGTGCTCTGCCATGACGTGACGCGCATCGTTCAAGGCCTGGAAAAAGGGCCCGCCTACAAGCGGGGCCACGTCATCACCGGCCGGGACGTCGAGCCGCTCCTGGACATGGGCAAGGCCAACGTCTACGTTTACGACCTCGCCGAGGGGCACGTGCACGAGGACGACGCGGCCCTTCGCATTGCATCTGCGGCCGCCGGCCCGGGGGTCCAACTGAGCGCCCCCTCCGAGGGGCGGGTAAACCTGAACGCCGCCCGGGCGGGTTTGCTGAAGGTCAACCGCGCCGCCTTAAGAGAGATCAACACGGTCGAGGACGTCGTTTTCGCCACCCTCCACGCCAACCTTCCGGTGGCCCTGAACCAGGCCGTGGGCGGAACCCGCATCGTTCCCCTGGTGACCCCGGAGACGAACGTCCGCCAGGTCGAGATCCTCTGCCGTGAGTATGCCCCGGTGATAGCGGTCAGGGCCCTCAACCCCCTTCGGGTGGGCATCGTCACCACCGGCAGCGAAGTCTTTCACGGCCGGATCGAGGACCGGTTCGGGCCGGTCCTGCGGCAAAAGTTCGCCGACCTCGGATGCCCCGTGCTGGGGCAGACCCTGGTGTCTGACGACGCCTCGGCAACGGCCCAGGCCATTTTGGACTGGGTCAGCAAGGGAGCCGAGATGGTGGCGGTGACCGGCGGAATGTCGGTGGATCCGGACGACCGTACGCCGTCGGCCATCAGGGCCACCGGCGCGCGGGTGATCACCTACGGGGCACCGGTTCTGCCGGGGGCCATGTTCATGCTGGCCTATATGGGCGCGGTTCCGGTCATGGGCCTTCCCGGCTGCGTCATGTATCACCGTACCAGCGTCTTCGATCTCGTGGTCCCGCGCATCCTCGCCGGGGACGCTCTCACCCGCGCCGACATCGTCGAGTTGGGCTACGGCGGCTTATGTGCGGGCTGCGCTTTGTGCCGCTACCCCAATTGCGGATTTGGGAAATAACCCGAAGGTTATTTCAAACGTTTCGAACCCGAAGAAGAAAGAAGGAGGTCGTCGATGATCAAAAAGGTGCTCCACATCAACGGGATGCCCAGAACTGTCATCGCTCAGCCGGAGGCAATGCTGGCGGAGGTGCTGCGGGAGCAGCTGAACCTCACCGGGACGAAGGTCGGCTGCGGGCAGGGGCAGTGCGGCTGCTGCTCGGTCATTCTGAACGGCAAGGTCGTTCGCTCCTGCATCACCAAGTTCCGGCGGGTGGAGGAGGGTTCTCTGGTCACCACCATCGAGGGCGTCGGCACCCCCGACAACCTCCATGCCCTCCAAATGGCCTGGACCGTCCACGGCGGGGCCCAGTGCGGCTTCTGCTCCCCGGGTTTCATCGTCTCGGCCAAGGGCCTCTTGGACGAGAACCAGAACCCCACCCGCCAGGAGGTCCGGGACTGGTTTCAAAAGCACCGCAACCTGTGCCGCTGCACGGGCTACAAACCTCTGGTGGACGCCGTCATGGATGCGGCCAAGGTGGTGCGCGGCGAGTTGACGATGAAGGACCTCGCCTTCAAGCTGCCGGAAGACGGCCGTATCTGGGGCTCGGCCTATCCGCGTCCCACGGCCGTTGCCAAGGTCACCGGTACGATCGACTATGGCGCCGACCTGGGCCTCAAGATGCCTCTCGGCACGCTCCGGTTGGCCCTGGTCCAGGCCAAGGTTTCACACGCCGATATCCGCGGCATCGACACCTCCGAGGCGGAGAAGATGCCGGGCGTCTTCAAGGTCGTCACCCACAAGGACGTCAAGGGCAAAAATCGGATCACCGGCCTCATCACCTTCCCCACCAACAAGGGGGATGGGTGGGACCGCCCCATCCTTTGCGATGAAAAGGTCTTTCAGTTCGGCGACGCCATCGCCATCGTGGCCGCCGACACCGAGGCCAACGCCAGGGCGGCGGCCGAGAAGGTCAAGGTGGACCTGGAGGAGTTGCCGACCTACATGAGCGCGCCGGCCGCCATGGCCGAGGATGCCATCGAAATCCACCCCGGCACCCCCAACGTCTACTATGAGCAGAAGATCGCCAAGGGCGGCGACACCGCCCCCCTGATGCAGTCGGCCGCCCACGTGGTCGAGGGCGATTTCTACCTGCAGCGCCAGCCCCATCTCACCATGGAACCCGACGTGGGGCTGGCCTATTTCGAGGCGGAAGGCCGGCTGTGTATCCACTCCAAGAGCATCGGGATCTATCTCCACCACGCCATGATCTGTCCCGGCCTCGGCATCGAGCCGGAAAAGCTGAGACTCATCCAGAACCCCACCGGCGGGACTTTCGGCTACAAGTTCAGCCCCACCATGGAGGCCCTGCTGGGCGTGGCGGCCATGGCCACGGGCCGGGCCGTGACCCTGAAATACGATTACTTCCAGCACATCACCTACACCGGCAAGCGCTCGCCCTTCTTCCTCAAGCTCAAGTACGGGGCGGACAAGGACGGCAAGATCGTGGCAATGGAAAGCGACTGGTCCGTGGACCACGGCCCCTACTCGGAGTTTGGTGACCTGCTTACCCTTCGCGGCGCCCAGTTCATCGGTGCGGGCTACGGCATCCCCAACATCCGGGGGCTGGGCCGCACGGTGTGCACCAACCACGCCTGGGGTTCGGCCTTCCGGGCCTACGGTTCCCCCCAGAGCTTCCTGGCTTCCGAGAGCCTCATGGACGAGTTGGCCGAGAAGATGGGCATGGACCCCCTCGAGCTGCGCTACAAGAACATCTACCGGCCGGGCGACACCAGCCCCACCGGCCAGGAGCCGGAGGTTTTCAGCTTCCCGGAGATGTTCGACAAGCTGCGCCCCGTCTACCAGGCAGCCCTCAAAAAGGCCAAAGCGGAGTCCACCCCGGATAAAAAGAGGGGGGTCGGTTTGTCTCTCGGCATCTACGGTTGCGGTCTGGACGGCCCCGACGCCTCGGAAATCTCGGTGGAGCTGACGCCCGACGGCGTGGTGCTGGGCTCCTCCTGGGAGGACCACGGCCAGGGGGCGGACATCGGCGCCCTGGGCACCGCCCACGAGGCCCTGCGGCCGCTGAAGCTCCCACCGGACCAGATCCGCCAGGTCATGAACGACACCGGCGAAACCCCCAACAGCGGTCCCTCCGGTGGCAGTCGCCAGCAGGTGGTGACGGGCAACGCCATCAAGAACGGCTGCGAGATGCTCATCAATGCCATGAAGAAGAGCGACGGCACCTTCCGCACCTACCAGGAGATGAAGGCCGAGAACATTCCGCTCAAGTACTCCGGCAAGTGGACCGCCAGCATGTGCACGCCCTGCGACGAGAACGCCCAGGGCTCCCCGTTCGCGGTCTACATGTACGGGGTCTTCATGGCCGAGGTGACGGTGGACACCCAGACCGGCAAGACCGTGGTGGACAAGTACACGGTCATGGCCGACGTGGGAAAGATCAACAACAAACTCGCGGTGGACGGCCAGATCTACGGCGGCGTCGCCCAGGGCATCGGTCTGGCCCTGAGCGAGGATTTCGAGGACCTCAAGAAGCACACGAGCCTCGCGGCTTGCGGGATTCCCTACATCAAGGACATTCCGGACGTCATCGACATCCACTACTTCGAGAACCCGCGGCCCCACGGTCCCTTCGGTGCGGCCGGGGTCGGGGAGCTGCCCTTGACCTCCACCCACGTGGCGGTGCTGAACGCCATCAAAAACGCCACCGGGGTGCGCATCGCCCACCTGCCGGCTCTGCCGGAGAAGGTCCTTCAGGAATTGAAGGCCCTGTGATCGGAATAAACCCGGCCTGGGAGTCTTGGGGCCGGGGATCGCCATGAAATGAACCGCAGGTCAAGGCGGCGAACCCCGGGGCGACCCCGGGGTTCGCCGCCCCGTTTGGCATCACCGCCGCGGGCCCCATTTTCCGGGACGCCCGGGGCCGAAGGCGGGCGGCACCGCCTCCCGCCGGAGTCTTTTCGTCATGGACCAGCAGGAACTGAGGGCCCTGGAGCACCGCTGCATCCAGGAGGAGGCGCCGGAGTGCACCGCCGCCTGCCCCCTCCACGTGGACGGCCGGGCCTTTGTCGGCCACGTGGCCGACGGGCAATGGTCCGAAGCCTGGAAGGTGTTGCGCAGGACCATGCCGTTTCCCGGCATCCTGGGCCGGATCTGCGACGCGCCCTGCCGCCTGCGCTGCAAGCGGGGCGAGCGTGGTGATCCCATCCAGATCGGCGCCCTGGAACGGACTTGCGTGGGGACCCCGCCGCCGCCCGTGCGCATCCAGCCGCTGCCCCGCAAGGGGAAGGGCGTGGCCGTTGTCGGGGCCGGCCTGAGCGGGCTCACCGCCGCCTGGGACCTGGCCCGCAAGGGGTATAGCGTTCAAATCTTTGAAACCGGGGTCAGGCTCGGGGACGGCCTCAGGGCACGCTTCGGCGACCGCCTGAACGAAGCGGCCACGACCGAGGAGCTGGACCGGTTGATGGGGCTCGACGTCGCCGTGGAGGTGGCGGCCGGGGTCGAGGCCCCCGGTTTCCTGGAAGCGTGCCGGTCGGATTTCGACGCGGTTTTCGTCAGCCTGGACGGCGTCCTGGGGCGCCGATGGGCCGTCGACCGGGACGGGGCGGGGGAGATCGCGGTCGCGCCGGGGAGCCAGGCCACCGGTACCCTGGGGGTTTTCGCCGGCAGTCGGCCTGCCGCTGACGGCCCCTCGCCGGTGTGGCAGGCCGCCGAAGGTCGCTGGGGGGCGACCTCCATCGACCGTTTTCTCCAGAAGGTCTCGCCCACGGCCGGCCGGGAAAAGGACGGTCCCTACCGCACCCGGCTCTTCACGAGCCTGGAAGGGGTGGAGCCCCTGCCGGCGGTGGCGGCGGCCGACCCCCGGGCCGGCTATTCGGCCGGGGAGGCCGTCGCCGAGGCCGGCCGCTGCCTGCGGTGCGAATGCCTGGAGTGCGTCAAGGTCTGCGCCTACCTGGAGCGCTTCGGCGCCTACCCCCGGAAATACGCCCGGGAGATCTACAACAACGAGTCCATCGTGATGGGGGTTCACCAGGCCAACAAGCTGGTCAACTCCTGCAGCCTGTGCGGCCTCTGCGAACGCGTCTGCCCGGAGGCTTTCGCCGTCCAGGACCTCTGCCTGGCATCCCGCCGCAGCATGGTGCGGCGGGGCAAGATGCCCCCTTCCGCCCACGAGTTCGCCCTCCAGGACATGCGCTTCAGCCTGGGCGACCGGTTCCACCTCGTCCGCCACGCCCCCGGCCGGGCGGAGAGCGTCCGGGCCTTCTTCCCGGGCTGCCAGCTCTGCGCCTCGTCGCCGGACACGGTGGTGCGGGTCTACGATCACCTGACGGCTTCCTTTCCGACGGGGACGGGGCTGATGCTGGGCTGCTGCGGCGCGCCCGCCTTCTGGGCCGGCCAGGAGGCGGTCTTCGGCGAGGTCTGCGGCCGGATCCTGGAGGACTGGGAGCGGCTGGGGCGGCCCGAACTGATCCTCGCCTGCGCCACCTGTTACCGGGTGTTTTCCCAGCAGCTGCCCCAGATTCCGACCACCTCGCTCTGGCAGCTCCTGGCGGCCGGCGACCTGCCGGCGGGGGCTGCCGGGGAGGGGATCGGCCCGGTGGCCGTCCACGACCCCTGCACGACGCGACCATTCCCCGGGATCCAGGAGGCGGTGCGTCGGCTCCTCTCCCGGCTGGAGGTTCCCGTGGAGGAGCTCCCCCTCGGCCGGGACAGGACCGAGTGCTGCGGGTTCGGCGGGCTCATGCAGAACGTCAACCCCGACCTGGCCCGGGAGGTTGCGGGCCGGCGGGCCCGGGTGAGCGACCTGGACTACCTGGCCTACTGCGCCATGTGCCGGGACAGCCTGGCGGCCGTGGGCAAGCGGGCGCTGCACCTGCTGGACCTCCTGTTCCCGCCACCGGCGGGGGCGGACCTGGCGGAGAGGCCCCGGCCGGGGTATTCCCAGCGGCTCGAAAACCGGGAGCGTCTCCGGCGGACCCTGCTGAAGCGGATCTGGAACGAGGAGGCCTTCACCATGCAGCCCCATGACGCCATTCGACTCGTCGTCGCCCCCGAGGTCCGGGAAGTGCTGGAGCGGCGGCGCATCCTGGACGAGGACCTCAAGCGGGTGATCCACGAGGCGGAAACCAGCGGGAACCGGCTCGTCCACCCCCGCAGCGGGCGCCACAAGGCCGTTTTTCGGGCGTATCGGACCGCCGTCTGGGTGGACTACACGCCCTCCCCGGAAGGTTTCGTGATCCACGGGGCTTACAGCCACCGCATGGAGGTCGTGGGAGGGCCTCGCAAATGAAGGTCGAGACCGTTCGCCCGGAGGACCTGGAGTGGATGTGCCGCAAATGCGACCGGCCGCTGGAACCCGGAACGGTCACCGTGTCTTACATGGGCAACGAGTTCACCGCGGAGCTGCCGGTCTGTCCGGGCTGCGGTTTCGTCCTGGTGTCGGAAGCGGTGGCCCTGGGGAAGATGGCCGAGGTCGAACAGATCCTGGAAGACAAATGACGGACGGCCCGACGCCTTTACCCCTTTACGAATCGCAGGCCTTCCAGGAGGTGGTGGGGCCGGCCCTGCGGCCGGGCGGCCTGGCGCTCACCCGCCGGGGGCTGGCCTTCTGCGGCCTACCGGAATGGGCTCGGGTGCTCGACGTCGGCTGCGGCAAGGGGGAAACGGTTCGCCTCCTGCGGGAGGCGTTCCGGCTGGAGGCCGTCGGCCTCGACCGCTCGGACCGTATGCTGGCCGGGGCCCGGGAGGAGACCCCCGGGCTGCCCCTGGTCCGGGGCGCGGCGGAATGCCTGCCCTTCCGCGACCGGTCACTCTCGGCGGTCGTCTGTGAGTGCGTCCTTTCCCTGGTGGCGGATCCCGGCGCGGCTTGGCGCGAACTGGCGCGTGTGCTCGCCCCGGGCGGGTTCCTGATCCTCGCCGACCTCTATCTCCGCACCCCCGGCCATGCCCGGAGGCCGGGGTCCCAGCTCGGGACCTGCTGCCTCCACGGTGCCGGCGGCCGGAGCGAGCTGGTGGACCATCTCCGGCAGCACGGGTTTTCCCCCGTCGCCTGGGAGGACCACTCGGCGTTCCTGAAACACCTGGCGGCCCGGCTGGTCTTCGCCGGATGGCCGCTGGCATCTCTTTGGGGGGGCGACGGGGCCTGCGCGGCCGTATCGGACCCCTCGGCGATCCGAAGGGCCCGGCCCGGGTATTTCCTCGCCGTGGCCCGAAAGCGAGGCGCGAGATGTTGAACGACGTTTCCCTGCGCATTCTCCAGCTGTCCGGGCAGGGCTACGGGTGCAGCCAGGTGCTGATGCAACTGGCCCTGGAGGCGAGGGGCGAGGACAACCCCGGCCTCGTCCGCGCCATGGCCGGCCTGGAATACGGCTGCGGCGGCGGCCGGGCCACCTGCGGCGCCTTGACCGCCGCTTGCTGCGTCCTGGCACTCTATGCCGGAAGGGGAGGGGACGCCAGCGGCAGCGAACGGCTGCCCCTCATGCTCCAGGCCCTTTCCGACTGGTTCGAGGAGCGGGCGGGCGGCCCCCACGGCGGGATCTCCTGCGAGGCCATCGTGGGGGCGGAGGGACCGGCGGCCGCCCGCCAGCGATGCGGGGCCATCGTGGCCGACACCTATTCCCAGCTGCTGGAGATCCTGGCGGCCAACGGCTTTGACCCCTCCGGCGGTTTCCTGGACCCATGAGCGTGGCGCGACGCACCACCGAAAGCCTTTGCCCGGTCTGCCTGCGCCGCGTCGCGGCGGAGCGGGTCGCCCGCGGGGAGGCGGTGGAACTGGTCAAGACTTGCCCGGATCACGGTGAGTTTCGGGCCGTGGTGTGGAAGGGCTGCCCGGGTTTGGAGGACTGGCGCCGGCCCAAGACGCCGGTTCCGATCCGGCCGGAGCTCAAACCGGCCTCCCAGGGGTGCCCCTTCGACTGCGGGCTGTGCCGCGAGCACCGGCAGCGCACCTGCACCGTGCTCCTGGAGGTGACCCGTCGCTGCAACCTGTGCTGCCCGGTCTGCTTTGCGGACGCCGGGGCGTCGGATCGGGCGGACCCCCCCTTGAACGAGATCCGGGAGTGGTTCGCCGCCGTTCGTCGGATGGCCGCCGGCAGCAACATCCAGCTTTCCGGCGGGGAGCCCACCCTCCGGGACGACCTGCCCGAGATCGTGGCTGCCGGCCTGGAGGCAGGCTTCGGCTTCATTCAACTCAACACCAACGGCATCCGCCTGGCCGAGGACGACCGTTTCGTCGAGGCCCTCCGAAAGGCCGGCCTTTCCAGCGTCTTCCTCCAGTACGATGGCACCGACGACGCGGTCCACCTGGCCCTGCGGGGAAGGGCCCTGGCCGGGGTGAAGCGTCGGGCGGTGGAAGCCTGCGGGCGTCACGGCATCGGGGTCGTGCTGGTGCCCACCCTGGTGCCCGGCGTCAACACCCGCGGCGTCGGCGAACTCCTGAAGGCGGCGGTCCGGATGTCCCCGGTGGTGCGGGGGGTCCACTTTCAGCCCGTGGCCTATTTCGGCCGCCATCCCCGGTTTCCGGGCGGCGGGCCGCGGATCACCCTCCCGGAGCTCATGGCGGCCATCGAGGACCAGACCGCCGGCATGTTCCAGAGATCGGAGTTCCGGCCCCCGGGCTGCGAGCATTCCTGGTGCTCGTTTCATGCCCAGTACCTCGCCCTTCCGGACGGCGGGGTCCGATGGCTCAAGCCCTCCGAGGCGCCCCAGGGCTGCTGCGCGCCGATTCCGGCCGCGACCGGGGCCTTGCGCACCATGGCCCACGTGGCCCGGCAGTGGGCGGCCCCAGCCGGTTTCCAGCCTTCGGGGGCGCCGGAAACGCCGGCAAGCGGCTCGATGTCCCTGGAAGCGTTCCTCGACCGGGCCCGCACCCACACCTTTACCTTGTCGGCCATGGCGTTTCAGGACGTTTGGACCCTGGACCTGGAACGGCTGCGGGAGTGCTGCATCCACGTGTTGGACCCCCGCTACGGGCTGGTTCCTTTCTGCGCCTACAACGTCACCGCCACGGACGGGAAAGCCCTGTACCGGAAATGACGACCCTTCGGAAGACGCCCCTGGAGGACTGGATCCAGCGTCGCATCGGCCTCGAATCCGGCGCTCCCTTGACGCTGGCCGCGCTTGCGCGGCATCAACTGGCGGCCCTCCGGAAAAGTCTGATCCATGCGGCCGGCAGCAGCCCGTTTTACCGCCGCCGGTTCGCCGGACGCCCCGGCTTCCCCCCGGAGGACCTCCAAGGGTTCGCGGCGCTGCCCTTCACGTCCATGGCCGACCTGGCCGCGGACCCCTTCGACTTTCTGGCCGTCTCCCAGTCGGCGGTGGCAAGGGTGGTGACGCTCCGGTCCTCCGGGACCACCGGTCCGCCGAAGCGTCTGTTTTTCAGTACCGCAGACCTCGAGCGGACGGTGGACTTCTTCTACCACGGCATGTCGACCCTGGTGGGGCCCGGGCAAAGGGTACTCATCCTCATGCCGGGGGAGCAGCCGGGCAGCGTGGGGCAGCTGCTCGTCGAGGGGCTGGGCCGGCTGGGGGCGGCCGGGATGGTGCACGGCCCGGTTCTTGACCTCGGGGCCGCCGTCGATGCGGTCCTGACCCATCGTCCGGACTGCCTGGTGGGGATTCCCGTGCAGGTGCTCGCCATGGCGCGACACCCCAGGGGGGCCAGGATCCCCCGGGGGCTCGTGCGCAGCGTACTCCTGAGCACGGACTACGTGCCCGAGGCGATTGTCGAGGCCCTCGAGGAGGCCTGGGGCTGCCGGGTTTTCGAGCATTATGGTATGACCGAGATGGGGTACGGCGGCGGGGTGGCCTGTGAGGCTCGCGACGGCTACCATCTTCGGGAGGCCGATATCTTCGTGGAGGTGGTGGACCCGGAGACCGGTCTGGGGGTCCCGGACGGAGTTTCCGGGGAGGTCGTCTTCACCACCCTGGCCTTGTCCGCCATGCCCCTGATCCGCTACCGCACCGGCGACCTGGCCCGGTTCCTGCCGGAGCCCTGCCCCTGCGGCAGCCTGCTCCGCCGGCTGGGCAAGATCGCGGGGCGTCGGGCGAACGGCGCGGCCATCGGCCAGTCCATCCGGCTGACGATGTCGGCCCTGGACGAGGCGCTTTTCACCCTGCCCGGGGTGATCGACTTCCATGCCGAGCTGGTTCCCGGGGAGGGGCCCCCGGGGCTGCGGCTGACGGTCCAGTGCGCCCCCGGCGGGGACGAATTGGACGGGAGCGACATCCGCGGCGCCCTGGCCCGCCTGCCGGCGGTCCGGGACGCGCTGGGCCGGGGGCTCCTGGCCATCGAACCCGTGCGCTTGGGGACCGGAAAAGAGGCCTCGACTGGGGCCGCCAAACGCATCATCGTCGATAGAAGACAGGAGGGCGCGGCACCATGAATTCTATTCCGGAAACGGCCGCCCGGCTGCTGGACGAGGGGCGGCCCTTCGTACTGGCCACCATCGTGAGCCGCCACGGGTCCACCCCGAGGACGGCGGGCACCCGGATGATCGTCACCGCGGACGGCAGGATCCGGGGTACCATCGGCGGCGGGCTGGTGGAGGCCAAAGTCATCGAAGCGGCCGGCGGGGTGCTGCGATCCAAGCGCCCCCGGGTGATGCCCTTCGACTTGACCCGCTCCGAGGTGGCCGCCATGGACATGATCTGCGGCGGCCGGCTGGAGGTGCTCCTGGAGTGCGTCGCGCCGGGGAGCCCGGCCGAGGGGGCGCTCCGGGGCTGGCGGGACGCCCTCGCGCGGCGGGAGGCCTGCCACGTGGTGACCGTGATCCGGTTTTCGGGGGCGGCGGTGGCGGGCACCGACCACCTCCTTCTGCAGGACCGCCGGCTGGTCTTCGGCGGCCGCAGCCTCCCCGACGAGGTGCTCGAGCGCATCCTGGACGAGGGCGGGGGCGAAGCCGGCCTGCGCACCGTGGCCCTGGGGGGAGATCTGGCCGTGGTCGAGGCGGTGCTGCCGGGGGAGATCGTCTACCTCTTCGGCGCCGGACACGTGGCCCATCCCACCTCCCGGCTGGCCGCGTTCGCCGGGTTCCGCGTGGTGGTGGTGGACGATCGGCCGGAATTCGCCAGCCTCGAGCGTTTCCCCGATGCGGAGGAGGTCCGGGTGGTGCCGGAATTCGGGGTTGCGCTGAACGGGTGCCGGCTCGACCCTGACGCCTTCGTCGTCATCCTGACCCGCGGGCACCTCCACGACAAGACGGTGCTTGCCCAGGCGCTCCGAACCGACGCCGGCTACATCGGGATGATCGGCAGCCGGCGCAAGCGGGACCACATCTACGCAGCCTTGCGCCAGGAAGGCTTCACCGAGGCCGACCTGCAGCGGGTGTTTTCCCCCATCGGTTTGCCCATCGGCGCGGAAACCCCCGAGGAGATCGCCTTCAGCATCGTGGCCGAACTCATCCAGGTCCGGGCCCGCAGGCGGCGGTCGTGAATCCGGCATTCGCCGCGGCCCTGGTCCTGTCGGCCGGCTTTTCGGAGCGCATGGGGGACTTCAAGCCTCTGATGACTCTGGGGGGGGTGACCCTCCTGGAGCGGGCCGTGCGCCTCTTTCAGTCCGTGGAGGTGGGGGCCGTCCACGTGGTGGTGGGGCACCGGGCCGCCGAGCTGACCCCCCGGGTGAAGGGCTTGGGCGCCCGCTGCGTGTTCAACCCGGCCTACGCAGCGGGCATGTTCTCCTCGGTGGTGGCCGGGGCGGCGAGCCTGGCCGCCGGCACGGAGGCGTTCTTCGTGCTGCCGGTGGACGTCCCCCTGGTCCGGCCTTCGACCCTGCGGGAGCTGCTGGCGGCCCTGCCGGAGGGCGGAACCGCCGTCTGCCACCCGACCTTCGGGGGCCGAAGGGGCCACCCGCCCCTGATCGGGGGGCGTCACATCCAGCGGATTCTCTCCTGGCGGGAGGACGGCGGACTGGCCGCCCTGCTGCGCCGCCTGGAGGCGTACGCCCTGGACGTCCCGGTGGTGGACGAGGGCATCCACCTGGACATGGACCGGCCGGAGGACCACCGGCGTCTGGCCGAGCGTCTGGAAAGGCGCGGGGTCCTCTCGCCGGCGGAGTGCGGCGCGCTTCTGGATCGGCTGCAGGTATCGCCGGCGGTGGCGGCCCACTGCCGGGCCGTGGCAGACGTGGCTTTAAGGATCGCCGAAGCCCTGAACGCGGCCGGGGCCGGGCTGGACCTCGGGTTGGTCCGGGGCGCGGCCCTGGTCCACGACATGGTTCGGGAGGCGCCGAACCATGCGCTCCGGGGCGGGGCGCTGCTGCGGGCCCTCGAGCTGCCGCTCATGGCCGAGGTCGTCGAGGCCCACATGGATATCGAGGTGAAGACCGAGGGGCCGGTCCGGGAGGCCGAGGTGGTCTACCTGGCGGACAAGCTCGTCAAGGCGAACAGGTTCGTGATGCTTGCCGAGCGTTTCGCTGACCGGGTGGGGGAGAAAACCACAGACCCCGAGGCCCGGGCCGCTGCCCGCCGCCGGCTGGACGCCGCCCGGGCGATCGCGGAGCGGGTCCGGGAGGCGACCGGCCGCACCCTGGACAGTTTTGGGGGCCACAGGGAAGGGGACGGTGGAAACGGATCGTAAAAGGGAATCCGGTATACCGGCCACACCCTCAGGAGCGGCGCCGCGGCGGCAGCCCGGTAGCTTTGCAAGCAATGGTTGAATTCGCGAGCAATGCCCGTCGGAGCCGTCATGGATGCCGCAGGGGCCGCCCGCCGGGGGGGAGGTGTGGATCACCGACGGCCGTGCAATCCTTTTTCAGGCTTTCCGCCATGCGCCACACAATTCGCCCGTTGTCGGTCAAATCGTGAAGGGTGGAAAACAGGCGCTTCACCAACTCTTGCCGTGCCTCATAGCTGCGGCTCGGAAAGAGTGACGCTGACTGCGCCGGTATCGAGAAAAAATCCTGCAAAAATTCAATATCCAGCGGACGCTCCCAGCGATGGTGGCGGATATTGCCGCAGCGTCGGTTCAGGGCCTCGGTGACTTTAACGTAATCGCTGATCACGCGAAATCGCGGCAGGGGTTCGCCCAGTCGGTGAAAGGCCACGGCAAACAGGTCCTCGTCTTTCTCTCCCACCAGCTCGGGATAGAAAGAGAAGGCGATTTTCCCACCGCTTTGAAGGCATGTAAAGGCTTCGTCAATGGTCTTGGAAACATCGGGAAAGATAAAAATCGAGGCGTTGTAGAGCACGTAGTCAAAGTGCCGGCCTTTCACCACCGGGGCCAGATTCTCCCCGTCCCCCACCATCAGACAGATGCCGGGGACATTGCATGCCGAACACCCGGCAGCCACCATGGCGGAGCACAAATCCACCCCCAGCACGTCGCAGGCAAACCGATCGTGCAGCACCCGGGCGGAGATCCCCGTGCCGCATCCCACGTCCAGCACCGAGGCGCCGGCCCTCAGGCCGATGGTTTCGGCCAGTTTCAAGGCGAGAGCTGAAAAGAAGCCATGCTTCTCTTCAAACGCCTGATAAATGGCGATGCTTTGGTCGAAATTGTCGATGACGTTGCGCTTGACCCTGGCGGTGAACTCCTCTTGGCTCATTTCCACTCCTTACTTTTGAGGCTTTACGTTTTCGCGGAGGGCTCAGATCTCCGCCGAGCTGGTCTATTTTAGCATCATAGGCACCTGTTTGGCTATCATCGGTTCAAACATACCCGCGTCGGGCCCCCCTCTGCAGCGCATGGCACCTGACGGAATGAAAATAAACCGACAAAGCGGCCGGCGCTGGAAAAAGCTCGGCCGCCCTGCCGGCAGGTGAGGGGCGCAAGGCGGCAATTCTCAACGGGCGATCATCACGTGCTTGGTCACCAAATAATCCCGCACTGCCTCGGCCGACAGATCCTTGCCGAACCCGGACTGTTTGAATCCGCCGTGGGGGGTCTCGGAGGCGAGCGGGGTGTGGTCGTTGATCCAGACGGTACCGAATTCCAGCTTGGCTGACAGCCGCATGGCGCGGCCCACGTCCTGGGTAAAAACCGACGCCGCCAGCCCGAACGCCACATCATTGGCCATCGCCAGGGCCTCCTGCTCGCTGTCGAAGGCCTGGATGACGAGAACGGGACCGAAGATTTCTTTCTGCACCACCTCCGATTTCTGGTCGACGTCGGTGATCACGGTGGGTTCGTAAAAATACCCGCTGGGGAAGGCCGCTGGAATTTTCCCGCCGGTCAGAACCCGGGCACCCTGGCCTTTGGCGCGCTTCACAAATCCCATCACCCGCTCGCGCTGCTCGCGGCAGATTAATGGCCCCACCTCGGTGCCGGCCTCAAAGGGCATGCCGAGCTTCACTTTGCGGGTGGCCGCCACGATGGCCTCGGTCACCGCCGCCAGCCGGCTGCGGGCCACCAGGACGCGGGTCGCCGCGGTGCAGTCCTGCCCCGTGTTGACATAGGCCCCGATGATCGCCTTGGCTGCCACCAGCTCCGGGTCGGCGTCTTCAAACACCACCATCGGGGCCTTGCCGCCCAATTCCAGATGAACCCGTTTGACGGTTTCGGCTGCGCTTTTCATGATCTGCTGACCGGTTTCGGTGGCGCCGGTCAGGCTCACCATGCGGACATCCGGGTGCTCGCAAAGGGCGCGGCCGACATTGCCCGTCACGATGTTCAGGACGCCGTCGGGCAGCCCGGCCTCCTTGCTGATCTCGCCCAGCATCAGGGTGGTGCGCGGGGTCAGGGAGGCGGGCTTGATGACCGAGGTGCAGCCGGCGGCCAGGGGGGCGCCGATTTTCCAGACGGCCATCAGAAAGGGGTAGTTCCAGGGGGTGATGCCGGCCGTCACCCCGCAGGGGTCCTTGCGGTAGATCGAAGTGAAGCCCGGGGCATATTCGCCGGCATGATGGCCCGAGGTGTCGCGCGCCGCGGCTGCGAAGAACCGCAGATTGTCGATCCCGAAGGGAAAATCGACCCCCAAAGACAGATATTCGTAAGGTTTGCCGGTATCCTCGGATTCCACCCGCGCCAGCTCCTCGATCCGCGCCTCGATCAAGTCCGCCATCCTCAGCAGCACCCGCGAGCGCTCGCTGGGGGTTTTGCCGGACCAGCGGCCGTCGTAGAAGGCGGTTTTGGCCGCCTGGACCGCGGCATCCACGTCTTGGGTGCTGGCGTTGACGACCTCGGCCAGGGGTTCACCGGTGGCGGGGTTTTCCACTTCAAGGACGCCCCCGCCGCGGGAGTCGGTCCATTTGCCGTTGATCCACAGGTTGTGATTCATTTGTTCTCCCTATCCGATTTTATCGATTCGCACCGCGCAGGCCTTGTATTCGGCGGTCAGGGTGACGGGATCGAAGGCGGGGTTGGTCAGCCAGTTGGCGCAGGCCTCCCGGAAGTGAAAGGCCATCCAGACCATGCCCTTCGGCACCTCGGAGGTCACCTTGGCCCGCAAGCG
>Ga0105106_10001464_pt1 | contig 17049 bp, 5 predicted proteins | sample PPLLaktember2015_5_FD_79109 | JGI IMG/M metagenome (GOLD analysis project Ga0105106, IMG submission 79109) | Freshwater sediment microbial communities from Prairie Pothole Lake near Jamestown, North Dakota, USA - PPLs Lake P8 Core (1) Depth... | ecosystem: Environmental > Aquatic > Freshwater >...
CAGAACCGGCGAAGGTTGACCCTCAGCAGGTTTATGCTTCCAGGCAGGCGGAGTTGTTCGATCAGGTACTGCGCGACGAGTCTGAAGAGCGAGTGAAAGCGGCTGTGGAACTGGGTGATTATCGGGACATCGCAAGCGTAGCCATTTTGATCGATGTGTTGATCAACGATGCCGACCCTGTGGTACGGGCTGCGGCAGCAACGAGTTTGGGTAAAATAGGCGATACAATGGCGTACGAGGCGCTCTTGCGCAGCGCGGAAGCGGAGCACGAGCCGCAGATGCAAGAAGCGGCTCAAAAGGCATCGGAAATCATCAAGAAGACCATCGAAACGGAAGGATTATACGTTTATGTCAGCAGCGTTTTTCCACCGATGAACGACGGCAAAGTGGAATTGTCGCAGTATCTGGAAGATATGCGGTTCGGCAGCGATGATGTTCGGGAAAATGCGGCGAAAGAAATGGTCAACCACAAAGGAACGCAGGCAACGGCCGCACTGCTTAACGCCCTGATAAACGACGACAATGCCGATGTACGGAAAGAAACGGCTGAGAGCCTGGGGAAGATTGGTGACCGGATGGCTCTGCCGTTCCTGAAATGGTCTTGCGATAACGACCCGGACGAATCGGTCCGGAAAGAGGCCGATAAAGCGGTTGAAAAAATTTACGACACAATATAGATTGACGTGTCAACGAAATTGGTATTACAAATTGTTTTGCGGAGGCCCTTATAGTGCCGGATAAACTTGGTTTTTTACTTTCCGAATTCGCGAAGAAAATACGGCGGTATCGGAGCAGAGAGATGGCTCGAACAGAGATGGCGGTAGGGTTGACCGAGCGGGATTTGGCAATCATGGAGTTTGTTTTCGAGAAGGGACAGGTGACCTTTGGCGAGATCGCCAAAGAGCTACGCGTTACGGGTGTGCCGCAGGCATCTCTGAGTTCGATCTCACAGAGGATCACTGCTCTTTATTCCAAACACGGCCTGGTTGACAAACGGTTGAATCCGCAAGACCAGCGTCAACCGATAATAACGTTAACCGAAAAAGGTAAAACGACCATGGAAAAAGTATGGGAAGTGCGGACTAGATGTCTGAACAAGGTAAGAGAGTCTATGGAATTGGACAAAGAGAACGCGATTATACTTGAACGGGCTTTTTCCCGCGGTATTGAGAATTTCGATAAGATTTTAAACAATGGTTTGACCCAGATACCGTCAGCTCCATAGGAAAAAGCGAAACGGTAATGTTGCGGCTGTTCCGGGCTGGGAGGTACGATCATGCAAATAAAGAATATGTTGATATTATGGTTGGCGGCTCTTATTATCATACCCTCGTCATTTGCCTTGGCCATAGACCGCACATGGCAGGATGGTGTTACAGTTCGTGTTTATCCGTCGTATGGGTTATATGGACCGATATGGCAAAACCGCCATTATAACCGACAATATTACAGAAACAGAAATCTTTATCGGCCATACTACGGTGGTTATCCAGGCCGTTATTACTTACCTTGGGATCAGCCACGAATTGAGGTAGAAACAGAATATTCAGGGGCGCCCTATTTCAAGCCCATTCCTCCTATTATTGTGGTCGAACCTGAACGTCAGCCGAGAACGCTGGAGCAGTCGAGCGGTTTTAGTTCACGTGAGCAGTTTCTGATCGATGTTGTGCGTCATCGCGCCACTGCCGATCGGCTGCTGGCGGCGCAGGAATTGGCAGAGCATGAACAAATTACCTCCGTTGCCGTTCTGATAGACACTTTGATTAATGATTGCAGTGCGGAGGTGCGCATAGCCGCGGCACAAAGCCTGGGCAAAATCGGGATGCCCGTGGCATACGAAGCGCTTATGCGGGTGGCAGAAGCTGACACCGACGATGAGATCAAGAATGCGGCCCAACAAGCGGCCATGTATATCCAGGGAAAGACTCGCTCGAAAATTGAATTCAGCGGCAAAAAATACGGACTCATCCACGGGGCGCAGAAGTTGCCCGACTATCTCGAAAACCTCATTTTTGGAAAAAGCGAAATACGCCTGCAGACTGTCCGTAAACTAGCCGAATACAAGAGCAATCGATCTGTTGGAGCACTGATTAACTGCCTGGTTAACGATAGTGACCAAGATGTCCGCAAAGCCGCTGCCGAAAGCCTCGCTGAAATTGGCGATGAAATGGCAATGCCGTTCCTGGAAGCGGCCCGAGTCAACGACCTGGAAAAAGTCGTCCGCAAAGCTGCTGACAAGGCGGTCTATAAGATCGGTCAGGAGAGTAATGCAACCTCTCTCTAAGGTTAACTCTCGAACGTTCTGAAAAATGTTGATTTAGGCATGTCGCCTGCGTAAGAGGGGCTTCTTTAAACGAGAGCCAATAGTTGAAAGAAGGTGGGGGGGTAAAATCGGTTGCGAGCGAATAGCGATGTTCTCCTCTACCTTGACCTTGTGGCCCATTGGGGCCGCTCCTGCCACTACACTCACAACCATTTGTATTTGGTGGCGGGCCAGGGCAATCGTAACGTATTGCGGTTCACGCAAATACAACCTTCACTACCTGGCATTTTCATCCAGTGTGGGTATATATATGACGGCAATGAGCCGATTACCTTTAAGGACCCAGGCTCGAACATCCGTAGAGAACGCCAAGCCTGGGAGGGAGAGAGAGAGCAAATTTATCTCTCGCTTACGGGCAAGAGAATAGTTTGTCTCTCTGTTATACACTCTTATTACTACACTTTTTATCTTCAACGGTCTTAACAACCGATTTTCTCAAGGGCCCAGGCCTGGCCGTCCGTAGAGAACGTCAAGCCTGGGAGGGAGAGAGAGAGCAAATTTATTTCCATTTACATCAGTGCCCCGTCTTCCGGCGGAGAACTGCATATCTCAATTTCTCCTGTAGGAACTATGAGCGGGTTGTTTATTCCATCCACGTGAACAATCGCATAAAAATCTTGTTTTTCACCCGCGTCACTCAACTGCACAACCTTACCTGTCAAATTCAGATGGTTGGTTATGTTTTCGACTATCTGCTGACGGTCCGGACAAACAACACTGGAAAGCTTAAAACGAACCTGGGTACCAGATTTCATTTCCATCGAATACATTTAACGTCAACTCCTTTATGCGATCAGCCTACTAACTACTCGATATATTGCAAATCTCATGCCACAACAGGTTTTCCGGTCGGCACAATGGCTTCCAAGCTATATATAACTCTTTTGATACAAAAGCGTTAACTCAAAAAAACAGGATGTTTTTGTTTGCCGGGCGACAAAGGAGCACCTCCAGATAGGCCACTCGATGAGAATATTTTTTCCCGTGATTTTTTATATCCCGAACCTGTTGATCGGCAACACCGGGCAAATTACGTTTTGGGATAGGCAAAAAAACCTTTATCCCCGACGGGAATTTTTTTATACGACATGGGAATTCTCTTACGCGGATCGCAGGAGAACAACGACGACGCGGGTTGGTACGCTGTCATGTCAACATTGATTTCTCGTGTTACTCGCAATTTCAACTTTGACGGAGTACTGGTTGCCGGCGCCGGGGCCAACTACTGTCCCATCGGCGTACCCGAACCGATGTTCCGCAACAGCATATCAATTTCATTTGTAAAACCAGGCTCTTGGTACCAATAAACATTTCTCGGCTCGAATTCCTGACCGACCAGGTCTTCATTGTAACCCATCACATTGTTCGGCTCATCGGTTCCCAATTCCGTTGTGTGCTCCAACCCCAAAATATGTCCCAGCTCATGAGCGCCGGTATTGGCCAGCATAGTAACCACCTGATCAAACCGTACGTCCGGATCATCATCAAGCAATCCGCTGGCCCGATATGCATCTCCGTATACCTCCGTAAATACACAAGCCATATCGTCACGGATGCTGTTGTGCCTGTCAACGTTCTCGGCTATGGCCAGTAATCCAGGCAACGACGTTTTGCCCCCGAATATCACTGTCGAATAAGTCGAGCCTGGTGAATACGGCGAACCGGCGGCGCCGGGCTTTATCGTGGTAAACTCAATCTCATTTTCGCTCAGACCGGCGTTGCGATAAGCCTCTTCGATGCGGGCGGCAATCGCATCGATCAACTCGTCCCGCATGGTCTCCGGCAAACCGAACTCAGTAGCGTAAAACGGCGGGCGATTCACTATCTTATGCGTAGCTCCCAAACCTCTTTCATAAAGATAATCAGCCCTGGCATTGGTGCCGTCTCTGTCATTACCAAACGACAGCCATACCAACTGGGACGGCGGTGTTTCGACCGTTTCCGCAGCGGTTGTCTCTATTGTCAGTTGGTATGGCAATTCACCATAGTCCACCTCCATCAAGGCGCCATTGGTGGAAAGACCGGTGACCACTACGTAATATGTACCCAGGCCGTTTTCATCAGGGTCGATCACCACCGAGGCGTGGTTGGGCATAGTGAAAATCGCCTGAGCGGTATAGACCGGATCGGGCCGTTGGGACGCCGGTAATGCCTCTTCATCCACCGAATCAGAGATTGTAGTAATCGCTTCCAGATCGCCGTTGTAAATACCAACTATTACATCGACATAATCCCGCCCGAAAAATGTCTCCGCTTCGAGATCGACCGTGACCTGCTGGCCATGTTCCAACTGGAACGTGTAAACGTCAACATCCGACAGACAGCCCAGTTCACTGCCGATAATCACATTACCGGCGACGCCGGGATCCAGCAGCGTTCCGCGAATCTCGATCGGCCAGGCGTCACTATGTTCAGCATTATACCAGTACAAACCTTCTTCTTTTTCATCGGCAATCAAATTGGTACTGTCGCCTGACAGATCAACCGGCCGATTGTGCGGCACAAACTGATCGTAGTTGTCACCGCCGGGCGTCTGGGAAATACCAAAATCACTATTGCCGTCGTCGAACAGCTTCACGTTCAGATCGTACTCCACCGGGCTGCCCTCAGGCCAATCAGAATCATACCACCATGGGTACAAAAACGAAGAATAGGAAGGCCAGGCACTGCTGATCTGCAGCAGATAATCACCGTCTTCGGGAACCTGCAGGGAAAGGTTAATATCTTCATTCCATGCCGATTGCCTCGATACCCGAGACGCCGAAAACTGCTCCGTAGCGGGAATCTGCAAATCGGCCGTGGCACCGAAGTAAAGCACAAACGTACCGATATCATTATTATTGCTGTCGATCTGCAAAGTCAGGGTATCGTCACCGAAATTCACTACCGTTACGTTATCCTCGCTGACCGCAACCGAATCCACATCGCCTCGTCCGTCGTGCCAGTCAATATCGCTGATGGTCAAAAGCACATCACCCTGACCCTGGAGCTGGGAGTAATCGACCTCGATCTGATAAAAACCACCCGCCTGGGCCACTTCCGCTACGCTGTTGCTCATTGCACTGCTGACTGTCACCGAATTGACGGTTGTTTCTGTTGAAGAGCCGAAAATATGCTCCCCGGTTACCGGCGCAGACGAGCCAATCCTTACGGATACATCCATCGTATCGCCCATCGGAGTACCATCGGCCGCACGAACTATGAATCCCGCTCCCCCCAATCCATATATATCGGTGCTGTCGTACGTCAGGGCACGATAATCATTACCCACTGGCAGTGTCTGCACCAGCTCCACTCGAGCGTTTCCACGTTGGGGGACAAATGCGGCCGTGCTGATTTCCACCAATGCGTTGAGCGTTTTCTCCACCGCCAGGAGTCGTCCACTACCGTCAAAATCCATGGCAACAATATCGAGTGTCCTGCCATCAGGTTCGTTTAAGTTGCCGATTTCACCGCCAACGGCCACCGCTTTGCCAAAGTCCTTATTTGGCTTGTTCTCTCCCTGATTATTTCGGGCCATCAGCCGATTGTCGATCCTGATCAGCGTTTGAGTGTCGGAATCAAGACCATACAGAATATAATTGTTCGGGTCACTCTGGGATGTCATATTGCCGAAGGCCAATTCCGTAACATTGCTGAAACCTTCCGAAGCCAAATTATTGATGGAAAGTTCCATCATATCGGCGGTAGGGTTGACAATGTCGTCGATCCGCAACAGCGAGTCACGGCTGCGGCTGAGTCCCGTGACAGAATTGGTCTGCGTGACCGAGACAATAGCCCACAACTCATCGGTTCCGGCTGAACCGAATTCCAATCCGCATATCTGATTAAATATCGTGTCCTCATGTTCCTGGGCATAGATTTCACTAAGAACATCCAGCGTCAGCGGCACCTCTTCGTCCGGATCGCCCGGATCGCTAACCATGATGGGAATGGCTCCGTAGGTGTCGGTGCTGATCAGAGAGAATATCTCCTGCTGTGAATCGTAACCGATCGTATCGTAACCGACGTTATCCAAACCATCAAAAAAGTCTCCCACTAAATCTTGGTAATTCGAATGACCCTCCAACTCATCGAGTACCTCGCTGATCAGAACGTCAGTTACTTCTTCTTCTTCCAACTGCTCCACCAGATCTTCCGGCAGCGCATCCCGCAGCTCGGCGGTCAGCTCCAGCGTGTAACGCCAGGCTAAGGTTCGTGAGGCAATGCTCATTTCATCTATATCGGGCAGGATCATATCACGGACCGGTTCCAGGTCATTGCGGCTGTGCGAACCCAATATCTCGCCGGCCAGTTCGAGTTCCGCTCCGACCAGCTTGCCTAACTGACTGGTTCCGGCAAAATACACCTTCACGTCGCCGTCGCCGTCGGTGGTATTGATCCCGAGTGTAATAGAATCTACCCCAAACCCTGCCGTCACGTTGACCGGATCATCGGTCACTACCGAAACGATTTGCCCCAGACCGGTCTCGTCTCCGTCAACCAGCCAATCGATATCGGAAATATCCACCGTAATATCGGCCAGAACCGTGTTATAGCTCACCTCGAAAACATAATAGAATCCGCCGTCAATAAACTCCTGCTGCAGCGCGTTCTCCAGCATATTTATATCCGTCGAATCGGAACTGACACTGACAAGGTCCCCATCACCGAACTCGGCCGATTCGCTGCCACCCAGAACGTGCTCCACCGTCTCACTGTTAAACGTTATATCTATCGTATCGCTGATTGGGCTGCCCCGTAGTGGCGATCCTACCAGGATACCGCCGCCCGGTTCCACCGCCGGACCGCTCCGATCATCAACAGACGATATAAACTCCTGCCACAAACTCGCCACGCCGGAATCCGGATCTATCTCATACAAGGCATCGGTCAGGAAATTGTCGAACACATCCGCAGGCTGATCATGCACTGCCAACAAAGCCGTACCGTCCGGATTAATATCCATCCCCACAATCACCAAATCACTGAAAACATCCCCTCCTTCGTCACGTAAACTCTTTTCGCTGTCTGCAACTACCGAGCCGAACGTATCCATGTCGTCCGGATCCGAATGTATTTTCATCAAGGTATTGGTCAAGCCGTTTATCCCATAAAGTTCCCCGTCAAACTCCGCCAACGCCACTATATTTTCATTGGTAAGGTCATTGCTCATCCCGGCAAGCACTACTTCGGTTTCTACCTCCCAGGTCGATCCAACATCCGCCGCCTCCAGGTTCCTGATCAACACCAAAGACTCACGTTCCTGACCGGCTATAGATTCAAACTCAACTATCCCCCATATCGTATCGTCAATATGACCGGCCAACGCCCTCAAACTCGAAATGCTGCCATCAGCATCCAATATACTCGGCAGGGCATTGAGGGTAGCCAGATTATTAGCCATTGCCTCCACGGTGAAATCCAACTGATCGATACGGTAAAACTGCTGACCATAATCATCGTAACCGTAAAAAACTCCATTTCCGTAGGCAAACTCATCCAGACCCGGAACCACCAGGTCACGTACCGGATCAAGGTCGTCACGATCATTATCGCCTATGACATTGTTTGATACACCCTGGGCAAAATAGCCCGGATCAATGTGCCATACCTGCAGATCCAACTGGCCGTACTCTGCGACATCGGACGAAAGCTGCGCATTGAGTATCTGCCCCTTCTCAAAGCCGTTAAGTCGAATGTAGTCACTATCCAAAAGGGCAGCATCGGCCGTGTACTGCAAATCAACACCCAACTTGCTTATATGATCCGGACATTTCCACAGATAATTCTCCGGGAAACTACCGACAAACGGAGAGTATGCCGTCGCCCCGCTGTTACCGAGGTCACCCACCGCAAAGTAGTACTCGAAATCACCTTCCGGCACACCATCTCCGCTTGGCAATTCTCCGACAAATTCACCGTCAAGCAATACTCCCTGGCGGTTGACAATCTTCGAAGAATCCAGCGTGATCTTGTAGTAATTGGTACCTTCCGGATTGATGGCAAAACCATTGTCCTTGTGGAACGAAGCGATATTGGTCTGAGGATCGAATTCAACCCACACATCATCACCGAAAATGACCGTATCGTCGGCAGTGCCGGCGATTAGCTCATCCATTGTGGCAAACCGATGATCAAGCCCGTCGGTCTGGATCATAATCGACGCCGCCAACGCGTCTGCCAGTGTCTCGATATCGGCTTCTATCGACGAGGCCAGTATATCCTTGGTGCTCACGGTCATTCTTTCCACGTTGCCCGTTTGCCCGAACGCCTGGCGATAGGCAAAAACCGAATCTATCTCGCCGGCGGCTATAATGGCAAAATGCTCATCGGGTGCTATCGAACCTTCAATACCACCGGTTATCTCCACATCGCCGATTCTGGAAAACCCACCATACGAATCCGTCTTAAACTGAACATAAATAGTGTTAAGGTCCGTATAGTCATTAAAATCGACTTTCACAACTTGTGGTGAATAAACCCTTTCCACCGCCAGGGTCTCCAGCTTATCGTCGCCCGTCCCAAACATGTTATCCTCACCCGGAGCCACGCCGGCGACAATGTTCGATTCTCTAAACTCGCCCCCGATCTTCACCCGCTCCAGATCGCCTCTGCCGGGGACCACATCGTCGCCGCTGTAAGGATTACCATTAACACCGATATCCAAACCGGCCGCCAGCGTACTTAAAACAAAATCACCTCTTATCTGGGCAAAATCGAAATCTCCGCCCGCCGCCACTGTGCCGACATTCATTTGTTCCGTGGTGAATTTACCTATATTCCACGCCGCGCGGATGCCGCCGGCGGTAACGCCTTTGACATTAATACTATTGATATCACCTTGAGAGCTAATCACTCCGGTCATATCACCGTTTATCGTCACTTTTTTCAGCATGGTGCCTTCGCTTTGGAGCGTACCATTCATATCGCCTTTGACAACAAAGCTATTCACGTTGCCCGTGACAATAGTTACATAACTGTCGACCTCTTCGGCCCGCAATCCGCTTACATCACCTTCGATGTTTATCGTGCTGATATTTGTACTCGAACCGTTCAGAACCCCCAGGTCCGCCGAGCTGACGCCGCCGCCGATGACTACTTCACTACCCGCGGCAACTCCGGCCAGCTTGATCTTTTTAACGCCGCCGCCGATACTGAGCGAACCTTCTGACCCGTCGCCGCCCAACAGACCATCTATCGTCAGCGAACCAAGAGCTTCGTCATCGCCGCTAAACAAACTATTCACATCTACCGTAGCACCACCGGCCGCCACAACCTTAACCGTAGTTTGATAGCTCGCTCCGCTCAGCCCAATAACGTCTATTCCCATACCATCCTGGCGAGGCAATACTCGTCCGACCCCAGGCCCGGCTATGCTCACCGTCACCTGGACAGGCTCATTCTGCTCATCAACAAGGGTAAGCTTCAGGGGCTGACCTGCTTCTACTACGAATCCGTCTATATCGGCCATACCGGGCGTGGCCAGCGTCCAGCAATGGAACTCTCCCTGCCACGTCGGAACCGTCAGCTTATCGCCGTTCACCTTGAGCGAGCCGATCTTCGTATCGGCAAAAATACCGAAAGGACTGCCGTCACTGATTGTCAAACCGATGTCAACTTTGCCGATTGTGCTCAGCCCGTCACCAGGCATATCACTGCCGTCCAAATCACCGAAAACGTTATTTCTACCGGGACTGACACCGGCGGCGATCACCGAATTGTACAGAATATCCGCCTTGACCGACTTGATATCACCTGACAACGCTCGTTCCCGCGGGTCGGCAATCGTACCGTCAATCGTAAATCGACTCATATCCAGCGTCGCGCTGCTGTCATCATCGTCGAACTCCGCCACGTTAACCACGCCATCGAACCCAGGATCGAAACCGGCCAACACATAGCTGTCCCGAATCGCGCTGCTCACATCGATATTGTCGATATTGCCCCCGGCCGTAACGGTCGCTGTTATACCGGAACCGCCCACGTTCGTCGCCATGACGGAGCCGATCCGGCCGGTCACATGAACATTACCTTCTATGTTACCGTCCACAATCAATTCATCCAGATCGCCGTCAACAACAACCAAACCACCTTGCTCGATGTCGCCTTTGATGTGCAGAGACGCGACACTGCCGGTGGAGACAAACCGACCGGTATCGGTTATCGAACCGTCAATCTCGTATGGCTTGTCCGTACCGCCGATACTCATAAGACCCAAAACATCGGAACCGCGAATCGTAACTTTAGGCCCTTCGCCTTCGACAACAACATCGCCGTACTGATCGCCGTTGAGGATGCTCATCTTACCGAAATCACCGCCTACCGTAATATCACCGTTGAGGTTCGCACGGTGAGTTCCGCTGCCACACAACATCAGCGAACCAAAATCATCCATCACGTTTATGTCGCCATCGACACTGCCGTACACCGTCACCGAACCAAGATCACCGTCAACCGTAAGATCGCTCCGCAGATCGGCCGGGGACCGGCCCGAACCGATACTCAGATTCTTCATGTCACCATGTACGCGCAGTTCCTCTGTCGGTCTGCCGAAATAACTGCCACTTTGAATACTGCCGACGTCACCGCCGATATTGCCAAAACCCACAATCTTGCCACCGACCAGCAGCTTGTTCAATTCGATACCGTCAAACTCATGTTTCTTGAGGCCCACCGGATAACCCGGACCGGCAGGTTGCCAGTTCAATTCCATCTGGGCGTAAAAATCGCCGCCAACCTTAATCGTGCCGATCTTACCGTCAACGGCCAGCAGCCCGCCTGTCGGCGTACTGAAATCGCCTCCGACAACAATACTTTTCAGATTACCGTACTTACCGGTTACCTCGATCGTACTGACCAGATCGCCCTTGGTGCTGATCTTGCCCACCGGCCCGCCGACCTGTAACCACGAACCGAGTATAGCATCCGTCGCCTTAAGCTGTCCCAGCTCCCCCGACTCAATTGCCAGATCGAATATCCCATCACGGGCCGTTACTTTGTCCAGCTTATTGTACGTGGTAATATCGCTCGAATTGATCTCATCGGCGATGACATTACCTACGTTAAGGCCACCGCGGATTTCGCTGTACTCGAATGTACCTCCACGCAAAATGTTAACGCTCTTCAATTCCTTTCCCGCGGTGATTATCGAATCATGGATACCCTGCCCGCCGACAGTTATGTTATTTATCACCCCCTGGTTCGGCGCACCGACTATAAAACAGTTAACCCGGGAGTAAAATATCCCTTCTGCACCGCCGTTGACAATAATTTTATTTATCTCTATAGCCCGGATGTCGGCCCCACGCATCTCCGAACCCTCGCCCTTTACCTCAATTGTGCCTATCAACCCGACGTCTATGATGACAGTCTCAAAATCGCTGAAATCGTCAAACTCAAGCGTTATCGCGATACTGGGCCCCATCAGGTAAGCACCACGGCCCCGATCGCCCGCTACAGGAATGCAGTTGTAACCGACGATTCTCGCGCCGTCGAGCACCTGCACACGGTCAATACCTGTCGTCACCAGAATCGGACCGCTGATGTCATGACCAGGCCCGCTGATTATCGCCCGCCCAAGCGTGCCGCTCACAAAAAGACCGGATGTCGCCCACTGCCCACGGCCAGGATGCCTTATACCGTCTCCCAGGTCAATCCGATCCAAATCGCCTCCTATCACTACCGAACCGGCGAGACCGTCGAATTGCCCTACATCCTGGCTGTCGTCGCTATTAACAATTATCCGGTTCACGTCGCCGACTACCACGGTGTCACCTATCGACCTGCTTATTTCTATCAGATCGATGCCCACCGTCGAAACCAACCCCGTCCTCTGCTCACCGATAGGATTAGTCTCCGCCGTCTCTGCCGCCGGAACCAGCACTACAGTTTCTATCCTGTGCCCCGTAATCGATTCCGTCCAGCCCAGATGACCGTCGATCCTGATCAAACTAACCGGCAACTCAACTTCCTCATCTTCATCCTCATCTTCATCTTCATCTTCATCAGCAACTTCAATGGTAATTGTTACATCGACGCCATCATCACCCAACTCACCTATCACAATCGAAATCATATCGCCCCCCTCTGTACGGTTAATAATCCTGGTGATTCCATTGGCCTCCTCTTCTTCCTCCTCGTCCGGTTCCTCCTCTTCATCATCTTGTTCTTCTTCATCCACTTCCTCAGGGGCAGGCACATTCAAACGTAACACGCATATCGGATCCTTCCCCTCGAAGACCACGCTATGGCTGTTGACGCTGGCAACTTCAACAACCCCAAGATCAACCGGCCCGCCTTTGGTCGTTACACGCAGCCCATCTGTCGATTCGATCCCGGCTATCGCGTAGCCCAGCAGCGATTTATCGATATCAATCGGCGAGGGAACGTAATCTTCCGGCAGGCCATCACGAATCGGCAGCAGCTTCAGTGTCAATACTCCACCTTCAAGAAATTCCTCATCCTCTTCCTCTTCCGCTTCCGGCACGACGAACGGAAGCCCAGTCTCCGGATCCGTATCCTGCTCCGGCTCCTCATCTTCTTCTTCCTCTGGCGGTTCTGTACCCTTAAACGGAGATATCCTCACCAACACCCCGCTGTCATCCACAATCCAAACCGACTGCCCCGGATCAAACTCAAACGGACCAAATCCGCCAACTTCAACCCAGCCACCGATAGTATTATATATCGCTCCACCAATTTCAACGAACCGCACATTACCGCCCCGCCCCCCGGCACTGACCGGTACATCCTCGAGCTCACTGCCAAGATCACCTCCCACATATATGCTGTCGATAACGCCCGCAGGGCCTATCCCGTCCGCGTTCGCCCATATCCCCGGATAAGTAATACCACCCGGATAACTACCTGCGATACGCACCTCACCGATATTGTTATCAGCGGTGATTTGACCGACATAGCTGTCCCCCATCCGCAATGACTGCATATCCCCGCCGGCGCTGACGTCGATTCCACTAGCCGCCGGTGAACTGACCATCCCAATGTCATCCCCGGCAAACACCGAACAAGCCGGAGAGACAAGAATACCAATATCGTTGATCTCCAGGGTAAAACCAACCTCACCCTCTACCCCCTCCACGTCTAATCCAGACCGTAAACCACCTAGAGAGCCGCTATCGACCACAACATCCACGCCACGCACCAAAAGACCCACCCCCAACGCACCCATATTACCGCTGAGTACCTGCACATTGTAAATATCACTATCAAATAGGGAACTATTCCGCATATCGCCTAAAACGCTTCCTCCACCCAGCGATGTTTCCGAAACCCCAGAAACCTCAAGACGATAAGAGCCTGCGGAAACCGCAACCGTATAAATCCCCGCTTCCTCAGCCGTAAAAATCAGCGGCAGCGGCGCCAGGTTCTCGATATCCGCCTCGCCTAATGTACCCACCAACGTCAGGTCCGGATCGTACAGAGCTACACCACCGTTTATGACCGTTTGCGAACTCGGATCGGACTCACCACCACTAAAAAGCTCGACAGTAATCGTCTGACCCGCCATCACACCAAAATTGTAATAGTCAGGACCCCCTGAACCTATTACGCATATCCTGCCGTCAACCGTACCAAGACACTCGGCCTCGAGAAAACTATCGTTACTAATAATATAACCATCATCGGCCTCCAGCGCCCCGTACTGGAAAAGAATACCACTGGGAGGACTACCCATTTGGCGTTCGATCTCACGAGCCGTCCGAACGTAGTAGCCACCATAAACATCCAGCACCCCGGGAAATTGCGGCGCATCGCTGCGACCATGAACACGAACAGGCAACCCCCAGTCATCATTACTATAGAAACTGCCCATCTGACCCTGAACATCCACAAGTGGTGTAATACCAGGCCCGCCATACTTACTGGAATTCACCGGTGTCCAGCTATCGTCAGACTCCTTAATCCCGCCCGCCTGCGTGCCGGAAACCAACTGGTTAAGCTCACCCTTCACATCAAACTGGTTCGTAGCCAGAAAACCGGCATAAAACGTATCTATGCTGCAATTAATAACCACATCACCGAAAACAGCGCCGCCCACCTGAATCTTACCGATATCCTGAGGACTGCCACCACTATCCGCCGCCAGAACTATACCAGGCCGAAACGCGCCGCCCGGATACACCCCCTTCGGCCCCGGGTTCGCAACCAGGATAGATGGGTCAAAGAAACTTTCCTCGCCCACCCAGTGAAGATCGGGGTCACCTGGAATGTAGCCCGGAACCGTACCAATCATCACCCCGCCGGCCTCCTCAGGCGTAAAAATATTCACATTGTCTTCGTCGGTGAACAGGTACGCCGGCTCGCCACCTGTCGGTGTCCAAATAATACCGGTCGGAGTCACTTCATAACGCATAAAGGTAATATACACATCAGGTGTACTCTGCGCTATGTACACCGAATAGACATCCACCAGACCCTCAACGATAAACTCGTCCGGATTCTCCGGATCCGGCACCAGACGAGAAACGTTAACCTGATAAAGCGTTCCTGTATTCGGATCTGTCGCATAGCCCATCTCGTTCAGCGAGTCAAACGACATGCCGGTAAGCAATATATCCTCTTCGTCGGGATTCTGACCATATTCGATCACATCCACAAAACGATCGTCCACCGGGGCATTCAGATACACCAATACCAGTTTCCCGTCAGCGAAGTCATCAACCGTACCAGTGTGATAAAGACCGAACAACCGACCCTGGTTATCGTACATCAAACCTGCCACCACTGCGTCCTCTTCATCCACAGTAGCCCGGCTGCCAGTTACTACCAAGACCCCATCCGAAGTATCCGACTCATCGACCGCGATCGTTACAAACGAACGACTGACGAGATCATACCCCAAAAACACCGGCTCATCCGTCCCGCCAACCGGGTTGACGCCAGGTTCCTGGCTGTAAACAATCGTCGAAATCTCCATACTCGCCCCACCGAGCAATACCTGACTCATATCATAACTTGCCCGCCCCAGAGAATCCTTACCAACCGCCTCGGCCTCTGCGGTCTTCAGGTCTATCGATATCAAAACCGATTCGTAAGAACCTGGCAACGGCTGACCCTGGGTGTTGAAGCTCGTCGGGGCCGTCACCACCGCGTACAGCACATCTTCACCGCTGGCGCTGTGACCAAAACTAGCCGACTCAAATCCATCAAGAGGAACCGCGAACTGTGTAGCTGGATTGTCCGTATCTACTATATCCCCTATAACCACGTCTATCGTACCGGTGACCGTATCAATCCGAACCAGCAAACCACCGGCGGTCAGCCCGTATGTGATGCCGCTCGAATTCGTCGCCAGGGCATTTATCTCATAGCCCAGTCCACCAAGCACATCCGACGGAATCTCATCTATTATCGGCCCGCCACCTGGTCCGCCATAGAGCGTAATCGGATCCGCCGCGCCTCCGACGGTATAGTAACCACCAATATCCTCACCCTGATAATCGAGAATCTCAACCGTCACATCCTGACTCGGTCCCTCTCCGGAAATCGTCCCGATATTGATTACGTTATAAATAGGGGTGTCAGGATCGAACTCTTCCGCGTCGGCGTAAACAAATCTTGTCGGTATTGTCTCGCCCATCGGCAGCATCAGCGTGGTCAGCATAAAACGGCTTTCCAACTGTTCTGCCAGCAGGCTGCCGCGAACGCGCGAACGGACGCCGAGCAATCGATCAAAAAGGCTATTGGCTTTACGACGACGGCGAATTCTGCGTAATAGACGATTCACTATCGGTTCTCCTATGTTAAAACTTCTTTAATTTCGTGATTTTGCCATTCCAGCGAGCGACCAACGGGAGCGGTCCTTTGCCAGCCTTATGGAACATAAAAAGTGGCCATGCCACCTCCTATGTTAAAACTTCTTTAATTTCGTGATTTCGCCATTCCAGCGAGCGACCAACGGGAGCGGTCCTTTGCCAGCCTTATGGAACATAAAAAGTGGCTATGCCACCTCCTTGAGAGGGTAAGGTATTGTTGTAAACGCTTCTTTGTTTGGCATGTAGTCAGTCAACCGCGTGGGTAAGCAGGCAAGCACGACAAGCTGGCAGGCCTCCATGTACCCGCCTTGAACTAGCAACAACATCAACCGTCAAAGGCAACACATCGCCCACAATCTGACAAGTTTCTATGCCTGCGTGCTCTCAAACTAATTGTCTCTGGGAGACCCCCTTTTGTCAATAAAAAAACCATACCAATACTCATTTAACAGACAACTCCCACATCCAACCAACCGCAATCCAACAAAAAACCCCCTAAACAACCCAAAAACCGCCAAACCCCAACCAAAAAGTACCGCTGACGCCCCGCCGCCTACTTTTTTGACGCTGACGCCTGGCAAGAGACTAAAATGTCACATATTCCTCAAAAAGACGCCACAAACCCCTGTTATCCCACAAGTTATGCCGTTTCCACGGGCTGACGCCCACTCACACCCGCCAAAACACACTTCCACCACGACTCCTCACCCCACAGATCACCCCCCATCCCCCAAATACAATTTCATTCCTCCCCCCTATAAAAGTGAAGTGTTTCCGGGACATTAAAGTTATCCTCTATGGATTAAGTATATCATGTAAGCAACATATACGCTCAGAAATATAACACCTTCCCATCGATCGAGCAGGCGTCTTCTGCCGGTGAACATAGCCAGAAACAGCAACAGGCTGGCGAGGATAGCGACGCCGATATCAATATTGTCTGTTTTCGCCAGAGGCAGGGGTTTTATC
>Ga0105106_10001466_pt1 | contig 17046 bp, 14 predicted proteins | sample PPLLaktember2015_5_FD_79109 | JGI IMG/M metagenome (GOLD analysis project Ga0105106, IMG submission 79109) | Freshwater sediment microbial communities from Prairie Pothole Lake near Jamestown, North Dakota, USA - PPLs Lake P8 Core (1) Depth... | ecosystem: Environmental > Aquatic > Freshwater >...
CCGCTTTCGGAGCTCATCCCTGCTCCGGTAAGGATAATAAGATTCTTCATAAGCTTAAAATTTTCATAAGCAAGATAATTGCTATTTTTACATTTCGATTGTTATTGTTAAATGAATAACTTAAATAATAAATTAATCCTCGCCATTACCGGCGCAAGCGGCTCAATATATGCACTGAAACTGCTTGAGAAATTAAACATTCTGAAAACACAACCATCCGAGGTTGCTGTTGTATTTTCTGATACTGCAAAAGAGATATGGGAATTCGAAACAGGGCAGAGATATATACCGGTTCCTCCTGCGAAGGTTTTTGAAAACAACAATTTTTATGCACCATTCGCTTCAGGGTCCTCGGCTTATGGTACCATGATAATCTGTCCCGCATCGATGGGCACCCTGGGCCGTATTGCCAACGGAGTTTCTGATGACCTTATATGCAGGGCCGCTGATGTAATGTTAAAAGAGAGACGCAGACTTATCCTTGTGCCCAGAGAAACACCATATAATCTGATTCATATAAAGAATATGGAGAGTCTGACACTTGCAGGAGCAATTATTTGCCCTGCAACTCCGTCATTCTACAGCAAACCTGAAACAATAGATGACCTTGTGATGACCGTCGTTAACAGGATTATTGAGCTGGCAGGTTTCGATAGTGAATCATACCGCTGGATGGAAAATGATTGACAAGAGAATAATCAATTTTTTCAGGAAACATCATGTTATGACTATTTCCACCAGTGTGAATAACGAACCATGGTGTGCCAATTGCTTCTATGTTTATCTCGCCGGTGAAAATTCTCTTGTCTTTACTACCGATCCTGAAACACGCCATGGCAAAGAATTTCTGTTAAACAGGATTGTTGCTGGTTCTGTTGTTTTGGAGACAAGGGTTATCGGACGGATTAGGGGTATTCAGTTTCAGGGTATAGTGTCAGAGCCGGAGGGGGATATGGCAGAAACATTCCGAAAAGCCTATCTCAGGAGGTTTCCGGTTGCAATGCTGATGGAAACCCATTTGTGGATAATTGAACTTACCAATATTAAAATGACTGATAACAGGTTGGGGTTTGGGAAGAAACTAGTCTGGGAAAAGGGAGTATAAGATTGCTTCGTCGCCGCCAGCCATTGACGGCCAAAGCCTTTGGCGAAGGACGTTGGCGGCTCCTCGCAATGACGGTACTGATTATTAAGTTGGGTAAAAGGTCAAAACTGAACCTTAGTGAGGGCAGTGTTATTGCGAGGAGGCCCACTTCAGTGGGCCGACGAAGCAATCCCCTGATCCAAACCGCACACCGCATGCCGCCTGCCGCACACCGCCTTCATTTTCCCAGCTGCTGTTTAACTATTTTGGCAATATACTTCCCCAGTATATCAAACTCGATATTCACCACAGTTCCTTTTTTGATCTGGTGGAAGTTCGTCACTTCCCAGGTGAAAGGTATAATGGCAACCTGAAATGATTTCGACCGGGAATTTACAACGGTCAGGCTGACGCCGTTCACTGAAACAGATCCTTTTTCAACGGTGATATAGTCGTCCTGAAGAGGCTCGTACTCAAATGTATAATACCAGCTTCCACCTGCTTCACTTACATCTGTGCAAATTGCTGTCTGATCAATATGTCCCTGCACCATGTGGCCATCGAGACGTCCGTCGAGACGTGCGCTTCTTTCGAGGTTCACCCTGTCACCTGGTTTCAGCAATCCAAGGTTTGACTTTTCAAGGGTCTCCTTTATTGCGGTAACAGTGTAGGTATCGTTTTCTTTTCTGACTACCGTCAGACAAACCCCGTTATGTGAAATGCTCTGGTCGATCTTAAGCTCACCGGTAAATGAGCATTTCATTGTTATATGAAGGTTGTCCTTCTCTTTTTCGAGTTTTACTACTGGAGCAGCTTCTTCTACAATTCCGGAAAACATAGTTTTTAATTTTGTTTTTGCAAACCTACTTAATTTTCAATAATTTATCTTTCTTAACCACGGAGTTTACCAGCCTTCGCTAAAACTTCGGCTGGCAATGCACGGAATTTTCACAGAGTTTCACTGTTTTGCCTTCCGCACCCTGCCTTTTTGAACCGGCATATTATCCTTTTTCCATGCAACGATTCCGCCTTCAAGATTGTAAAGTTTTCTGAATCCCTTTTCGTATAATGCTTCTGCAGCACTGCGGCTTCTGTAATCAGTTGAGCAGTAAAGGAGCAGAGCATATTCTCTTGATAATGTATCGGTTAAAGAATTAAGTTCCCTGGAAGATGGTACATTTATCGCATCTTTTATCCTCCTTCCCCTGAATTCAAAGGGCATTCTCACGTCAAGTATCAGGGCTGAATCCTCCTTAAGGTACTGTAGATTGAAATAATAAGGATCAAGGGATTTATACCTGGCTGAATCAGGAACCTGACCGGCAACCGGGAGTATACCTGCGAAAAAAAACAATATGAAACCGATAAGAAATTTCATAATCGTACCATATAGGTTTACAAAGTAAATAATTTTCTGCTATTAATTCGCTCTCTCGCCCATTCGCTCCCTCGCCCATTCAATTTCTTATTAACCACTGAGTTTCACGGAGTATAACACGGAGTCACACTGTTTTGCCCACTGCCCTTTCCATTTTCTTTACATCGCCTGTCGCCTGTCGCCCATCGCCTGTTGCCCATCGCCTGTCGCCTGTTGCCTATCGCCCATCGCCTGTCGCCTGTTGCCCATCGCCTGTCGCCTATAATACATATTACATATTCTTTCCGTTATGCCGTTATGCCGTTATGCCGTTATGCCGTTACGCCGTTAACCCGTTAACCCGTTATACCGTTATGCCGTTATGTCTTTGCACCTTTACACCTTTTTTGTATCTTTGTCCGATTTTTTAAAATTTTTCTGAAACATTAACTGATTGATCCGATGGGGAAAAGGTTTCCTGAATATAAATCTCTTGATCTCTCGCAGGTAAACAAGGATATTCTGAAGATTTGGGACGAGAATGACACTTTTCACCGAAGTGTGCGTGAGTTAGACGGTAAAGGTGAATATGTATTTTATGAAGGGCCTCCTTCCGCAAACGGAATGCCGGGAATCCATCATGTGATGGCACGCACCATCAAGGATGCAATATGTCGTTACAAAACTCAGTGCGGTTATGAAGTAAAACGCAAAGCCGGGTGGGATACCCACGGATTGCCTGTTGAGCTTGGTGTTGAAAAAGCTCTCGGAATCTCCAAAGAGGACATAGGTGTTAAAATTTCGATAGAAGATTATAATAAAGCCTGCAAAATCGATGTAATGAAGTACACCGATATGTGGGAGGAACTGACCCGGAAAATGGGATACTGGGTTAATATGGATCATCCGTATGTGACTTATGATAACCGTTATATAGAGACACTGTGGTGGTTGCTGAAGCAGCTTCATTCCAAAGGTTTTCTTTACCAGGGCTACACAATTCAGCCATACTCACCTGCAGCAGGCACCGGACTGAGCTCTCATGAATTAAACCTTCCGGGTTGTTACCGCGATGTGAAAGACACAACGTGTATCGCACAGTTTAAACTTATAAAGGATAAAAAATCAGAATTCTTATACAAGAATATCGATACAGTTGATGTTCACATGATGGCCTGGACTACTACGCCATGGACGCTTCCTTCAAATACTGCTCTTGCTGTCGGGAAAGAGATCAGATATATTAAGGTGCGCAGTTTTAATCCATATTCGGGCGATCCGATAACTGTTATAATAGCAAAGGATCTTCTTCATTCAATGTTCCCCGAAACAAATTCATCGATTGATTTATCAGAATATAAACAGGGAGATAAAAAGATACCATTTAAGGTTCTTGATGAGCTTCCCGGAAGTGCCCTTGCAGGGATAAACTATGAGCAGCTGATTGACTGGGTAAAACCCGATCAGGGAGCCTTCAGGGTTGTAACCGGCGATTTTGTAACCACTGAGGATGGAACAGGCATTGTGCACATTGCTCCTACATTTGGCGCCGACGACTACCGTGCCGGAAAAGAGTTTGGCATTCCCGGCATGATGGTTAAAAGAAAAGACGGAACTATAGGGCCGATGGTAGATAAAAGAGGATACATGGTACCAATCATGGATCTCGACATTGATTTTGTCAGAGAAAGGGTAAACACCGGCTCATATACAGGGTTCGAAGGCAGGGCGGTAAAGAATGAGTATGATGAAACGATTTCTCCCAATGCTGACACACTCGATGTTGATATAGTGGTTAACCTGAAACAGCAGGGGAAAGTGTTCAGAATTGAGAAGCAGGTGCACAGCTATCCCCACTGCTGGAGGACCGATAAGCCGGTACTATATTATCCTATGGATGCATGGTTCATCCGCACAACATCATTCCGTGAACGACTGATAGAGCTGAACAATACTATCAACTGGAAACCGCAGTCCACAGGGACAGGACGATTTGGCAAATGGCTCGAAAATCTTGTCGACTGGAACCTGTCGCGCTCAAGATTCTGGGGAACTCCGCTTCCAATCTGGGTTACAGATGACAGGAAAGAAGAGAAATGCATCGGCTCGGCAGCAGAGCTGAAAACCGAAATTGAGAAATCAATAGCGGCAGGATTCATGAAGAAGAATCCGCTTGCAAGTTTTGCCGAAGGTGATAACTCTTCCGAAAACTATGAGAAATTCGATCTTCACAGGCCGTTTGTTGATGAAATAATTCTGGTGAGTCAATCAGGTAAGAAAATGGTCCGCGAAACCGATCTTATTGATGTTTGGTTCGATTCTGGTGCAATGCCTTACGCACAGGCTCATTATCCTTTTGAGAATAAGGAGAATTTTGGTGATATGTTCCCGGCTGATTTTATTGCAGAAGGCGTTGACCAGACAAGAGGATGGTTTTTCACCCTTCATGCAATAGCCACAATGACATCGGATTCGGTTGCATTTAAAAATATTATTTCAAACGGTCTGGTTCTTGACAGGAATGGCAATAAGATGTCGAAACGGCTTGGAAACGCAGTCGATCCTTATGCCACTATTGAAGAACACGGATCTGATCCCCTTCGCTGGTACCTGATGACAAATGCTCAGCCGTGGGATAATCTGAAATTTGATATATCCGGTGTTGATGAGGTAAAAAGGAAATTCTTCGGAACTCTTTACAACACCTATTCCTTCTTTGCACTCTATGCAAACGTTGATAATTTCCGTTTTACTGAGAGGGATATTCCGGTGAAGAGCCGGCCTGAAATTGACAGGTGGATAATCTCACTTCTGAATTCACTTGTTAAAGAGGTCGGGGAATGCTATGATAATTATGACCTCACCCGCGCAGGAAGGGCTATCCAGGATTTTGTAACTGAGAACCTGAGCAACTGGTATGTGCGTTTAAACAGAAAGCGTTACTGGGGAGGCGATTACGATACTGATAAAATATCTGCATATCAGACGCTTTTTCAGTGTCTTGAAACGGTCAGCAGGCTTGCGGCCCCATTAGCTCCGTTCTTTATGGATCAGCTTTTCCGCGACCTTAACACCACCACCGGCAGACATAGTGAAGACTCGGTTCACCTGGCCGTTTTCCCTGAATATGATCCGGTTCTGATCGATAAGGATCTGGAAGAGAGAATGGATATAGCACAGAAGGTTTCATCGATGATCCTCGGGTTGAGGCGCAAGGTGAGCATTAAAGTCCGTCAACCGCTTGCCAGGATAATGGTTCCTGTTACCGAAAAATCGTTCAGGGATAAATTCGAGTCGGTAAAGGATCTGATCCTAGCTGAGGTGAATGTAAGGGAAGTCGAATATATTGACGATACCGCTGCAATTGTGGTCAAGAAAGTGAAACCCGATTTTAAAGCTCTTGGTCCGCGCTATGGCAGGATGATGAAAGATATAAGCAAAGCTATTTCTGAGCTGACACGTCAGGAGATAGCGGCTTTTGAAAGCAAAGGCAGTCATCAGCTTATTATTGAAGGTAAAGAGATCAATCTGACAACCGCTGATGTAGAGATCATATCGGAAGATATTCCCGGCTGGCAGGTGGCAAATGACGGCAAGCTTACCGTTGCTCTTGATGTCACTGTAACTGACGAACTTCGCTATGAAGGCATAGCCCGTGAGTTTGTGAACAGGATCCAGAATATCAGGAAAGAGAGTGGTTTTGATGTTACAGATAAGATTACTGTACTGATCGAGGATCATGATCTGATCCGTGAAGCCATAAAACGGCATGCTGGATATATAGGGTCACAGACCCTTGCCACGAGAGTGGATGTTGTTGATCGTTTCAAAGACGGGAATGTACGGGAAGTCGAGATTGACGATGTAACAGTAAGGATCTCCGTTTTCAAGGTCAGTTGAGGCTCAGGGGGATCAAATAAAAAACCGCCTCACTTCTGAGACGGCCTTATTTTATTTTCTTGCCGTTACGCCGTTACGCCGTTACGCCGTTACTTCTGTTTCATCTTGGCATCGATACAAAGCGTTGCGTGAGGAACGGCCCGTAGTCTCTCTTTAGAAATAAGCTTCCCTGTTTCACGGCATATGCCATAAGTTTTATTTTCGATCCTTACAAGGGCGGCCTGAAGATGCTGAATGAATTTCAGCTGTCGTTGAGCCAGTCTGCCGGCCTCTTCTTTTGAAAGAGTAGTTGCACCTTCTTCCAGCACTTTAAATGTGGGAGAAGTATCCATGGTATCGTTACTTTCTTCGTGAGTAATACTGGATTTAAGAATCTCGTAATCTTTTTTGGCTTTATCCAGCTTCCAAAGGATGATCTGCCTGAACTCATCAAGCTCATCATCCGAATATCTAGTCTTCTCAGCCATAGCGGTAAGTGTTTTGTTTATGCCGCAAATGTAGGGTTTTTTAATGAAGAAAAAAAACACATGTTACTTTCTTTGTATTGAAACAAAGAAAGTAACCAGGGAAAACTCTCTGAGGCCATTTTTTTTTGGTTCATTTTCCTTCACCTGGCTCGTACCGCTGAAGCGATCGCCGGTTACGATCCATGACTATTTATTTCATCCGGGGCTGTTGAAAAAGTCCTTTGCGGACCTTAGAGAGACCTTGGTGCGACTTTGTGGTAAAAAAAAAGCAATACCACAAAGGATCACAAAGTTCATCACTAAGTAACTCAAAGGTTAAATCCATCAAAATACCATTTTTTAAACAGCCCCAGCGCACGAGTCCCAATCAGGGTTTAGCCCATATAGTTTTTTATTATCTTTGACACCGCTTAAAACAAAATACGAATAATGGAACCTAAGAAGATTGGAAATATAATTACCACTACCAAAATCAAAAAACAAACAGAACCTAAATGGTACGCGATTTATACCAATCCGAGGGCTGAGAAACAGGTCAGGGACCGGCTGATGGAAGCGGGAGTGGAAGTATTTTTGCCCTTGCAAAAGACATACAGGATATGGAGCGACAGGAAAAAACTTGTTGAGGTCCCGCTACTTTCATCATATGTTTTTGTAAAGGTCACACCAATAGAATTTCCGAAGGTATATCAGTCTTACGGTGTTGTGCGGTTTATTACCTTTGAAGGCCAGCCTGCCTCAATTCCCCAGAATCAGATTGATAACCTGCGCCTCCTGATCAACAGCGACACGGATATTGAAGTTACATCAGAAAAATTTGCTCAGGGTGACTTTGTTGAAGTTATCCGCGGCTCGCTGGTCGGACTCACAGGTGAGCTTGTAAAAACAGGCTCCCACAGCAGAGTTGTTGTACGCATTGATCGTCTCGATCAGAATCTGATTGTTAATATTCCGATGACCTTCCTCAGAAGACTATAAAAAAGTTTTGCAGTCATGCGGTCCTGAAAGTAATTATGACTGAACGACTGCACGACTGCAGGACTGCACGACAATCTATCAGAAATACTTCAGGTACTGTCCATACGTTTCATCCAACCCCTTATCCAGGGTAATCTTATGACGGTACCCCAATCCCTTTAATGCGGTAGTATCCGTCGCTTTCCTCATCGTCCCATCAGGCTTTGATGAATCAAAAACAACCTTGCCGGAAAAACCTGTCAGTGATTTCACTTTGTTTGCAAGATCCTTTATTGATATTTCCTCGCCGGTACCGATATTCAGGAAATGAGGCGGACGATATTCAGGATCTGATTTGCCGGCTTTATGGATGGCCGCAATATCCTTAACATCAATATTTCCCATTATAAAAATGCATGCTTCGGCCATATCCTTTGAGTTCATGAATTCCCTCATGGGAGCTCCGGTTCCCCAGATAGATACTTCAACCTGCTCTCTTCCTGACTTATCTTTACCGCATTGTCCTATTCCATACTTTTCTAGAATTGCCATAATGCTTTTTTCATCTGAACCACCGTTAATGCCTTCAACAGGATATCTGTTAAGGTCCTTACGGATAGCCTCTATATTCTCTTCTTCAAGGCACTTTCCAAGGTGGAATTTCCTCAGCAGGGCCGGAAGAACATGAGACGCCTGGAGGTTATAATTATCGCCATGTCCATAGAGATTTGTCGGCATTACCGCAATGAAATTGGTATTATACTGGATATTAAATGATTCGCACATCTTCAATCCTGCAATTTTTGCTACTGCATAAGGCTCATTGGTAAACTCCAGTTGCGAGGTAAGAAGGTAATCCTCCTTCATGGGCTGAGGTGCATTTTTGGGATATATGCAGGTTGATCCAAGGAACAGAAGCTTTTTAACTCCGTATTTCCAGGCTGAATAAATAATATTGTTCTGGATCATCAGGTTGACATATATAAAATCAGCCCTGAAAGTATTATTAGCCACAATACCACCAACTTTTGCTGCTGCTATCAGAACATATTCAGGTTTCTGTTCCGCAAAAAAACCCTCCACTGCCTTCTGATCAGTAAGATCGAGTTCTTCCATGGTTCTCAGAAGCAGATTGGTATAACCTTTAGCCTTTAAAGTGTTTGTCAGCGCTGATCCAACCAGACCGGTATGCCCGGCAACATATATTTTGGAGTTAGTTTTCATTATAAGAATTTTTACCACGGTGTCACACGGAGTTTTAACGGAGTATCACGGAGTAAAAACAGTGTTACTCAGTGAAAACTCTGTGAAACTCCGTGGTTAATGGATTTCTTCATTTATTCAAAATAATTAAACGTCCTGAAACCACCGTTCTTTATGTGGCTCTCTTTTTTCATCAGGTGAATATCCGAGGTGATCATATCCTCTATAAGTCCCTGCAGATCATATTTCGGTATCCATCCGAGCTTTGTCCTTGCTTTGGTTGAGTCACCGATAAGCAGATCCACCTCTGTGGGTCTGTAATAATTTTTGTCGACCTTCACCATTTCAGGATTCTTTTTGATCCTCTCTTTAATTGCTCCGATATACTCTTTCCCGACCTTGCTGTTAAAAAGTGTATCATCCACACTTATTAAGCTGCCTGTTTCATTTTCCTTCTCTCCGGAGAAGAGTATCTCCATACCAGTCGCCGCAAATGTTTTCTGTATAAATTCCCGTATGGAAGTGGTGACGCCTGTTGCAATAACGTAGTCATCCGGTTTATCCTGCTGCAGAATGAGGTACATAGCTTTTATATAGTCTTTTGCATGGCCCCAGTCGCGCCGTGATGAAATATTTCCCATATAGAGGCAATCCTGCATTCCAAGAGCAATTTTTGCCATTGCTCTTGAGATCTTCCTGGTTACAAAAGTCTCTCCCCTGATAGGTGATTCATGATTGAAAAGAATCCCGTTGCTGGCGTGCATTCCGTATGCTTCCCTGTAATTAATGGTTATCCAGTATGCATAGAGCTTGGCAACACCATATGGACTTCTTGGATAGAATGGGGTTTTTTCGTTTTGCGGTACCTCCTGTACCAGACCGTACAGCTCACTTGTTGACGCCTGATAGATCCTGGTTTTTTGCGTCAGACCAAGGAGCCTTACGGCTTCAAGGATCCTCAGGGTACCAATACCGTCGGCATTGGCTGTATATTCAGGCGTATCGAAGCTAACCTTCACATGACTCATTGCTGCAAGGTTATAGATCTCATCAGGCTGACACTCCTGGATGACTTTCGTGACATTCATTGAATCTGTAAGATCACCGTAATGAAGGATGAAATCACGATGGTCAACATGCGGATCCTGGTAAAGATGATCGATCCTTTCGGTGTTAAACATGGAGCTGCGCCGCTTTATCCCATGCACTGTATAGCCTTTCTTTAGAAGGTACTCAGCGAGGTAAGCGCCATCCTGTCCTGTAACACCTGTAATTAATGCTGTTTTTGACATATCTTTTATGAATTTTACCACGGAGTTACACTGAGTTTTTTGGAGTTTCACGGAGTAAAACAGTGTCACTCCGTGCCAACTCTGTGAAACTCCGTGGTTAAATAATCAACTATTTAAAAGAGGTGAGTCTACAACCACAAATCCTTCACCCTGATCTTAATCTTAAACGCATTCGGTATCTCTTCTTCACTAATTATGATCAGATACCCTCCTCCGCCGGCTCCCGAAAGCTTCCATGCCCTTGACCTTCCCTTATACCGGCCGATGATCTTTTCTATTTCCGGATTCATCATCTTCGGAAACATCCGCACCTGGGAGTGAAATGATTCGAGAAATCCATCTTTGAATTTTTCGTAATCCATTGCTTTCAGTCCATCCCAGGCCTGATCGGCTGCCTCAGTAAGCATTCTCACATTTTCAGTGTTTATATGAGTATCGCTTAAAACATTGTATCCATCCGGACGAGGCCACAATGTCAGCATATACAACCTCTCCTCGAGCCATTTTATTGTTTTCAGGTCAGAGATTGTTTCAAATTTTGAGGGCCAGTACTTTCCCTTATCGTAAAAGAATTTGTTTATTCCCGGCATTGTTATCCCAATTGAATCCTGTGAGCCGCTTACCTCTTTTGTCCCGGGATCGTTATCATATCTGAAAAGTGTTTTTGCCAGCTTCTCGGGCTTTTCAAGCGGCAAATGATCGTTCCAGAGTTCGATGGCTTTTTTACGTGTCGAGGTAGCCATTCCTGACCGTTCATTAAACTCTATTGTAGGCTCAATTGATGCTGTTATGGCAGCTCCGGGATAGTATTTCGAAACATAAGGCTGGTCGATCCAGGTGCCTGCAAGGTCGACCCGGTAAGGCATCGGTTTAACTGCCCTGAGAGCAGTTGTTGATCTTGCCGGCAGGTTTGCATGAGGGATCCTTTTAAGGACTTTATATTCAATCCCCAGATCTCTGCAGAGTGCTTCTTTTTCCGGGGAGTGTCCGTCTTCGTTCACAATAAATAAATCGGGAGCAAGGGTTTTCATATCTTCCAGAAAATCCATCAGTCCGCTGCCTTTATTGACTGATGCTTTATGAACACAGGAAAGCGCATTGAGGATATAGACTCTTTCTTCTTCAGAGTTTATGGTATCTCTTCCCTTAAGGTCCCTGATGGTTTTGTCCGAACCCAGACCAATGTACAGATCTCCGTATCCGGCAGCTTCCTGCAGGAAGGCGATATGACCTGAATGAAGCATGTCGAAACAGCCTGAAACAAAGACTTTCTTTTTATGGATGCTCATGGCTAATTGATAAAATTTTCGTTAAAACAAATATAGTTTTTTTGCTCATTCCTTTTATTTGCCCAAAATTCATGTTACTTTCTTTGTTTCTTTGACTTCGTCGAGCTCGTCAGGCTAAAGCCTTCCTCGGTTCTTTGGACGAACAAAGAAAGAAAAGAAAGGATCCTTAAGGCCGTGGTAAAAGAAATTGAAAAGAGAGTGTAACAAATTATAATACACTCTCTTCCCTCTCAATAACAATTAAGAATTCTCAGATTGTAAAGACAATCACCTTTGCATCCATATTGCAACCAACAACAATAGTCATTGCACCACTGGCGTTTCCGGTAAGAGTGAATGTGAGTTTTTTATCTGCTTTTAGCTTTGACCCCATTTGAGTAAGAATTGTTGATGAGACTGATGGCGTAAATGAATTATTGGTCATTGTAATATTGGTCTGGGTAAAGACAGTTCCTACTCCGGTAACATCGAGCGAAACAGAATTGATCGTCTGACCTGTGGTTAGTCCGGTAATTGTAATGACCAGATTGCTTAGAGTTATCTCATCGATCTTTGAGAGATAAGGTTCAAGATCTGAATTGTTAGCCAGAGAAAGGTCCTGCGTTGCGCTGAATGTTGCAGCTTCAACACCTTTATCCGATTTTCCAGCTGCAACTGTCACCGGGATATTATTTTGCAATTGAGTGTTAACAGTGATCGAGGTAGCATCTTTGATTTTATCACAACCTGCAAACACCATAAAAGGGACCAGATAAAGCAACAATTTTGATTTCATAATTAAAGGTTTTAATGGTTATATATTCTTATATAATTAAATTATTTGTCGACCTAATTTAACCATTCATATAAAAATAGCAAAATCAATATTTGTTCAAATTTATCAATGTGATTAAATATTTGACCAACAACTCTATTTATGCGGTAACGTCAATAGTTACGTGCATTTTGGGTTGGCGAGCAAAGAAAAAAAATATAAGGGCTAAAGCCCTACTTGGGTTTTATTTTTATAACTACGGCCTTAAGGCCGTAGTTAAAGAATCCTCTCACTAAATGGACTTCAGTCCTTAATCTTTTTAACTTTGGCTGATAACAAAAGTAAGAATCATCAATAGAAATCAGCATGAAAGACTATTTGAAGAAATCCGATTATAACACCTTTAAACGCTATTGCAAAATCCTTAAACTCCAGGATAATGAAGAATTAATTGAAAAATACAAAGAAGTCCATAAGCCCGGAAAGGTATGGCCCGAAATAACCCGTGGTATCCGGGAGGTTGGAATCCTCGATATGGAAATATATATCCATGGGAACCATGTCTTTATGATAATGGATACAGTTCCTGATTTTGACCACGACAAAGCCATGAAGGAACTTGCCATGAAGCCAAAACAAAAGGAGTGGGAGGAGTATGTTTCGCAGTTTCAGCAGGCAGGGGAGAAATCCGCTACTCCTGAGAAGTGGGAGTTAACGGAGAGGATATTTGAGCTGGACAGTAACACTGACTGAGAGACTAAGAGACTAAGAGACTTAAAGACTTAAAGACAAGAGTTGAAATATAAATAAGTGCTAATCAATTAATTAAATCGCTGCAATTATGAAAATCAGGACACACATGGACCTTGAGGTCTATCAATTGGCATTTAAAGCCGCTATGGAAATTTTTGAAATCTCAAAAAGATTTCCAAAAGAAGAAACTTATTCTCTGACAGATCAGATTCGAAGATCATCAAGATCAGTCTGTTCAAATCAAGCTGAAGCGTTTAGGAAAAGAAGATATCCAAAATCATTTGTTTCCAAACTAACAGATTCAGAGAGTGAAGCTGCAGAAACACAAACCTGGCTTGATTTTTCGATATGTTGCTTGTATATAACAGAAAAAGAGCATGACGATCTTTACGGAACATATGAAAATATAATCGGGAAACTCGTTAATATGTCACTTCATCCTGAAAACTGGTCCTGGTAGTGATAACGAAGGAACAAACTAAATGACGAAAAGAAATACCTTAGTCCCTTCGTCTCTTAGTCCCTAAGTCTATCCGCTTCTCGCATGTTTAAAAAGTATATTCCAGATCGATTTCCAGAAGTATTTGAAGTCAGTAAGAAAAGGATGTTTGTCAAACTGATCAAGATATCTGGTTTCAGATTTCTGTATAGCGGTGAGGTCCGAAGGCATATCGGCATAGAATGGAGGGATAAGTCCGGGTTTGTATTTTATCCTTCGCTCCTGAAGATCCTTGCTGTATAATTCGAAATAGTGTCTGCTGAGAGGTCTTACGCCGACAAGCTTCATGTTCCCTTTGAAAAAGTTAATAAACATTGGAAATTCATCAAGCCAGATCTTTCTGCAGACAGTACCCCAGGAGGTTATCCGGAAATCATCCCTGAACTTTCCCCCTTCCTGAAGGTCATATTGCTGATAAACATAATCCTGTATATATTCTGAATAGGGATGCATCGTCCGCAGTTTATAAACTTTGATTATGTCGCCGTTTTTACCAACTCTCGGAAGGGCGATCAGAGGGCTGTAATTAACTCCGTTCATCGGAATTGGATCTCCGATCTTGATTGCTTCAATACAAAGGTTATTCCCGATAAATGATTCCTGGTTTATCATGAAACCTGCTCTTGAAAGTCTGCCTAACGCCTCTGCCCTTGCATAGACCTTGTTTAAATCGTGGGTCAGTAATTTATACAGTCCCCTTGTAAACTTAAGCTTGGGGAGGATCCTTTTTACCACAAAATCAAATGAATAGTATACGTAATTAAATACAGGCGGATACTTCTTAAGAATCCTTTCTTTTCTCTGATCCTTGGTCTCGACACAGCATAAGAAATATCCTTTATGCTCAAGTTTGGAATTAACTTCATCAAGGAAGTCATTAAGCTTGATTATATCATTAATTCTGTGAAGGTTAATAATATAATCGTATTTCTCATTCTGGAGGTTTGCAACATTAAAGACCGTTGTTGTCGAAAGAACTGCCGTTCGGGCATTCAGCCTGGCACCGCACATTTTAATGACAGCCCTGGCCATTTCAGTGCCATTCTCCTTTTCTATGGCAAGTAATACCCTGGGATTGATCACTTCAGGGATTGTATTGTGATTCCCGTTACCGTTCACTTTCCCGACTAGCTCATGTTCGCTCTTCTTTTTTGATGCCTTGTAATCAGCATAATTCTCATAATCCTGGACATGAGCTTTTTTATAAGCTATGTAAGCCGATCCTATAATTAGTTCAAAGAATGTGGCAACTATTGCAGTTCCCAGCACAATTGTCCTCGAATAGGAATATTCTCTTATGCTGTACATCAATAGGGCGGTTATCGATAATGCAATAATGTTGCTTACCAGCACACGGTTAAACATTGATGTATAGTTAATTATCCTGCCCTTGTGCATTTTGCCGTTCAGGAGGGAGACAATAAGCCAAATAAGTGTCAAAACTCCGAAGAAAATACCGTGTGAAGGAAGATATCCTTTAAGTCCTGATGGCTTGGTTAAAATGACAATCAGGAATGATATTGCAAGAATAACAATATCAGCAAATAAGGTCATTACTCTGAAACGGCGGATCTCCATGAAGTATTAGCAAATACTGATTACGAAATTAGGACAAATTAACGGAAAATAAGGCTAATAAAAGGCGGAAAATGGGTTTTAATTTTTTTTTGTCCACCCCATCCCTTTTCAGTTTCCAATACTCCGCCAATTAGGAGAGGTTTTAAATTTGCTTCAGGAATGGTGGTCCAGAATAGGTTAAGAAATTAGTTATGAAAAACTTACACAGAGTTCCACTGAGGTTCACAGAGTTCCACAGAGGATTTAAAGATTAGGCTCTGTGTCCCTCTGTGCTTCTCCGGATTTCCTCTGTGTAACAAAAAAGATCTATTCTGACATCCTTTATCTGACATCCTGAGCTATAAACTTCAAAATCCAAAAGTTATCCCCAGATTGAGTGTATTCTTTTTACCGTAAAAATACTCCGGACTCCACCTTTCATCCCCCGTTATATTACTGCTGCAGAATTGAAACCAGGTATAAAGGTCGTTTATAACCTGAAATGAAGCCCGTAATCCTACTGCAGTATTATGCCATTCGATGGATGCGAGTGGAGGATTCCCAACCCGATCTGTTCCAAGCTCTGTATAATCGGGACCGCGGATTGCATCGGCAAAGTACAATCCGATATTCAGGGCTCTTATTGGTTTATAATCAAGAGCAAAATACCATTCCCTCGAATTGTCTCTGAGATAATGACCAAGATTATAGTCCTGAGTCTGGAAAGTAACTGTCGGAATATAATGCTGGTATGTAAGGGGATATGAATATGTGAATTCAGTTGTAAATGAAAGGTTTTGAATAGGAATATTACTTAATCTGAATCCTGTTTTCCAGCTCACGAAGTTCCATTCATCATCATCAGTGAGTCTGCTGACCGAAAACTCATCAACAAATAAAGATACATAGAGATGGAGGTTTTTAATATTCCTTGAGCTTATATCAAAAAACATCTGCGAGTTCATGTTATCAATGCCTGAAGTCTGGGAGTGATCGACCGATTTATAAAACAGGAATGGAATGAGGTATGCAGGATTTATATTATCACTGTCGTAAACAATGCTGTTCCCTACGGAAATATTTAAATGTTTAACAGGGGTGATTGTAAATATATTAGCAGCAACAAATTTCTTATGATACACTTCCCTGTAGTCGTCCCCGTAGCTGTTAGTCACCCAGTACGATTCGGAGCTGTCGACCACCATCGAATTAAGCCATCCGTTGAAGTAATTGAATTCAAACCATTTTGCCGGTTTAAGGTTAAGTTTGAGCTGAACAAAAGTAGGATTATTGCCTCCAAAGATATTTGCCCCATTATAGTTATTCCCCCACTGCTGACGGTCTTTTACCAGTCCTAAATTTCCCCATTTCCACGACCATGTAATTCCTCCCTGCATCTCGCTCCAGTCGGTGCTTCCTTTTATATGTCCGCCCTCTCTTTTAGTGAGGTATTCAGGTTGTCCAAGCAAAGGCTCTTCGTGATTATCGCGTAAAGAGGCATAGAATCCCAGGTTTTTAATATATCCTCTGATTTCCGCTCCGTTCCTGAAGTAAGTAGCTTTTCCTGATGAATTTGTAAACATTTCGCCTCCCAGGATCACATTTGTTGTAAAAGAAAAAATAGAATCCTCATAGTAAAACAGATCCCTCCTCAGGTTTTTTGTTGATCCGTTACTGTTTTGAACTTCCAGACCTTTATGCCAGAAGAATGTCGTGTGGTTCTGCGGTTCTGCAGTTTTGAGGTTCTGCGGTTCTGCGGTTTCGCCGTTAAGCCGTTGTGCCGTTACGCCGTTATGCCCTTTTCCCAGCTCCTTGCCAAAGTCCATCAGATAAAAATCGAGTTCTTTCTGCTGACGGGAATTCAGCTGGTCTCTCTGGTTGTCGGCTTCCTGTAAACAATTTGCTATAAATAGCCGTGAATAAGGTTTGACTAC
>Ga0105106_10001468_pt1 | contig 17038 bp, 12 predicted proteins | sample PPLLaktember2015_5_FD_79109 | JGI IMG/M metagenome (GOLD analysis project Ga0105106, IMG submission 79109) | Freshwater sediment microbial communities from Prairie Pothole Lake near Jamestown, North Dakota, USA - PPLs Lake P8 Core (1) Depth... | ecosystem: Environmental > Aquatic > Freshwater >...
AGCGGCTCCTCCCGCCGGGCGAGCGCTACACTCCCAACTCCGTTCGTCTGGACAGCGGTAAGGAGCAGATCCTGATCATCACCGGTCCGAACATGAGCGGAAAGTCGAGCTTTCTGCGTCAGGTCGGCCTGATCGCCTTGCTTGCCCAGATCGGCAGCCATGTGCCGGCAAAGAAAGCAGTCATCGGTCTGGTGGATAAGATCTTCACGCGGGTAGGGGCGAGCGACAACATCGCTTCCGGAGAAAGCACGTTCCTGGTGGAAATGCACGAGGCCGCGAACATTGTCAACTCCGCCACATCACGGAGTCTGATTCTGCTGGATGAAGTGGGACGGGGGACCAGCACGTTCGACGGGATCAGCATTGCCTGGGCGCTGACGGAGTATCTGCATGATCGCATCGGAGCGAGGACGCTCTTTGCAACACACTACCATGAGCTGAACGAGCTGGCGGATCTCCTCCCCCGCATCAGGAACCTCAAGGTCGACGTACGGGAGTACGGCGACAAAGTGATCTTCTTGCACAAAGTCACACCCGGGTTCGCCGATCATTCGTACGGCATCCAGGTGGCACAGATGGCCGGACTTCCCGAAGAGCTCACTGACCGAGCGAAACAACTGCTGAAGAATCTTGAATCATCGGACCTGACGTTTGATGAAGAGACGGCAGGATCGCGTCGTCGCGGGAGGAGCCCTTCCGCGAACGTGCAACTCACCCTCTTCGAAATGAAGGATGATGCCCTCCGCGAGCGGCTCCGGAAGGTTGACCCCGACGCCATGACCCCCCTAGATGCACTGCGGCTGCTGACTGAACTCAAGAAGTCCATTGGACCTAAATCGTGAATTCCGGCTGAATTTGGGCATTTTCTTACCTTGGAAATCCCCACCCTTCTCCGTACCTTTAACGGCATTCCATCCTGATGGCGCTGCCGGACATTCGCCAGAAATGTGACCCATGGGCCTCTATCCTCAACCGAACAAGTATCAATGCGGTCCCTTCGCCCTCAAGTACGCGCTGATCATGCTCGGGAAGTTCGTCGATGAGAACGCGATTTCCCGCATCGCCGGCACGCACTGGTGGACAGGGACCGACGAGATCAAACTTGGCCGGGCGGCGCATGCCTTCGGCTGTGATATGCGGATCATCCGGCGCACCAAGTCCCTCAGAGCGAAACGCGAACTGCTGCTCTCCCTCAAGAAGGGCTCTCCGGCCATACTCTGTGTTGACGGGTGGGAGCACTGGATAACCGTGGTCTGTGCGGAAAAAGGGAAGTTCGTCTCCATTGACAGCAGAGAAGCGCCTGTGGTCTGTGTCGACACCTGGCTGGAACTCAAGAAACGCTGGGTCTACAAAGAAGTGGATCAGGATGACCCGACGGAGACCAAAACACTGTACGATCTGCATCTCCTTATCCCCCGATTCCGTGTGCGCACAAAGGCCCGGCTCTCGCTCAAGCGCGCGCGCTACCTCCGCAGACCGGAAAACCGGGAGTTTGCCACGCACTGGGACGAATATTTCACGGACCTCATCTACATCTGCACACCGCGGGATCCCCGCAGTGAGAAAGTGTTCCCCCTGGGCGAGCTGCTGCGCCGTCATGGCGCAATGATCCGGGAGCAGGTGTCGTTCTGGCATGGCAGAGTGAAGAAAGATCAGATCCGCCGCCTCATGCGGAATATGAAGTTCGTTGCCGATACGTACGATCTTGTCGTACGCAAAGAAGACGAGAAGCGCGCAATTGCAGCCATAACGACCCTCCTGACCCTATGGGCCTCATCCCGGTTCGGTGTGGGGGACGTCTATGGCAATGCCTAGATTGCACCGATGAACATTCTGCTCACCAACTCCACCGATATCTTTGCGGGAGGGGAGGACTATGTTCTCATTCTTGCAAAGTATCTGCGTATGCGTGGTCACGCGGTGAGCGTCTCAGCACTACCCGGACATCTTCTGCTCGATAAATGTGCCGCGGCCGGAATTCCCGCCGTTCCTATTGCGTACCATGGTATGGACCGTGTCTTTCACGTTGCATCAGTGCTCCGGCGTGAGCTGCGCGCCCGGCACATTGATGTTGTCCACAGCAATGCGAACTATGACCGGACCACTGCCGCGCTTGCGGCAGCAGGTATCCCGACCCGTCACGTCGCCGGAATCCACAGTACGCACTCGATCCAGCATAACGTCACCCACTGGCTGCGGAACCGGTGGGGCATCGACCATTTCATCACCGACGCTGAGGCCGGGAAAGAGGTGCTGGTCCGGGAAGATCACATTGCCGGCCACCGGATCACCACAGTCCCGATCGGCATCGAGAATGAACCGCCCGGCAATCATGCCACATTCCGGCGCACTACACGCGACCGTCTGGAGGTACCGGAGACGACCTGTGTTATTGGCAACGTCGCGCGGCTTGTGCCGTTCAAGGGCCACCGGATACTGCTCGAGGCGATTGCCATCGTTGTCCGTCAGGCGCCGGATGTGCTTTTTCTCGTCATCGGAGACGGCGAATTGCTGGAGACGCTTGAAGCGCAGGCACGTTCGCTGGGCATCACCGAAAAGATCCGATGGCTCGGTTTTCAAGACAACCTTCACCTCTGGTACCCGGCGTTCGACGTCTATTGCCATTCTTCGCTTGACATGGCGGCGGAAATGTTTCCAATAGCCGTTCTCCGGGCGTTGTCCACCGGCCTGCCCGTGGTCTGTTCGCAGGTCGGGGGAATCGCGCTGATGGTGCGCGATGGCGTTTCGGGCTTCCTGGTTCCGCCCGAAGATCCCGGAGCCCTTGCCGCTTCACTCATGCGGGTGATCACTGATCCGGCATTGCGCGCACGCATGGGGGAGGCATCTGTTACCATGTTCCGCGAGCGCTTCCACGCTGCCGCAATGGCCGAAAACGTCGAGCGCGTCTATCTGCGTGTGATGGGAGCGCACTGACATGAATATCCCCTTTCATTCCCCGTTTTATGACGAGCGCGATGCGGCGGCACTCACGGCAGCCCTCCGTGCCGGAACGCTCGTAGGTGATGGCCCGCATACGGAACGCGCTTCCGCGGCGCTGTGCTCGCTCCTCGGCGTGCGTCACGTGATGCTGACGACATCCTGCACGCACGCACTTGAACTGGCGATGATGGCGCTGGATCTCAAGCCCGGGGATGAAGTCCTGGTTCCCAGCTTCACCTTCGTCTCGACGACCAACGCCATCCTTCGCGAACGTGCACGATGCGTGTTTGTCGACATACGGCCGGACACGCTGACGATGGATCTCGGCGACCTGGAGCGCCGTATCACGAAGCGTACCAGAGCGATCATCCCGGTCGTCTACGCCGGAGTCTCTCCCGATATGGATGCTCTCGTTGCTCTTGCCCGGCCAGGGGGTATCCGGGTGGTGGAGGATGCTGCACAGGGGATGTGTGCGATGTACAGGGAGCGACCTGCCGGGACGACGGGCGACGCGGGGTGCTTAAGTTTCCACGAGACAAAGAACTACTCGACGGGTGAAGGTGGTGCGCTGGTCACCAATGACGATGTGTTTGCACAACGGGCAGAGATCATCCGTGAGAAAGGGACCAACCGCAAGCAGTTCCTGCTGGGGCTGGTCGACAAATACACGTGGGTGGATGTCGGGAGCAGTTTCCTGCCCCCCGATACCATGGCGGCGTTGCTGGTGAGTCAGCTTGAGAAGCGGGAAGTCATTCAGGGACGGCGGAAAGAAATTCACGAACGCTACAATGAGGCATTTGCGCCGCTGGCCGGAGAAGTTAAGCTCACCCTGCCCGTTATTCCGGATTGGGTGGTTTCCAACCATCACATCTACTACGTGCTGATGCAAAGCGAGGCGGTCCGCAATGATGCCCTGAAATTTCTTCATGCGCGGGGAATTGGTGCCACATTTCACTATCTGCCTCTTCATCTGTCTCCCGTTGGACGAACGCTGGGATACCGGGAAGGTGATTTCCCGGTGACCGAATCCGTCTGCGGGCGATTGCTGCGGTTGCCCATCTATCCATCGCTCGCCGGGGAGCAGCAGGCCCTGGTCATTCGCGCGATGCTGGAATTCTTTGCCTGAAGCAATTGTTCAACTGAACACCTTCGAGCCTTATGGACCAACATAAGCTGTACCGCACGATACAGATGCTCGGTGAGGCGGAGTTCCGCACGGAAGAGCAGCTGATTTCCCACGTTCTGGAGCACATACTGCAGAACGAGCAAATCCACATTCGCGGAGCGCGGCTCTGGCGGTTGGAAATCTCGACCGGCACCTACCGGCTCGTGCGCCAGTATGGCGAAATGGATTCCATCGACAAGAATTTCCGCATCCGCGTGCTGGAGTACCCTCTCTTTCTGCACCTGCCGCGCAAAGGAACAATCGTGGGGAAGGAGACCAATGCCTATCTCCTGAAAAGGGGCATCAAGATCTTTTCAGCGACGGGTGTCGGGGAGATCGTCCAGTGGAAGGGCCATGCGCTGTACCCCTATGTCATTGCCATCACGTCGGCGTTCGTCCGGCGCGAAATGATGTACACACTGAATATTATCAGCACGGCACTGACTTCGGTGTTGCGCAATCGCCGGGTCGAGTCGAAGGCACGGCTGCTCGAACAGGATTTGGACAAGGCACGGCAGATTCAGGCGAGCATTCTCCCAGAACACGAAATGAAGTTTCATTTCTATGATGTCTACGGGATCTCATTGCCCGATCGCATCGTCGGGGGGGACTTTTTTGACTATCTTCAGGCGTCGGGAGACAAGCAGCGTCTTGGTGTGGTTATCGGCGATGCCGCAAGCAAAGGTATTCCGGCGGCGGCGCAGGCCCTGTACGCATCTGGCGCCCTGCGCATGGGCGTTGAGTACCAGACAAAGATCGGATCGCTGATCACCAGATTAAATCAGCTCGTCAACAAAACGTTTACACCCGAACATTTCATCTCCATGGTGTACGCGGAGCTCAGCACATCGGATAAAGGGCTGGTCATCTACGTGAACGCCGGCCACAGCAATCCCATCATCCTGCGTGCCGAAACGAACGAGGTCGATACCCTGCCGGCGACCGGGCAAATCATTGGTCCATTTCCACGCGAAAGCTACCATTCGGAGTTTACCGTTCTGCATCGGGGCGACGTGATGCTTCTGTACACCGACGGGATTGTCGAGGCATCGAACGAGCGTGGGGAGATGTACGGGGAAGAACGGCTGATCCAGATGCTCAAGCAGCACAAGAAACGGACACCCCGCGAACTGTGTCAGTTCATTCTGGAGGAGGTACAGCTGTTCAGCAAGATGGCGGAATACGCGGATGACAAAACGCTGGTGGCGATCCGGCGATCCCGATGACCCTATCGTGACACAACCACCTTCTTTGTCTCGAAGATCCCCGGAGCCTGGAGCCGGTAGAAATACATGCCGTTCGGCAGCTGGAGCTTCCCAAGATCCACCTGGTATGCCCCCGCGGGCTGAGTCCCGTCGAAGACCCTTAGAATCTCCTGCCCCAGAATATTGAACACCGTGATGCGCACCTGCCCCGCCCTGGCCAGCGTATAACTCAGACGCGTTGAAGGATTGAAGGCTGTGACGGAGACCGTCTCGGGCGGCGGTTCTTCCCGCATGGCCCTCACGGGCGGCGAGACTGGAGTCATCACGGCAATTGTGAATATGGCCACACGGGGTATCCCGACGGTAGTGTACCGACCGTCGGTTGCACTGACGCGCCAGAAGTAGTCCTGTGCGATTCGAGGCAGAAGGACTCTGAGCGACTCCGCAGTGCCCGGGTCCAACGTACGAAGCGCAGGACTGTCGAACGTGCTTGTCGTGTCGATGGCGACAACGTAGCGGATACTATCGCCATCGGGATCGATGGAACGCTCCCACCGCAACAGCACTTCCGGGTCGTCGTGCCCGAAAAAACTAATCACCCGTCCCGAAGCCGGCATGCCAAGGTAAAAATTCGTTGGGGGATCATTGACATTGACCACCTTGATCGTACTCTGCTGCGTTACCGTTCCTGCGCCGTTGCGGGCACGGAGCGCGAACGTCACCGAGTGCTGCAGCGCGAGGGCGTTGGTCGGTACCCAATGCACAGTGCCGGATGCCTGATCCAACGCCATGCCGTCGGGTCCGGATATGAGAGTCACTTCCGGCGGTGTGCCGGTGAAGGTTGGTATGTATGTGAAGCGGACACCCTGTACCGCATCGGGTGGGGAGGTGCTCGTGAATTCCGGGGGAACGGGAACGATGCGCAGGATCTTACTGGACAAATAGGGGCCATTCGTCAGATAGATGCAGCCGTCGTTACCGATCTGCACATCGGCAATCCCGGTGACATAGCTAAAGAACTTCTCCACGTGCAATGAGTCCCCGCCCCCCGTCCATGTCCCCGTCCATATCGCAGGGATAGCGCTTGAAGTGACCAGGAGTTTTCCGCGTAATCGCGGGAAAGCATCGCCGCGGTAGACAACAATTCCCGTAAGGTCCGGCGCGTGGTCTGCGGGGAATTCGTAGAGTGGCCGGGAAAAACCGGCCGATGAATCTCCGCGGGTGAGCGGCCATCCAAAGTTGCTTTCTCGCCGCACCCGGTAGATCCTGTTGGGGATACCTGTTCCTCCTTCGGTGCAATACATCGCTCCGGTTTCCGCGTCCACTGCCAGTCCCTGGCTGTTCCGCAGTCCCACGGCCCAGAACGGCTTTAGCGCCGACGGATTGTCGGCGGGGTATGAACCATCGGGGTTCAGGCGGAGGATCTTGCCCCAGGGGATATGACGCGAGGAGGTGTCTTGAGCCAGCTCAGGGTGGGTCACATGATCTCCGATGGTGACGTAGAGTTTGCCGTCATTGCCAAACCGGAGAATACCGCCATTGTTTTCCGTTGCACCATCGCGTCGCGGGATTACAGCCAGGAGAGTGGGGTCAACGCCGGTGCCGGCCGAGTCACGGTACCGTTCGACTATGCCAAGGCGATCCTGGGCACGTACGTAAAACAGGTAGACAAACGGTGTGTCGGGGTAGGACGGATGCAACGCGATGCCCAGCAACCCCTGAGGGCCCTCCGATTCAACCGGCACCGTTACGAAGGGTTTGGTCTGGAGGGATGTGCCGGCAATGAGACGTACACGTCCGTTGTTCTTCTCGGTAAAGAAGAACACGCCGGTCCCTCTTTGTGGAAACGCAAGACAGACGGGATACTGCGCGTACGGTGCCCGCGCGAGAGTGTCCACGCGGTACGACTGTGCGTCAGCGTTCCTGGCAACGACCACTATGCAGCAGAGGGTGAACAGCCGGAGTAGCAGTGGGTTCAATAAGATCCTTTCATCGGTTCTGATCTTTCTCGTACAGAAACGCCAGCGGCTCATGGCGGGCCGCGGTCCCGTCGTGCACGGAGAATTTCCCGCCGCTGTAGATGCGCGCACCGCCATAGTCTCCGCGGGTGTTGATTGCATACAGCTCCACTTCGAAGCGGGGACGCCCTGAGGACGTCTGCAACCGTTTGAGACGGTTCTGGTCCACAATCTGCTTCACAGTTGCGAGGCATGCCTCCTCAGGAGATGCCCCCCTGCGCAAATTTTCCACGACCATCCGGCAGCTGCAGTTGATCAGGTTGGCCTCACCCCGGCCGGTCGAACCCGCCGAGCCGACGGCGTTGTCGCAATACAGCCCTGCCCCGATGATTGGCGAATCACCGACACGTCCCGGAATTTTGAAAGCCAGGCCGCTGGTTGTGGTAACGCAGGAGAGATTCCCGCGCTGATCGATGGCGCTGCAGTGAATCGTCCCGGAGCGGCGGAAGAATTCACCGAATTCATTTCGCAGCGGTACGGGGAGAAGATCGCCGATATCCCGGTCCTCGGGGCCGTGAAGCGGCAACCAGTCGTCGGTTGCGGAGAGATGCTCCTTCCAATACAACCATGCCTCGCGGGCTTTCTCCGTGAGCAGGTCATCCTCCTTGAAGCCGTGTGCCCTGGCGAAGCGGAGGGCGCCTTCTCCGACCATCAGCACATGGTCGCTGCGATCCATCACAGTCCGGGCGACCTTTGACGGATTCCTGATGTTTCGCAGAGAGGCAACGGCGCCGGCCTGATGCGTTGGCCCGTGCATGACAGCAGCGTCCAGTTCGACGACACCATCCTCATTCGGTAAGCCTCCGTATCCGACAGAGACGTCGTTGGGGTCATCCTCGATGATGTTCACGCCCGCGATGGCGGCATCGAGAGCATCACTGCCGGCTGCGATCATCTCCATGGCCTTCGTGACTGCGCGCAGACCGTTGGCGCTGGAAATCGCGATAGGCCTCACGGGCCTTGGGGTGGCGCGGGCTGTTCCCGTCAGTGGAACGGCACCTGTGACAAGTGCCCCACTGCCGGTGATGACAGCCTGCCGGAGGAACTCTCTTCGCGTCGGGGGCATGTGGGATAACTCCGTATCGGGTGTGGAACGGTGGGCCATCCAGTAACGAAAGTAGAGAATACTTTGAAAAATATCAACGGGAGCGCGAGGCGTTGTGTTTCCCCCTGCGCCCGGTCTATTTCGGCGGAGGGAGCACGTGTTCGGGCGGAGGGGGTATCATTGCGGCTGGAACCTCCGGCGCCGGCTCACGGTACAGGGTAATGCCGTAGTAGTCGCGGTCATCGGGAGGGTCGGTATTCCAATCGTCGTACGCGTGTGAATCGTCGGTCTTATACCTCAACAGATAGTTGCCCTTCTCCAGGACGATGGTGGAATTCAACATCCGGTTCTTTCTCCCCCCCCCGGCATGGAAGGTCAGGCCATACGACATTTCCCAGATCACGGTGCCGGTGCGCGCGTCTTCGATCCATCCATAATCGAACATCTCGCGGTTCTGTGCCTCACCAATGGCATAGATGCGCACACGTGATGTACGGGCAAGCGTGAACTGCGCCGACCTGTCGGCGTCATTTCCGACAGCAATGATCTGCGCAATAATATTCTTGTCTTTGGCGGGGTTGTATTTGACCGCGTACGACGGCACGAAGGCAGAGTCTGCACCGGAGACGACAATGCCATAGCGATCCGGGTCGAAGGGAGGCGAATCGTTCCAATCTCCGTACGCATGGGAGTCGTCGGTCACATACGTCACGATGTAGTTGCCTTCCGGCAGGGTGATGACTTCGTCAATGTACCTGTTTTTCGAGGCACCGCCCGCGTGGCGCGTGCGGTCGGGTTCCATGGTCCATACACGTGTCCGTGTCCGCGCGTCCAGGATGCTCCCGAAGTCCGCCATGGACCGGCGGTTGTTGGTGCGTTCGCCGAATGCGGAGATGTGCAGACGGGATTCCTTTTTCAGTGTGAAACCCTCCGAACGAGACGTGTTGTCTTCTGCTTTGACAATGCTGACGATGACATTGCGGTCTTCGGCAATCGCCGAAGATGCAAAGGCAGCGCGCTCGTTTTTGTCCTCGATCACGATTGACACACCATAGTTGAGGGGGTCATAGGGAGGGGCTGCGTTCCAATCCACGGCTGAATGGGAGTCGTCCGTGATACAGTACAAAATGTATGAGCCCCTGGGTAGCTGGATGGCGGATGCCGCAAGGATGTTTTTCTTCGCACCGCCCGCCGCGCGCGCATCGTGACAGTCCAATTCCCAAACGCGATTGCGTGTGCGCGAGTCGACGATCCAGCTATAGTCAGCACATTCGGAGCCTGCACTCCCTTCGCCGAGTGCACGGATGAAAACCTCTGCGGGGGCGGAGAAAGTGAATCCGCGGCGCACGACAGCGTCCTCTCCGAGGCCTGTCGCCCTCAACACAGTGCCGGCGGGAACCTTCGGAGGAGTAAACGGCCTGACGGCGTCTGCATGAGTTTCGTCGACAAACAGCTCCATGCCCCAGGTCGCCGATCGTTTCTCCCACGCGCTGCTGATGTCATCGCTCCACCAATCTGTTAGCCAGGAGAAGAAATGGCGTTTGCTTTTGGATTCATCCCCGAACAGTGGTCGGTGTCGGTGATCAACGTTTACATCAAAATGAGCAAATGTCGAATGGTAGCCAAAGGTGCAAGCAGAAAAGTAAGCCTCATATGAACCTGCGGAGAGGTCGACTGTGCCATCGAATGTGCGGTCGTCGCGGAGCTTCTGGGTGTTGCTGGTCGTCATTTCCCACACCGGCTCGCGCGTGTCCGCGTTCAGGATCCAGCCATAGGCAAGCATCCTGTCGCTTTTGTAGGTCCATCCCTGATTTCCCCCGGCACCCGTGGCACGGATATGCACAGCCGCAGGTTCTCGCAGGTCAAACCCGGCATACCGGAGTTCGGTCTGGCTCATGTCTTTCAGTGTAATGATGGACTTCTCTGCGGCATAGGACGCGCAACAACCGGCAGAGAGGAGGGAGGTTGTCAGAAATACGCGGAATGTGATTGGCATTGCTCCTCCGGTCCTGAAGTCTTAGCCCGGCGACTATCGCGCAGCTGGCCGACCCCACGTAATGATACGGATTGACCGGCACGGTTGTTGCGCAGTCTCGCGTTGCATTTCGGCGCCAATTTCGGTAGCTTTCCAGCACTTTTCGATCGACACCTCCCATGCGCGAATATCTGGATCTTGTGGAACGGGTGTTGACACACGGCAAGCGGAAGGGTAACCGGACCGGTGTCGACACCATCTCTTCTTTTGCGGAGCATTACCGCGTCGACCTGAGCCGCGGTTTTCCGCTGCTGACGACGAAAAAGGTAAATTTTTCCGCAATGCTCCGGGAGGTCCTCTGGTATCTCTCCGGTGAAGATCATATCCGATCTCTGCGGGAGCACACCAGGATATGGGATGCGTGGGCTGATGCCGACGGGAACCTGGACACGGCCTACGGCCGGTACTGGCGCCGCTTTCCCAGTGCGCGGATGAACCCGGTCACGAAGCAGTATGAGGTTGTGGAAGTGGACCAGATCGGGAGAGTGCTCGAAATGCTCAAAACGGACCCTGATTCGCGGCGCATGGTGGTCACCGCCTGGGAGCCCGGAAACGCGTTGAGCAGCAAGTTACCCCCATGCCACTATACATTCGTATTCAACGTTGCCGACGGCAGACTTAGTTGCCATTTGACACAGCGTTCAGGCGATATCGCCATCGGGATTCCTTTTAATCTCGCAGCATATTCACTCTTAACCCAGATATTGGCGCATGATGCAGGCCTTGAGCTTGGGGAGTTCAGCCATACAATTGTGGATGCGCATATCTATATAAACCATGTGGACGGTCTCCGGGAACAGCTGATACGGGCACCGCGCCCGCTTCCCCGCCTTCAGATTGAGCCCAAGCCGGTTGATCGGCTCGAATTCGAGGATTTCACCATCATCGGATACGATCCATATCCAGCCATCAAATTTCAGGTGGCGGTATGATACTCGCCATCATCGCCGCCATCGCCCGGAACCGGGGAATAGGCAAAGACGGCGGGCTTCCATGGCACATTCCGGAGGATCTTCGTCGCTTCAAGAAACTCACGATGGGTCACGCGGTGTTGATGGGGAAGAGAACGTGGCAGTCGATTGGGAGACCGCTTCCAGGCCGCAGGAATGTAGTGCTAAGCAGGACATCTGTGGATGGGGTTGAGACATACGGTTCCATCGATGCGGCACTTGCTGCGCTCCGGGGCGAGGAGCGGATCTTCGTGATTGGGGGCGGCAAAGTCTACGCGCAGCTCATCGGTCGCGCAGAGGAACTGTACCTCACCATCGTTGACCGCGAAGTTGAAGCAGACACATACTTCCCGCCCTATGAACATCTGCTCGGAAGCACATTCTCCCTTGTCAGCAGCGACGTCCATCAGGGGTTCAGATTTGACGTTTACCGGCGCCAAAATCCATCGGGAAATGCCGCAAAAATGGAACTGTCGGGCCCGTAGATTGTTATATATCTCCGGGGGGAGGACCCTAATTTGTACCTTTTTTCACAAGTGAATGGTATATTGGCAAAACGAGGAACAGGAGGCCGCGATGAAACGTAAAACACGGCGTGGGAAGAAGCTGTTCTGCACCGAATGCGGATCGGCTCTGGATAACTTCTGTTTCGCGCCAGCTGATTATGTTGACATTCTCAAGAATCATTTCGAATGTCAACGTACGGGGAATTTTAGAGGAGCGGTGTGCTCGAAGCTCTTTATTGCAGATGCAAGCATCTCCGCGCTCAAAGCTCACAAGTCTAAGCTTTCAGCCAAAAAGCTCGCCAGCCTGAAATCCTCAATCCTGCAGAAGATCGCAACTGAAGAAGTGCAAAAGAAGTAGAGTCCCCCCATCGACCATTCGTTTCCCCTGCTATTTCTTTGCGGGCCGCTGATAATATTTCTTTGCGTATTCGACCACCATGCGATCGGTGTTGTAGACGGGGAGTAGCGTGGCAATCGAATGCCTGACCCGCCGCAGCAGGTTGTGTGGAATGCCGTCCTTTCCCCGGTCGTAGAACAGCGGTATCACCTGATTTTCGAGCACGGCCCGGAGAGAAGCGGCATCCAGATCATCCTGCAGTTGTTCTGAACTGGCGGTCGTATCTTCTCCGACTTTCCATCCGTTCATCCCGTCGTACGCTTCACGCCACCAGCCGTCCATCGTACTGAGATTGAGAGAGCCATGCATGATGCCCTTCATGCCGCTGGTGCCGCATGCCTCATTCGGACGCCGGGGAGTATTCAGCCAGATGTCGGCGCCGGCGACGAGATATCGTGCAACATTGATGTCGTAGTCTTCGACGAACACAACACGTCCGAAGAGATCCACCCGTTTTGTTATGTTGATGATTTCCTGAATGAAATGTTTCCCCGCATCATCGCGGGGATGCGCTTTCCCCGCATATACCACCTGTACCGGCCGCTCCTTGTCGGTTAGAACGCGGATGGCCCAGCCGAGATCACGGAACAACAACGGGGCACGCTTGTAGGTGGCAAACCGCCGTGCAAAGCAAATAGTCATCACGTCCGGCGACAGCACGTTGTCATACAGCCCGATGTCGTCAGGATTGTGACGGAGTTGTTGCTCACGCAGGCGTTTGCGTACAAACTCCACGAGTTCGCGCCGGAGGGCGGTGCGAAGGGCCCACAGATCCTGATCGGAAACTTTCTTCGATTCCAGCATTGCATGCCAGTACTTCGCATCCCGCAGCTTGCCAATCCACGCGGGTCCGAGGTGATTGGTCCAGAACAATGATGCGGTGGGAGTCGTCCAGCCAGCGGTGTGAACGCCGTTCGTCACAGATCCGATCGGGACTTTGCTGACGGGTGTCTCGGGGTAGAGGTCCTTCCACATGTCCTGACTCACGCGGCCATGGAGCTGGCTCACGCCGTTCGCGGCGCGGGACATTTTCAATGCAAGGACGGTCATGCAGAACGGTTCACTTTGATTGCCGCTGTGGATACGCCCGTAGTTCATGATGTCGTCGGCGGACATGCCCATGGTGGTGGCCAGGTGACCGAGGTTTCCTTCGATGAGTCCGCGGTCAAACCGGTCATGACCGGCGGGAACGGGCGTATGCGTTGTGAACACGCAGCGCCTCCTCACAAACGCCTCGGCTTCAAGGAGCGACTTTTTCGTCTGCAGCTGTTCGCGCAGCAGCTCCAGCGTGAGAAACGATGAGTGACCCTCGTTCATGTGGAAGACCGACGGGGCGATGCGGAGTTTGCGAATGAGTCGAACGCCACCGATGCCGAGGAGAATCTCCTGACCGATGCGATTTGACTGGTCTCCGCCATAGACATGACCGGAAAGGTCTCTGAAAAACTGTCCGTTCTGGGGGAGATTTGTGTCGAGGAGGTAGAGTCTTACGCGGCCAACTTCCACTACCCACGCCTGATACGCAACTTCAGTAGAGCCGATCTGGAGGGTACAAATGACCGGATTCCCCCGTTTGTCGGCAACCCGGCGCAGTGGCAGCCGCTCGGGATCGTACGCGGGGTACATCTCCTGCTGCCAACCCTCCCTGCTGATATGCTGCCGGAAGTACCCGTGGCGGTAGAAAATTCCGATGCCGACGAACGGTACGCCGAGGTCACTGGCAGATTTCGCATGATCGCCCGCCAGCATTCCCAGGCCTCCGGAGTAGATGCGGAGACTTTCATGCAGACCGAATTCGGCGCTGAAGTACGCCACGGGAGCATTCTTCAGCCACGGCGTGCTCTTGCCAGCCCAGGTACTCCTTGCTTTCATGTAATCCTGGAAAGTCCGGCATACCGCATCCACCTTCTCATAGAACTCGGGGTCCTGCAATCGGCCCCGGAGTTCCCGTCCGGACACGAAATTCATCACCTCCACCGCGTTATGGTTGCTGTCTTCCCAGAAGAACGGCGATAGCTCTTTAAAGATTCTCTGTGCAGCTGGATTCCACGAACGCCACAGGTTGTACGCCAGTTCGTGGAGTTGTTGGATGCGGCTTTCAATCTGTTTTTCCGAAATTCGCTTGGAGGCCACGTTCGCTGCTCCTGATGTATAATCAAACGTAAAATATAGTGATTCACGGCGGTAAAACCAATCACGTAATGGGATTATCGCTGGAAAGAGGCGAGAAGGAAAGTCAAAGAGGCAAAAACCATCAAAAAAACATCAGAAAATCTGGGCCGTTCCGAAAGTAAACCGGAAACCAGCCGGGTCGCTCAAGCGCCACGTGAAATCCACCCGAAGAAGGTCAAAAACCCTATTTATGCCAAATCCGGCCTCTGTGTACCAGCCGTTGGACTCCGTGAGCGGCAGCAGGCCCCGGTTCCATGTCCGGGCGAACCCGCCGTGGAGGACGAGTTCAACGCTTCGCTCATAGAGGAAGGGCAGGCCCAGGGCCAGGAAAGGCAATGAGCGGAAATTGTGTTCAACCGTACAGGCGACATATTCGGTGCCCCCGAATTCCTTCACTTCAAGGCCTCTGAGGACTCCCAGAGGCCCGATGCTGCTTGAAGCGCTTTCCAGCGTGAATGCGCGCTGAAGCGGCAATGCTCCGCCCGAGAAGCCGCCCGCAATCCGGAAGGTAAAACCAGGCGCGAACAGCAGACTCCGCGCAAAAGTCGGCAACGTGAGCGTTGCGATTGCCTCGAGCCGGGTGAAGTCGAACGAGCTCCCGGCGAGATGAGGAGTGGAATGTTCGAGGAGGATGTCCAGGGCATTGCGCGTGACGAGGTTCAAGGGAACGGCGGGTTCACCGTAACGGAGGGTCAACAGCAGGCTGCGCATTTTGCCTTCGGCAATAGGGAGATTCGGGCGATAGTCACGCGATGGGGACAGAATGCTGTAGTGTGTCACGACGGGGAGGGAAGAGTGCATTTCATTCATGAACGTGAGTTCTGCACGCACCATGCGCGATGGCGACACCGTCAGAAACGACCGCCACCCCTCCACCCGATAGTAATCGCGATAGTCATTCTTGAGCAACAGTGCGGTCAGTGAGTTCACCAACGATCCGAACACACCGCCGTCCGGCCGGACCCCGGACTTTCTGTATCCATCTATGCCTAATCCCAGCACGCGGTCGGGGGAGGTAAAGAAGGTCGCGCCGGAAGAATATGACGTATTCCTGGCCGAGATGTTGTATGCCACCCCCGCCCTGGCATCCACCACCGGGAGCACTGCGGCTGAGAGCTGCGCCCCGAGATGAAAACCTTCGACCCGGGAAAACGAGATGTCTGCATATTGCAGGAGGGAGGCAGCGGATCCGTCATCTCCTCCGATTGCCATCGTGATGCCGCCCGGTCTGAACTGCACTTCGAGCGATTGCGTACTGTCCAGGGATCCGTAGGCCTGAATCTCTTCAGGAGTGAGTGGCAGTACCTCATTGGCGGTCCAGAAACTGGTGTCGGTCCGTGTCGCCGAAGAATCAATGACGAGGCGCGCCTGCCGGAAGATGGTGTCGGGCAGTTGCGGATTCACCGTGTAGTTTGTGATCACGGAAGTCTGATCGAAGCCGAAGCGGGGTAATGACACACCGATCAGGCCGATCTGTACATCCGCGACGATGCGTATGTCAATCGGGAGCCAGATGTCATCCTGGTAGACGGCAAATTCCTGCTTGTATCTGAGGTGTTTCTCTTTGACGAAAGGAATCTGAAATGCTTCGTTGGGCTCGACATCAACTCCCATCAGGGCATACGTTTCATCGGCAATATGGATGGTTCCGCGGAAGAGCGGCCGGGTACGGTCGCGGGGAGTCATGGCAATCTCGAAAATGTTCTGATCGCGGTCGCGATACGTATGCTCCAGGTGAACGGCGTACACATCGAGGGCTTCCGGGGCGGTCGGGCCGATGAAGGTGTAGCCGAGGAAGCGGATTTCGTCATCGTTGAAATTGATGATTCTGCCCACCGAAGCAAAGTTGAAGGACTGCGGGATGTTTGCAGTCTGTCTGCGCTGGAGGATGACTTCCCGGAGTGTGTCTCCCTGTTGCCAGTAGCCGCGTGTAAACGATTCGGTGACGCTGGCGATGACCGTATCCCGGCGAATCACCTGCCGGGTGAAGGCATCCATCTGATAGGAGGCAAGCTTGCTGACCCAGTGACGTTTGCGGGCGATTGCGCGTCGGATGATTTCGACCGCCGGATCTTCGGTGGTGATGACGATTTCAGGGAGAATGATCTCGCTGGGATGAAGGAGGGCGTCGTGGATAACAGCGCGCGATACTACGATACGGGTCGTATCTGCGCGAAAGCCGATCATGCTTGCGATGATCGTATAGCTGCCGGGTTCCACCTGCAATGAGTACTGTCCGGCCGGGCTTGTGATTGTACCCCGGGCGGTGCCGGCGATACGGACATGTGCTGCCGGCAGAGGTTCACCGGTCGAGGAATCCCTGACGCAGCCGCTAATAGACAGCCGTTGGCTCGCCGTCGCGAATGATGCAAGTGTTGCGAGAAGGCCTATGCAGGCTACGGAAAACCTTACAGACTTCGCTTGCCTGTTTTTGATGGAGGTGATCCCGCTTGTTGGGGAGGAAGGCCCGGCGAACGGGATGCCTGTTCCCACACCTTGCGCTCCTTTTCCTGGCGGACGGCCTCACGTTCTGCTTTGAGGCGGGCCAGGCGCTGCTCATCAGTTATGAGCGAGGATGGTGGCTGCGCCGAAGTTTGCTTGTTGC
>Ga0105106_10001470_pt1 | contig 17016 bp, 16 predicted proteins | sample PPLLaktember2015_5_FD_79109 | JGI IMG/M metagenome (GOLD analysis project Ga0105106, IMG submission 79109) | Freshwater sediment microbial communities from Prairie Pothole Lake near Jamestown, North Dakota, USA - PPLs Lake P8 Core (1) Depth... | ecosystem: Environmental > Aquatic > Freshwater >...
GAAAGCTTTGGAAGGGGCCTTTGTGGATACAGGGGAGAATGGCCTCTTTTCATTAGATGAATTCAAGGTTGTGACTGCCCTGGGGCTCATGCAATACATTACTCCGGAAGAGATCGCCCATGTCGCGTTGCTTGAAATTCAGGGCGTGAACACCTCAGGAGACGTCCTTGGAGCAATGGCAGGAGCTGCCCTGGCGTCCACGTACCGCGCAGGTTTCATGAGGCACGAGGTGATGAGAGATGTGGAGCGTCTGAACGCGGGAGGGATCGCTTACGGTCTTCTCGGACCACGAATTGCCAAACTCATTCTTGAGAGTCATCTCCTGAAGACGTGTTATGACACGTTGGAAGGTGCGGTCCGGGCTCCACTCAGGGACATGTGCAAGAGTGTAGAGAAAGAAATCGGGAAAGATCCGATGATCCGCAGGACAGCCATCTCACTCGGGATTCCCATTCTTCTCCCCGATGGGAAAACCCTCCTCCTCGCCAAACGACCTCACGCGGATAAGGGGTGGGAGGGAGAAGATTGGATGATGAATCCTCAGACAATTGACCGGTGGGCATCACGTGAGTGGATCGATCTTCGGTCTGGGAACCTTGCCCGCTGGAAGAAGCGTTTCAGGGAGATCCTCGAAGAGTCGAGAAAATCCGCAGGGGATTCGAGCTCCCATTTCGACCGCGGCAGAGGCTTCTGGCCTCGCAATAAGGATGGAGAGATAATCATCGACCCGGGTGAAATAACGGGGTGGATTCTTGTGAAGGAGGGCAGCGGCAGGCCGGATTACCCAGAGGTCGAGTGACCCTCCAACCTAAACGTTCAGTCACGGATGGCGGCCCGACCAGTGTGGTCTTCTCCGAATCCCTGCACGGCGGGTCTTTGGACGAATGGGTAACCTGGCCTGTGGAGTTGCGAAATGGCTTCCGAGGTGTTTCTTCTCCGCGGTTAGACAGGCAAAGGTGCCGCCACGGGATTTCTCCGGAGACCGCACTGGCTGGGCCCGCCTGTTATTTTCCATCTTTGACTCATTGGTTACTCCTCAACTTACGTTTTGAATTGACTTATGGTCGAAAACCTGTAAAGAATGATTTAACAAAATCGTCGGAGAATGAACGGGTAAGCCAAATCAGATTCGTTTGACCGACAAGTGCCCCGCAAACCCCGCCTTTGAGGGCGTGGAGCTTCAATATATCAGAACAGAAAGGAGGAGAGATTATGGCAGCAGAGGACATCAAAATCTACTCAACACCTACTTGACCCTACTGCACGATGGCGAAAGAGTTTCTTTCGCAGAAAGGTTACGAATTCACGGAATATGATGTGACGAAAGACCGGGCAGCACTCGATGAGATGGTAAGAATCTCTGGCGCACGAAGTGTGCCGGTCATTTCAGCGTGCAAAGAAGTCATGGTAGGCTTTGACCGCACTCGCCTCGAGCAGATGCTGAAGTGTATCAAACAACGAAGTGAAGTGTGACTCGGCTCTCCTTCACTCTCTTTGTCAATGAGAGTGAAGGAGTTCCTGTTTAGCCAGAAGCCAGTCTCTTCTTCAGAAACTGACCCGTGTAGGACTGGGGTGATTTCATGATCGCCTCGAGAGTGCCTTCCGCCACAATACTCCCTCCCTGGTCGCCCCCCTCAGGACCCAAGTCGATGATGTAGTCAGCATGTCGAATAAGATCCAGGTTGTGCTCGATGACGATGAGCGAGTGGCCCTGGGAAAGAAGTTTTTGGAAAGTGGTGAGAAGCACTTCGACATCTGCCAGATGCAGTCCGGTGGTGGGTTCGTCGAAGATGAAAAGGGCTTTCCCTTTGGGGTTCTGTCCAATATGTTCTGCAAGTTTCAGACGTTGAGATTCGCCACCACTCAGGGTATTCGTTGACTGACCCAGCGTGATGTACCCCAAGCCCACGTCTCTTAGCGTTTGAAGTTTGGACTGAATCCGATCGCGGTCCTTAAAGAAGAGGTGAGCCTCATCGATGGTCATGTTCAAAATTTCCGAGATATCCTTCCCGTGGTACTGAATTTTTAGAACTTCGGGTTTGAACCGTTTCCCTTCACAGACGTCACACGTTATCACCACATCTTCAAGGAATTGCATGTCGAGCGTTTGACGTCCCGCCCCCTGGCAGGCTTCGCATCGCCCCCCTTCCGTGTTGAAGGAGAAGTGGCGAGGTTTCAATCCGTATCTCTTGGCTTCGCGCGTATGAGCGAAAAGATCGCGGATATCGCTGAAGACCTTGATATAGGTGGCCGGGTTGGAGCGTAGGCTTTTTCCAATGGGCGACTGATCGACCAGGATGAGATCATTGACCTGTTTCAGGCCCTCGATAGAGTCAAAGGCTCCTTTTTCGAATTCGGAGTTTCCGTTCCTCTTGGCCCCGGCATAAAGGATGTTGTGAACAAGGGTCGTTTTGCCTGCGCCGGACACACCCGTGATACACACCATCAGTCCCAAAGGAATCTTGACAGTGATTCCTTTGAGATTGTGTTCGCGGGCATTGCAGATGGTAATCCATCCCTTCGTCTTGCGCTGAGGGGTCCTCACCGGGGACATCCCATTCTTCAAACATCTGGCTGTCACAGACTCCGGGTGCTCGAGTAACGATTTGACATCTCCCTGGAATACAATCTCCCCCCCGAGACGTCCAGCGCCTGGGCCCAAATCAATGATGCGATCTGCCGATCGGATGACATCGAGGTCGTGTTCAACGACGACCACCGTATTTCTTCTCTCCTTGAGTTGCCCAAGGATTCGGAGAAGGCGATCCGTGTCCCGTGCATGAAGGCCAATGCTGGGTTCGTCCAGGACATAGAGTGTTTCTGTCAGGGCAGATCCCAAGGCCCCCGCCAGCGTGATCCGCTGGTATTCTCCGTTGGACAGAGTGCGTGTTTGACGAGCCAAGGTAAGATACCCCAGCCCTGCATCGACCATGAATCCGAGGCGGTCATGGATCTCTTTGAGTAAGCGTTCTCCGACTTTCTTTTGAAAATCTTGGATCGGCAGGGTCTCGAAAAAGCCCTGGAGTTCCCAAATACTCAGCTGACAGAGGTCAGCAATGTGCTTTCCGGCCAGACGCACATTCAGCGCTTCTTCTCTAAGCCGGGTGTTGTGGCAGGCAGGGCAGGGAGTGTAGGCACGGTATTTGCTCAAGAAGACACGGTAGTGGACCTTGTAACGTTTCCCTTCCATCCAATCGAAGAACCCTTTCAGGCCGATGAATTCTCCCTTCCCATAAAGAAGAATTTCTTTCTGTTCTGAGCGGAGGTCTTCAAAGGGTTTCTGGATCGGGATCTTGTATTTCCGGCAGGCCTTCCAGAGGTAGTCGTAAAGTTCCTCATAGGCGGGTGTGTTCCAAGGAGCGAAAGGTTTCTCTTTGAGAGTCTTCTTTGGATACGGAATGACCTTTTCCCAGTCGATTCCAATAACCCTTCCAAAACCCTGGCAATTGGCGCAAGCTCCGATGGGGCTGTTGAAGGAGAAGAGGAGCGGCTCAGGCTCAGAATAGGTCCTGCCGCATCGGTTGCAGGAGAAGCTGCGGCTGAAATCCATCTTCTTACCTTCCTCTGAGATCACTTCGATTTTTCCATTTCCCAGTTGGAAGCCTCGTTGAATGGCCTCTGAGAGCCTGGCCCGACTCCTGTCGTCTGGGACAAGGCGGTCGATCACCAGAGAGAGTGAGGAGCGATTCTGAAAGCGGTCCAGTGAAAGGCGGGTGAGGTCAAGGGTTTCACCTTCTTCCCAAATTCGATAATAACCGTTCCGGATCAAGTCTCTTAGCTTCGATTCCTTCTCCTCGGTTTTGCTGAGAGAGATAGAAACGAGAATAAAGGTTCTCTTGTTTCGATAGGCCTCCAAGATCTGCTCAAGGGTATTCTCAACGGTGTCTCCGGAAACGATGATATGGCAATGGGGGCAGAAAACCTCTCCGATTTTTGCAAACAGGAGCCTTAAATAGTCATAGATTTCCGAGGCTGTTCCCACGGTGGAGCGGGCATTCTTGACCGTGTTTTTCTGTTCGATGGCAATCGCCGGAGGGATTCCGTGGATGGCCTCGACTTCGGGTCGGTCCATCTTCTCCAAGAATTGCCTTGCATACGTGGAAAGAGACTCGATGTAGCGTCTCTGGCCTTCAGCGAAAAGGGTATCGAAGGCCAGGGTCGATTTCCCGGATCCGGAGACACCCGTGATGACCGTCATTTCCCCTCGAGGGATGCGGCAGGTGATGTTTTTGAGGTTATGAGATCTGGCGTTGATGATTTCGATAAATTTGTCCATCGAGCGGATTATAACATAAGATCGCATTCCGTCGTTTTCGACCGGCGTTGGATCTGGCAAAACGGAGGTCCGACCAGATCCTTGGCACCCTGTTAGAATAATTCCATGAAATGATTCGTCTAAAGAGATCAGCGGGTCGTTGAGGCGAAATCATTGCTGTCTTATAATGGTTGAGGAATTCGCTCGACGGAGGATTATGAAGCCCATCATCGCCATTGTCGGCAGGCCCAACGTGGGGAAATCGACCCTTTTTAACCGGGTTGCCGGGGGAAAGAAGGCGATTGTAGAAAACGAGCCTGGAGTCACTCGGGACCGGAATTACGCGGATGTCGAGTGGGAAGAGCACTCCTTCACTTTGATCGATACGGGAGGGTTTGAACCTGTGTCGAAAGATCGCCTCTTTGTCCAGATGCGGGAGCAGGTCCAATTGGCCATGGATGAAGCCGATGCCATCCTCTTTGTCATGGACGGGAAAGAGGGTCTCTCACCCTCCGACAAAGATATTGCCGACATCCTGCGTCGACAACGAAAACCGGTTTTTTACGTCGTCAACAAGATCGACGGTCCAAAACATGAGGATAAGACATTCGACTTCTATGGACTTGGAGTGGATCCCCTCTACTCGGTTTCGGCGGAGGACCGGTATGGCGTGGGCGACCTCATGGACGACGTCATCAAGGTTTTGCCAAAATCGACGGAAGAATCATCAGACCAGGAGGCCACCAAAGTCGCAGTCGTGGGCAGACCGAATGTCGGAAAATCATCGCTCATCAACCGATTCCTTGGGTACAAAAGGGTGATCGTTGACGAGACCCCAGGGACGACGCGAGATGCCATCGACACGATGCTCGAGAGGAACGGGAAACGGTACGTTCTCATTGATACAGCCGGCATTCGGAGGAAAAGCCGGATCAGTCTGAGGCTGGAGCAATATAGCATTGTCGAGGCCCTTCGGACGATCGACCGATGCGATGTAGCCATTCTTGTCATGGATTCAAGAGAAGAGGTGACAGACCAGGACGCCCGGATCGGTGGATTCATCCACGAGAAGGGAAAGGGGTGCGTTCTGGTCATGAACAAATGGGACCTTGTCGAGAAAGAGTCCCACACGATGGTTGAAGTCGAAGAAAGGGTGAAGGAGAGTCTTAAATATCTCCATTATGTCCCTACCGTCTTCATATCAGCCATGACAGGACAAAGAATTTCGAAAGTCTTGGAAACGGTGGACCGGGTGGCTGAACAGGCAAAGAAAAGGATTACCACATCAGAACTTAACAGGCATTTTGGCCAATGGGTGACAGACCTGTCGCCCCCTCTTTACAGGAACCGTGCGGTAAAAATGAATTACATTACCCAGGTTTCCACCGCACCTCCGACCTTTGTCATCTCTACTAACTATCCACAGAGCATCCATTTCTCATACGAGCGCTACTTGTTGAACAAGATGCGTGGCCAGTTTGGATTCGAAGGGGTACCGATCCGGCTCCTCTTCAGAAAGAAGGCGAAACAACGGTGACCAGAGAGAGATCGAAAAGGAAGTGGTTTTATCTGATTCTCATTCTTCTCCTCCTCGGGGCAGGTGCGTTCTATTATTGGGGATGGTTTGGGCAGAACGGGTCCGAGCAACGATATCGAATGATCAAGGTGGAAAGGGGAGATATCACCTCTTCCGTCACTGCAACAGGGACCATCAATCCGGTAGTCACCGTGTTGGTAGGAAGCCAGGTGTCAGGAACGATTAAAGCCCTTTACGCAGATTTTAATTCGCGGGTTAAGGAAGGGGATATCATTGCTCAGATCGACCCCGCCATCTTTCAAGCTCAGGTGGATCAGGCCAAGGCGAGTGTGGCAACTGCTCAGGCCGGTCTCTCGAATACTCAGGCCAATCTACAGAGTGTTCAGGCCAATCTTGTCAAGGCCGAGGTGGCAGTGACTGATGCCAAGAGGACCCTTGACCGAAACGTCCAACTGATGAAGACGAGTGCGATCGCCCGGTCGGCCCTGGACACGGCCCAGGCAAACTATGATTCCGCAGTGGCCCAGAGAGAAGCTGACAAGGCTCAGCTCGAAGTGGCTAAAGCGCAGATCGAATCTGCAAAGGCCCAGGTCGAACGTGACAAAGCTGCTCTGAGGATGGCTGAGACAAACTTGAGGTACACCACGATTCGGTCTCCTGTCACCGGCATTGTGATCTCGAGAAATGTCGACGTAGGACAGACGGTAGCTGCCAGCTTGCAGGCCCCCACGCTCTTCACGATTGCCAAGGATCTCACCCAGATGCAAGTCGACACTAATTTTAGCGAGGCCGATATTGGGAGAATCGAAATGGGGCAGGAGGCCACGTTCACAGTCGACGCCTATCCTGAGAGGACCTTTCATGGAAGGGTATCAGAGATTCGAAATGCACCTCAGACGATTCAAAACGTGGTGACATACGATGTCGTGATTATGGTTGCAAACCCTGACCTGAAGCTCAAACCAGGCATGACCGCCAACGTTACCATTATTGTGGCCCATGAAAAGGGGGTTTTGAAGATTCCAAATGCTACCCTTCGATTCCAGCCCCAAAGCGTGCGGAAAGAAAGTACAAACAGAGGATCTGCCCAGGGGAAGCTGGAACAGAGGCAGAGTCCTGCCGAGTCGGTTTCACCCTCAGAGGCTGATCAAAAGAGACAGGCAACGGTGTGGATCCTTTCCCCTGAAGGAAAGCCGACCCCTGTTTCTGTGGCTCTGGGGATCACTGACGGGACTTTCAGTGAAGTAGTCTCCAGGGATCTCCATGAGGGGAGCGAAGTGATCGCCGGAGAGACGACGGGGAGTAGCGGGCAAAACCGTTCCACACCATCCCCTGTCATGCGCGGTGGACCGGGCAGGTAAGGCTGTGGACACGATGGCAGAGGCTAAGGCAAGGATGGAACCTTCAGGAACGGCGAATCATACCGTCATTCAGGTCCAGGACCTGACGAAAGTGTACCGGTTTGGTGAAGTCGAGGTTCATGCACTCCGTGGCGTTTCTCTAAAGATTCAGCGGGGCGAATTTCTGGCCATCATGGGGCCCTCAGGCTCCGGGAAATCGACGTTTATGAATATTTTGGGGTTTCTGGATCAGCCTACTCAGGGGGAGTATCTCTTAGAAGGGATGAGTGGAGCGCGTCTCTCAAGGGATGAGCTGGCAGAGATCCGGAATCAGAAGATCGGTTTCGTCTTCCAGGGGTTTAACCTCCTGCCCAGGACATCAGCGCTGGAAAATGTGGAGCTCCCAATGGTTTACGCTAGGACTTCCAGGATCCAGAGGAAAGACAGGGCTCAAAAGGCCCTGTCGGAGGTAGGGCTCGCAGGGAGAGAACATCATCATCCCAGTCGGCTTTCAGGAGGAGAACAACAGCGGGTAGCCATCGCCCGCGCCCTGGTCAACCAACCTTCCATCATTCTCGCGGATGAGCCGACTGGGAATCTTGACTCTAAGACCAGCGTTGAGATCATGGGGATTTTTCAACGGCTGAACCGGGATCTGGGAATCACGATCATCATGATTACCCATGAACCTGACATTGCCTTTTATGCGAAGAGAAACATTCATTTCAGAGATGGACGGGTGGTGGATGATCATGAGAACTCACCTCTGTTGGCGGGGGCGGGAGGAGGTCCATCATGACACGTCTCATGGCCAGCTTCCGCATTGCCTTAAGGGCACTGGTGGTGAACAAGATGCGATCAACCCTGACCATGCTCGGCATCATCATTGGCGTCGGCGCGGTTGTCGCCATGATCGCTGTGGGATCGGGGGCAAAGCAACGGATAGAAGAGCAGATTGCAAGCATGGGCTCAAACCTCCTCATGGTGGAATCGGGGAGCGCGACAAGCGGGGGATTCCGTATGGGGGCTGGGACCACGGCAACGTTGACCGTTGGCGATGCAAAGGCGATCGAAACGGAGATCCCAGGGGTTAAGTATGTCGCGCCGAGCATCCGCGGAGTCGCCCAACTCGTCTATGGAAATCAGAATTGGTCTACCGGCGTATTGGGAACAAGTCCTGAAATGATCGAAATCAGGGGATGGGCAGTCTCTTCGGGTCGCCCTTTTACCGAACAGGAACTCGATGGAGCTGTGAAGGTTTGCGTCTTGGGAAAGACGGTAGCGAATAACCTGTTTGCAGGGATCGATCCAGTGGGTCAGGTCGTCCGTATCCAGAAAATTCCCTTTACCGTCACGGGGGTCCTTATGCCAAAAGGTCAGACAACGTGGGGGCAGGATCAGGACGACATCGTCTTTGTGCCCCTGACCACCGCTCAGAGACAATTGTTCGGACAGGCCTTTCCCGGGATGGTCAGGAACATCGCAGTCCAGGCATGGGGGCCGGATGAGGTGAAACAGGTAGAAACACAGATCATCGAACTCCTTCGACAAAGACACCGCATCCAACCAAACCAAGATGATGATTTTTCTGTGAGAAACCTGACGGAAATGATGTCGAGTAGGGAGGAGTCAGCCAATGTGATGTCTATCCTTCTGGGCTCCATTGCTTCCATCTCTCTGATCGTGGGGGGAATCGGCATCATGAATATCATGCTCGTCTCTGTGACTGAACGGACCAGAGAAATCGGTATCCGAATGGCCGTCGGCGCTAAGTCCCGGGACATCCTGTTCCAATTTCTCATCGAATCTCTAATCCTGAGTTTGGCGGGCGGGATATTGGGGATCGGGATCGGAATGATCGGAACAATCATCCTTTCCAGCTTTACACAGTGGCCAATCCTTTTTTCCCCACAGGCAATCTTTCTGGCCTTCTTCTTTGCTGGGTCTGTGGGCGTCTTTTTTGGGTTTTATCCTGCGAGAAAAGCTTCTCTTCTCAATCCCATTGATGCACTTCATTACGAATAGCCCGTATTCCAAGCGGAAAGATTTCAAGAGACTGGGCTAATTCGGTTTTTTTAAGGAGTGGGCCTGTCATTCTTGACAAAGAAGGGTGTTTGAGTTAAAAGTGTTCAAATTCCTATGGAAACAGTATGAATTGCTAACTTATGAAATTGTCAACTAAAATAAGGTATGGATCCAGAGCAATGGTGGAACTTGCCTCGCACTACGGCGAGGGAGCAATAGAACTCAAGGAGATTGCGAAAAAGGAAAATATTTCACCGAAATATCTTGAACAGGTAATCATTCCTTTGAGAACAGCCGGCCTTGTGAAGTCGGTTCGTGGTTCCAAAGGAGGCTACTCGTTGGCTAAATCACCTTCTGAGATTTCGCTGAAAGATGTCATCGAGGTCCTCGAAGGTCCCCTCCGGTTGGTTGATTGTCTTGCCGATCCCAAGATCTGTCAGAAAATTCATTCCTGCGTGACAAGGGAGGTTTGGAACGAAGCGACAAACGCAATCAATCGGGTTCTTGGTTCCGTCACCCTTGAAGAGATGGTGAATCGGAGAATGCAGAAACAGGGGACCTCTCCACCCATGTATCAGATATGAAGCAACCTCTGGAATATTGGGTGTGAAGGCAAGTAAAGTCTCTTGTCACTCATTCATTATTCAGATATTCCAATAAATCAATCTTAGTTCAACATTCTCGTTGATCTGTGGAACAAGGCAAAGGGGTGATGCTATGTTATGGATCATGCTTAGCCCCCAAAAGGGGAAAGGTTGAAGAGTGATGAGTGTGAGTTCAGGATAATGAAGATTCAACATAAGCTGACAGCTGATGGCTGATTGCTGAACGCTTTAGTGTTTCTGTCCGAGGGAGGAAAAGATGGCAAAGACCATTGCAGAGATAAATGAGAAGATAAAAAAGGGAAAAGCCGTCGTTTTTACGGCTGAGGAGATTATTGACTATGCGGCACAAAAGGGGGTCAAGGCGGCTGCCCAGGAAGTCGACGTGGTCACCACTGGGACCTTTGGCCCCATGTGTTCTTCCGGAGCATACTTCAATGTAGGGCATACAAAGCCGCGAATTAAATTGGGTGGTGGGAAGACCACTCTCAATGATATTCCTGTCTACGTGGGTTTGGCAGCCGTTGACTTCTTCTTGGGGGCTACTGCAATGTCCGAAGATGATCCTAGGAACAAGATCTACCCCGGGAAATTCACGTATGGGGGGGGCCATGTGATCGAGGAGCTCGTGGCAGGAAAGGACGTTAAGCTGACAGCAACCGCTTACGGGACAGACTGCTATCCGAGAAAGAGCCTCGAAACCTACATTTCCCTGAAAGACATGAACGAAGCCGTCCTTTTCAACTTGAGAAACGCATATCAGAACTACAACTGTGCCGTGAATCTCTCTGACCGTGTCATTCACACCTACATGGGGGTACTTCAACCCAAGCTGGGAAATGCCACTTATTCAAGTGCAGGGCAGTTGAGCCCTCTCCTCAACGACCCTCTGTACAAAACGGTTGGAGTGGGAACAAGGATTTTTCTTGGAGGCGGAACAGGGTACGTCGTCAGCAGCGGGACTCAGCATAACCCCGGTGTGAAGAGAACTGAGAAGGGCGTGCCGAAAGCTTCAGCAGGGACTCTCTGTGTGACTGGAGATCTCAAACAAATGAGTCCGAAATGGTTGAGAGGGACGTCTTTCACAGGGTACGGCGTCACTCTCACCGTGGGGATTGGAGTCCCCATTCCGATCCTGAACGAGGAGATCTTTCAATACACCCTGGTGCGTGACGAGGACCTCTGGACCCAAATTGTTGACTACAGTGAATCCTATCCGCAGTTTATTCCGGGTAGCCTGGGCGAAGTAAACTACCAGCAGCTCAAGAGCGGAAAGATCACTGTTCAGGGAAAAGAAGTCCCGACGTCTGGCTTTTCGAGTTATGCAAAGGCCAGAGAAATTAGTCAGATGTTGAAAGACTGGATCAAGACCGGAAAGTTTTTTCTGACGGAGCCCGTAGAACTTCTGCCCTCGGCCGATTCAGGGATCGTTTTCAAACCGTTGAAAGAAAGACCCATCAAGAAGAAGTAGGAATTCCAATGGTCAATGCAAAATGGACAATAGCCAATGCTCATTAACCAAGGGACGAATTTAAAGTAAGGAGGTTTCCATGCAGAAGAAGAGAGTGGTGTTCAGTTACCCTCCTCATCTGGTAGATCATCCGATTATTACGAAGCTGGTTAGAGATTTTGACCTGACGGTCAATATCCTGAGGGCCAATATAACTCCCAGGGGGGGAAGGATGGTGATAGAAGTCGAGGGGAAGAGACCTGCGCTGGAGGCTGGGATAGGCTATGTGAAGGAAATTGGAGTTGAGATTGAGCCTATTGCACAGGATGTGAAGTGGCACGAAGATCGTTGTACGCAATGCACAGCCTGTATCTCCATCTGCCCGACCAAAGCTTTGGATGTGGAGAGAAAGACCATGGAGGTTTCCTTTAATCGAGACAAGTGCATCGTCTGTGAAGCCTGCATTCCAGTGTGCCCCTATCAGGCGATCGAGTTTCTGTTTTAAAGGGGCTCTCGGGTCCCGTTTTCCTGCCCCGATCCGTGGAGACTCAGATCAAAGAACGAATAGGTCCCCTTGACGAAGAACAGGGTGGAGGGCTAGGTCAAAAAGAGTCTAACGGGGGATGGTGAGCGTGAGGAAGAAAGTCGTCGTAGCCATGAGCGGGGGAGTCGATTCGAGCCTAGCGGCTTTTCTTCTCGGAGAAAGCGGTTACGACGTCATCGGAGCAACCATGAGTCTTTGGAAGGGGAAGGGGCAGGAAAACCTCCCAGGGTGTTTTGCTTCCTCTCATGTGGAAGAGGCCGAGCAGGTCGCTCGGCAGTTTGGAATTCCATTTCAGGTTTTCCACCTGGAAGAAGAGTTTGAGAAAGAGATCGTACAGTATTTTTGCAGTGAATATGAAAAAGGAAGGACGCCCAATCCTTGTGTCCTCTGTAACAGAAAAATTAAGTTTGGAGTTCTCTTGGAAAAAGCTAGAGAACTTGGAGCAGATTATTTGGCCACGGGCCACTATGCCCGACTTGAGCTAGATGATCGAACAGGGCGCAGCCTTCTAAAGAAAGGAGTGGATAAGGCAAAAGATCAGTCCTACGTCCTCTTCTCCTTGAATCAGAGTCAATTTCAACAGTCTCTCTTCCCGTTAGGAGAATATCGTAAGGAGGATGTTAGAAGAAAGGCACAACAACTCGGTCTCCGCGTCCATGATAAGGCTGAAAGTCAAGAAATTTGTTTCATCGAGGACAACTCCTATCATCCTTTTCTTGCAGCAAGGCTGAAAGAATCGATCATGCCCGGTCCCATCATGGACAGGGCTGGGCACGTCATAGGAATGCACAAGGGAATCCCATTTTACACCATCGGTCAGCGGAGAGGTCTCGGTCTGGCCAAGGGTATTCCCCTTTACGTGATCGGTATCGACCTGCAAAAAAATGCAGTCATTGTTGGAAAGAAGGAGGATGTTCTCGCAGATACATTCACCGTTCGAGTGCTGAACTGGATTATTCCACAGGAGAAGACGTTCTCCGCTCAGGTAAAGATCCGGTATAATCATCCAGGGTCAGAGGCTGTGCTTACCTCGAAAGAAAAAGACGAGGTGGAAGTGAGATTCCACGTACCGCAGAAGGCGATCACACCAGGTCAGGCTGCCGTATTTTACGATGGAGAAACGGTGGTCGGAGGTGGGTGGATTGAACAAGTCGTTCGGAGGCAAGAAGATGTATCGATGGGTTGAAACGAATGAGTCGTGAGTCGAAGGGTCCTTGGGTCTTTGCGTCGTTGAGTCGTTGCACCCATTCGTGTTGAACTCATTCGAAGTTGGCCCAATAACCTAATCACTCAATAACCCAATGACTCAATCAGTAGTAGGCAGAAAGCGTGGATCCACGGGTTGAGGAAAAACATCGCCGGTTAGCAGAGACATTCCGCTCCATGAGAAGAGTTCTCGTAGCGTATTCAGGAGGAGTGGACAGTACGCTTCTCTTGAAGGTGGCTCAAGACAGCTTGGGATCCGAGAATACTTTGGCTGCTACGGCTTCGTCACCTCTCTATCCGGAAAGAGAGGTATCGGGGTCTAAGAGGATTGCTGAGAGCCTCGGTGTGAGACATGTTCTCATCGAATCGAATGAGCTTGAGATTGCCGGATTTTCAAAGAACCCTCCCAACCGCTGTTATTTCTGCAAGCGAGAACTATTCAAGACACTGCGCGCTCTGGCGAAGAAAGAAGGAATCCCTTTTGTCGTCGAGGGATCGACGGTAGATGATGAAAAAGACCATCGACCTGGAAAGCTCGCAGTCCAAGAACTCGGGATTAGAAGCCCCTTGAAGGAGGTCGGATTTACAAAGGCGGAGATAAGGGAACTGTCCAAAACCTTGGGACTTCCAACGTGGGATAAACCTTCCTTTGCCTGTTTGGCTTCGCGATTCCCTTACGGAGAAGAAATCACCCTGGAGGCCCTAAAAAGGGTAGGGGAAGCAGAAGGTTTCCTTTTCAGTCTTGGATTCAAGCAAGTTCGGGTTCGGCACTACGGACCTCTGGCGAGAATCGAACTTCTCGAAGAGGAGATGGGACGTTTAATCGACAGTCCACTGAGAAATGCTGTGGTCATCCAGTTAAGAAAGATGGGCTACCATTATGTCACACTCGACCTGCAAGGATTCCGGTCCGGATCGATGAATGAGGTGCTATGATGAAGGCCATTGCCCTTCTTTCGGGGGGGCTTGACAGTACCCTTGCAGCAAAGATTGTGATGGAAGAGGGGATTGAGTTGGAAGCGCTCAATTTTTTGACCGTCTTTTGCAACTGCACCCACCGTGGAGAAACCTGTTTGGCATCGAAGAAGGCCGTGGAGGGTTTGGGCATTCCATTAAAAGTCCTTAACGTCTCCGAAGAATACCTGACTGTGGTGAAACATCCCAAACACGGGTATGGCCGAAACATGAATCCATGCATCGACTGTCGAATTTTCATGTTGAAGAAGGCCAAAGACTATATGGAATCTTCAGGAGCCTCTTTTATCGTCACGGGAGAAGTGTTGGGCCAGAGGCCCATGTCCCAGCGCCGAGAGGCCATGCGATTGATTGAAAAGGAATCTGACCTGGAGGGGTTCATTCTTCGTCCCCTGTCAGCCAAGTTCCTGCCTGCCTCAATTCCGGAACAGAGGGGTTGGATCAGCCGGGAAAAGCTCCTCACTATTTCGGGCAGATCGAGAAAGCCGCAGATCCAGTTGGCTGAACGCTATGGAATTCGAGACTATCCCTGTCCCGCCGGAGGCTGCCTTCTCACCGATCCTGGATTTGCGAAAAGGATCAGGGACTTGATGGCCCATAATCCGGAGTTTTCCTTGAGTGACGTTCACCTGCTGAAGATAGGAAGACATTTTCGTCTTTCTTCGAAGCTGAAGCTCGTCGTGGGGAGAAATGTGGAAGACAACAAGAAGTTAGAAGCCTTTACCCATAAGGGAGATGTATTGTTGAAGGCGGCTCATCACCCTGGTCCCCTTTCACTTTTGCGAGGAGAAGGTGCTCCTCCGGAAGAGATTGAAAGGGCAGCTGCCATAACAGCACGGTACGGCAAGGCGAAAGACCTGGAACACGTGGAAGTGCATTACTGGAAGGGTTCGGAAGATTCACATCAGTCTCTCACGGCGTCACCCATGCCTAGGGGTCGTCTCAGGGAGTTGAGGATGGGGGAGTGAAGAACGGAAATTAGTTACCAAGGAGTCCTATGAGCGACTTGGCATCTCGGTACCCTGGAAAAACCCTTCCGTCGGGCAAAACAATCGAGGGGAGGCTGGTGATTCCTAATTTTTCGGCAAGCTTGATATTCTCATCAATAACCGTTGTCTCACACGAAGGTTTGGGCAGCGGTTTCTTCTCGTGAGCCGCTTCAAGCAAAGCAAGTGATTTTTCGCAGACGATAGCCTTAGACTTCTCGTATGCTTCCGGGTGGATCTTCAACGGATACAGCTTGACATAAAAAACAATGTCTTTTCTTTCTTCGATGGTCTTCTTCATCTCCTGATGAAGTTTTGCGCAGTACGGTCAGTCGGGATCATCAAAAACAATCACCTTAAATTTAGCGTTGGGGTCACCCATCACCAGGGCGTCCTGAAGGGGGATTTGGGAGACATCAATCTTATTCAGCTCAGATAGCCTCTCCTGAGATAAATTCTTCTTTTCGGCGATAGAAATCAATGATCCCAGGAAGGCATGTTTCTTGGAAAAATCGACGTAGAAAATGCCCTTTTTACCTCCTGACTGACCATAGACCTCCCACAACCCTTTAGAGGGGCTCATGGTAATGTTCAGGACTTTAATGTCGGGGAAGAGATTTTTGAGGAGATCGACTGCCTCTGTTTGATTTAGCGTGTGACATTTGGAACAGTCTTGGCCTTTGGTCTCAAAACCGAGGGACGTTCCGACAGGGAAAATAAGGCAGATGAGACAACAAAAAATGAAGACGCTTTGAAGCATAGTTCCTTTTAGCATAAGCGAGACATGAATGCAACGATGTCCCAAAAAACAAAAGGGCCCGGGTAACTAAAACGGGTCCCTTTCACGGGCAAGTCGGCTGGATGCCCCGCCTTCCTGGCAGTAGGCAGGGGGGGAAAGGAAAGCCGACCCTGTAATCATAACTACATTTCCCGGAAGCCCCGCCCTGTGGGCAGGGAGCTTCAAAAGTTCTCTCGCTCTGTGCTTAAATTCTACAACTTTTCTGGAGCGCAAAGGTTGTTATCGCTTGCAGCAACTCTCCCGCAATTCTTGCAGATAAACTTGGCGTTTTTTACGAGCTTCTTATACTCTTCCAGGTTAGACTGTAAATACCCAACGTTCTGTAACAAACAAAGATGTTGCTCATGAGACGGATGGGGCATTTTGATGTCGGCCATGACACATTCCTCCTTTGGATAGAATTTCTACAAATTATAATCCTTGGTGGTGAGCTTTGTCAAATCTCCAAGGACAGCCGTAGCGGCTTTCTTTGCAAGGAAGTCATCGAGCAAAACCAGAAAGTTTTCTCAGCTGTTGACTTAGAAAAGACTGCATAACTGCTCATAATATAAGTATTTTCTCTTTCCAGCTAAAAATCAAAAACGGTCCCCACACAACCATAAACAAATCGGTTGCCGAACTCCTGGTGAAGCCGAGAGGCAGCCTTCATTCCAGTGCAGTGGGAGACACCGATCTTTTCAATCTCCATTTGCTTGAGGGCCTTGATAGATTCCTCGAGTTGCTCAGGGGTCAAGAAGTCGAGATGCGTTCCTCCCAGGATGGCTTTGAACTTTTGCTTTCCGGTCTTATTGACTACGTGGTGGACAATATTGATCATCCCAGAGTGGGCGCAACCTAAGAGAAGAATAAGACCTTTCCCTGTATCCAGCACCAGAGATTGGTCATCCATGAGGGTATCCTGGACCCTCTTCCCGTCGATTTCGACAAACAGGCTTGGATCATTTTTTTCAAAGGAGGTGCGTCTGGGGACTTCCCCCGTGAGGAAGAGTCCCTTTCCGACCTCGCTAAAATCCTGATTCAAAACGAAATTCGCTCCCAGGAATTCGAGGTAGGTCTTTTTGTAGACAAGGCCAGCAAAACGCCTCGTCTCTCCTCCCTCCACCTTGCGTACCGCGATCCGATCCAGGAAAACATGAGGGTGAGCATGTACACTCACTTGGCCTGTCAATTTAAGCACCTCCGGCAGGCCTCCAGTATGGTCATTGTGGCCATGACTTAACAAGATCTTGCGCACTGTTCTCAGATCTTTGTTGAAGGTAAGACTGTTCGATACGATTCCGTGTCCGTTTCCCGTATC
>Ga0105106_10001471_pt1 | contig 17015 bp, 8 predicted proteins | sample PPLLaktember2015_5_FD_79109 | JGI IMG/M metagenome (GOLD analysis project Ga0105106, IMG submission 79109) | Freshwater sediment microbial communities from Prairie Pothole Lake near Jamestown, North Dakota, USA - PPLs Lake P8 Core (1) Depth... | ecosystem: Environmental > Aquatic > Freshwater >...
AACCAGGTGTAAAGCACTCAATAAATTCGTGGCACCTTCAGTGTTGACACAATCTTGACACTCTTCCAGCATCCTTTGACAGCAGGTTGACCTGCTCTGGATTAACATCCAGCGGCTAATTTTCGAAAGGATGATGACCAAATGTCTTTAAAACAACACAGTGAAAATATTTTTCACTTTACATCCGAAACAACCCACTCCCCGGCCTGGCGCACCTGGCTGATCGGCCGCCCGCTGGCGACAGCCGATGCTCCACACCAGACGATCGGCAAGCTGGTTGGGTTGGCTGTATTTGCTTCAGATGCTCTCTCCTCCTCCGCATATGCCACACAGGAGATCCTGATGGTCCTGGCGATGGCCGGAGCTGGAGCGTTCCATTTCTCAATCCCTATCGCGATCGCCATCATCGTGCTGATGGCAATCGTCACCATATCCTACGAACAGACCATCCACGCATACCCGGGCGGCGGTGGTGCCTATATCGTTGCGCGCGACAACCTGGGCGAGTGGTCTGCCCAAACTGCTGGCGCAGCCCTGCTGACCGATTATATTCTCACCGTGGCAGTTTCCGTCTCGGCTGGCGTGGCCCAAATTACCTCAGCCTTCCCATTGTTGTTTCCTTATCGGGTGGAAATTGCAGTTGGGCTTGTTTTATTGATCATGCTGGTCAACCTGCGCGGCGTCAAAGAGTCTGGTGCAGTCTTCGCCATCCCGACCTACTATTTCGTCGTTGCCATGCTCCTGACCGTTGCAATAGGCTTGCTGCGTTGGGCTACTGGCAGCCTGGGCACGGTGATTGCCCCACCAGAGCTTATAGTTCCCCAGACCCTGCAATACATCACACCTTTCTTGCTGCTGCACGCCCTGGCCAACGGCACCTCGGCACTGACCGGCATTGAGGCCATCTCCAATGGCATCACTGCGTTCAAGGAACCGCGCAGCCGTAATGCTGGCATTACCCTGATCTGGATGTCCGGAATCTTGGGCACACTCTTCTTAGGCATTACACTGCTGGCCAACCAGATCGGCGCAGTGCCATCTGAGATGGAAACAGTCATCTCCCAGCTGGCTCGTACCGTCCTGGGCGGGCAGAATATTCTTTACCTGGGAGTGATCGCTGGCACAGCTTTAATCCTGGTCCTGGCGGCTAATACCGCCTTTGCTGATTTTCCCCGCCTGGGTGCATTGCTGGCTGTGGACGGTTTTTTACCCCGCCAACTCACCTATCGCGGCAGCCGGTTGGTCTATTCTCACGGCATCACTGCTCTGGCAGGGATCGCTATCGTCTTGATCATCATCTTCAAAGCCAGTGTGAGCCGCCTGATCCCTTTATATGCTATCGGCGTCTTTCTATCATTCACGATCTCACAGGTCGGGATGGCCCGCCGATGGTGGAAATCTGGTCACCTGCAGCCGGATGAAGAGGTAAAGGAGCCAGGTTCGACCCTGCGTAATGATAAAAACTGGACCACCAAGATGATCATCAACGGCTTTGGGGCAGTGTGCACGTTTGTGGTCATGATCGTGTTTACGCTGACCAAATTCACCGAGGGCGCCTGGATCGTGATCTTACTGATGCCCCTGCTCCTGGCAGGTTTCTTTTCCATTCATCAGCATTATAAGAAACTGGCGAACCAGCTCTCTCTTGACAACAAAAACTTTCATCCAAGGATCACGCACGATCGGGTCGTCATCCTGGTTGGCGGCGTTCATCAGGGTACCCTGGCGGCGGTACGCTTCGCCCGCTCGATCTCCGAAGATGTCACCGCGGTACACATAGCCACAGATCCCCAGGAAGCCGAAAAAATCGAATGTAAATGGGAATTCTATGGTGAAGGGATCCGTCTGGTGATCCTCAATTCGCCATACCGGTTGATGATCGAACCGCTGCTTGAATACCTGGAGCGTATCGAAGCAATCAAAAAGCAGAATGAGATCACCACGATCGTTGTGCCGCACTTCACGCCAAAACATAGATGGGCTAATTTTCTTCATATGCGCACAGCCGAGACACTGCGCAAAGTGCTGCTTAACCGAGATGATATCGTAATCGTCGAAGTTCCATACCAGGTACACTAAATAAGCCGAGTGGACTAAAATAAGGATGTGCAAAATCCAAAGTTCTCCTGGAATCAGCAACGCGTTCTGGTGCGCAGGTTCTTGCGCCATCCCCTGATCGGGTATGGACAAAGTGTGGTACTGGTTTTGTTAGTTACCATGGTCAGCTATCCAATCCATTGGGTGATCCAGCCGGTGAATCTGGTAATGTTTTACCTGGCGGCTGTGGTAGTAGCAGCTTTGTTCCTGGGTCGTGGCCCAGCCATGCTGGCATCCTTGCTAAGCGTGCTGGCCTTTGACTTCTTCCTGGTCGCGCCGCGGTTAAGCTTCACCGTTGCCGACTCGGAATACCTGCTGACCTTCTTTGGATTGCTGATGGTCGGATTAGTCATCAGCAACTCGGCGGCGCTTTTGCGCAATCAGGTACAGGCGCTGCGAACCCGTGAAACTCATTTGGACGCTTTGAATTCACTCAGCCAGGAGCTTACTCGCGCCATCAGCCTGGATGAGGTGCTCCAATCAGTTGCTACGCATGTCAGGCGATTATTTAACCACCCGATGGCTATCTTGCTGCCGGGAAAAAGCGGGATCCACCCGGCCATCACCTCCCCTGGACTGGAGTTATCCGCAGAGGACCTGGATGCAGCCAACCGTTCCTATTATCAACGCTGCGCTACCGGTGCCGGGACCAACATCTTACCTGGATCAGCGTTGTCCTATCTGCCCCTGGAGACCGCCCTGGGCAGTGTAGGGGTGATCGGTATCAACAGCAGTGCAGGATCTCCCGAAATCACGGCAGACCAGCATCAATTACTGGATGGATTTGCCTCATTGGCCGCACTGGCAATCGAGCGGGCACGCCTGGCCGAACAAGCCAGCCAGGCCAAGATCCTGGAAAACACTGAGCGCCTGCAAGCCGCCCTGTTAAATTCAATTTCGCATGAGCTGCGCACCCCGCTGGTATCCATCACCGGCACACTCAGCACCCTAGCGGATGCACAGATCTCTGCAACCGTAGGCAACACATCGCAAACAGCCTGGAGCGAGATGGTAGACACGGCTTATGAAGAAGCCCAACGCCTTAATCTGCTGGTGGGCAATTTGCTGGATATGACCCGCCTAGAGGCAGGTGCCTATCACCTGAACCTGGAACCCTGCGACATCCAGGACCTGATCGGGATCGCTCTGGCACGCTTTTCCCAACGACGCAGCGACCATTCAATCCAGGTAATCCTGCCCGAGTCTTTGCCCCTGGTCTCGATTGATGTCACATTGATGGCGCATGCATTGATGAATTTATTAGATAATGCAGCCAAATACTCGCCCGAACATGCCTCTATCGAGATCCAGGGCAGGTTGCAGGAAGACGAAGTGGTGGTGGCGGTCAAAGACCAGGGCATCGGCATCCCTGAAGCAGATCTTGCCAGGGTGTTCGACAAGTTCTACCGTACCTCCCGCTCGCACAGCATCGGCGGGCTCGGATTAGGATTATCAATCAGCAAAGGTATTGTCGAAGCGCACAATGGGCGGATCTGGGCCGAAAACCAGGCCAGCGGAGGCACAATGATCAGCCTGGCGCTGCCAGTCGAAAGCATTCCCCAAGCAGAGGCTTAGTCATGGATAAAGGACTGCGCATCCTGGTAGTCGATGATGAGCGGGCAATCCGCCGCTTTCTGCGTGCTTCACTGACCACGCATGGGCATACGATCATCGAAGCAGCCAGCGGCAGCGAAGCGCTAGCTCAGATCGCTGAACAGCGCCCCGATGTGGTCTTCTTAGACCTGGGTCTGCCAGACGCGGACGGTATCGAGGTCATCCGGCGCCTGCGGGAATGGTCCAGCGTACCAGTGATCATTCTAAGCGTGCGCGACCAGGAAAAAGATAAGATCGAAGCTCTGGATGCTGGCGCTGATGACTACCTGACCAAACCATTCGGCATCGGTGAGCTAATGGCACGCATGCGCGGCGTGATGCGCCGCAGCGCCCTGGCTGGATCGATCGAGCCGATCGTGACCGTCGGAGATCTTCAGATAGATTTCTCCCACCGGCTGGTCACTCTGGCGGGCGCCGAATTATCCCTCACCCCCACCGAGTACGATATCCTAAAAGTGTTGGTTCAGAGTGCAGGCAAGGTACTGACCCACCTGCAGATCATCCGAAAAGTCTGGGGGGCAGGTTACGGTGAAGAGGAAGCTCATCTGCTCCGGGTAAACATCAGCAACCTGCGCCGAAAGATCGAGCCTGACCCTACCCGACCAAACTTTATCATCACTGAGCCGGGTGTTGGCTATCGTTTTCGCCTGGATTAGCCCTGCCTTAGGGTCGCTGCTCCAGACATCTGCCTCACTTGCATCTCCGTCCCGGCAGTGGTAAGATGAAATCATGTATTTGCGCGGCAATAGATGGAACATGACCCGGCGCACTCGCAAGCCGTCCAATCCTCTGAAGCTGATCTTTTTGGTAGTTGTGATTGGGGCTCTGCTTTACTTTAACCAGGTGGTAGTGCCAGCGATGCCCGCCCCCTTCATTCCCACCCCCACCACCACCCGCAGCCCAGAGGCGTATCTCAACGAAGCCGAGGCATATATATCCGAGGGTAAGCTGGGGTTGGCCATCGAGTCTTACCAACAGGCCATCGTCTCTGATCCGCGTAATCCATCCACCTATTTAGCGCTGGCGCGTGCCCAGATCTATGCTGGGCTTTATCAAGAGGCCCTGGATAACACAGATAATGCCTTGCTGCTCAGCCCAAACAATTCGCTGTCATTTGCCATCAAAGCCTGGGCACTGAACTTCATGGAAGATTACCTCGGCGCTGAATCTGCTGTCAATCAGGCGATCGAACTGGACAACAACAATGCTCTGGCTTACGCAATTTATGCAGAGATCCTGCTCGACCAGGGCAACTACGAGGATATCGAAACCGCCATCCAGATGTCCCGCCGGGCGCAGGATCTGGCTCCCACTACCCTGGAAACTCACCGCATCCGCGGCTATGTGCTCTTTTATACCGCCAATTACGATGGCGCCATCACCGAGTATCAGGCCGCCATCGCTATCAATGATAAGTTATGGGATCTGCACTACTCGCTGGGCGCTATCTACAAGGCAGTGGGCGAATATGACCTGGCTGTGCAAGAGATGCTGTCAGCTGTGGCACTCAATCCCACCAACCCGGATATCCTCACCGAAATCTCGCGCACCTATGCCGCTGTGGGACAGTATGGAAAGGCTGTTCAGTATGCAGAACAAGCCCTGAGCATTGATCCCACCAGCCCGCGCCTGCATGGCAACCTGGGCGTGATGCTCTACCAAAGCGATGAGTATGGACGGGCTGCCAACGAGCTATCCCTGGCAGTGCAGGGCGGCACCACCGCAGATGGCACAGGCGTCCAAGGACTGCCGCTCTCACCCGGCCGCGTGGCGGATGACTATTATTCCATATTTGCCCTCTCGTTGACCAATTTGGACCGCTGCGCTGAGGCCGTACCGATCCTGCAGCTCATCCTGTCGAACATCGCCGATGATCAGGTGGCCTATTACAACGCTGTGCAGGGAATGGACTACTGCCGTATAGCTGCCGGTGAACCTGCTGAAGATCCGGAACTGACACCAACACCCTGATATGAGCCGCATCCAAACCGGAAAAACATTCAATCTCCACCCGGTCAAGCCACACTCCAACCCCTACCGCATCCTTCTCCTGGCCGGGTTGATCCTGGGTGCCGCCTGGCTGTTAATCATGGTTAACAGAGGCCAGATCCTATCGCCGTTCACCCCCACCCCTACTCCCACCCGCTCGCCGAACTCCTACATCATGGAGGCTCAAGCCTATTTTGATGCTGGCAAGCTGGACGATCCCGCCTCCGATTTTGATGCCATCGGTGCCTACCAGTTAGCGCTCCAGATTGATCCAACCAACGCCCGGATCTGGGCTGAGCTGGCACGCATCCAGACATACTCCACCAGCCTAGTAAGCACTGATCAGCAGCGCCTGGACCGTCTGCACGAGGCGCTTGCCTCCATCGAACACGCTGTCGAGCTGGCTCCCGAAGACAGCACAGTTTATGCCATCTACGCCTTCGTTCTGGACTGGAATGCTTCCAGCAACCTGATCTCGATAGATGAGCGCGAGGATTTCCTCCTGCGCGCCGAAAGCGCCGCCAACCGGGCTTTTCTGCTCGACCCAGCGAACGCTTTAGCCCTGGCATTTTACGCCGAGGTGCTGAGTGACCAGCAAAAATGGGACCAGGCCCTCCAATATGCCGAGCAAGCCGTGGAACTGGCGCCAGACTCAATGGATACTCATCGCGTGTTGGCAACTGTATTAGAGGCAATGGGCGGTTATCGCGACGCCATCCAGGAATATATCACCGCCTCCGAGATCACCCCCAATCTGACCTTCCTATACCTGAGAATTGGATTGGGATATCGTCACTTGCAAATCTTCAATACCGCACTTGAGTATTTCGAGCGGGCAGCGTTGATCAATGAACAATTGGGAGTGCAGGACCCGCTGCCCTACATCGCCATTGCCAAAACCTATGCTCAACAAGGCGAATTCTTCATCGCCTCGCGCAACGCCGAGAAAGCCCTCTCCTTTGACTCTTCCAACGCCGACACCTATGGGCAGCTGGGGATGATCTATGTACAGGCACGCAACTACGAAACCGCCCTGCCTACTCTGCGCTGCGCGGTGGATGGCTGCACCGCTGAGGAGAATGAGACTGCTCGTTTGTTTGTAGATGAGGGCATCCTGACCACATCCGTGGCGGTCGAGGCGCTTCCCCTGACCAACCTGACCGTCGCTTATTACTATGTACGTTATGGTTCGGTGTTGGCGTACCTCAATAATAATACCGATAATATCTACTGCCAGCACTCGTTGGAACTGATGGAGATCCTGCGCCTCACCTTCCCCGAGGATGAGCTCTTGATGCAGAACGTTGAAGATAACGAGGCTACCTGCTACTCGCTGATGGATTCGAGCGCGCCGTAATATCAGAGGTTTATAAGAATCCCCTATCCCCTCTTGACGTTCCCATAAAAATTTAGTATCATTCCAATTGGTTTAGCACTCGTCTCGGTAGAGTGCTAAACCGAAAACTTTGTCAAAACAGCAACATAAATCCATTTGGAGGTGTATATGTCACTCAATCTCAAACCCTTAGGCAGCCGTGTGGTCATTGAACCGCTCGAATCTGAAGAGGTCACAGCTGGCGGCATCGTTCTCCCAGAGACCGCAAAAGAGAAGCCGCAGAAAGGAACCATCCTGGCTGTCGGTCCCGGCGACCGCGATGACGATGGCAAGCGCATCGTCCTGGACGTTAAAGTCGGCGACGTTGTGCTGTACGCCAAGTATTCCGGCACCGAGATCAAAGTGGATGGCAAGAAACTGCTCATCCTGCGCGAAAGCGACATCCTGGCAATTTTAGTAAGCTAAAAATCGAAAAGAAGGAGCAATAAACCTATGGCAGCCAAACAACTGCAATTCTCTGAAGAAGCTCGCCGCAAGCTTAGTCGCGGTATGGACATCCTGGCGATGGCCGTGGTCACTACCCTGGGCCCCAAGGGCCGCAACGTTGCCCTGGACCGCAAATTCGGTTCTCCCACCATCACCCATGACGGCGTGACAGTCGCTAAGGAAATTGAGCTGGAAGACCCCTTTGAAAACATGGGCGCCCAGCTGCTCAAAGAAGCCGCCACCAAGACGAATGATATTGCTGGCGACGGTACTACCACTTCTACTGTCCTGGCGCATGCCATCGTCACCGAAGGCATGAAGAACCTGGCCGCTGGCTTTAACCCCATGCTGCTCAAGCGCGGCATAGAAGCCGCCACCAAGGCTGTGGCCGATCGCCTCAACTCGCAGGCTATCGAAGTCACAACCAAAGAAGAAATCGCAAATGTCGCTTCCATCTCCGCTCAGGACCGCAATATCGGTAATCTGATCGCAGACGTGATGGACAAGGTCGGCAAAGACGGTGTCATCACCGTCGAAGAGTCCAAGGGCTTGCAGTTCGAGACTGAGTACGTCGAAGGTATGCAGTTCGATCGCGGTTACATTTCCTCGTATTTCATTACCGACGCCGAGCACATGGAAGCCTCCATCGAAGATCCATATATTCTGATCTACGATAAGAAGATCTCCGCCGCCACCGACATTGTTCCCCTGCTGGAGAAGCTGGTCCAGATCGGACGCCGCGAGTTGATCATCATCGCGGAAGATATCGACGGTGAAGCTCTGGCGACCCTGGTATTAAACAAGCTGCGCGGTATGTTGAACGCAGTCGGTATTAAAGCCCCCGGCTTCGGCGATCGCCGTAAGGCAATGCTGCAAGACATCGCCATCCTGACCAACGGCCAGGTTATCTCGGAAGAGACCGGTCGCAAACTGGAAAACACCACCCTGGCTGACCTAGGCCATGCTGAAAAGGTCGTCGTCACCAAAGACGATACCACCATCATCGGTGGCAAGGGTGATAGTGCTTTGATCAAAGGCCGCATCGACCAGATCCGCGTCGAGATCGACAAGAGCACCAGCGACTACGACAAGGAAAAACTTCAGGAACGTCTGGCCAAGCTCTCTGGTGGCGTCGCCATTATCCGCGTAGGCGCTGCGACCGAGACCGAGTTGAAGGAAAAGAAGCACCGTGTAGAAGACGCTCTGTCGGCGACGCGTGCCGCAGTGGAAGTTGGCATCGTGCCGGGCGGCGGTGTGGCGTTGATCAATGCTATGAGCGCACTCGATGGCCTGAAAATGGACAGTGATGACGCCAATATTGGCGTGAGCATCGTCCGCAAGGCTCTGGAAGTTCCGATGCGCAAGATCGCTGAGAATGCCGGCAAAGACGGCTCGGTGATCCTGGATACGGTCCGCCGCACTCAGAAGGAAAAGAAGAACAAAAACATCGGCTACAACGTAATCTCCGAAGCTTATGTGGATATGATCAAAGACGGCGTGATTGACCCGGCCAAGGTCACCCGCGGCGCACTCGAAAACGCCGCTTCCATCGCGGCCATGATCCTGACCACCGAAGCCCTGATCACCGACGTTCCCGAGAAAGAAAAAGCTCCTGCCATGCCTCCGGGCGGCGGGATGGATTATTAAATCTAAGAATCCCCAAATAAAAAGATATCGGACGGGTAAAGCCCATCCGATATCTTTTTAATTCCCGGGGAAACGATCGATGGATTAATCGATCGAGAATGTATCGTCAGCGGCGATATCGTCCGCCAGGGCGAAATCGTCAGTGGTGTAATCGTCTTCGAACTCACCTTCTGTCCGGTTGCGTCCAGAATCGTTCTGCTCGTCTTCAGTGAAGCGCCCGTGAACAAAACCGGTGCCAGCCGGGATGAGCTTGCCGATGATCACATTTTCCTTCAAGCCATACAGCGGATCTTCGGAGGAGGCAATCGCGGCGCCAGCCAGCACCTTGATGGTGTGTTGGAAGGAGGACGCCGAGAGGAAGGAATCGGTGCTCAATGAAGCCTTGGTGATTCCCAGCAGAACTTCCACAAAGCGCGCTGGGCGTTTGCCCTGCTGCATAAGGCCTTCGTTCACCCGTTTAATCTCCAGCCGGTCTACATGATCACCGGGCAGGTAGTTGGTATCGCCGGGGCGAGTCACTTGAACCTTCGACAACATCTTTCGGATAATCACCTCAAAGTGTTTGTCATTAATGTTCTGGCCTTGCGAGCGGTACACTTTCTGCACTTCGGATAGCAGGTACTTCTGGCAGTCGTAACGTCCCTGGATCTTTAGAATACGGTGGGGGTTCAAGGAACCCTCAGTCAGCGGCTGGCCTGGCTCGACATGGTCGCCGTCTTTGACCAACAGGCGGGCGTTGCTGGGGAGCTCATGCTCTGCAGACTGACTGACTTCATAGGATACGATCACCTTAACTCCGCCGCCATTCTCACTGATTGGCTCCAGACGGGTCTTTCCGTTGTGCTGGGCGACGATGGTGGCAGACTCCTTGGAAGCGAGCACATCACCCTGAGCCACCTGACCACCATCTTCAACCATCACGGTCCAGCTTTCAGGCACGGTGTACTCGTCTCCAGCCATCTCGCTGTGTTCTACGCGCACCAGGCGCAGCTCGCTGTAGCGGTCAGACTGCATAATGTGGGCTACACCGGCGATCTCAGCGACCACCGCCTCACCTTTGGGCATACGACGGGCTTCAAACAACTCTTCTACACGCGGCAGACCTGTGGTAATGTCACCGCTGGCAGCAACACCACCGGTATGGAAGGTGCGCAAGGTCAATTGGGTGCCCGGCTCGCCGATGGACTGGGCGGCGACTATACCTACCGCCGAGCCGATTTCCACCATCTTGCCGCGGCCCAGGTCCATGCCGTAGCACTGGGCGCAGATGCCATGGTTCAGATCACAGGTGGATGGTGAGCGGACGATCACTTCCTCTACATTGGCTTTGGTCAACAGCCGGACCTTGTCCCGGTCCATTGCATCGCCGCGTTCGGCCAGCACCTCACCTGTCATGGGATCCAGCACCCGCCTGGCAGTAACCCGGCCAAACAAGCGGTCTTTCATCGGCTGCCCAGCAATATCATCCACCTTGCGGATAGGGATACCTTCTTCAGTGCCGCAGTCCTGTTCGTTTACGATCACATCCTGCGCCACATCCACCAGACGGCGCGTTAGATAACCGGCGTCTGCAGTACGCAGCGCGGTATCTGCCAGACCTTTGCGAGCGCCGTGCGTTGAAATGAAGTACTCCAGAGCAGTCAGACCCTCGCGGAAGTTCGAACGGATGGGCAGTGGAATGATGCGACCAGATGGGTCAGCCATCAGCCCGCGCATTCCTGCTAGCTGCGAGATAGGGCCAAAGCCACCCTTGGTAGCGCCTGAGTTTGCCATGGTTGCCAGATTCCCGTAGGGATCCAGGTTCTTCCTGACCGCGACTTCCACTGTCTTGGTAGTGCGCTGCCAGATATTGATGATGCGCTCTTTCTGTTCCTGGTCGGTCAACAGACCACGCCGGAAATCACGACTGACGGTCTCAGCCTCCACCAGAGCCTGCTCAATGATCTGCTGCTTTTCAGCCGGAACTGAGATATCCGAAACGGCAATGCTATATCCCGAGCGGGTGGCGTATGTGAAGCCAATATCCTTGATACGGTCAGCTACGTCGGGGGTTTCAGCCTCGCCACCCACCTCGTACATTTCACCGATCAAATCCTTCAGCCCGCCCTTTTCGAGTTGGCGGTTGACGAACTGGATCGCTTGAGGAAGAATACGATTGAAAATGACCCGACCGACCGTGGTCTCCACCAAGCGCTCCTCCAATTTACCCAGACGGTTGTTCTGGTCATCGTACCAGGTATTGACCAACACCCGGATCTGGGTATGCACTTCTAGTTGGTCCAGTTGGTAAGCCAGTTCCACTTCATCCATATCAGCGAACACGCGCCCATCGCCTTTATGCGGACGGGATGGGTCCAGCGTGGTCAGGTAATACACTCCCAGAACCATATCTTTGGAGGGACTGATGATCGGTTCACCGTCAGCTGGCTTCAGTAAGTTGTGCGATGAGAGCATCAGCGAGCGGGCTTCATTGACCGCTTTCTGGGAAAGCGGCACATGTACAGCCATCTGGTCGCCGTCGAAGTCAGCATTGAATGCTGTGGTGACCAGCGGATGGAGCTGAATGGCGCTGCCCTCGATCAGGACCGGCTCAAAGGCCTGGATGCCTAGGCGGTGCAGGGTGGGGGCCCGGTTCAACAACACTGGCCGTTCCTTGATCACCTCTTCCAGCACCTCCCATACCTCCGGGCGGTTGCGCTCTATGAATCGCTTGGCGCCTTTCACGTTGGTGGCATAGGTGTGATGCACAAGGCGGGAGATGACAAAGGGGCGGAAAAGCTCTAACGCCATTCCCTTGGGCAGGCCGCACTGGTAAAGTTTAAGTTGTGGTCCAACCACAATCACGGAGCGACCAGAGTAATCTACACGCTTGCCCAGCAGATTGCGGCGAAAGCGACCCTTTTTTCCTTTTAGCATATCACTTAAGGATTTCAACTCGCGCCGGCCGCGCCGCGAGAGTGCCTTGCCGCGCTGCGAGTTATCGATCAGGGAATCCACTGCCTCTTGCAGCATGCGCTTTTCGTTGCGCACGATGACATCCGGAGCGCCTAACTCGAGCAGACGCTTGAGGCGATTGTTGCGATTGATCACCCGGCGGTAGAGATCATTCAAGTCTGATGTTGCAAAACGACCTCCATCCAGCTGCACCATAGGGCGCAGGTCAGGCGGGATGACTGGCAGAACGGTCAGCACCATCCACTCAGGACGGTTGCCCGAGCGGCGGAAAGCCTCAACGACTTTCAACCGTTTGGTGGCTTTCTTACGCTTCTGCTTGCTCTTGGAGGTGCGCACTTCGCGCCACAATTCCTCCGCCAGTTTGTTCAGATCCAAACGGCGTAAAATATCATAAAATGCTTCCGCACCCATATCAGCCCGAAAGACCTGTCCCCAACGCTGCTTAAGTTCTCGGAAGCGGGTCTCGCCCATGAAGGTCAGAGGACGTAGATCTAGCAACTCGTCGCGCATATGGGCATTTTCATCCCGCGCCGTATCGGATTTGTCTTCCAGTTCATTACGCAGGCCTTCCATGCCCATGTCGGCCTCAGAGCGGACGCGCTCGCTGTCCAGCTTCAGATGCTCCAGTTCGCGCTGTTTCTGGGATTTGAGCTCCTGTTCCAGCTCGTCCAGATGTACCTTAATAATCTCCTGCACCTTGATTAAATGTTGGTTGGTGATCGTCTCGCCTGCTTCAGCAATGACGGTGTTTTTTTCAAACGTGATGGCGGTGCGGCGGGATTTCCCCTGATTATCCTGGATCATGCGCTCCAGGCGCTGTCCTTCCTGGATGATCGGATCCAGCTTGGTCGCAACGCTTTCATCGAAGTGCTGATTGACCAGTTGTTTCTGCTGCTCCAGGTCAGCCAGGGAGCGATCACGGGCTGATTTTGCCTCAGCGATCTTGGAGTTGATGCGCGCCCCATACTCCCGCTCAGCGGTAGCCATATTGTCTTCCAGGCGCTTGAGCGCCTTCTGGCGGGCTTCTTCGTCCACGTAGGTGACCACATACTGGGCAAAATATAGGACCCGGTCCAGGTTACGGCGCGAAATATCCAGCAGCAGCCCAAGGTAGGAAGGAATACGGCGGGTATACCAAACGTGAGCTACCGGTGCAGATAGCTCAATATGCCCCATGCGCTCACGGCGCACAGAAGCGCGGGTCACCTCGACACCGCACTTATCACAGACGATACCTTTATAGCGAATATTCTTGTATTTACCGCAGTAACACTGCCAGTCACGGGTGGGACCAAAAATAGCCTCACAAAACAATCCGTCTTTTTCAGGCCGGAGGCGGCGGTAGTTAATTGTCTCCGGTTTCAGAACCTCTCCATAAGACCAACTGCGGATGGTCTCGGGTGATGCCAGGCTGATACGTAACGCGGTCAGGCCTTTGGTTTCCACTAAACTACCTCCTGGGAAAATAGACGAACAAAAGCCCGCGCTTGAGATCCACTATCTCAAGCGCAAGGCAGCGCAGAAGCCTTTTGAAATCACATGCAAAGGGTATTATACCCAATCAGACTGGTTTGGTCAAGTCCGTGCTTATTTCCTGCTTTTCGGCTGACTGAAAGGAATCGCAAAGTAGAAGGTGCTGCCTTTGCCCAGCTGGCTCTCAGCCCACGCCTGCCCTTTGTGCCGCTCGGCGATCGATTTGACGATCGCCAGTCCCAATCCGGTACCCTGGTGTTTCTTTGTCTCTCTCTGCCCGCCGCGATAGAACTTTTCGAACAGGCGCGGTTGATCTACCGGGGCGACACCAACGCCAGTATCGCTGACCTCAAAGACCATACGCTCCTGGTCCGGGCGAATGCTCACGCTCACTTTGCCGCCCGGCTCTGTGTACTTGATGGCATTTTCCACCAGGTTGTGCATGGCTTGCTGCAAAAGCGCTTGATCCGCTTCTACCAGCGGAATGGTGTTCGGCGAGATCTCCATGGTCATCTGGATCTGCTTTTGGGAAGCTTGCAGCTGCATCGAGCCGACCACTCGTTCGACGATATCATGGACAGGGACCATCTCCAACTGTAGATTTATTCCAGCCTCGATCCGCCCCAGGTCCAACAAAGTGGTCACCAGGCGAGTCATCCCTTCAATGCTGGTCAGGATCTTGCGCACATAGGTAAACTGTTGCTCGTTCAGCTCGCCCACCATTTCCAGCATAGTGGCGTAGCCGCGCATCAAGGTCAGTGGGGATCGCAGGTCATGGCTGACAGTGGCGACAAAGTCGGACTTGAGTGCATCCAGCTCCTTGAAGTGAGTGATATCACGCAGCAGGCATACCCGCCCGACCGGATGTCCGTCCGCGACCACCGAGGAGGCGGTTGCCAGGCACACTTGCCCATCCGGCAAGGTGACCTCAGCGGTCTGGCGTTCATCTGAGAAGGTACTCAACAAGCGAGCCAGGTCAGGTTGCTTCACTACTCGATCAATGGGCTTGCCACGCGCTGTTTCAACGCTTATTCCCAACATCTGCCAGGCTGCTGAGTTGACAAGCAGCAGCCGGCTGTAATGATCAGTTACCAACACCGGGTCAGGCGTTGAGTCCAGGATAGCTGCCAGGCGCTGGCGTCCCACCTCGGCATTGGAAAACAAGCGAGCATTGGCGGCTGCCAAGGCAGCCTGACCCGCCAACGTGGTCTGAAAGCGTATCTCGTCTTCGGTAAACAGGTGCGGGGTATCGTAAACCATCCACAGCACCCCATAATACAGGCTCTCGTGCCTCAGAGGCAGCGCTAGCAGCGCTTCAGGGCGCGGCCCGCTGGGTGGGAAGGTCAACAGGCGTACCCTACGTGGGTTGGTCAGGGCGATACGCTCTTGCTGGCGTGTGATGGTCAGGATCTGTTCATCCAGCCCAGAATACATCCCAGTAAGGGGCCCTGCACCAAAATGGGACAACGGGGTTGAACCACCGTCCGTTTCAGGAAGTGTATCTGGCGCCAGGACGATGCGCGCCGAACAAGCGCCATTACCTAACGCTGATTCAAGAACCGGTTTTACCGCATCTTCAAATTCAAGGCTGGAGGCAACCCCCTGGCTGACCACCAGCAGATGGTTCAACTCATCCAGGCGGGCTTTCAGGCTAAGACGCATGTTCTCAAAGGCGCGCCCTACCTGCCCCACCTCATCCTCCCCACTCACCTCCAATGGTCGATCCAGCTGCCCGTTGGAGATGCGGTTGGCCTCCTGAGCCAGGTTTTGCAGAGAGCCCGTTAGTGTGTGTAATGTCAGGCGTAATATGATCGCCGCCACCAGGAACGCCAAGACGATCATCCCCAGCAATGGTGCGGCAATTTCAAGCGCCAGCTGCTGTGTCTGGCGGGCTGGTATAGAGACCAACACGGACCAGGTACGACCTAGAACCGGCTGAGCATAAACCATCCGCCGAGTACCATCCGAGGCGGTGTCATCAAACAGGCCGGGGATCTCGCTGATCTGCCCCAGGTAGGTTTCCATCACACCAACTCCCTGGGAGCTGTAGAGGATGAGACCTTCACCATCCAGCAGCAAGCTTTCCCCATCCAGATTGTTAAGACTGTCCAATGTCGCCAGGATCGGTTCCATCATCGGGTTAACGCCCAGGTCTACCCGGCCAACCAGCACCCCGCGCACTTGTGGTTGTGAGTCCCGAATGGCTGAAATGAAAGTGAGGCGCGCGGCATTGCCATCCTGGGCAGGCTGGATGGGGTAAAACTGAAAGGTCACCCCTGCACCCAACGCCAGATTGATCCCAGCATATTCTTCGGGGGCTGGAGAGGCACTGTAGAAATCCGGAATTGGGAATCCAGCCCGGGCCTGCCCGGTCTCGTCCAGCAGGTAGAGCTCGTTGAAGTAAGGAACCCGGTAGACGCTGTCTTCCAGTAATTCCGCCAACTCGCCCTGCGTTGATTGATACCAGCGCGCGTCAGCGGCAATCTCAGTGATCAAACCCTGCCCGGTTTCCAGAAATAAAGGGATGTTACCCGCCGCCAGGCTGGCAGAGGTCTGCATACGGTCGCCCAACAAGCCCCGCGCGGCCTGTCCAGCTACGATCCAATCGCCCGCCATCAACCCTAACACCAGCAGCAGCGCTAATGTCGCCAGGCTGAGCAGGAAGCGGATCTGGAGGCGGCGTTCAATTGGCGAAGGCGTCAGCGCAGCCTGCCCACCCCAGCGACGCGGCGCGGCCAGAACCACTACCTGACCAATCACGCCCGCCACCAGCAGCTCTATCGCGGCAGCCAGTAAATCATAGGCGCCGCCTGACAAGGCATAATCCAGCCGGTTCGCCAGCGTGCCCGGTGCAACCAGCAGTGTATCCAGCAAGTAGATCAAGGGATAGGTCAGCGACAGGAACAAGGAGGTTGCCAGCGGCTGACGCAACAGGCTGAATAAAACTGAGCGGAAGCGCTGTTGGAAGGCTGCTCCAGATAATGTGCCCAGCAAGCTGATTTCGATCGGAGTAAACGGGCTGTGCGTATTCCAGCCCATGGCGATTATCCCGCTTAATAATCCCAACAACGCCGCTGGTGCCGGTCCTAAAAGCCCGGCTGCCAGTAGCCAGGGCACTGCAGAGAACAGCACCACCGCTGGTCCGACCATTTCCACCGGGCGCCAGGGTGGGGGAAGCGCGCCGCCGGCTGGCAGGCGCAACACCAGGAACAGGTTGGCCAGCGGTACCAGGATCAGCAGGACAATGAATATGACCAGCCTTGATTGGTTCCAGGTCTTGTTGTTATGCCACCACTGCGCGTTGAGATAGAACACTAATCCCAGGAGGACCAGCAATCCGATCCACCCCAGCAGTCCCTGTGGTGTGTCAATATAAAATAGACCTGTGAAAAACGCAGTTTCCAGCGTCATCATTAAT
>Ga0105106_10001474_pt1 | contig 17010 bp, 13 predicted proteins | sample PPLLaktember2015_5_FD_79109 | JGI IMG/M metagenome (GOLD analysis project Ga0105106, IMG submission 79109) | Freshwater sediment microbial communities from Prairie Pothole Lake near Jamestown, North Dakota, USA - PPLs Lake P8 Core (1) Depth... | ecosystem: Environmental > Aquatic > Freshwater >...
GCGGCCGCTCGGCGCGCAGCGGGCCGGCGCACGCGCAGGATCCCGGCGAGCGTCGCGTCGATCACGCGGCGTCCGTCCTCGGCGCCGACCCACGCACCCGGCTCGGCGAGGGGCTCTTCGTCGAAGCTGGGCTCGAGACCCATGCCGGCGAGCTCCGCTTCGAGACGCGCGCGATCCTGGACGCGCACCCGCAGGTGCACCCGCCGCTCGCCGAGCGCGCGTGCCGCGCTCGCCACCAGCGCGGCGAGGAGGGGCCCCGCCTCGGGTCCCTCGGCTCGCTCCTCGAGACGGCGGCGCGCCCCGTCGATCGCGCGCGCGACCTCGGCGTCGCGCTGGCGGAGCTCGTCCTGGCGCGCCTCGATCCGCGCCAGCGCGACGCGCCGGCGCGCCTCGCGCTCGCCTTCGCGGCGTCCGTCCGCTTCGGCTTCGGCCTCGAGCCGCGAGGCCTCTCGCTCGGCGCGGGCGAGCGCCTCCTCGGCCCGCTGGCGCGCCGCCCCGACGATCTGGTCCGCCTCGCGCCGCGCTTCCTCCGCGAGGCCCTCGAGGAGGGGCGTCAGCTCCTTCGCCGCCGAGCTCACGGAACCCGACCCTCCGGCACGCCGAGGGCGCGCCGCACGACCCGCCGGACGCGGTGTCCGGCGCTGGCGGCCTGCTCTCCCGCGAGCGATGGCACCGCGACCACGAGCATGCCCAGCGGGCCGCGAACGCCGCCCAGGACCTCGGGGGCGAGCTGAGCGGCCGCTTCGCCGACCACGACGAGGCGCGCCCCGTCCTCGCGCGCGCGCTCCAGGGCGGCGCGTACGGCGCCGCCCGTCTCCGCCACGACTCCGCGGAACCCCGCGAGCTCGAAGCCCCGCACGGTGGGCGCATCGCCGATGGCCCAGGCTCCGCTCATAGGCGACCGAGGATCATCACGGCGACGATCAGCCCGTAGATGGCGATCCCCTCCGCCAGGCCCACGAAGATGAGCGCGCGTCCGGCGAGCTCGGGCCGCTCGCTGACGGCGCCCATCGAAGCGGCTCCGACGACGGCCACGGCGTGGCCGGCGCCGATGCAACCGATTCCGACCGCGAGCGCGGCGGCGAGGTACCCCCAGACGTTCGCGCCCGCGGCGGCCTCGCCGGGCTCTGCCGCCCAGGCCCCTCCTGCGGCGGCAGCGACCGCGATCACGGCTCCCGCCAGCGCCAGCACCTTGTTGGCGCGCTGCAGGTAGCCGAGGATCCGTTTCACTCGCTCGGGTCTGTCGCTCATCGCGCAGCCTCCTCTCCGCTGCTCGTACGAAGCTGCAGCGGCTGGTAGCGGACGCCGGTTCCCTCGTGGAAGCGGCTGAAGAACTCATAGTAGACGAGACGCACGCCCTGGATCGAGACGATCAATCCCTCGAGCGCGATCACGAACGCGTTGCCCAGCACCAGCACCAGCGCGCGGCCGACGCTGCCGCCGACCGAGGAAGGCAGCATCTCGGCCAGGGCGAAGACCGCGAACAGCAGCCCCGCATGGCTGACGGCGAATGCCGCGAGGCGCACGAACGACACCGTGTTGGCGACGCCGCGGATCACGACGTCCGCGAGGTCCGCCACGGCCTGGAGCATCGACGTGGTCAAGCTCCCCCCGTCGCCGTCCGCCGACCGCCAGCCGACCATCACGCGCGCGCCGAGCAGGATCGCGAGCGGAAGCATCAGCAGGGGCCAGAAGCGGGCCGCCGCCTCCGCTCCCTCTCCGGTGACGAGCCAGCGCAGAGCCCACGCCGCCGCTCCCCAGTAGGCGGCGGCGGCCAGCAGGCCGTGGATGCCGAACACCGCGTCGCCCCAGTCGCGCCGCAGCGCGGCATTCAGCACGCCGAGCGCGAAGGAGAGGCTGATCATCGAGAGGCCGATCGCCGCCCCCGTCCGCAGCAGCCGGGGAAGGTCTTCGAGCGGTCGAAGCCAGAGCGCCGGTAGCCAGCCCTCGACCCCGAACACGCTCCCGTAGGCGAATCCGAACGCCAGCGAGGCGACTCCGCACTGGAGCAACAGGAGGCCCGCGTCGGGGGCCCGCCGCCGGGCCAGCCAGGCGCCCGCGGCCGCCAGCACGGCGCCCTGCCCCACGTCGCCGAACATCAGCCCGAACATCGCGCAGAAGGAGACCGCGACGAGCGGCGTCGGATCGATCTCCCGCCAGCGCGGGACGCCGTACTCGGCGGTGAGCCGTTCGAAGGGCCGCAGCAGCGCGGGGTTGTGGAGCTGCACGGGAACCGCGTCCCTTCCCGCCATCACGCTCGCCAGCGAGCGGGGGTCGTCCGCGCGGAGGTGGAAGCAGCCGCCGATCGCCTCGCCGAGCGCTTCGCGCAGCTCCCCGGCTCGCCCGGCCGGAAGCCAGCCGGCGAGGAAGACGGCGGACTCGGAGCGTCCGGCGAGCGTGCACGCGTCGACCAGCTGGAGCTCGACCCCGAGCGCGGCGCGCGCGCCCCGGAGCGGAGTCGCCAGCCTCTCGCGCGCGCGATCGAAGCGCCGCTCCAGAGCGGCGAGCGAGCGGCGGGCTTCGTCGAGGTCTCGCTCCAGCGACGACACGTCCCCGCTCTGGTGCGGTCCTCCCGGGAGCCAGACGCGGGCGAAGCCGACGCTCTCCAGCGTCCGATCGAGCGCGGCGCCGTCCCTCGCGTGTGCGACCACCACGAGCAGCCGCTCCTCCGCCCGGGACGCGGCCGTGACGATGCGGTGGGGCATGCGCGCGAGCGCCTCCTCGAGTCTCGGCTGATCCTGCTCGCGAAGCCAGCCACAGGCCGGGTGCAGGATCCGGAGCTCGGCAAGCCGGGCGGGCGCGATCCCTGCCGCCGCAAGCGCGACGGCGCTGGCATGCGCGCGCTCCAGCTCTTCGATGCGGTCGTGCAGCCGCGCGCGCTCGCCTCGGATGGCCTCGTGCTCCGCGAGCCAGGTCGGCAGCTCGCGCGCCACCTCGTCGACGTCCGGCAGGGGTTCCGGCCTCCGGGCAGGCGGCCGGAAGAACTCGATCAAGGCGTCGACCTGTCGCAGCGCGTCCTGCGCCTGCAGCCGGCGCTCGCCGACCTCGCACGGCCGCACGCCGCGGCGCCACTCCTCGCGCGCTGGGAGATCGAGGAGATGGAGCAGGCCGAGGCGCGCCACGACCTCGAGCGCGGCATCGAATCGAGCGCGCGGAACGAGGAGCAGCACGCGTTCCATCGGTGTGGCGCGGAACATCAGGCGTCTCCCGACACGAGGCCCGTGCAGATCCACTCCGCGGAACGCCCGAGGCGGCGCCCTTCGCGCACGCGACGCAGGTCGCTCGCCTGGAGCTCGATCAGCAACAGGTAGGCGAGGATCAGCCCGATCCGGAAGGGAGTACCGGCGAGCTCTCGCCGGGCGGCGGCGCGCAGGACGCGGCTCAGCCGCGCCTCCACCGCCACCGCGTCGTCCCAGGGCTCGAGGGCGTCCGCATACGGCGTGTGGGCGAGGCGGCCGGACCACTCCGACGGCGGCTCGTGGGCGAGCAGGGCGCGCTCTCGCTGCCCGATGCGGTGACCCGCGCGGATCGCGAGCGCCAGCAGCTCCTCCGGCCCCAGCCCGTGCTCCGTGCGCAGGCGCAGGAAGCGCAGCAGGCCCACGCAATCGAGCTTGGCGCCGAGCACGCGCGCCGCCGAGCGGCGATCGGCTGCGCCGAGCGACTCGACCGCCCTCCAGATGCGCTCCCAGGCCTCGCGCTCGCCGACCGCCTCCAGGCGGAAGCGCTCCACCGCTCCGCGCGGTCCGGCGGCGACGACGCGGCGAAGCAGCTCACCGTAGGGCTGCGCGGGAAGGCGGGCGACGGCCTCAGCCAGTGAGCCCGCCTCCGCCACCGCCCGGCCCGCCGGCGTGGTGCCGAGCTCGCCCACCGGCTGGAGCAGCGGCAGCACTTCGTCCGCGGGCAGGCCGCGCTCGGCGCCGCGCAGCAAGACCGCGACGTTCTCCCACTCACGGCGATCGCGATAGCGCGCGACCACCTCCGCCGGCGCTCCGGCGAGCATGGCGAGCACGTCGTCGAAGGCGCGAAGCACGCTCTCCTCGAGATCGGGGCGCCCGCGCGCCTCGAGCTCCCGGAGCACGCCCGCCTCGTCCGGCGCGGCGGCCAGCGTCTCGATCGCCCGCCGGCCCGCCAGGCGCCCGAGCCGCGCGCGCAAGCGCGCCTGGGCATAGGCATAGTCGAGCAGCGCCGGTGCCATGCTCAGCTCTCCCCCAGCAGCGCCGCTTCCGCAGCGGCCACCGCCGCCTCTTCGCGCCGTCGGGCCGCCGCGACGAGCCCCTGGCAGCGCTCCCGCCCCTCCGCGCGGATGCGGGCCACCTCCGGCTCGGCCCGCTCCACGGTGAGCGCGTGGGCGTCCTCGCGGCGCGCGGCGCAGGCTGCGCGCGCCCCCTCGATGCGCTCCGCGCAGCGACGCCGCGCCTCCTCCTCGATCCGCGCCGCCTCGGCGCGCGCCGCCTCCACGCTCGCGCGCGCCTCGCGCTCCGCGTCCAGGATGCGCTCGAGCTCCGGGTTCGGCTCGCCTGACTCCGCCAACGGCTCTCCTACGACGCGACGCGCGCGCTCTCCGGGCTGCGCCCGAAGGCCCGCTGCACCGCTTCCTTCGCCTCGTCGATCAGCGTGTAGACGACGGGGACCACGAGCAGCGTGAGAAAAGTCGACGTCAGCAGCCCCCCGATGCACACCACCCCCATCGGGTTCCGCCACTCCGAGCCGTCTCCGCGACCGAAGGCGACCGGGGCCATGCCGAGGATCGTCGATACGGCGGTCATCAGCACCGGGCGTAGCCTCACCGGGCCCGCCTCCAGCGCCGCTTCGAAGAGGCCGCGCCCGCGCGCCCGCAGGACGTTCGTGTAGTCGACGAGCAGGATCCCGTTCTTCATCACGATGCCCATCAGCATCAGGAACGCGATCTGTCCCATCACGTCGATGGAATGGCCCAGCAGGGCCAACGCGGCGAAGGAGCCCACGAACGAGAGCGGCGCGCACAGCATGATCGTAAAGGGGTGAACGAAGGAGTTGAACTGCGCCGCCAGGATCATGTAGATGGCGACCAGCCCCAGCACGAAGGCGAACACCACGGCTTCGAAGCTCTCGCGCAGCCTCCGCGAGGGGCCCATCGCGTCGAAGCTGTAGCCGGGGTCGAGGTCCATCTCGGACAGGAAACGCTTCACCTCGGCGTCCGCCGTGCCCGCCGCCTTGTCGTCGAGATTTGCGTAGACGGTGATCGCGCGCGCGCGGCCCTCGCGATCGATCTGCACCGGACCGCTGCCGACGCGCGGCGACACCAGGTTGCGCAGCGGCACCAGCGCTCCGCTCTCCGAACGGACCCGCACCAGGTCGAGCTTGCCCAGGTCGTCGCGGTACTCGGGAAGCACCTGCACCCGCACGTCGTAGCGCTCTCCGCCCTCCTCGAAGGTCGTGGCGTCGAAGCCCGCGTAGAGCGCCGCGATGGTGCGGCCGGTCTGCTCGGCGGAAACGCCGAGGTCGGCGGCGCGCTCGCGCGTGATCTCGAGAGCCACCTCCGGCTTGCCGGTTTCGTAGGAGAGCCAGACGTCGGCGTAGCCGCCCGAGTCGCGCATGCGCTCGAGGAGCGTGCCGGCGTAGTAGTGGAGGCGGTCGATCTCCGGCCCGCGGAACGCGTACATGAGCTGCGCGTTGCGATAGCCGGACACGCCGATCAGCGGGACTTCCTCGACGGAGAAGTCCGCGAGGGGCTGCGCGAGGCCCCGGATGCCCCCGCGCGCCGCGGCCATGATCTCCTGCTGACTCCTGCGCCGCGCGCTCTTGTGGACCAGCTGCACGTAGATCTGCGCCTCGTTGACCCGCCGCCTGGCGCCGCCCCCGATCGTGGAGAAGGTGACCCGAACCTCGGGCACGCGCCGGAGCTCCTGCTCGACGGCGGCGACGGTCTGCTGGGTCTGCTCGAGGGAGCTGCCGAGCGGGCGCTTCAGCCACACGTTGAACTCGCTGCGGTCCTCGGGAATCACGAACGCGATCGGCACCATGCGGGCCGCGAGGACTCCGGACGCCACCGAGGCGAGCGCGAGCGCGATCACCGCGGGGCGGTGACGGAGCCCCCAGGCGAGGCTGCGCCCGTAGACCCGCTCGAGCGCCGCGTAGCCCCCCTCGAGCGCGCGCCAGACCCTGCCCTCGCCCTGCTGGAGCCGCAGGTAGCGAGAGCACAGCATCGGGGTCAGCGACAGCGCGACGAGCATCGAGACGAGCACCGCCCAGGTCGCCACGAGGCCGAACTCGCGGAAGAAGCGCCCGACGACTCCGGACATGAAGGCGATCGGCAGGAAGACGGCGCAGACGCCCAGGGTACTGGCCACGACGGCCAGGCCGACCTCGTCCGCGCCTCGCGACGCCGCCTCGGCGGGCGTCCTGCCGGCCTCCAGGTGCCGGTAGCTGCTCTCGAGCACCACGATGGCGTCGTCGATCAGCAGCCCGATCGAGAGGGAGAGGGCCATCAGCGTCATCGTATTGAGGGTGAAGCCGAGGAAGTAGAAGAAGCTGAAGCAGGCGAGCAGCGAGGACGGGATCGACACGGCCGTGATCGCCGTCGAGCGCACGTTGCGCAGGAAGACGAGCACGATGGCGGCGGCGAGCGCGGCGCCGTAGGCGAGGTCCACCGCGACGTCCCACATCGCGCGCTTGATGAAGACGGACGCATCGAGGGCGACCACGAGGTCGTAGCCCGCGGGCAGCTCGCCGCGCAGGCGCTCGAGCTCGGCCTTCACGCCGTCGGCGACGGCGACGGTGTTCTCTCCGGACTGCCTGCGGACCAGCAGGGAGACGCCGCGCCGGCCGTTGAGGCGCGAGAGCGTGCGCTCCTCCGCCATGCCGTCCTCGACCGTCGTCACGTCTTCGAGACGCAGGGTGCGGCCGTCGCGCTCGCTGACCACGATCCGGCCGAACTCCTCGGAACGGGTCAGCTTGCCTTCGGTCTTCAGGGCCCACTCGCCGCGCCCGGTCTCGAGCCGCCCCGCCGGCAGCTCCACGTGCTCGCGCTGCAGCGCGGAGACCACGTCGTCCACCGCGAGGCCGTACCCGGCGAGGCGGAGCGGATCGATCCAGATGCGGATCTCGCGCGGCCGGTCGCCGACCAGCTCGATACTTCCCACGGCGCGGATGCGCTCGAGGCGCGGCTTCAGGGTCTTGTCGGCGAACTCCGACAGGGTCCGGATCGAGTGGGGCCCGGCGAGCATCACCGCGAGGATCGGCGCCGAGTCGGGATCGATGCGATCCACCACCGAGGGCTCGATGTCGCGCGGCAGCTCGGCGCGCACGGCGGCCACCTTGTCGCGCACCTGCTGGAGCTTCTCGCGGATGTCGTACTCGAGCTCGAACTCCACGAAGGCGAGGGAGAGCGACTCGCTCGACTGCGTCGACAGGCTGCGGATGCCCTCGATCGTGTTGATCGACTCCTCGAGGACCTCGGAGACCTCGCGCTCCATCGTCTCGGGCGAGGCGCCCTCGAGCACCGTCGTCACGGTCACGACGGGAAACTCCACCCGCGGGAAGAGATCGAGGCCGAGGCGCGGGATGGAGACGAGGCCGAGCACCACGAGGCTCCCCATGAGCATCGCCGCGAAGACCGGCCGGCGGATCGAGAGGTCGGCCAGCGTCACGGGGCGTCTCCGCGCGCGGACCGCACCCGCATGCCGGGCGCGATCTGCGCGGCCGCCTCCCCGACGATCACCTCCACGTCCGCGTCCAGGCCCTCGAGCACCTCGGCCTCTTCCTCGGAGACGATGCCGACGGTGATCCCGACGGGTGTCGCCACCCCTTGGCGGACGGTGAACACCCGGGAGCGCCCGTCGTCGGAGCGAATCGCGTCGCGCGGCACCACCAGGGCGTCGCGCTTGGGCTGGGGGGTCAGCTCCACCTCCGCGAACACGCCGGCCTTGAGCGAATGGTCGGGGTTGGGGACGGGCATGCGGACCGCATAGGTCCGCGTGGCCAGGTCGAGGGTGTCCGCGACGGCGGAGACCCGGGTCTCGATCGGCGCCGGGAGGCCCTCGACGCGGATCCTCGCCGCGTCGCCCACGCGCACCAGGGCCAGGTGACTCTCCGGGATGGCGGCGCGCGCCTCGAGGGCGTCGCTCTCCTGGAGCACGAGCACGATGGTCTGGGGCTGGACCAGGGCGGTGGTGCCTTCGTCGGCGAGCCGCGCCACGACGGATGCGCCGTAGGGCGCGCTCACCAGCGTCTGCTCGAGCTTGTGGCGGACGAGCGCCACGGCCTCGGCGGCTTGCCGCTCGGTCGCGCGGGCCACGGCCAGCGCAGTCTCGAGCTTCTCGATCTCCTGGGGCGCGATCACGCTCTGGGCGGACAGGGCCCGGGCGCGCGCGAGGTCGGCGTCGCCCTGCAGGCGCTGAGCGCGCGCCAGGTCGAGGCCGGCCTCGGCCTGACGGAGCGCGAACTGGTAGGGCTCGGGGTCGATCTGGAACAGCGGCGCCCCCGCCTCCACCCGATCGCCCTCGTCCACGAAGATTCGCACCAGGGTGCCCTGCACCTCGGGACCGATGCGGCTCTCGCGCCGCGCCTCGAGGCTCGCGGGAGCGCGGATGCGCTGGGAGATCGTCCCGCGCCGCACGGGGAGGGTGCGGACTTCGATCTCCGGCTCCGGCCCCGCGCCGACCTCGGGCCGGGCCTCGCTCCCGCCGCCCGGCGAGCACGCGGCGACGAGGACCAGGGCCGCGAGGCCGGCTTCCCCTGCGAGCCGAGCGATCCGGAGCACCGCGCTCCTCCCATCCAGAGACGAGAGCAAGCGCCGTGCCCGGGCGGGTCCGCTCCCGGTCAGGCGCCGTGCCCCGCGCTGGGTCGAAGCGGAGCACCGTCCACTCCCCGACGAGGCGGGAAGCCCCAGTCGAGGCGTCCTCGACGCGGGGAAGAGTCGGCTCTGGCTGGCATCGAAGATGCACCTTCGGAGCGCAAACCCCGCTCGGAGGACCTGCCATGGCCCGCGGTCGATCGCTCGCCCTCTCTTCCAGCCTCACGTTCGCCGTGACCCTGACACTTCTCGGAGGCGTGGCGAGCGTCCGAGCCCAGGAAGACACCGGGCCCGCGACGCCGACCTTCAAGGAAGGCGACGTCATCACGATCGACAAGATCGAGAGCCTGAAGCCCTTCCTGCCGCCCGAGGTCTGGGCGAATCGCGACTTCTTCTTCTACGAGGGCATGAAGCTCGAGATCGGGCCCTTCTTCCGCGACTACAGCCCGGCCGAGGCCTACGTGGCGGCGACGAAGAAGTTCGCAGGCCAGCCCCAGGTCGGGCCGGAGAGCAGTCTGGCGAACTACACCGCAGGACAACCCTTCCCGATGGAACAAATCGACTGCAAGGGCGATCCGCAGGCGGGCAGCAAGGTGATCTGGGACTTCGACAACCAGTGGGAAGGAGACGGCGCCACCTCCGAGTTCCTGTACTCCTACTGGGACCGCGGCGAGCAGCTTCCTCTCTACTACCAAGGCACCTCGAAGACGATCCAGATGTCCCGCCGCGTCGAGCCCGAGTACCTCGACAAGCAGAACGGCGACCTGTTCCGGGGCGAGAGGCGCAAGAGCGTCTTCGGCATCGAGGTCGACGCGCCCTTCGACGCGCGCGGCATCCTGGTCATGACCTACCGCTACAAGGAGGCCAACAACCCGGCTGCGTCGACGCGAAACGACGACACCTGGGTGTACGTTCCGACGCTCCGCCGCGTGCGCCGCATCAGCTCGGCGCAGCGCACCGACGCGGTCTCGGGCACCGACTTCACCTTCGACGACCTGCGCAGCTTCGCGGGCATCGTGCCGCAGTACGAGTGGGAGTGCCTCGGCGAGGCCGACATCATCGCGCCGATGAACTCGAAGGTGGCGGCCTACCCGTACAAGAAGGACCACAACTTCGGGCCGTACGGCCTCTCCTACGCCGACGACCGCTGGGAGATGCGCCACGTGGTGAGGGTGCGCATGACTCCCCGGAATGCGGACCACCCGTACCACCACAAGGACATCTACATCGACAAGCAGACGCTGGTGGCGCTCTACAGCTTCGCGTACGACGGGAAGGAAGAGCTCTGGAAGATCATCTGGCACAACCACCGCTGGAGCGAGGACAAGCTGGCCGAGGACACCGAGCCCTGGTACGAGGGCTGGGAGAGCGTGCCCCAGCCGCGCGACCTGCGGGTGGTCAGCGACACGATCATCAACGTGCAGACCGGCACCGGCAACCGCATCGAGTTCTGGAACTCGCACGGCACGCCGCTCGACAGCAAGGGGAGAATCCGCCGCTACATCGACATCGGGCGTCTCACCAAGGGCCGCTAGCCCGCCATGCGGCGTATGGCCACAGCGCCCATTTGCCTCTGTCCTCGCGACCGCGGTTCGGGATATAACTGGCGCAGCGTCCGAGGAGGAGGGGGTCCGTGGCCCGCCGCCGCCCCGATCTGCTGCGCCGAGTCCGGGTTCGCGTAGCGCTCGCTACCGGCCTCGCGCTCGCGCCGCCCGCCGCCGCTCTCGAGCTCGGCGAAGGCCGCATCGAGCTGCACGGCTACTACGAGCTCCAGCTACGCGCCATCGCGCGCGACCTGGACTCCTCGGACGACTGGGATCTCACGCAGCTCGCCCACGTAGTCGATCTCGAGCTCGAGGCCGATCTCCTGCCCGAAGGCGTCGCCCTCTTCGACGCAGCTTCGCTCTTTGCGCGGGTGGAGGTACGCTACGACTGCGTCTGGTCCCACGGATGCGGGCTGTTCCCGAGCGCGAACGCGTTCGGCAACGGCGCGAAGAAGCTTCCCAAGCGCCTGAACAGCGGGCGCCGCGACGGCCTCGTCGGGAACGTGCGCACGGGCGACCGGCGCCACTACCGGGGCGAGCCGCTCGAGACCTTCGGGCTTCCCTTCCGGCTGCGCCCCGACGACTCCCGCGCCCCCTACGGGATCGACCGCACCGAGGCGTTCTACACCGTCTTCACCTCGCCGGGCCCGGATCAGCAGCTCGGCACGGCGGACGATCCCTCGCCGTTCTTCTTCGACCGCTACTTCGGACGCGGTCGCTGCAAGTTCTCGAGCCGCGAGACGCGCGGCTTCAGCGACGGCCAGGGCATCCTCAACCTCGGACCCATCGATCCGGACTGCGAGGTCGAGCCGATCGCGGCCTTCGCCGACAAGCCGAACCCCTTCCGCGCCGGCGACTTCAACGCGCTCTACGGCGTGCCCGGAGGGCTCGCCCTCCCCTACCGCCCCGCGCCGGAGCGGGACTTCGACTCGCCCGCCTCCGACTCCGTGGCGCGCGGTCTCTGGATCCCGAATGCGGCGCTGGCGCGGCGGATCCGGGAAGACGACTTCGACGATCCCGAGCTCTCCTTCTCGCAGACCGACCTGGCGTGGAACCACGGCGCGAGTCAGGACGAGCGCGAGCTGAAGGAGCTGTATCTCGACCTCGAGCTGGCGGACGCGCGCCTCTGGCTGCGGCTGGGCAAGCAGACCATCGTCTGGGGGAAGACGGAGCTCTTCCGCAGCCAGGACCAGTTCAACCCGCAGGATCTGGCGCTCTCCTCGCTCCCCGGCCTGGAGGAGTCGCGGGTGGCGCTCTGGGCCGCGCGCGCGGCGTGGTCGTTCTACCGCGTCGGCCCCCTCGAGGACCTGCGCCTCGAGCTGGCGGCGAACCTGGACTCCTTCGAGCCCAACGACCTCGGCCAGTGCGGAGAGCCCTACACCGTCGTCCTCGTGTGCGCCGGCACCTTCGGCTTCCTGGCCCACGGCTTCGAGGGCGCCGGCATCGCGGGCGTGGAGCGCCCGGAGAGTCCGTGGCGCTCCTTGGAGGGCCTCGAGGTCGGCGTGCGGGTCGAGTGGCGCTGGGAGCGGTTCTCGTTCTCCATCAGCGACTTCTACGGCTACTCGGACCTCCCCTACGTCGAGAAGATCTTCACCTTCGAGCGCAACGTGGACCCGACCAGCGGGCGCCCGCGACGCCTGAACGAGCGGGGTCCGTGCGTGCGCGGAGACGAGCCGGCATGCCTCCAGCCGGACCGGGATGCGCTCCTCCACCACTCCGCGAACCAGACCATGTTCGCGAAGAACTGCGCGGCCACCTTCGGCTTCGTGAGCCTCGACCCGAGCGCGTGTGGCCCCTCGCTGTTCAACAGCCAGGTGCCGACGGATCCCCGGAACCCGTTGGCGCCGCGCCTGATGGTGGCGCTCTCGAACGTCGTCTCGGGCCAGTGCCAGGAGCTCTTCGGACAGCTCGCGGCGGGCTGCGGCATCCTCGGCGGAATCGGCGGCTTCACGGCGACCACCTTCGGCGAGCTCGACCGCTTCCCCTGGATCGTGCGCTCGCCGGTCTCCGCTACGGCTGCGTCGCCGCTGGTGCCGCTCGTGCTCGACCCGCTCGACGGGGGCGCCGACGATCCGAGGCCCGACTTCCGCACCACGGACGTCAGCGTGGCGCTGTTCCTGCCGACCGGCCTCTCCCCTTTCTTGAGCGTCGAGCAGGAGGCGCTGCTCGGCTGCGGTCCGCTCTACCGCACGCGCTGCGACGTGGACGGCATCGACCTGCTGAACGCCGAGGCCAGCGTGCTCGCGCAGTCCTGGCCCGGCATCGAGGGGACCTTCGGCGACTGGGACCTGACCGACCGCTCGCGCGCCCAGCCCGGCACGATCGGCTTCGACGGCGGGCCGGCCTGCACCCGCTTCGAAGGCGGGAGGCTCTACGTCCTGCCCGGCTGCCGCGGCCCCGACGACCCGGGCTACCGGCGCGACCGGGACGGCTCGACGGGAGGCGCCGTACATCCCTTCACCGGGCAGCCGTGGCGCAGCGAGACCGCGATCCTCTCCTGGAACCTGCTCATGGCGCTCACGGGGTTCTCGCAGCCGAGCGACCCGGCGCATCCCGAGGTGGACGAGTTCGACCCCGAGCGGCCGTTCCGGCGCGGCGCCTGCTCGCTCGCGCAGCCCCAGTACTGCGGCACGGTGGCGGACTTCTGGAAGCCGTTCCGCACCAAGCGCAACGACATCCGCGCCGGCGGGAACGGCCGCTTCGGCCGGCGCGACTTCCAGTGGCACGACGGCACGCCCCTCGCCGTGCGCTTCGAGAAGCGCAACGTGCTCGGCTTCTCGGTCGACTTCGCGGAGGACGCGACCAAGTCCAACTGGAGCGTCGAGGCGACCTGGATCGAAGGACTGCCCTACTTCGACAACGACGAGAGCGACGGGCTCACCGACGCCGATACCTACAACCTCGTGATCTCCGTAGACCGGCCCACGTTCGTGAACTTTCTCAACGCCAACCGGACGTTCTTCGTGAACAGCCAGTGGTTCGTGCAGTACCTGGACGGATACACGCGCGGCTTCACCGCGAACGGGCCGTGGAACGTGCTGGCGACGCTGACCATCACGACCGGCTACTTCCAGGACCGCCTGCTCCCCTCGCTGACCGCGGTCTACGACTTCGGCTCCGGCTCCGGCGCGCTGCTCCCCCAGGTGAGCTACCGCTTCACCTCGAACTTCAACGCGACCTTCGGCATCGCGCTCTTCGCCGGCCGCTTCCAGGCCAAGCGCGCGCCGCTGAACCCGGTGGCTTCCCTCAACCGCGCGGGCCGCCACGCCTACCGCGATTTCGTCGAGAACGGCCTCGCGGTGATCCGCGACCGGGACGAGGCGTTCCTGCTGCTGCGCTACGCGTTCTAGACGCTAGGGTGCGACCCGCGCAGCCACCTTGCGCATCGCTCCCTTCGCGCTCTCCACCGCCCGCCGCGCGCGCATCTCGCCCTTGGCGGTGTCGAGCTTGGCGCTCTGCACGGTCTTCTGGAGATCCGCGAGCAGCGAGAGGGTGCGCTTGCGGGCCGTGGCGTCGAGTTGGTGCAGGGTCGACTCGCCGCGCCGTTCGAGGCGCCCGAGCTCGGTGGCGCACTGGCGCAGCAGGCGCGCGGCTTCCGCGCGGTAGCGCACGCCCGCCTTCTCGATCTCCCGCTCGAAGCGGGCGGCCAGGTTGCGGAGGTCGCTGCGGAGACCGGCCTTCTTCGCGGCCTTCTTCCGGGCACTCTTCTTGCGGGCTGTCATCGGGATCCCTCCATCTTGCGCGGCCGGTGGGCCGGTGCGAGACCTGCAGCGTACAACGAACCGGCGGCGAGTGGGGAGTTTGCGCGAACGAATCACGCCGCCGGGTCCGCATCGTGGCGTATTGCCTCATCGCCCGGCAAGCGCACCGCGGCCCGACCTAGGAGCGAGCCTTGCGGCCCTGCTCCTCCGCCTCGCGCTGCCACGACGGCGGCGACTGCTCGCGGAAGCGGCGGCGCATCGACGACGGGCGCGGGGGGCCCCCGCCCCAGCGCTTCCACTCTTCGGGATCGAGCGTGTCCTCGCCGGCCAGGAAGCGCTCGAGATAGGGAAGGTCGTCGTAGCCCCAGAAGAGCTCGCCCTCCACCTCGAAGGTCGGTACGCCGAACACGCCGCGCGAGATGGCCTCGTCCGTCTGGGCGCGCAGCCGGTCCTTGATCGGCTGGCTCGACGCCTGCGCCACCAGCGCGGCGCCGTCGAGCCCCGCGTCGTCCGCGACGCGGGCCACGACCTCGGGCTCGCTCACGTGGAGCCCGTCGCTCCAGGTGGCGCGGAACAGCGCCGAGATCAGCGCCTCGCGCGCTTCGTCTGCGAGGTCGAGCGACGAGACGCGCAGCGGAAGCAGGGGCTTGAAGGGATGGAAGGCCGGCGGGCGCAGCCGGATGCCGAGGATCCCCGCCTTGCGCAGGTTGTTCCGCGCCATCCAGAGCGCCTTCGGCCGGATCTCCGCCGGGCCGAGCTGGCCGTTGGCCTCGAGCAGGCCCGCGAACAGCACCGGCACCGGCTCGATCCGCAGATCGAACCGCTCGCGGAGCTCGGGCATGCGCACCCAGGCCAGGTAGGCGTTGGACGAGATGTAGTCGAAGCTGAAGCGGAGGGTTCGCATGCGGGGGACGCTAGCGCGGCCGAGAGCCTGCTTCGCGCTCGGCCTGGGAGCGGGGGCCGAAGAGGCGCGCGGGAGGCAGGTCGAGCAGCGTGTGCGCTCCGGGCCGGAGCTGCCGCAGGGAGCGCGCCGCTGCGAGCATGACCTGCGCGGCGAGGGCGACCGGATCGCAGCGCGCCTCGAGCAGCAGGCGCTGGTGGCCGCTGGCTCCGGCCGCTCCCCAGCGCTCGAGCACCACGCCCTGCCCCTCCTCCTCGAGGGCCGCGACGCTCGGGATCGGAAGGACCTGCGTCTCTTCGTCCAGGAAGAGCGGGTCCGCGCGGAGTGCGGCGTCGACCTGCTGCCGATCCGCGCCGGGCTCGAGCTCGACGTAGACGTAGCGTTGGAGGCGGCCGTCGGCGGCGCGCCGCTCCGTACACAGCGCATCGCGCACGCCGGACACTTCGCGTGCGGCGAGGGTGTGGTGCAGGCTGGCGCTCGCGCGCAGACGGGCCTCCGTGCGGCCCTTCGGCACGAGCAGGCCCAGCCACCCGCGCAGCAGGGGAAGAGCGCCGGGATCCCAGCCTGCCCCGACCACCGCCGCGCAGCGCTGGCGCAGCGCTTCGCGGTCGATCGCGGCGAGGTGCTCGCGGAAGGCAGGGCCGTGCCGCTGCGCGCACTCGACGACCGGAATGCCGCGCGAGAGGACCTGGCGCACCGCGTCCAGCATCTCCTCGGCAGGCACGCACACGAGGGCCGCATCGACGTCTTGCAGCGTGCCCGTCTCGCAGACCGCGACCCCGCGCGGGAGATCCCGCGGCAGGCCGCGCGATAGGCTGTCGCCGCGGCGCGCGATCGCAACCAGCGCGAGGCCCCGCGAATCCGCCAGCGCGAGGGCGCAGGCGGTCCCCAGCCTGCCGAGCCCGACCACGGCGACCCGCAGATCCTTCCACGGCAGCGGGCGCCCCGTCGCTTTCGCTCGCTCCACGATCGCGCACCTCCTTCGCTTCGCCCGCTCAGGGCTCCCGCGCGGCCGCCACGAGCAGCGCCAGGAAGCGCGAACGCGGGCGCCAATACGACGACGCGCCCAAAGCTAACCACGCGCCGGCCGCCTCGACTACCTCGACAGCAACCCCACGCGCCTCGCGGTCGCCGAGCGCCTCGGCGCGCGACCGCTCGAGGGCCCGCCTCCGGTAGAATCGACGGGCCATGCCCGATCTCGAACCGCCCAGGAGGACCCGCGACCGGTCGGCTGCATGGCTCCTCGCGCTGCTCGTGATCGTGCCCACGGTGGCGCCCGCGTTCGCAGCCACCCGCGGCGGCCCGAACCCGGTCCTGATCGTGGGCGGCACCTTGTCACCCGAGTTCGCCCTCGCGACCCTGGCGTGTCGGCTGCGCAAGGACGGGTTCACCGTCTTCACGATGGCGCTCACGGGGCGCGGTTTCGGGGACATCGCCGTCTCGGCACGATCGGTGGCCGAGCGGGTCGACGCGATCAGAGCGGAGACCGGGGCCGCCAAGGTCGATCTGATCGGGCACTCGCAAGGCGGCCTCGAGAACCGCTACTACCTCAAATTCCTCGGCGGCGGCGACGGGGTGGGCACCTACGTGAGCCTCGGCACGCCTCAGTATGGGAGCGGCCTCGCGAACCTCGGCCGACTGATCAGCGGCTGCCTCGGCGCCGTCGCGCTCCAGCAGATGGCCATCGGTTCGCCGTTTCTCGCCGAGCTGAATGCCGGCGACGACACCCCAGGGGCTGCACGCTACGTCTCCATCTACTCGGCCCTCGACGCCCTGGTGCAGCCCTTCCGGAAGGCCCGGCTCGCCGACGACGCGATCAACGTCAACGTGGTTTCGCATTGCCCGCTCCGCTTCGTCGGCCACCTGGGGCTGCTCCTCGACGGCGCGGTCTACGGCCTCGTCCGGAGCGCGCTGCAGGGCGGCACGCTGTCGACGAGCTGCGTCGCCTTCTGACGCGCTCGCGCTGCGCCGCACATCGGGGCGTGCAAGTCTGCGCGGCTTGCTCGTCTACCGCCCTCAGCGGCTCCGCCGCGCGGGGCGCCGCGCGCGCAGGAGCGCGAGGGTCAGCAGCGCCTCGGCGCCGAGCAGGCC
>Ga0105106_10001475_pt1 | contig 17008 bp, 17 predicted proteins | sample PPLLaktember2015_5_FD_79109 | JGI IMG/M metagenome (GOLD analysis project Ga0105106, IMG submission 79109) | Freshwater sediment microbial communities from Prairie Pothole Lake near Jamestown, North Dakota, USA - PPLs Lake P8 Core (1) Depth... | ecosystem: Environmental > Aquatic > Freshwater >...
TACTTTTATCTATTTTCTTTTATCTTTTTACTTTTGTCTTTTGTCAATTGTCTTTTGTCTTTAAACATCCCCTAACCCCACGCCATTGCGGGGCAGGCTCTTCAAAGGGGGAATTTCACCGTACCTCATACCCCACACTTCATACCCCAAGCCCATTTCCCTACCTGTCAATATCCGGTACTATAAGATCGAGCGAACCGCTTATTGCTACCAGGTCAGCAATCTTAAAACCTTTGGTCATAAGGTTTAGCGCCGAGAGGTTAACAAAATTCGGTGAACGGAACTTAACCCTGTATGGATTTTTGTTACCATCACTTATAATATATACCCCCAGTTCACCACGTGCAGTTTCAACTTTCTGATAATATTCTCCCTCTGGTAGCTTAATTACTGGTTTCATTTTAACTGCATAAGGACCATCAGGTATATTATCAATCAACTGGTCGAGGATATTCATCGATTCCCTCATTTCCTCCATTCTGACCAGGTACCTGTGTAAAGTATCACCATCATCAAAAAGCACTTCATTGAAATTTACCCTGTCGTATGCGCTGTAGGGGTCATGTTTCCTGATATCACATGAAAAACCTGATGCTCTTCCAGAGGGACCTGTTACTCCGAATGAAATTGCATCTTCGAGCGATAATCTGCCTATTCCTGTCGTGCGCTGCCGGAAAATAACATTCCCTGTCAGCAGCTGATCATATTCAGGTAATGTTTTTCTGAAATATTTTATGAATTCTTTTACTCGTTTTTGAAAGTTGGGATGGATGTCATACATCAACCCCCCGGGACAATTATAGCTGACTATCATGCGGCCCCCGCAGGTCTCTTCAAAAATGTCCAGTATCTTTTCTCTGTCGCGGAGTCCGTAGAAGAAACAGGTAAGACCGCCAAGATCCATTCCGAATGTAGCCCAGAACAGCTGATGCGACTGGATACGTGTAAGTTCCGACATTATGGTACGAATAACCTTTACCCTGTCGGGAATATCTATTTCGAGGGCTTTCTCAACATTAAGACAGACTGCTTCATTATTAATATGGGCCGACAGATAATCCATCCTGTCAGTCAGATGAATTATCTGAGGGTACGTTATGCTTTCGCACATCTTTTCAATCCCCCTGTGAATATAACCTATGTGCGGTTCGACATTCTTAACAATTTCACCCTTAAGTGAAACCACCAGCCGGAGCACCCCATGTGTCGAAGGATGCTGAGGCCCCATGTTGATAACATAATCCTGCTTTTCGTCGATACCGATATCTTTTATTTGTTCTTCCATATTTTATTTGGTAACAATATTAATATCGTCCACATAGTCTTTTCTCAGAGGGTAGCCCCAGGAGCTGCCAAGGAAAAGTCGTCTTAGATCAGGATGGCCTTTAAATTTTATGCCGAAAAGGTCATATATTTCCCTTTCATGAAATTCAGCAGTCTTCCAGATATCACATACAGAATCGAATATGGGTGTTTCCCTCTCCGGGGTAAGGGTTTTCAGGACAACAGTATGATTGTGTTTTGTCGAACGAATATGATAAACTAAACCAAGATCACTGCCATAATCAACTCCTGAAAGGCAGAAAAGAAAATCAAACCATGTGTCTTTATTTTCCTTCAGCTTTTTTGCCAGCTGGTGTAAATTTGCGGCAGGTACATTTATCTCGGTAAACTGTTTGCCTTCTTTTATTTCAGTTTTACTGTCAAACGAACTTATCAGTTCAACTAATTCAGCTTTATCCATTAATTGTTCAGATTTCAGAAAACAAAGAATTATTTAACATCATGAGATGAGTTCCGTTTTGATCTCGATTTAATTGTTTCAGTTTCTATTTTGCGCTGAAGCTGAAGCATGCCATAGAGGAGAGCTTCGGGTCTTGGAGGGCAGCCCGGGACATATACATCAACAGGAATTACATGTTCCACTCCTTTGACCACACAATATGAATTCAGGAAAAATGGGCCGCCGGAAATAGCACATGCACCCATGGCAACTACATATTTCGGCTCCGACATCTGATCATAAAGGCGTTTCAGCACAGGAGCCATTTTATTGACAATTGTTCCTGCAACCACAATCACGTCGGCCTGACGGGGACTGGCGCGATAAACTTCCATACCGAATCTGGCAAAGTCATGACGCGGAGCACCTGTGGCCATCATTTCAATGCCGCAACAGCTTGTGGCAAAGGTGAGAGGCCACAGGGAATTCTTTCTTCCCCAGTTTATTACATCGTCGATTGTTGTTAACAGGACATTAGTGCCTGAACCTTTTAATAGCTCAAGAGTTTCATTGTCATTGAACTCATCAGTCCTTATTCCTTTTATTCCCATATAAGTGCATGTTTTTTCCAGGCGTACAGCAGTCCCAGGGCCAGGATCAGAAAGAAAATCACTATCTCAATGAATGCCGTCAATCCAACCTCCTTCATGACAACTGCCCAGGGAAAGACGAGTACAGTTTCAACGTCAAAGACCAGGAAGAGGATTGCAAAAAGGTAGTACCCTACATTGAACTGGAGCCATGTCACACCCTGGGTCGGGATACCACATTCGTAGGGTTCAAATTTCTGGGGATTTATTGATTTTGGAGCAATTATTCCTGAAAGTATAAGGACCAGGCCAACAAAAATTGCACCTACCATAAAAAAGAGTACCAGCCACTCATTACTCATATAACCAGGTTTAAGTTATTGGAAGCTGGCCAAAAATAGGACTTCTTTTTTTATTGTGAAATGGTTAACAGTAAATAATTAATGATAATTATCACTAACAATACCACTACAATTGCGCGTTCGACTTTTCTGTGGCCATAACCATTTTAATATTAAGCCTTACACCGACCTCAAGAACATCAACAAGATCCTGGATATTTAAACTTTTGGCAAATCTGAGAACGACAGTGGGGTTCTCGATTCCCCTTACATGTTCCTGTAATTTCTGTTCAAGTTCAGATAAAAGGACTTCCTTCTGATCGATGAAATATTTACGGTCAGCTGTAACTGTAAGATTTACCTGTTGCTTGTCGATTTCCTGTGCTGTCTTTGATTTGGGAAGAAGCACTTTGATTACATTGGGATTGGCCAGAGTTGAAACAATCAGGAAGAAAAGAAGTAGAAAAAACATTATGTCATTTAAAGACGAGGTGCTTACCTCGGGCTTGAATTGTTTGCTTCTCCTGATATTCATTTCAGATTACCTTTAAAAACTGAATAAGAGACTCCTGAAGGCTGATTACGTACCTGTCGATCTTCATTTGAAGGTAGTGATATGCTGCATATGCTAAAACCCCGACTATGAGGCCTGCACCGCTGCAGATCATTTTCTGGTAGAGTCCTCCGGCAATTATTCCTATGCTGATGTTATCAGCAAGAGAGATATTGTAAAAGATCTTGATAACCCCCGCAATTGTACCAATAAAACCGAGCATGGGAGCGACACTTGCTATTATACCGAGATAGCCGGTATTCTTTTCCATCTTAGTAATTTCCAGATTGGTTGTGGTTTCTATGTTTCTTTCAACCTCACCCAGTGGTTTACCAAGCTTTTCTATCCCGCTTTCCAGAATTCTGCCAACAGCTGCCTGGTTGCTCCTTGCATGAAGGAGGGCGTTGTTTTGATTTCCGCTTTTCAGGTCATTTACAATAGCTGGCATTAGTCCTTTTTGGATAATAGTCGTCCTTCTGATATAGGCGAGCCTTTCTATGAAAATGTAAAAGCTGACAAGTGATAAAAGAACAATTGGAATCATTATGATTCCGCCTTTCATAAGCAGATCGAGAATAGTTGCAGCCTGGTCAGAAGAAGTTATGGCGGCTGCCGGTTCATTTAGTGCAGAAATCAATATCATATGCTAATGGGTTTTAATTGTTTAATATTTAAATTCCTATTACAAACGATGAAAAGTTTCAATTATTTCCTTTCATACAAATATCTCCTCAGGGTACTCAATATCAACCAGAAACAATCCTTTTGCAGGGGCTGACATTCCAGCCGATGACCTGTCCTTCGACAGAATGATTTTTTCAAATTCTTCAGTATTGATTTTCCCGGTCCCAATTTCAACCATTGTCCCTACAATAGCCCTTACCATATTCCGGAGGAACCTGTCTGCCTGAATTGTAAAAACCAGGCTGCTCTGCGATTCTTCCCACCCGGCCCGGTATATTTTGCATTTGTTCGTCTTGTTATCTGAATGCAGCCTGCAGAAGCTTGTAAAATCTGAATGATCCAACAGAATTGCCGATGCCCTGTTCATGGAATCAATATCCAGATTCCCGTAAATGAACCAGCTTGAATCAGTGTTAAACGGATCCTTTTCCCTGGTAATATAATACTTATAGGTTCTCGAAACCGCATTGAACCTGGCACTGGAATCGGGCATAACTTTCCTTATACCTGTTACGGAAATATCTTCAGGAAGAAACCTGTTCAGGCGGAACATCAGATTCTTCATTTTATTCAGATCAGAATCGGGGCTGTCAAAATGAGCACAGAAAACTTTTGCATGCACACCCGAATCCGTCCTGCCGGCTCCTGTTGTAGAAGTCTTTTGGTTCAGAATCCGGCTGAGTGCCTGATCGAGTATCTTCTGCACGGTGACTGAGTTTGGCTGTATTTGCCACCCATGATAGGAAGTGCCTTTGAATGAGATAAATATGAAATACCGGGTCAAAGCCAGAAAATTTCTGCAAATATAGACATTCAACCCTTAAATTCAGATTTATGATGATTTTAAAAAATTCATTTGCCTCTATTAGGAAAATCCATCTTTAAATGTAATTTTACGATCACCTAAAAATGATCTTATTATTTGTTTAACCTAAATCTTTCACAATGACAGAACAGAAAAATACACAAACAGCAGGCATGATGTTTATGGGAATGATCTTTTTCCTTTTTGGGTTCGTAACAACTTTCAACATTACGCTTGCCGATAAGTTCAAATCAGTCTTCGAACTGTCAAACTTTCAAGCCCAGCTTGTAAATGGAGCTTTCTTCTTTACATACTTCCTCCTGGCTTTCACAGCAGGAGGCGTTATTAAGAAGATCGGATACAAGGGAGGCGTTATTCTTGGTCTTTTGCTGGTCGCTGCAGGAAGCTTCCTTTTCTTCCCTGCTGCCAAGGCATTATCATTTCCATTCTTCTTATTTGCAATTTTCATTATGGCTGGTGGAGTAGTATTCCTTCAGACCGCAGCAAACCCTTATGTTACAGCACTCGGGCCATCGGAAACTGCGTCGGGCAGGCTTAACCTTACACAGGCTCTTAATTCCATTGCCACTTATCTGGCACCGATCCTTGCCGGCCTGTTCGTTTTCAGAGCTGCTGCGGGCGCTGCTCTTGACGCTGCGGAATCAGTTCCAACCACGCCTTTTTTAATAATTGCCATTGTTGTTATTATTATTGCAATTGCGATTTACTTTCTTAAACTTCCTGAAATCTCAACGCAGGGTGTTGAAAAGAAAAGCGTATGGAAACATCCGCACGTGGTTCTGGGTGCAATAGCTATATTTTGTTATGTGGGGGCAGAAGTCGGATCAGCTGCAATGCTTCAGAGATATTTCCAGGAAGCTTTGCAAATGGCAAGAAACGATGCCGCAATGATGATAGCCCTTTACTGGGGCGGCGCTATGGTTGGCAGGTTTTATGGGTCATTCATGCTTTCCAATGTTGAAAAATCAAAGAAATACCTTTACACAATTCTGGTAATCGCCCTTGCCCTGTTTGTTGGCTGGTTTGTAAGAAAAGAAATAAGTGATGGTTTGATCTTCGCCGGAATTGCATTGGTAAACTATCTTGCCATGCAGCTTGGCAGAGGTAATGCAAGCAGGTCGCTGGCTGTTTTTGGGATAATTGCCGCTTTGCTTCTTGTTACTGTGATGGCAGTAAGCGGACCCGTGATCCTGTGGGTTGGATTATCAATTGGTTTTTTCAACTCAATAATGTTCCCGAATATTTTTGCGCTTGGAGTTGAGGGGTTGGACAAGGGTGAACTCAGTATGGCCTCGGGACTTATCAATACCATGATTGTCGGCGGAGCTGTAATTCCTGTTTTGATGGGACTTATTGCTGACGGAATGGGAGTGAGATTTGCATTTATCCTGCCTATCTTATGCTACCTTTATATTGTATTCTTTGCTCTTGTCGGAAGCAAACGAAGATAGAGTCTAAAATCTAAATGATGTTTCAGGAGGCCGTCTCAAATATTGTTTTGGGACGGCCTCAATATTAATTTCCCGACAATTATTATATTTACATTGATTCGTAAGTAACAAAATCAATATATCCATGACAACAGAAAACTTAATACGCAGGATTAACAACGGAGATAACAAAGCATTCCGGGAATTGTACGGCAAGGATCCGTCTGAATTGAAAAGGAATGCCAAACGTTATACAGATCTTCTGAAGCAATTCAATACTGAATTCGGTAAAAAAGATGCTGAGTTTTACACTTCTCCGGGGCGTACCGAGATAGGCGGCAATCATACTGATCATAATTATGGCCGGGTGCTTGCAGGAGCCGTAAATCTTGACAATGTATGCATTGCAGCCAAAAACGATACAAAGATTATAAGCATATTATCTGAAGGTTATCCGAAATTTGAAGTCGACACCACTTCTCTTAAACCCGTTAAGACAGAAAAGTACTCCTCAGCTGCCCTTGTAAGGGGTATATGCTCGCGTTTTAAGGAGCTTGGACATGCCATTGGTGGGTTTGATGCTTGTATCGACGGCGGCGTTCCCAAGGGCTCAGGATTAAGTTCTTCGGCTTCATTTGAAGTGCTTATTGGCGCTATTCTCAGTGAACTGTTCAATAAGGGCAAGGTTGATCCGATCCAGAATGCCATCATCGGGCAGTACTCGGAAAACAATTTCTTTGGTAAACCATGCGGACTAATGGATCAGACTGCATGTGCAATGGGCGGGCTTATCACTATCGATTTCAAAGACCCTTCAAAACCAGTAGTTAAGAAAGTGAATTTTGATTTTGTGGCAACCGGTTATTCACTGGTCATAACAGATACCGGAGGCAGTCATGCCGATCTGAATGAAGAATATGCATCATTACCAATCGATATGAAAGCTGTTGCTGCAGAACTCGGAGCTAAAGTTCTTCGACAGGTAAATCTTAAGCAGGTCATTGAGATTATCCCCAAAATACGGCAAAAAGTGGGCGATCGCGCCATATTACGTGCAATTCATTTTCAGGGCGATAACCAGCGTGTGGTTGACCAGGTTGTTGCTCTTGAAAAAAATGACTTCAAAGCGTTCCTGGGAATGGTGGTCGATTCTGGTTACAGCTCATATATGTATAATCAGAATATTTATCCTGTAATTAATGTAAAGGAACAGAATGTATCCCTTGCCCTTGCACTTAGCGAGCTTGTACTTAAAGGCGAGGGTGCATGGCGTGTACACGGTGGTGGATTTGCCGGTACAATCCAGGCTTTTGTTCCGCAAAAACTTCTGAACAACTATGTACAGACCCTTGAACACGTCTACGGAAAGGGATCATGCCATATACTGTTTATCCGGCATCAGGGAGCAGGAAGAGTAGCACTTTAAATAAGACTGGATTTTATATCCGGATTTAATCCATTTCAGAAATATGAATTTAATCAAGGAAGAAGCATTCAGAGGAATGCATAAAGGAAAGAAAACAGGTCTGTATACACTTAAAAACAAAAACGGGCTGGTTGCGCAGGTAACAAATTATGGGGCTATTTTAGTCAGTATATTTGTTCCTGACAGACAGGGCAATCTGGCTGATATTGTTCAGGGCTATGATACCATTGATGATTACATCAATGGTAACAGCCCATATATGGGGGCTGTTTGCGGACGTTGTGCGAACCGCATTGCCAGGGGGAAATTTACTCTGCTTGGCAAAGAGTATACATTAGCAGTGAATAACGGTCCAAACCATCTTCACGGAGGAATTACAGGATTCAGCAAGGTAGTGTGGGACGTGACCGATGTTTCAGAATCAGCTGTTAAAATGGAATACTTTTCTGCTGACGGTGATGAAGGTTATCCCGGAAACCTCAGTGTTTCGGTTAAATATACCCTGACCGATGCAAACGAACTTAAGATTAATTACTTTGCCACTACCAGTAAAGCTACGGTAGTAAACCTTGCAGGCCATTCATATTTTAATCTGGCCGGAGAAGGATCAGGAAGTGTATATGACCATGAACTGATGATCAATGGAGCATTCTTTACCCCGACTGACGAGACAAATATTCCCACCGGTGAGATAGTAAGCGTAAAGGGCACACCAATGGATTTTACGCGACCGAAGAAAATAGGATCAGAAATTGATAAAGCTGATGAACAGCTGAAATTTGGTGCGGGTTATGATCATAATTTTGTTCTCAACAATCGCTCCAGGGTAATGGGACTTGCAGCGGAAGCACATGATCCGCTTTCAGGACGGGTCCTGGAGGTTTATACAACTCAGCCCGGAGTGCAGTTTTACACAGCTAACTGGATTGATGGTGAAAAAGGCAAAGGCGGCAAAAAATACGGAAGACGCTGGGCTTTCTGCCTCGAAACACAGCATTTTCCTGATTCAATTAATATTCCTCATTTCCCGTCAACAATTCTGAACCCTGGAGAGGAGTACAAACATGTATGTATCTATAAATTTTCTACGAAATAGTGATTACTGATAGTGTCTTTACATCCACCTGACCCCCCCGCCGAAGCGGGGCAGGCTCTTCAAAGGGGGAATAACCAGCAACCAGTAACCAGTAACCAGTACCAATAATTACTTAAACCTAATAATATGACAAACAAAAACTCAAACTACCTGTTTCCTCTGATCGTGATGGCCACACTCTTTTTCCTTCTGGGCTTTATCACAACCATGAATAACTCGCTTATCGATTACCTGAAGGACGCCTTCAATTTAAACGAAGTTGAAAAACAATTACCCAATACTTTCTTTTACGGAGCTTATATCCTGTCGATACCTGTAGGCTACCTGCTGAATCGTATCGGATATAAAAACGGTGTACTTGCCGGACTTGGAATGATAAGTCTCGGGTTCTTTCTTTGTATTCCCGGCGTAGCTGCCGGATATTATGGCTTCCTGAGCGCTGTATCAATATTCGCGATTGGGGTTGTGTTGTTGCAGGTGGCAGCAAATCCCTACGTGAATGCTCTGTGGAGTCCTGAAACTGCTGCAAGCCGTCTGACTCTTACAAATGCACTTAATTCCGTGGCAACAGTGATTGCACCTATTTTCGTTTCCATGCTCATAGTGTCAGCCAATACCGCCGGAGCAGCTGATCCGAAAACAGTGCAGGGCCCCTTTGCAGGTATCGGGATTGTAACGCTGGTGATAGTAGTTGTTATGTTCTTCCTTAAACTGCCTGAGATTAAAGAAGGCGAAGCAAAAGAAGGCGCTGTAAGTAAAATAAAATCAAGTGCATACAAATACCCGCATATGTGGCTGGGATCACTGGCAATTTTCTTTTACATGGGTGTTGAAATAGGGATTCCCAGCTTCTTTGCTGATTACTCATCAAAATTGGGATTTAGCTTTGACGGGGAGATGAGAACACAATTGCTTGCTTATTATTGGGCAGGACTTATGGTAGGCCGTGTGGCCGGTATTTTTATCCTGCGGAAATATACTGCAAGCAAGATCCTGAGCTTCAATGCTGTTGCCGGTGCAGTAATGCTTCTTCTGTCACTTGTACTTGGAGGTATGGGAATGAACTGGATTGCCCTTGTTTTATTCCTTGGAACCGGCCTGATGCACTCTATCATGTGGCCGTGTATCTATAACCTGGCTCTCGAAGATCTCGGTCCGCATTCCAAAGTTGGATCCGGTGTTATTGCCACTTCAGTTATCGGAGCTGCATTGCTGCCAATTATGATGGGAGGAATTCAGAGAGGTATTGGTCTGATTGTTGCAATATGCTGTCTTTTTGTATATTATGCTTATATAACATACTTTGCAGTAAAAGGATCGAAGATACGTTCATAAAAATTTAATCAATGAATCGCAGAAAATTTATCGAAACATCAGGTGTTGCAGCCGGAGGAGCCGTTCTTGGAGGTGTGAGTACTACTCTACAGGATAAGCCAGCGGTAAAAGCAACAAAACCCGCTGGTACGGGTAAGATCAAGATCGGCCTCTATTCCATAACCTATGGTGGCATCTGGTACGAAGGCTCAGCGCTGACGTTCGACGAGCTCTGCAAAAGAGCAAAGGACTATGGATATGACGGAGTTGAGCTTGACAACAAGCGGCCAATGGGATCACCCCTTGATCTGAACAAACAGAAAAGGGATGAAATGGTGAATTCGCTTAAGAAATACGGACTTGAAATTCCTGCAGTGGCAGCCAACAACGACTTTTCGAGCCCTGTTCCTGAGCACAGGGAATGCCAGCTGCTTATGGTCAGGGAGACTGCCAGGCTTGCGAAGGATCTGGGAGCAAAATTTGTAAGGTTGTTTGCTGCATGGCCAGGTGTTCCAATACATGAAGGCGTAGGAACATACGACCTGACCAGAGGTAACGAGTTTTACACCTTTCAGAGGCAGTACCCTTTTGCCACACGGCTCGACAGATACAATTTTGTTAAGGATTGTCTGAGAGAAGCCGCAAAGATGGGGGAGGATAATGGCGTTGTTATGGTTCTTCAGAACCACGCTCCCCTTATCAGGGGATGGAGGGATACATTTAGCCTGGTAAAGGAAGTTAATTCGCAGTGGCTTAAAATATGCCTTGATCTGCCGATATTTGAGAACCTTGAAAAGGAATATGTTGCCAATGCAGTAAGTACAATCGGCACTCTCCAGGTACATTCCCATTTTGGAGGTGAATATTACCGAGATGGCAGCGGAGCAGTAAAACCCGTGGTACTCGATTACTATGCCGGCGGGAAGATCCCTGATTATGAACATTATATTTCCCTGATGAGAGAGATAGGTTATGATGGATATTTTACCTTTGAACTTTGTCATCCCGTGCTGAATGAAGATCATACACGGGCAGGGATTGAATTTGTGCATGAACAGGCTAAACTTGCACGGGAATATATGAGCAATATTATCGCCGGTAAAGCATAGAGATATTTTTCATGAGGGAGAGCACTGTAATAAGGGGTTTTGCAAGCGACAATAATGCCGGAGTTCATCCGGATATCCTGAAAGAAATAGCCTCAGCCAATTCTGGTCATTTTAAAGGATATGGCGATGATCCATATACAGAAAAGGCAAGAGAGCTTTTTAAGGACCATCTGGGACCGGATACTGAGGCATTTTTTGTATTTACCGGAACTGCCGCAAATGTTCTCGGGTTGAGTGGTGTTACCCGTTCGTGGAATTCAGTAATCACTGCTTTCACTGCGCATATAGAGCAGGATGAATGCGGCGCTCCTGAAAAATTTACAGGGTGCAAAGTTCTTACAGTCGACACGCCTGATGGCAAGATCGGTGTCAAAATGCTTTTAAAGCATATGCATGGTTTTGATTTTGAGCACCATTCTCAGCCACGGGTGATTTCAATTACCCAGACAACCGAGATGGGAACCGCATATACTGTTAAGGAAATAAGGTTACTTGCTGATTATGCTCATGAAAATGGTATGCTTCTGCATATGGACGGAGCAAGAATTGCAAATGCAGCAGTGACTCTTGATATTCCCTTCAGAGAATTCACGACCGGGGCAGGGGTTGACATCCTCTCTTTTGGCGGAACAAAGAATGGTATGATGTACGGTGAAGCAGTATGTTTCCTTAAATCCGGCATTTCAAATGATTTTAAATATATAAGGAAGCAGGGAATGCAGCTTGCATCAAAAATGAGATTCATTTCAGCGCAATATCTGGCGTATTTCAATAATGATCTCTGGAAAAAATGCGCTTCACATTCAAATGCGATGGCTCGTCTGCTTGAAGGGAAAATAAGGAATCTTGGCCGGATACAGATAACCCAGGCAGTTGAATCGAACGGAGTTTTTGCCATTATTCCAAAAGATATTGCTGAAAAAGTCAGCAAAACTTACTTCTTCTATCCCTGGAATGAGCAGATATCAGAGTACAGGCTTATGACAAGCTGGGATACGCAAGAGGAAGATATTGACAATTTTGTAGCTCTTCTGGAGAAAGAATTGGGAAATTAGCAAACAAAAACTGCTACTCGTTTTTAGATAAAAAAAGCTGAATCTTTCGATCCAGCTTTTTAATTATAAGTGAGTAACTTATTTATTTAAGAGTAAAGTTTATTGGTACCATGTACCATACCGGAACAGGTTTTCCACCCTGTTTACCCGGTTTAAATGCAGGAAGTGTTCCAACAACTCTTATAGCTTCTGCGTCCAGTTCGGGATCGACTCCTTTAAGGATAGATACCTTGTCAACGCCGCCTTTTGAGGTTACACAGAATCTTACAATGACCTTTCCCTGGATATTGTTTTCCTTGGCAACTTCCGGGTACTGGGTATGTTCTCCGATGTAGGTTAAAAGTGCAACTTCACCTCCAGGGAACATGGGCATTTCTTCAACGACAACGAACGGTTCAGCTGCGTCCACATCTTCCTGTACCTCTTCAGCTACAACCTCTATAGCCTCTACAACTTCTTCGTTCTGGACTTCAACAACGGCCTGATCAGCAGTCATGAGCTGTACGTTATCCTCAGGCTTGATAGAGTCAACAACCACAGGCGGAACGTATCGTGCCTGTTGTACCGCATCCTGCGGAGGAGGAGGTGGTGGTGGTGGTGGTGCAATCTGTTCGGCCGGCTGATCGAGATTTTCCATTTTAATCTCAACCTGCCTTTCCGCACGTTTTGATTTGTTTTCTGCAGCTTTTGCATTAAGGTACGGAGTAATTATAACCGTAGCCATGATAACTATGCCTATTCCCATAGCTATAATAACATTACGATTATACTTTTTACGTAGTCTGTAAGCTCCGTACTCCTTGTTTCTGTTCTCAAAAACAATATCATCAAAGGCAGGTCCTTTAATATTTTCTTTTGCCATTTTCTTAAGGTTTACGGTTTATCTGGCTGAAGCGGTGGCGGTGGGTGCAACTCCTGCTGCCAGTTCCACCATCCTTTCTTCATACCAGGCAATTTTCACAAAAGTATAACGTGCAATTCCGCAGATATTCATCTCGTCGAGAATATCAACAAAATTACCGTAATTAGCTTTCTTGTAGGCTTTGATAAGTACAATTGGTCCTGTATCGTCATCAGTTTTCATTTTGCTAATTGTGCTCCTTACAGAATCAGGTGATATTGTAATCTTACCTGATACAACCTCCTGACGGAATTCTGCAATTCTCCTTGCAAGGGTTCTGTTCCTGTCGAGCATTATTTTACGGATACCATCCGCACTGTAATCTGTCTCATTAAGTGGAGGCAGAATTGGTGGAACTGCACTGTATTCCTCTGGTTTAACTGATCCGGGATAGGTGTAAATCTTACCATCCGGGCCAAGTATAATATTCAGAGTACGGCTCGCCGAAATCCTCGGAGCCTCCTGTTTGCTCGGATCCTTGATCTTTTCCGGAAGAATTATTTCCATGATCTTGGACTTGCTGAAAGCTGTCGTAAGCATAAAGAATACTATAAGCAGACACATAAGGTCGACCATCGGGGTCATATCAATATGTGGCGGATGCTTCTTAGCCCTTCTCTTTCCGCCTTTGCCTTTTTCCTCTTGAATTATTTCTGCCATGTTACTGCTGTATTTCTTCTAGGTTAATTTTAGCTGCTTCAAGACTTGTAATCAGATTAAACCTGTTTACGTTCTTTTCCTGAAGAATATCAAGGACTTTCTCAACAGTTGCAAATTCGGTCTCTGAATCTCCCTTTATGCAGGCCTGGATATTCGGGTTCACCTGACGTGCATACAAGACCCACATTGCCAGCTGATTATCAGCTGAATCAAGAGGTACTCCGACATTTAATCTGTTCCTGACATTATTATCATTTGTACTCAGGAATTCTTTCATCTGCAGAATCGGAACTCCTATCGAAGATTTGTACCTCTGGAAAAACCTCAGTTCAGCTTCAGTGAATTCGATTTCATACCTTTTCCCCATTTCCTGTAGGATTTTAGGTCTGAAGGCCAGTATTGTATCCGGGCCGTTATCGAAATTCATAAAAACTTTACCGTCAGGAGCAAGTAGGAAAGTCATCATATTAAAATCAGGGGTAGGTGTTTCTGATATTGAAAAGGGCGTATCGACGGTAGCCGGTTCGGGTTGCCTCATTGTTGTGGTAAGCATAAGGAATATAAGTACCACTGAAAAAAGGTCAACCATCGGGGTCATGTCAATATGGGGCGACTGTGTTGGTAGTTTAATCTTTGGCATTTTCGGTTTTATTAGTTTTAATTTAACCAGAAAATAAATTTCCTATTATACATTTCTCAGCGATGCGGCAAAATTTTGTGTCAGGCTGAATCCGGCTTCGTCTATTTTAAATGTATATGCATCAACTGTTGATGAGAAATAATTGAAAGCAATAATTGCTAGAGTTGAACCTGTTATACCGAAAGCAGTATTTACAAGGGCTTCAGATATACCCTGAGAAAGAGCAAGTGCATCAGGAGCACCCGATTGTGCAAGGGCTGCGAAAGCACGGATCATCCCTAGAACTGTTCCGATAAGACCGATAAGTACTGATATTGATGCGAGGGTTGAGAAAATTACCATGTTTTTTGAAAGCATAGGCAACTCAAGTGCTGTAGCCTCTTCAAAGGATTTCTGGATCGACAGGATCTTTTGATCCTTTTCAAGCTCCTTGTCTTTCTGAAGATCGCGGTAACGCAACAGCCCGGCTCTCATGACATTGGCCAGTGAACCTTTCTGCTTATCGCAGGCTTCCAAAGCTTCTTCAATTTTATCCTGTTCAAGAAGACCCTGAAGCTTGCTAACGAACGTATTTAACCTGCCTTTTCCTTTTGCTCTCGATAGAGTGATAATCCTTTCGAAAATAAAGATAATAAGGACAAGCACACAGGTCATAAGAATGGGAACAATCTGACCACCTTTGTAGATAATGCCAAGGTAGTTCCCCTCAAGTGCATGGCCTTTGGGGTTGCCACCTTCGAAGTTAACAGGATTCCCCATTACTGTGGTAAATAATATTTGGGAAACCACAAAAGCTATTAAAATAGCACTTACTGCAAAAACATTCTGCAGAACATCTTTGAACGAACTTCCTTGTTTACTCATTTTTATCGATTTTGGTTAGGTTAAAATTTTATACGATCTGCAAATATATATTTTCAATTGTTTTTTTCCAATAGCTTGAAAAAATATTGTATTATTTTAGAATAGTTTAGAATTCTTCTATAAAGATAAGACATTTCTTGTGACCTTAACCCCATTCACAAAATTTAGTTTTTTTATAAAATACTGAAAGCTTACAGCCGACAGCCGAATGCTATCAGGTGCAAGCTTTCAGTTTTCAGCTGTCAGCTTCTATCTATTGTTCAAGTTTTACGTTATAAACTCTCGATTTGGTAATCGCAATTTCCTGCGACTTATAGCCTTTTGCGCTGATTACCAGTATCTCCGATCCTTGAGGAATCTCGAACTTGTATTCACCTTTTCCATTTGTCAGATTTTCAGCTGCCGTGTCTTTCACACGTACTGAGGCATAGGCAACAGGAGCTCCAGCCGTGTTTGTTACAACACCTTTAATTTCATTGGGATTAATCCCTTTCTTTACCGAAGCCTGGTAATCCTGAATCCATTTCAGGTTACTCTTGGCTGATGCATTCGCAGGGTCAATTAAAATGATTTTCTCATAAGCATCGGCAGATTTAGCGAGATAACCAAGTTTGCCTTCAAGGGTTTTTTCAAGTCCTGCAGCTTTTGTCTCAAGGCTTCCCAATCCGTTATATCCCTTTATCTTGTTCTCTTTGTTGGTCGGATTAAGGTTGATCATCCTGTTATAATAATCCTTCGCTTTTGTATAATTGCCGTTCTCCATGTTGTAATAACCAAGATAGGTGAGTGCTTCAATCATTTCGCTTTCATACTTTACTGAGTCCTTCCCAGCCACATTCAGCAGCTTTTCAAATTTAGGTTTGGCGAGCCCGAGCTTGGTATCAGGATCCATTCTGGAATAGGTACGTGCACTGTAAACATAAGCCGGTAGGTAATCGGGCGATTTCTGCATTACAATATTAAATACCGAATCAGCTGATTTATATTTTTCCCCGTTATAAAAAGCTCTTCCAACCTGCATATAATCATTTAAATTGTTTTCCTTGGAAGGGTCAATAAGTTTGGCCCATGTTTTTGCTGCACTGTCGTATCTTCTGAAAGTGTAGAAATTGCTTGCCATTTCGCTCATAATGGCTCTTTCCTGTGATGTCATGGCAGCATTCGGGTCGGTACGCTTAAAATTTAATGCTTTGTTGTATTCAACGAATGCCATGTCTAACTCTTTATTAGCTTCTGCTAAACTGGTTTCAAGTCCTGCAATCTTCTTGGTAAGCTCATCAACTGAAGCTGCGTATTTTGGCTTATTTGCCGCTGCGGCAGTTGCAAGTCTCGATTTTTCCCTGTCGAGCTGTGTTTTAGAACTTGCCAGTTCATCGGCCATTTTAGAATAGTCCTGGTTCTTTTTCACAAGGATCCTTGCCATATAATGGTGGTCTTTCTGCAAAATTGATTCCGGGTTCACCGATTTGAAAAGTGTCTCCATATATGAAAGGGCTTTATCGTAATCGGGATTTTCCTTTTCATAATATGAATATCCTGCAAGACGGTTCATATAGCCCCTTGATTTATCGATAGCAAGTATTTCTTCGACATTCTTGATGACTTCCTCATAATCACCTGCATAGAAAAGGGAGTTGACATACCTGGTTTTTGCCGGTATATTGCCCGCTGTCAGTTCAAGATACTTTTTGAAATTTGCTTTGGATTGCTCCAGACGTCCGGCTCGCCAGTAAAGCTGTCCCAGTTCACGGTAAGCAGGAGCATAATTTACATTTAATCTTATTGCCTCCTCATAA
>Ga0105106_10001479_pt1 | contig 16983 bp, 13 predicted proteins | sample PPLLaktember2015_5_FD_79109 | JGI IMG/M metagenome (GOLD analysis project Ga0105106, IMG submission 79109) | Freshwater sediment microbial communities from Prairie Pothole Lake near Jamestown, North Dakota, USA - PPLs Lake P8 Core (1) Depth... | ecosystem: Environmental > Aquatic > Freshwater >...
CCGACAAGAAGCCCGGGATCATAATTCGGGCTTGAAACCAGGGCAAGGACTTCTCCGGTCTTTGGCTCAATGGCGACAACACTGCCCGATTTATTACGCATCAGCAGCTCGCCATATTCCTGTAGGTCCATATCCACTGAAGATACTATATCTTCACCCTGAACGGCTATGGTATCCATCCTGCCATCTGCATATGAACCCTTGATCCTGCTGTAAACATCCACAAGGAAAATCTTTACTCCTCTCTGTCCCCTCAGGTATTTCTCATAGGCTTCCTCAATTCCAAGCTTCCCGATATAGTCACCCGATTTGTAATAGGGTTCCTTTTTGACAAGCGCCTCATCAACTTCGCTGACATAGCCGAGGATATGACCGGCCATAGGTTTTGAGTATTTTCGCAAAGTTCTGGGCTGAACATAGAAGCCAGGGTACTGAAACAATTTTTCCTGAAGTCTTGCATATGATTCTGCCGAGATCTGCTTGAGAAAAACTGAGGGAGCCCGTCTTGAATAACTGACAGCCTCATCCATTCTTTCCCTGAATGAGGTGGTTGATATTTCAAGCAGATTGCAGAATTCAGAAGTGTCAATTTTAGAGACCTGAGCCGGCACTACCATAAGATCATAGGCAGCCTGGTTGTAGACCATCAGCTTTTTATTGCGGTCATATATCAACCCTCTTGCCGGATACTGGGTGACATATCTGAGGACATTGTTATCAGCAGAGAGCCTGTAGGTATCCTTGACTACCTGGATAACGAACAACCTGACAATAAGCAAGAACGATGCCAGCACAATGAGTGCCATGATAACATACTTCCTGCTTATGAATGCATCTTTCATAACGGTACCCCTATCTACCTTTCCTGTAATATTCTATAAGAAGAATAAAACCCAGTGTAAAGAGTGAACTCACAAGGATCCTGAATATTGTCCTGAAGAAATCGGTGAATCTGAAAACCTCGAGAAAGAAAAGGGTTGTATGGTGAATCAGAACGATGACCGAGGCGTAAATAATGAACCACCTGAAGCCGTAGGCGGCCATCGAGAGGCTTGATCCTGATTCGTAACCGTCGCGCGGGGAAATAATCCTCAAAACAAGCGGACGTGCAAAACCTGCAAGCAGCGTTGCCGAGGCATGCATGCCGGGGGACCCTGAGAACAGGTCGATTGTGAGTCCGGTCAGAAATGCAACAATGAGGACCAGCCATGCCGGAGTAACCGAAGGCATGATAAGGATGGCCATTATATAGACGTAGGGGTTTACATAGCCGCTGAACTGAATGTTATTCAGAACCAGTATCTGAAAGAGGATAAGGAGGAGAATCGAGAGACCGTACTTTAAAATAGAATTGATCATTGAAATTGTTTTTCAAGTTCGAGCCGCTCTGTCCTTTTCAGATCGCCGATAAGGTTCACATATTGAAGTTTCTTGAAATCGGCAAAAAGTTCAACGGTTATCTTGTAAAAATCACTGCCGCTCTTTTTAAGATCGCTTACCCTGCCTATTTCGATACCCTCGGGAAAGACTGCAGAAAAACCTGTGGTTTCAATAGTGTCGCCCTCATTCACCGATATATGCTGAGGTATTTCATTGAGCACTGCATACCTGTAGCTTCGGCCATCCCAGCTCAGAGATCCGAAATAGCCGCTTGATCTGAGTCTTGCACTAAGCCTGAAATCAAGATTAAGGAGTGAAATAGCCACTGAAAAATTCCTGGAACAACCTACAACAACACCGACGGCATCCTTCCCGTTTGTTACCGCCATATCAACCTTTATTCCCTGCTGGCTCCCCTTATCGAGGGTAATGTAGTTTTTCTGCCTGTTTACGGAATTGTTTATTACCCTGGCGGAAGTGTACTGATACTGCTGCCTGAACAGTGAGTCGTCGACAGGAATAAAATTTACATCACCCTTCTGATCCATTTTTTCCAGTCGGTTTCTTAGCTCGCTGTTTTCCGATGCAAGGCCTGAATTAATTTCCCGCAGACTAAGGTAAGTCCTGGCATTGTTTATTCTCTCATTCAGACCCCTTGTCACTCCCTGCACCGATCTGACCACCCTTGCATTATGATAACTGTTGCCATTTGTGAGCCAATACAGCGCTATTCCTTCCAGAATAAGAAATACAATAATGTTTATGTACCTCAGCAGAAAGTTCAGCAGGTTTCTCATTCACGCCGTCAGGTTATCTCATCAGGAAAGGAAATCTGTCCACGTTCTTCAGTGCCACTCCGGTACCTCTCGCAACTGCATGCAGGGGATCCTCGACAACATTGAAGTTTATATTAATCTTGTCGGCGAGTCTTTTGTCCAGTCCTCTCAGGAGAGCACCTCCTCCGGCAAGGTAAATTCCCTTGTTCACAATATCGGCATAGAGTTCCGGAGGTGTCTGCTCAAGGACATTGAGAAGGGCTGCCTCAACCTTTGTAAGCGATTTGTCGAGGCAGTATGCAATTTCCTGGTATGAGATCGGGATCTCAATAGGAAGCGAAGTCATAATATTCGGTCCCCTGACAATATAATCCTGAGGGGGATTGTCAATATCCGGCAGAGCTGCTCCAACAGCTATCTTGATATCCTCGGCAGTCCTCTCACCTATCTTAATGTTGTGCTGGTGCCTCATATATGACTGGATATCAGCTGTAAATCCGTCACCTGCAATCCTTATCGACTTATTGCACACAATTCCTCCGAGTGCAATCACGGCAATTTCGGTCGTACCACCGCCGACATCGATTATCATGCAGCCTTCGGGAGCCTCCACATCGAGCCCGATCCCAATAGCCGCAGCCATGGGCTCATATATCAGGTATACATCGCGCCCTCCGGCATGCTCCGATGAATCACGCACTGCACGCAGTTCCACCTCAGTGCTGCCTGAAGGGATGCATACAACCATCTTAAGGGAAGGAGCAAAGAACCTGTTTCCTGTGTTGATGAGCTTTATCATGCCCCTTATCATTAGTTCAGCGGCATTGAAGTCAGCGATTACTCCGTCGCGCAAAGGCCTGACGGTTTTAATGTTTTCATGCGTCTTTCCATGCATCTGCCTTGCTGCTTCCCCTATCGCAATAAGCTTTCCCGTGTTTTTATCAATAGCGACTATTGATGGTTCATCAACTACAATCTTATCATTATGTATGATAACCGTGTTTGCGGTTCCCAGGTCAATTGCGATCTCCTGCGTCAAGAATGAAAATAGTCCCATATAATGAGATGATTAATGTTATTAGTGTTTAAAATGTCTTTTCCCCGTAAATACCATTGAAACTCCGTTTAAGGAGCAATAATCAATTGAATCCTGATCCCTGACTGATCCGCCCGGCTGTACAATTGCAGACACACCTGCCTTGTGAGCTATCTCCACACAGTCGGCAAACGGGAAGAAAGCGTCTGAAGCCATTACGGCACCATTCAGGCTGAAACCGAATAACCGGGCTTTTTCAATGGCCTGCTTCAGTGCGTCAACCCTGGAAGTCTGACCGATACCGCTCGCGCACAGCTGCTTGTCTTTAGCAAGCACAATTGCATTTGATTTGCTGTGCTTTACGATCTTGTTTGCAAATACAAGATCCTCAAATTCCCCGGAAGCCGGAACCTTTTCTGTAACGGGTCTCATGTCACCTGCAAGTTCAGTGCTCAGGTCCTTTTCCTGCCAGAGCACACCGTCAAGAACCGACCTGAAACAGTATTGATTCCCCGCTTTTTCCTTCCTTGCAAGAATTATCCGGTTCTTCTTCTGCTTAAGTATCTCAAGGGCCTTATCACTATAGCCGGGAGCAATTATAATTTCAAAAAAGATCTTGTCAATTTCTGATGCTTCTTCTTCTCCAACAGGTGAATTTGCAGCTATGACCCCGCCATAGGCAGATACCGGGTCGCATGCAAGTGCATCCCTGAAGGCATCAGCCGGATTCTTACGTGAAGCTGCACCGCAGGCATTGTTGTGCTTTATAACAATATAAGTGGTTTCACTGAACTCATCGATAAGCCCCAGTGCAGCATCAATATCAAGAAAATTATTATAGGAAATCTCCTTGCCATGAAGCTTCTCAAACAACCTTCCGTGATCGCCGAAAAAGACTCCCTTCTGATGTGGATTCTCGCCATAACGGAGAGGGTAAAAAGTGTCAATGCTTTCGCGGAAAACCTCAATACCGGCGCTTCTGTTGAAATACCTGAAGATTGCGGTATCATAATTCGAAGATGTTTTAAATGCCTGAGCTGCAAAATATTTCCTGTCCGCGAGTGAAGTCAGCCCCTTTTTCTCTTTCAGAAGTGCCAGTAGTTTTCCGTACTGATCCCTTCCGGATACAACAAGGACATCATTGAAATTCTTGGCAGCTGCCCTTATCAGGGAGATCCCTCCGATATCTATTTTCTCGATAATTTCATCATCATCATCAACCGCACTGACCGTTTTCTCAAAAGGATAAAGGTCTACAATGACGAGGTCAATTTCAGGTATCCTGAAATTATTCAGCTGCTCAATATCCTCAGGATTTGACCTCCTGGCAAGAATACCTCCGAAAACTTTGGGGTGCAGGGTTTTAACCCTTCCTCCGAGGATCGAAGGGTAGGTTGTGAGTGATTCAACAGTTTCAGCGGGCACGCCCAGATTCCTGATAAAGGTGAAGGTGCCTCCCGTGGAGTAGATTTTAACATTAAGTTCGTTCAGGGTCCCGACTATTTCATCAAGTTCATCCTTATAATAAACAGATATTAATGCACTTCTGATTCTTTTCTCACTCATATTCTGAATTTTATGAAAGGCATCTCCCTGCAGATTCAGGCGGTTAAAAATAGATATTTTTTTATAATCCTCAATACAAAATAATTATGAATATTGAAGGCAGGTAAACGGGCTTATTAAATCCAAATGATTTTCTTACCTTTGACGCTCCGTTAAACATTGAAAACAATTCGAAAATGTCAGTAAGACTATTCGTTGAAGGATTCTTATTTGCCGTCAAATCAGTGGTAGTTAATAAATTACGAACTTTTCTTTCTCTTTTCGGAATCACCATCGGAATTTTCTGTATCATTTCAGTTTTTACAGTGCTTGACTGGATGGAGAAGTCGGTCCGCGACTCAATTAATTCAATGGGCAGCAACGTGGTTTATATTCAGAAGTTCCCCTGGTCGTTCAGCAGTAACCTTGCATGGTGGGATATTATCAAATGGCCGACAATTTCATATACTGACTATCAGGCAATTACTAACCGTTCAACCAAGGCTGAAGCAGCTTCATTTCTCGTCGCAAAGTCTGATAAGATCAAATACAAAAACAATGTGGCAACCGATGCCCCGGTGGCCGCAGTGACCGACGGAATGGAAAGGGTGGTTTTATTTGAGATTGCAAAAGGACGTTTCTTTTCTCCCTTCGAATATTCCAGCGGAAGCAATGTGGCAGTTCTTGGAGCCGAAGTTGCTGAAAGGCTTTTTGAGAATGCCGATCCCCTCGGAAAGGAAATCTCAATGTCGGGCGGTTATAAGGCAAGGGTTATCGGTGTGCTTAAAAAAGAGGGACAGGGAGCTATCACCCTTAGCAATGTTGACCAGATAACTCTTGTACCTCTTAATTATGGAAGGAATTTTATAAACGTTCGTAACAGGTTCGTTGATTCCCAGATGATGGTAAAAGCAAAACCGGATGTCTCGGTCCGTGAGCTTTCTGATGAGCTTACTATGGTTTTACGGGCTTCGAGAAGATTGAAACCAGCCGAGGTCTCCAACTTCTCGATTAACAATTCGACAATGCTATCGCAGGGATTTGATGCGGTTTTCAAGGGCATCAACATCGGAGGCTGGATCATTGGAGCGTTTGCCATTCTTGTAGGCGGATTCGGGATAGCCAACATCATGTTCGTATCAGTCAGGGAAAGGACAAATATAATCGGAATACAGAAAGCCCTGGGAGCCAAAAGATTCTTTATACTCCAGCAGTTCCTCACCGAGTCGGTCCTGCTGTCTTTAGCAGGGGGTGTTCTCGGACTTTTAATGATCTTCATCGGAACCCTCGTGGTAAATTACCTTTACGAGCTTAATATGTATCTTACTCTCAGCAATATAATCCTGGCAGTATTCATCTCGGGTCTAATCGGAATTGTGGCAGGTTATGCACCGGCAAACGCTGCAGCCAGGATGAATCCGGTTGATGCCATCGGATTCTCATTCTGAAGAAAGTAGATTCTTCTCTATCCAGTTTGTAAGTTCCACAAACTGAACAACATTCAGCTGTTCAGGCCTTAATTGGTATAAATGAAAATCATCTGTCTTAAGTTCAAATGCTGACCTTACGGAATTCCTCAGGGTCTTACGGCGCTGGTTGAAACAGGCTTTGACAACCCTGAAAAAAAGCTCCTCATCACAGTCCAGCCGTTCCGTCTGATTCCTTCTGAGCCTGATAACCCCCGAGAGCACCTTTGGAGGAGGTGAGAATACCTTGTTTGATACAGTGAAAAGGTATTGTGCTGAATAGAATGCCTGAATAAGCACACTCAGAATACCGTATGTTTTTGAACCGGGTTTTGAGCAGATCCTCAGTGCAACTTCTTTCTGAAGCATCCCGCAAACTTCAGTAACCTTATCGCGATAATTCAGTATCCTGAATAAGATCTGACTCGAGATATTATAGGGGAAATTGCCGATTACTGCAATCTTCCCTTCAAAGTATTCATCAATATCAAAAGCAAGGAAATCGCCGGATATAATGTTTATGGATTCAGGATAATTTGCTTTCAGGTAATGAACCGACTCATTGTCAATTTCAATTACCCTGAAATCGGCAAATTCCCTTTTAATAAGAAAATCGGTGAGGATCCCCATTCCAGGGCCTATTTCCAGAACACTGCCGTAGCCTTCCCCGGTAAGCGATTCCGATATCTTCCTGGCAATGCCTTTGTCTTTCAGAAAGTGCTGCCCCAGATTCTTTTTTGGATAGACTTTTTTCATCTGTTTCTACTTCCTCCGCTGGCGCGGATTTGGCTTCGCCGAGCTCGCCCTGCTGAAGCAGGACTCGGTTGTAATCCGTGCCTGTTTTAACCCACCCCTAGCCCCCGCGGGATGAGGTGATTCAAACATCATATCTGCAGAAGCTCCCTTCCGAATTTTCTCCAGATGGGTATCTTGAGGGTTTCAAGGAATTCTATAAAACGCTTAAGGACATTCAGATAGAGAGTAACGAATAAAGCGGTTGTCATGATCCAGATCGCGATAACGTTGAACAGAAGTGTATCAATCCTGATATTGCCAATCTGCTTGTAAGGAGCATAAAAGTGGGCCCGTCCGTATTTTGAACCCGGTTTCATGTAAACGGGATCAGCTTTTTGAATCAGTTTCCTTTCAGAATCAAAGATCCTGTTTGTGGTTAGCCTGTTCAGGACAAAATTTGCCAGGCTCTCATTATAATTCGCCTCCTTCAGTGCCTGGAATTCAGCTTCTCCCATCCTGTCTGTAATGGATTTGACCAGGGAATCCTTCCTTTCGGAAAGAATTCTGTTTTTTATACGTACGGCTGTTGCAAGAGAGTCAAAGTATATTTTTGCCTGATCACATGTAAAATCAGTGAATCCCGAATAATTCAGGGAGGAGATCCAGCTGCCTGGAAGAATTCCTGCCTCAGAAGATAATTCACTTATGTGATAGTTTATTTTCCTGAGATTGTTTTTGACCAGTTCCTCATAATCCGGATTCCTGCCGGCTGTCTTGCACTCATTGACCTTTACCTTGAGTGTAGGAATAAGAAATGAATTGTACCAGCCTGTACGGCTTATTTCCATATCATATTTAAAAGATGGCTTTACGAATTTATTCCCCTTGAATTGTTCGACCATAAGTGCCTCATACGACCACCGGGTTACCATGGCATCACCGATTATCGGAACATAGATCTTCCTGCTTATTGATTTATGGAGATCATCGAATTTTATCATTGCGCCTCCGAGAAGAAGCATGGGTACCAGCAGCAATGGTATGAGTATATAGATACTCACGGCTGTTCTCATCCCTGCCGATATATTCAGGCCCAGCACATTGCCAAAGCAGGCAGTCGAGAAAAGAACGAGCCATTGCTGAAACAGCATTCCCCTTACCTCAAGCAGGGTATTGGCAACAAGGACAAAGCTTAACGACTGGATTGCTGACATGAAAAATAGGAAAATGATCTTGGAGAACAGGTAGCTCGACCTGCTAATATTAAGGAACTTCTCCCTTTCCAGGATCTTCCTGTCGCGGTAGATCTCTTCCGCGCTTACCGTCAGGCCTACAAAAAGTGCAACAATGATTGCCATGAACAGGAATACGGGATAATTTTTGTTGGCGCCAAAAGTATAAATTCCGTTTTCACTGTACTTCGAAAGGAAACCGAGTATAAGTGCCAGGAGCGGCACCTCCAGAAGATTGATGGTCATATACTGTTTGTCGGCCAGTTTCCTTGTTATATTCCGGTTTACAAATATTTTTAACTGCTCCCATTTTTCAGGCACTTTGAAATTGCTTTGGGGCAGAGCCGTTTTGGGATGCTCCGGTGTAAGAACAGGCATCATTTTCTTCCTGTACTTGTCATACCATTCCCTGGGACTGATCTGCCTCTCTTTTCCGGCAAAACCGCTGTTGTCGATGACTTTTACCTCAACAATATGAAGTATACTTTCAGTTTCAATATTTCCGCAATTGGGACATTCGCTTTCAGCTGCATTAGCCTGCGATGTTTCAGTCTTGAAATAAACAAGTGCCTCAACAGGGTCGCCGTCATAGATCATATAGCCGCCTTTGTCGAGGATCCAGAGCTTGTCGAACATTTTCAGAATATCCGACGACGGCTGATGAATTATCGTAAATACCAGCTTCCCCGCCAATGCCTGGTTTTTAAGAAGCGTCATTACTTTTTCGGAATCGAAGGAGGATAATCCGGATGTCGGCTCATCCACGAACAATACCCCTGGTTCCCTCATCAGCTCGAGGCCTATATTGAGCCTTTTGCGCTGCCCGCCGCTCACCTTCTTGTTCATCGGGTCTCCGACCTGAAGATCCTTTATGTCGAGCAGATCAAGATCGACAAGGACCTTGTCGACAGTCTTGTTCAGCTGATCCTCGTTGTAATCACCGAAACAGAGGCGGGCATTGAAATACATGTTCTGATATACGGTAAGCTCCTCAATCAGCATGTCGTCCTGCGGAACAAATCCAATAAGCCCTGTCAGCTTATCTGATTCATCATTAAGGTCATAGCCGTTTATATATATTTTCCCGGAGGTGGGCCTTGCTTTCCCGTGAAGCAAATTCAGCATTGTCGTTTTACCGACACCGCTTCCGCCCATCAGTCCAATCAGGTTGCCCGATTCGATCCTGAAATTCATTTTCCTGACACCGTTGTCAGAATTCTTGAAAAGGAATTCAATTTCATGCCCTTCAAACACAATAGTCTCAGGGAATTTTCTTGAAACAAACTTCTTGTAGATTCTTGAATAATAAATCGGATCAATTCCCTGACCCTTGATATTGACTCCTCTCTCCAGAAGATAGGGCCGGCATGCTATTATATCGCGTCCCTTGAAATAGAGTGTCAGGGTTCCGTCATAGGTAAGGATAAGGGATCCGGTGCTTTCGATATGCAGCACGAACATATGGCCCTTGAACCCTTTCATCCTAATATGGCGCCAGCTTTCATAGTTCCTGTATGTGGCCCCGGCCCAGAATTTCGGATTCTCGTTCTCGATGATCAGCATGCAGTCGGGAGTCACCTCATCGTACGACCGGCCGATCATGAAGGCACAGGCATTCTCGTATTCCTTCTTGGAAATATTGAAGGTCCTTGAAACAATGTCGACAATGGTTTTTTCCTGTTCGGATATCAGTCCGTCTTCAAAGGCAAATTCAAGAAGCTGAAGGAACACCACCATCCGCTCTTCGAGGAACAATCCTTTTTTTATCTGGCGGCATATGTTTGTGATCTGGAAAGTAATTAGGGAATCCTCATCAGATAATTCAGCCTTGTCAACACTTTTCAGCTCATTCGAATAGAATTCAAGATTATTTTCGAAGAGTGCATAATACTCCTCCTCCAGTTCCCGGTTAAGATAACGTCTGAGGTAACTGCGCAGGATCTTCTTCCCCCTTGATGAAATGCCCCCGGGGTTAATTGTTGAAACAATGGCAAAAATATGTATCAGAGCCAGAAGTACAGATTCCCTCATAGGAAAGATGGTCAAAAAAAGACCGCAAAATAAATTTATTTGCGGTCATTCAGTTATGTAAGAGTTATTAAACTAATTGGCTTCTTATACTTTCAATAGCTTTCGTTATATCAATGATGTTCTGATTGGTCAGGCTTGTCGTCAGTCCTGAATAAACCTTTCTGATAGGCTCAAGCTTGTCAATGAACTCCTTCACATTAGGATCATCGAGGTATGGCTGTGTAATATCTAGGAACAGATCAAATGATTCTTTCTGCTCAATAAGTACCTTTGAGATTCCTGCTACCTGATAGGCTGCTTCCGAGACGTGAGTTGTCAGGTACATTCCTTCGACCCAGGCACCTCCAACAACCAGAAGAGCAAGGTTTTGCTGGTCATTTTCGCTAAGATAGGCATAGGTGTTATTGAAGGCTTCAGTAAGGATGTTTACCAGCTCATCCCTGTTGTCAAAGTTCTTCTGGATCCTGTCATACAATGTTTCATCATAAATCTTCGACATATTCAGTTCATTCGCCAACGACCGTATTGCATCAAGGTAATTAAGCACTTCCTGCTGAATATTATAGAGAGTGGCGTAACTCAGGTCAGCGCCAAAAACACCCATGTTGACCGCTTTGGTTGAGGATGTCAGATACTTCCTGGCATTTGCCACCGGATTTGCAATGCCAAGTATATAGCCAACTTCCAGTTCTGACAGCATTTTAATAACTTCGGCTGAAGTAGGCAACGGGTAAACATTTTTCTCTATCTCACTCTTTATGGTATCCACCTCATTAAGTTCTATTTTCTTAAGCTCTTTTTTTTCACTCCTGTTTTTGCATGAACTGAGTCCGGAAAAAGATAAAATCAATATTGGAATGATGATGACGGTTATGGCCCTTTTCATTTTCGTTAGTTTAAATTAAAATCACCTTTAAAAACGCCTATAAAAATAATAAATATTATTAAAATAGCCCTCTGACTTCAATCTATTTTAAAAATTCATATACAATAAACAATTAAAGAGAGGCTCTTGTTTAATATTCGCCTGACTGATGATTTTCAACCTGAGCAATAAACTGAAATAATGCTCAGTTTTGCTTATCTTTGAGCCCCTGAACCAAAATCAGTTTAGATGAGATGGGATTTTGATGAAAAGGTTTCAAGGGAAAACACCGGTTGCGTAAAATACGATCTGAGGAAGGAAGTATTCGGATCAGGTGATGTAATTCCCATGTGGGTGGCAGATATGGATTTCAAAACCCCGGATTTCATTATCAGGGCGATAAAGAAAAGACTCGAACACGAGATCATGGGTTATTCCTTTCACCCTCATGAGTACTTCAGTTCAATTTCAGCCTGGCTCCTTAAGAAACATAAATGGGAAATCGATAAAGAGTGGATCTGCTTCTGCCCGGGGGTGGTGCCTGCCCTTAACCTTTGCACACTTGCATTCACCCGCCCGGGAGACTCCATAATAATTCAGCCACCGGTATATACCCCTTTCTTTTCCGCAGTTGAAAGTCATGGACGTAACCTTATTCTCAACAGGCTAGCTGAGAAAGATGGAAGATGGACAATGGACCTTGATTCGCTTGCCAGCTCAATTACACCTGATACAAGAATGATAATCATCTCAAATCCCCATAACCCTGTCGGACGGTCCTGGACACCCGATGAGCTTGCAGGGCTGGCTGAAATATGCATCAGAAACAATATCCTGATTCTTTCGGATGAAATTCATTCTGATTTGGCTCTCCCCGGTTGCTTCCACACTCCGGTGGCATTGCTTTCGGACAGAATTGCTGAAATAACCGTCACATGCATCGCACCAAGCAAAACTTTCAATCTTGCCGGACTTTCAACATCATCTCTTATTATCTCCAATCCGGTCCTAAGGAAGTATTTCAAATCGAAGATTGACCATCTGCACATTGGCAACGGAAACATCTTCGGAATCGTTGCATCAGTAGCCGCCTATACGGAGGGCCAGGAGTGGCTTGACAGCCTGATGGAATATCTCGACAGAAATTCCGCTTATATAATTGACTATTGCAGGGAACATATCCCCGAAATAATACCGGTGAGGCCGGAAGCTACCTATATGATATGGCTCGATTGCAGAAAACTAGGAATGTCGGGGAAGGAGCTTGGGGAATTCTTCGTCAGCAAAGCAGGGGTCGGACTGAGCGAAGGATCATCATTCGGCCCCGGAGGTGAAGGATTTATGAGGATGAACATGGCAACCACACTGAGTAAGGTTAAGCAAGCTATGGATCAGATCAGGATAGCGGTTGAAACATTAAGATAATATTACAATTTTATTGAATGAATAATACTGTAAAAGTCAGGCTGACACTTGAAGACGGAACCATTTATTCCGGAAGATCATTCGGAGCTCCGGCGGCTTCGGCGGGTGAGGTTGTTTTCAATACTGCAATGACAGGCTATCCCGAAAGCCTGACAGATCCTTCATACAAAGGGCAGATCCTCTGCCTGACGTATCCGCTTGTAGGCAACTACGGAGCACCTGCCAGAAGCGAAGAGAATGATCTTTTCAATTTCTATGAATCCTCTTCAATCCATATATCTGGACTTATAGTTTCTGACTATTCATTTGATTACAGTCACTGGAATGCAAGCGAGAGCCTTGACGAGTGGCTGAAACGGAATGGAATTCCGGGAGTCTTCGGGATCGATACCCGTGCCCTCACCAAGAGGATCAGGGAAAAAGGAGCAATGCTGGGCACGCTGGAACCTGAAGGAACAGTTACTGACTTCTTTGATCCGAACAAGACCAACCTTGTTGCTGAAGTAAGCACCGGGGAAAAGAAAATTTACGGATCAGGCAGATACAGGATAATGCTTGTTGATTGCGGAGTAAAATACAATATCATAAGGAACCTGCTTAGAAGGGATACTACTGTAATCAGGGTACCCTGGGATTATGATTACCATGTTGATGAGTACGACGGGCTATTTCTGACAAACGGCCCGGGCGATCCGAAAATGTGTATAAAAACTATTGAGAATATAAGGAGATCCTTTTCTGTGAATAAGCCAATATTCGGAATCTGCCTGGGAAACCAGCTTATGGCCCTGGCTTCAGGGGCCGATACCTACAAGCTCAAGTACGGTCATAGAAGCCACAACCAGCCGGTGATCCTGGCCGGAACTGACAAAGCATATATAACCTCACAGAACCATGGCTTTGCTGTCGACAATAACACTCTTGACCAGGATTGGGAGCCTCTGTTCATAAACATCAATGACAATACGAACGAAGGGATGAGGCATAAAACCAGGCCTTTCTTCTCGACCCAGTTCCATCCCGAAGCCTCGGGAGGTCCGACCGATACGGATTATTTGTTTGATGATTTCATTGGGAATATACAAAGGAACAACCCCTAAATCCCCCAAGGGGGACTTTAATTTGGGTGTGTTTTCAGGCCCCCCTCGGTGGGTAAATCCTAGGATGGTGCGGATTAATTATCCGTGCCTGTCTTAACCCACCCCCAGCCCCTCCCAAGAGGGGAGCCTCGGGACAGCCCCCCTTTGGGGGGTTGGGGGGTCACCTTTCTTTCATCAATTTCTCCACCAATTCCTCAGACGATTTACTCCCGAAAATTTTCATCCTCCCCTCAAAAATCCCCCTGATCTCTTCGTTGCAGAGATTCCCGATACTTCCCTCATGAGTGTAATCACTTATGTTTGTCTTTGTAAAGAGGCCCTTGTCTATCATCTCCGAAACCTTCCTGTAGGCATCCCTGAATGGAACTCCCTCCCTTACGAGCCTGTTGACTTCCTCGGTGCTGTAAATGCCGTTATAAATCTGATTGTCGGTAATTTCATGATTCACCTTAACATGGTCCAGCATTATTATAAGTATATCAATGCACTCTTTTATCTCGGAGAAAGCGTTGAATATAAGTTGCTTTAACAGCTGAAGCTCCCTGTTGTACCCTGACGGGAGGCCTGAGACCAGATTTGTTATCTGTCCCGGAAGGGTCTGAAGGAGATTTGTCCTGCCCCTTATCAACTCGAACACATCCGGATTTCTTTTCTGGGGCATGATGCTGGATCCGGTTACATATTCATCGGGAAAACCGATAAACCGGAACTCGGAAGCCATGAAAAGGCATACATCGGTCGAGAACCTCGACAGGGTCTGGGCCAGCGATGCCAGTGCCGAGGATACCGCAAGTTCAGCCTTTCCCCGGCTGAGGCTTGCATACGCGGAGTTATACAACAGATCACCGAACTCAAGTAGTGACGTCGTAAGTTTCCTGTTCAGGGGAAGGGTTGAGCCGTAACCGGCTCCCGTACCAAGCGGATTACGGTCAATAAGCGATCTGCTTCCTGAAAGCAGCAGAATATCATCGGCAATGCATTCGGCATAGGAACCAAACCAGAGTCCGAACGACGAAACCATTGCGGGCTGCATATGTGTATATCCCGGAATCATTACCTCCCTGTGCTGCTCGCTGAGGGCCTGGAACCTGTAAAAAAGCCTGGCGGCATTCGCCGCAAGGTCATCGATGGCATTCTTCGTGTAGAGCCGCAGATCAACCAGCACCTGGTCATTCCTTGACCGGCCGGTATGTATCTTCTTACCGGTATCCCCCAGCATTGAGGTAAGCTCTTTCTCAATCTGGGAATGAATATCTTCAATACCCTCTTCAATTATAAGTTTTCCGCCTTTTGCCCTTTGAAAAATGGAATAAAGGGCTTCCAGCAATTCTTTACTTTCACCGGCACTTATCAGTCCGGTTTCATTCAGCATGATTGAATGAGCCATTGATCCGGCTATATCCCATTCAGCCAGGCAGAGATCCGTGGTCCTGTCCCTTCCGGAGGTGAACTCAATAACTGAAGGATCAGGTGTTGCTATTTTTTCCCAGAGTTTCATTTTCCTTGCAACGTTATCTTGTTTCATCGGGTGAATGATATTTTTGCCTAATGCGGCTTCTTGCTGGCTTCAATTATAGCCCGGTGAGCCATAAGCCTGATAGCATTGATCCTGATAAATCCCTTGCTGTCGGTCTGGTCGAAACCTCCTTCAATGTCCATGCTCGATAGCTCCTTGTTGTAAAGCGACGAAGGAGATTCCCTTCCTTCAATCAGCACATTGCCCTTGTAAAGGCAGAGATGAACACTTCCGTCGATAAGTTCCTGGCTCTTTTCAATGGCTGCCATCAGAAAATCCATTTCGGGACTGAACCAGAATCCATAATATATCAGCTCTGAAAATTTAGGGGTGAGCATGTTCCGAAGTCTCATCACCTCTCTGTCCATTGCTATACCCTCGAGATCCATATGAGCTATATGGAGCACTGTTGCTGCAGGCGTTTCATAAACACCCCTCGATTTAATGCCGACGAACCTGTTCTCAACCATATCGAGCAGACCTATTCCGTTTTTCCCGGCAAGCTGGTTGAGATATATGAACATTTCATATGAATCCTCCTTCACTGTACCATCTTCCTTGTTTATAAGCTTTACGGGTATCCCGTTCCTGAAATGAATTGCAATCCTGGTCTCCCTGTCGGGTGCATCCTGGGGCAGTACCATTTTTTCAAGAATGCTTTTCTGGGCCATGTACATCGGATCCTCAAGGATACCTGCTTCATGACTTATATGCATCAGGTTGTCATCCTCACTGTAAGGTTTGTCAATGCTGGCCTTGACAGGTATTTTCTTTTCGGCGGCATATTTGAGAAGATCGGTCCTGCCCTTGAATTTTTCAAGGAACTCCCTGTCTTTCCATGGAGCAATAACCCTGATATCCGGTTTCAATGCATAATAGCAAAGCTCGAACCTTACCTGGTCGTTCCCTTTTCCAGTGGCGCCATGGGCTACCGCATGCGCGTTCTCACTGACTGCGGTTTCAATCTGTTTTTTTGCAATTAGTGGTCTTGCGAGAGCAGTTCCGAGAAGATACCTCCCTTCATATACTGCATTTCCCATTATTGCCTTAAGTACATAATTATCAATAAATTCCTTTTTAAGGTCAGCAATTATGACCTTCGAAGCGCCCAGCAGCATCGCCTTTTTCCTGCACTCCTCAAAATCATCAGCCTGTCCGACATCTGCAACAAATGCGATCACTTCGTAGTCCTTTTCAATAAGCCATTTCAGGATGACGGATGTATCCAGTCCGCCGCTGTAGGCAAGCACAACTTTTTCTTTCATTTTTTCTGGATTATTTTACAATTCTGTTTTTCTGATTTGTTTCTCTTCTTTTTAATGACACTGTTCCTTTTTCCTTTAACTGGTTATGCAACCCGGGTATTATAAGCTCAAGGCTTGAATGGACCTGGCTGAGGGTTATCCCGTTACGCGGTATTACAAGTATTGTGTCATCACCTGCAATTGTACCGGCAATCTCATATCTGCCGGCATTGTCGATAAAATATGCAGTGGCGTTTGCATTCCCCGGAATTGTCCTTATCACCATAAGTCCCTTTGCTTCGACAACCTCGCGTATGACGGAAATAATATTGAGACTTGTGCCGGATTCCCTGTCTCCTTCCTTCCTGTTTGTCAGGGAATAGGTGTAGCCCCCTCTGCCGTCGGGGATACGGCTGACTCCAAGCTGCCTTAAATTGCGCGACAGGGTAGCCTGGGTGCAGATTATCCCTTTCCCTTTGAGTTTTTTTAGCAAGGCTTCCTGCGAGGAGATATTCTCTTCGCCGATGATCTTTTCAATTGCAAGCAGTCTTTTTGTTTTCTGCATATTTATGCATTATTTCTGCAAATATATACATTATTTTCAATTTGCGGCCTGATTTAAAAATTTGTTA
>Ga0105106_10001480_pt1 | contig 16967 bp, 18 predicted proteins | sample PPLLaktember2015_5_FD_79109 | JGI IMG/M metagenome (GOLD analysis project Ga0105106, IMG submission 79109) | Freshwater sediment microbial communities from Prairie Pothole Lake near Jamestown, North Dakota, USA - PPLs Lake P8 Core (1) Depth... | ecosystem: Environmental > Aquatic > Freshwater >...
GCCGGGACCCACGACCCTTACTGGAACGCCGCCCAGCGGGAGATGATGATCACGGGCAAGATGCACAACTACATGCGCATGTACTGGGGGAAAAAGCTCCTCGAGTGGAGCCGGACCCCGGCGGAGGCCTTCCGGACGGCCCTTGCACTCAACAACCGCTACGAACTCGATGGAAGAGACCCCAACGGGTTTGCCGGCGTGGCCTGGTGTTTCGGCAAGCACGACCGGGCCTGGTTCGAGCGGAAGGTATTCGGCAAGATCCGCTACATGAACGACTCGGGCCTCAGGCGCAAGTTCGACATGGACGCCTATCTGAAAAAAGTGGCCGCCCTCGAGAAGGACCGGTGAAATCAGAAAATACCTGTCGACTTTTTCCGTTGATAACGGTATAAGGCTTGCGCGAGCGTCGTAGGCCTTGAACCGCTGCGATCGCCAGTGGCGACTGGCGGTTTTTTTATGGAAATCTCTCACGACCTGTAGAAACGATGACCCCCGCACATTCCCGAGAACTGATCCGGCTGCTGCTGCTCGTTGCCCTGATCTCTTGCTTCGCAAGCAACGCCCCGGCCCAGGCCCCGCCCGAGGACGTCCGCAAAAGCCTCGAGAGGGCCGTCAAATCCGGCTCCGTCCAGAAGACCGTCTGCCCCGGGGCCCCCTACTGCAACCCCTCATCCGTGATCCGTTTCTACCAGATGCGCAAGTACGAACCGGCATGGACTCGGGACGGCTACCCGCTGCCCGCGGCGGACACCCTGGCCCGTGCGATCAAAGCGGCCGATGCCGAGGGCCTGCAACCCGGGAGCTACCACCTGGAACGCATCGAGACCACTCTCGCGGAAATCCGCCAGATCCTCGTCCGGAGCGAAAAACCGGCGCCGGCAAACATCATCCACCTGGAATTTCTCCTGTCCGACGCCTATCTCGTCTACGCGGCCCATCTTCTCAACGGCCGCGTCAACCCCGAGACACTCCATGCCGACGAGTGGACGATCTATCCCGCGCGCTCCAACCTGGCCCGCCATCTGTCGAAAGCCCTGGAGGGGGGAGATTTCGAGGGCAGCCTGAAAAGCCTCCTGCCGGCCCAGCCGGGCTATGGCCGGCTCAAGACAGCGCTCGTCGTGAACCGGGCACTAGCCGAGCAGGGCGGCTGGCCCGTTATCCCCGGCGACGGCAGGCTCGAGAAGGGCGATAAAAGCGACCGGCTCCCCGTGCTGCGCAGCCGCCTGAAGGTTACCGGCGACATGCCGGCACCGGCTGATGCAACAAGCGACCTCTTCGACGAAACCGTCGAGGAAGCGGTGAAGCGGTTCCAGCAGCGCCACGGGCTATTCGACGACGGGATCGTGGGCACCCGGACGCTTCGGGCCCTCAACGTCCCGGTGGAAAAGCGCATCCGCCAGATCGAGCTCAACCTGGAACGCTGGCGATGGCTCCCCCAGAACCTGGGAAACCCCTACATCCTGGTCAACATCGCCGGTTACGGCCTCGAGGTCGTCGAGAAGGAGACGCCGGTTTTGACGATGAAGATCGTCGTGGGCACGGCCTTTCAGAAAACGCCCGTCTTCAGCGGGAAGATGACCTACATCGAGATGAACCCTTTCTGGAACGTCCCCCACAGCATCGCCACGGAGGAGACCCTCAAGAAGATCCGGGAGAACCCGAGCTTCTTCGCCAAGGAGAACATGAGGGTCTTCACGGCGGGACAGAACGGCGAGGCGGTGAATCCCGCCACCATCGAGTGGTCGCAGCTCTCGGAGAACAATTTCCCCTACAGGCTTCGCCAGGAACCAGGCCCCCGGAACCCCCTGGGCCGGATCAAGTTCATGTTCCCCAACAAGCACAGCGTCTACCTGCATGACACCTCCGACCCGCAGCTTTTCCGAAAGGAGCGGCGGGGCTACAGCCACGGCTGCATCCGGATCGAAAAACCCATGGACATGGCCGAGTTCGTCATGAGGGGAAGCAAGGAATGGTCGCGGGAGAAAGTCGCGGCGGTGCTGAGGACGAAGGAGACGACGGTGGCCTACCTGCCGAAGCCCATATCCGTGCACATTCTCTACTTTACGGCATGGGGGAACGGCGACGGGACGGTGCACTTCCTGGAGGACATCTACCGCCGCGACGAGCGGCTCGACAGGGCCCTCCAACCAAAAATAAAGCCTGCCAAAGCCGCGAAGCCCTAGCAGGCAGACATGTTTCATTCACCCTCACCTCGATCCTCTCCCCTCAAGGGAGAGGAAGATCAGGGTACGGCCTTTCGGCCGGCATTCTCAGGCCTTCTTCACCTTATTCTTTCTTTTCCTTCCGTCCTGCCAGGTGCGGACATCACCCACGTCGAGGTGGACGAATCCGCGCTTCGAATAGTACCCGACACCGCCGCAGCGCATCTCCCGCGCCGCATTATTGAGGTTCTTGATGTGCAAATCGGGCATCCTCAGGTCGACGGCCATCCCGGCCATGTGCAGGCTGTTGCGGGCAACCTTGCGGTTGCGTTTGCGAAGGGCCGCATTGGTCCTGGGCGAGCGGTACCCCGAGATGACGTGGAAGGGGCTTTCGCATTCGAGCTTCTGGTTGAGATTGTATAGCAGGTCGAGCAGGTTGGGATCGATGTCCTTGATCTGGTTGGCCCGGTAATCGCGCAGAAGGTGGTTGACCTCTGCGAGCGCCTCGGGGACGTATTCCCCATCGGCCCAGTAGACCCGATTGAACGACTCGCCGGTGTTGGTGCTGTACAGATGGAGCCTTCTCTCCTCGCAGGGCTCGAGAATAAGACCGGTGCCTTCCCGCCAGCCCGGGGTGATCAACTCCGGTGCGGGAGTTTCTTCAAGAGATGCGATGGCCTTGTGGGGCAGCGCCAGAAGAGCGGCGCCGAAGATCCCCAGCTTGAGAAAGGAGCGGCGGCTGCAAGGATCGGCAAACAGATCGCCATGTTTTCTAAAGGAACGCATGGTCCCCTCCTTTGCTTTTTCCTTAGAAAGCATGCGCCATTGACGCAAAACGTGGTTCTTTTACCCTTACCCGGGATGATAAATCAAGATAAATTTTAATTGCAGAACAATATCAATGTGTTATATCAATTCGGTTGCAGCAAAAAGGCCGGCAAGATTCCGGTCCTGCCTAAATTATCGACCCGAAGAGGTATCAACTTAAGCAATTTTTCACCTTCGAGACATCAACTTTCCTTTGAGGGTAAAATGCGTTAGTATTATTTTTTACGGAGAACTCAAATGACCATCCCCCTCAAGGACCAGGCACTCAAGGACGACATCATCCGATTCTGCAGGGAGAGAAACGCGGAGCTCGTGGGGTTTGCCCCCGTGGAGCGCTGGGACGAGTACGGCGAGGTCCCGCCGGATTTCCGGCCCAGGGCGATCTTCCCGCAGGCGCGCACCGTCATCGTCATCGGAATGTCCATGCCGCTGCCCGTCGTGGAGACGACACCGTCGGCCCTCCACCAGGAACTCTACACGACGACGAACCGCCAGCTCGACGATGTGGCCGTGGAGCTCACGCGCTATCTCAACCGCATGGGCCACGCCTCGTTCCCCTTTACCCGCGACACCTACACCTCCATGAGGGCCCTCCGGGAGAAAAACCTGGCCGCCTTCGGCCACGTCCCGGCGGCAAAGTACGCCGGCCTGGGCACGATCGGGATGAACCAGTGCATCCTCACGCCCGAGTTCGGGCCCCGGGTCCGCTTCGTCTCCGTCTTCACCGCGGCCGCGATCCCGCCCGACCCGATGCAGCCGAAGGAGCTGTGCATCAAATGCGAGCTCTGCGCCGAGTGCTGCCCCAAGAACGCCATCAAGCCGCGGGAGGACCGTGTCGCCGGAGACTACGACAAGACGGCCTGCCTGGAGATGCACGAAGAGCTGGTGAAGAGGCGCTGCTACCCCTGCGGCATCTGCACGAAGGTCTGCCCGATCGGGAAAGATCGTCAGCTCTACAAAAGCAAGGGGATCCGAAAAAAATACGGGAGGGAACGGGAGACCCTGGCGGCCAACCCCGATGCCCCCGAGTACAAACCGTGGACCCACATCCGCAAGTACGGCGTCCCCCACAAGCCCAGGGAAAGGGCGAAAGACAAGGAGTAACGCAATGAAACGGTTCGAGGACTTCTGCGGGCGAATCCAGAGGATGGTCGCCGACGAGAAAACCGTATCCCGCAAGATCGAGAACGGCAGGGAGCTCGTGTCGGCACTCTTGTCCCGGCAGGACTGGTTTTTCGAGTACCTGAAAAAAATGGTTCTCGAGCCTTCCTCCATCGAAAGCCTGAGGCCCGGCATATGGCCCAACGAGTACACGCTGTACCGCAGTCCCGACCGGTCGCTCGTCGTGCTGGCCTACATCTGGGATGCGAAGCTCGCCGATATCATCCACGACCACGGCTCATGGGGCATCATCGGCACGCTTTGCGCAAAGCTGGGGGAACGGAAATACGAGCGCCTCGACGACGGGAAGCGCGAGGGCTACTGCGAACTCCGGGAAACGACGTGCGGCGTCTTCGGCCCCGGCGAGACGACCTTCGTCCTGCCCCTCAACAAGGGGCTCCACGCCATGGACAACCCCACTGACGGGATCGCCGTAAGCATCAACGTGTACGGAAAAACGATCCGCCAGGGATTCATCCAGTTCTTCGACCCGGAGAAGAAAACCGTCACCCGCGTTTTTCCTCCCCGGACGCTGAAGGAGGTCCTCGCCGTAAAGACCCTGGCGGCCATCGATCCGTCGCGGGCGGAAGGGGTCCTCAGAGAAGCGCTCGGCGCCTCGCGCCCCCCTCAGATCATGCAGGAATACGAGGCGGCCCTCCTGAAGCTCCGGTCCTGAAAGCTTTCCCTCGTTTCTCGGACCTCGGTCCTCTACTTGACCTTCTCGAAATAGGAGTCCTTCACCCCGTCGAGAAGCTGGAGGCTCTTCACCTTCACGGCGAAAACCTCCGCGTCGGGGTCTTCCGCAAACGGCTTGAGCTGAGGGTGTTTTTTCAGCAGCTTCTGCCGGACGAGCTTTTTTTTGGCTTTGTCGCCGATGGCCTTAAAGACGCCGCTCACCGTGAGGGCCTTGATCCGGGTGCGATCGGCCCCGCAGTCCTCCTCTCGGGTGTCGATGAGCAGGCTCACCGTCCTGTTGACGGCGAGGTTGCGGTACTTCTTCGTCCCCTTCCGGGTCATCATGTAGATCTCGCGGCAGTCCCTGTCGGGCACGTAGGACATGAGCGAGCAGTGGGGAACGTTTTCCATTACGGTTGCGAGCACGCAGACATCCTTGTCCTTCACGATCTTCTTCATCCTCTTGAGCATGGGATTCCTCCGCGGAAACGGTCTTAAGACAAAGGGTTCAGGGTTCGGGCCTTCTTAAATAACCATCTCGGGCTTTGTTTCCAGTTCCTTCTCCTCGTAGAAAACGACCAGGAAGATCTCCCGGTCGGAGCGGTTCACGATCGCGTGGGGAAGGCCTGCCGGGATCTCGAAAAGCTCCGGCTCCCCACCGCCGACATGGATCTCCTCCGGCCCCGCAATCAGTGACGCCGGGCCCCCGCAGAAAAGCAGCCACTCCGCGGCGCTGGCGTGGGCATGGTTTCCCCGGACAGCCCCGGGCTGCATGGATGCCACGTGAAGATTCCCCAGTGTCTTCCCCTCGAGCCCCGCCAGCGGGAGCGGGTTGAGGACCCACCCCCGGGCATCCTTCCATGTCTTCTCCCCGATCGCAACGCGCCTGATCTTTTCCATGTGCCCCCTCTCCGGCCGGTCTTCGTTTCTTTCGCCTCCATTTCTATCACGCCCGGGTCTGTCGAGGCAAGAAGGACCGTCGCGGAAAAAACGATCCCGGGCTCATGTTTTGGTTTTTCATCATCTCGGAGTGTGCTAACATACGGGGCATGGAAAAGATCCGTCTCGGAATCAGCACCTGACTTCTGGGAGAGAATGTCCGCTGGAACGGCGGGCACGCCCTGGACCGGTTCCTCGTCTACACCCTGGGGAAGTACGTCGAGTATGTCCCCGTCTGCCCCGAAATGGAGGCCGGTTTCGGCACCCCTCGCGACACCTTCCGCCTCGTCGGCGACCCGAAGCGGCCGCGGCTCGTGATCACCAAGACCGGCGCCGATCACACGGAGAGGATGGAGGCCTGGGCCCGCAAGCGCGTCGAGGAGCTGGAGAAGGAAGACCTCTGCGGCTTCGTCTTCAAGAGCGATTCGCCCTCGAGCGGCATGGAGCGCGTCAAGGTATACGGCGACAAGGGCATCCCCTCGAAGGTCGGCGTGGGGGTCTTCGCCCGGATCTTCATGGAACACTTTCCGCTCACCCCCGTTGAGGAGGAGGGGCGCCTCCACGACCCCGTCCTGCGGGAGAACTTCATCGAGCGTATCTTCACCTGCCTGCGCTACTGCGACATCATGGAGGGCACGAAGCAGGCGGGGCGTTTGATGAACTTCCACACGAAGAACAAGCTTCTGCTCATGGCCCACAGCCCCAAGCACCTCAAGGAAATGGGAAGCCTCGTGGCCCATGCGAAGGGGATGCCGGCCCGGGAGCTTGTCGAGCGCTACGAGGGCCTTCTCATGGAGGCCATGGCGCTCAAGCCCACCGTGGCAAAGCACGAGAATGTCCTGATGCACATCATGGGGTACTTCAAGAAAGACCTGAGCGCAGACGAGAAGCAGGAGCTCCTGGAGATCATCAACGATTACAAAAGAGGGCTCATCCCTCTGATCGTCCCCGTTACCCTGCTTGGCCACTATGTCCGAAAGTACCGTCAGCCCTACCTGAAAGAGCAGACCTATCTGAATCCACACCCGATGGAGCTGATGCTTCGCAACCACGTCTAGGCGCGAAGCGCCAGGTAAAAGGTCCAAGGCAAAAGGACAAAGGTTAAAGACAGGAAAGCTTCTGTCCCTTTATCCTTTATCCTTTGTCCTTTCACCTTTATCCTTTTTCCTTTGCTGCGGTTGACGTGCCGCGCCGCGGGTTGTATCTTATCGTCATGCCGCGTAACGCCGACACGGAAATCCCCCGCCTGCTTCTCGACTGGTACAGGACGAACAAACGGGATCTGCCCTGGCGCAGGACGAAGGACCCCTACCGGACCTGGGTTGCCGAGATCATGCTTCAGCAGACCCGGGTCGACACGGTCATCCCCCGCTATGAGCGGTTCCTGAAGAGGTTTCCCGATGTGAGGGCGCTCGCCCGGGCCCGCGTGGACGACGTCCTCAAGGCCTGGGAGAACTTCGGCTATTATTGCCGCGCCCGCCACCTCCATGAGGCGGCCCGTGTCGTCGTGAAGCAATTCGGCGGGACGATCCCCGAAGAGATGGACGATCTCCGGAAACTGCCCGGCGTGGGCGTCTACACCGCCGGGGCGATCCTGAGCATCGCTTTCGGCAGGCGCTTTGCGGCCGTCGACGGTAATGTGATCCGCGTCATCGCCCGCCTCTTCGCCATCGAGGACCCCGTCGACGGAAGCAAGGCGAAAACCCGGATCGGGGGGATCGCGGAGAGGCTCGTCCCGGCGAGCGATCCCGGCCACTACAACCAGGCCCTCATGGATCTCGGCTCCGGCATCTGCACGCCCCGGAGCCCCGCCTGCCCGGCCTGCCCCCTGGCCGCGGCGTGCAAGGCCCGGAAGAAAGGCATTCAGGAGTCGATCCCCGTAAAAAGGAAAGCGGCGGCGGTCCCTCACCGCGAGGCTGCCGTTGCCGTCATCCGCAATGACCGGGACGAGATCCTCCTCGTCAAGAGGCCGGGGAGGGGACTTCTCGGAGGCCTCTGGAGTTTTCCGGGGGGCGTCCTCGAGGAAGGCGATGCGCCTGCCGCAGGGCTTCGCAAGTCGCTGCGGGAGGAATTGGGTCTGAAGGCAGTCCCCGGGAGGGAACTGTTGACCGTCGAGCACGGATATTCCCATTTCACCGTCACCGTGCACGTCTTGCCCTCTTCGATCCGGGGAGCCATCCCTGATTCCGGGGGCGATGTGCAATGGCGCTGGGTCGGGTTGAAGGGTATCTCCCGCCTTGCCGTCTCGAGACTCGAGGAGAAAATCCTCAAGGCGATGCGTCCCGTTCACGCGGTCGCAAAGCCATTTGACGATGGCAAAACCGCCCTGAAACGTGTTAAGTGATCTGGAGATTTCGGAGTTTTCGATGCACCGGGGCAGCCCATGAGCAAGGATCACATCCCGGCGACGCCGGCCATCCGGGTCCTCAAGGATAACCAGGTCCACTTCGTCCCGCGACCCTACAAGTACGAAGAGAGGGGCGGCACGGAGGTGGCTGCAAGGGAGCTCGGCGTCGACGAGCACCTCACCGTAAAGACGCTTGTCATGGAAGACGAGCAAAAGTCGCCATTCATCGTCCTCATGCACGGCGACAGGGAGGTCTCCACGAAGGACCTCGCCCGCATCCTCGGCGTGAAGACAGCCCTGCCCTGCAACCCGGCAGCGGCCAACCGCCACACCGGCTACATGGTAGGGGGGACGTCGCCCTTCGGCACGAAGAAGGCCCTGCCCGTCTACGTGGAGGAGACGATCCTGGCCCTGCCCGTGATCTACATCAACGCGGGCCGCAAGGGGCTGCTCGTGGAGATGAAGCCCTCGGAGCTCGAGCGGATTCTGAAAGCGACGCCGGTGAGGGTGGCGCGCTGACGAAAAAAATCCCCCTCTATCCCCCTTTTTCAAAGGGGGAGGAAAGGGGGATTTGAATCCCATACGAAAATTGTTCGAATGAAAATGAAACGATCAGCCGATGACGAGAGCGTCATCATCGAGTGCCTGCGCTGCGGGACGAAAAACCGTATCCCCCGGGCCCGGATCGATGATCGGCCGTGTTGCGGGCAGTGCCATGCACCGCTTTCTCTGGAGGCCTTTGCGGTGCGCCCCTTGGAGACATCGGATGGGAACTTTGCCCACGACATTCTGGCCGCTCCGGAGCCAACCCTCGTCTTTTTTTACTCGCCGCGCTGCCCTTACTGTCGGATGCTTTCGCCGGTGATCGACGAGCTTGCCGTAAAATACGAAGGGACCGTCCTGATCGCGAGGCTCAACACGGATGTGAATCACGCCATCCCCGCCCGGTATGAAATCCAGGGAGTCCCCACGGTCCTCCTCTTCCGCGAAGGGAAACTTTTCAAGAGGATGGTCGGCGTCCAGTCGGGCGATGAAATCGAGCGGAGTCTGAAAGGGATCCTCAAGCTGTCGTGAACGATTATCGGGATCAACTCAAAGAAGGTTTTCGCAACGGATTGAAGCGGGGGTGGAGCGGGTTTCTCTGGATGATGAAGATCATCATCCCCATCTCCTTCCTGACGGCGGTGCTCGCCTGGACCGGGTGGCTCGGCAGGCTGGATTTCCTGCTCGCGCCGCTCATGGGGTTCATGGGGCTGCCGGCCATGGCGGCCCTGCCAATCATCATCGGCGGGCTCACGGGGATCTACGGCGGCATTGCGGCCATGGCGGTGCTGCCCTTCACCGTCGCCGAGATGACCCTGTTGGCCAACTTCCTGCTCATCTGCCACAACCTCATCCAGGAAGGCGTCATCCAGGCCAAATCCGGTCTCAACCCGGTCAAGGCGACGCTCTTCCGGATTGTTGCCGCCGTGGTCACCGTCTATGCCATGACCTTCTTCATCAAGACGGACCCGGCCGCGGCGGCTCAGGCGGGCTCCCTGGGCGCTTCTGCGCAGGCCTTTGATCTGATGGTGGCCGACTGGGGGATCTCGATGCTGAATCTCACCGTGAAGATCTTTTTCATCATCATGACGATCCTCACTCTCCTCGAAATCGCCAAGAGCATGGGCTGGATCATGCCCGTCGTGAAAGCCCTGTCGCCTTTCCTGAGAATCCTGGGGCTGAGCGAAAAGGTGGGGATTCTCTGGATGACGGCCGTCGTCTTCGGCCTGGCCTACGGCGGGGCGGTGATCGTCGAGGAGGCCCGGCAGGGGCACATCTCGAAGGAGGAGCTCGAGGAGCTCCAGCTTTCCGTCGGGATCAACCACTCCATGGTCGAGGACCCCTTCCTGTTTCTGACCTTCGGGATCAGCGCCGTCTGGCTCTGGGTGCCAAGGCTGATCACGGCCATGGCGGCCACGAGGCTTCTCACGCTCTGGGTGTCCTTTCGCCGAAAGTCCGTCAACCAGGCCGCCTGATTTTTTCCGTCAGCGAGAGAAGAAAAACCCTCGCTTCCTCAAGGCCACATCGAAACGCCTCGTCAAAGGCCTCATCGCCCATGCGGCAGGTGAGAAAGACGGGCGTGTAGTAGATCGTGTTGAATTCCTGGACTTCGGCGGAGTTCTTCCCGAAAAGGGCCTTCAGGGTCTCCTCCGTCCTTTTCCGCCACCCGGCGAACTCCGTCGACACGGCCGATCTCCCCTTCAACGCTCCAATGGCAGTGATCTGCCCTTCGAGTTCTTTGTTCATTGTTTCCCTGTACCCTATCCCCTTTACCCTTTCCCCGTGCATACCACATCGCCCCGGATGTGGACAGGGGTTACAATAATGAAGCATCTGCTTCGCAAGCGAAGCAGATGCTTCATTATTGTAACTCATCGATTTATATCATGTTTCCCCTACATTCCCTTCGGCCTCTCCCCTAATCACAGGATGTGCTTCACTTTTCCCGGGCAGCGCGCTAAAGGGCAACAAATATTCATCAATTATTTCAACGCCTTATAATCCTGCAGTGTCAGGCACGGTGCTTGCTCTATAGGAGGTCGAACGGAATAAATAAAGAGGGGGCGACATCATGAAAGCGCCAAACAAACCCGCAACGATCCTCCAATGGGTTGACGATCCGACTCAAGCCTGCATGGGACAGGCAAGAGGCCACGTGGCCGAAGTGATGGTATCCGACCCCGTCCCGGGAAAGGTCTTTGTTCCCGCTGGGGGGTATACGGAACGGGTACGGAAGGCAACCGGCCGGTTCGTCCTTTATGAAAAGAGGGGCAATCTCGGGGTCATCACCGCAAAGGTGCAGAATGTCGGCGAAGTCTACGACGAGATCGACGCCCTCCTTGACGAGATCGAAAGAGACCAGGATATCCGGGCCGTAGCCATATACACCCTGAACGGGCTTTTTGCCTCGCTTCCCATTCGCTGAGGGCAGGCCCGGAACAATGACTGCGGGGCGGAGAACTCCCCGCGGCAGGACGGGAAGCAACGCAGCAAAGCAGGAGGACACCATGAGCTTTTACGAAGCGGCAAGAAGAGTTCAAAGACAAAGGGAAATGGAAAAATTCCTGGAAGAGATGAGGCAGGCCATGGCCCAACTCGAGCGGCTGATCCAGGATGAGGAGACCCACTGAAAGATTATCCCCTTCAATAGGACTTTCATGAAGGGACCGGCGGTTGGGGGAGTTCCCTCTCAACCCCGGTTACCCCCAGGAAGGGGTCGCTGACGTCGCAATCGACTTAACCCTCCAGGCACAAACCCTCTATCGGATCACCGCACCTCTCAGCGCCCCGCATGGGGATCTCCGGACCAGAAAACCCTTGCACAATGCGATAAAAAGCGTATTATTTCCCGTACGTGGTGCCGGGAACCCACCACCCCAAGGCACGCATGAGCCGTACAGCCGGAACCTCAAAAAAAAATCAGGGAACATCGTCCTGGAAGCCCCGGGAGTATCAGGGCGATCTTCACGCGAAGGACCGGCTCCTCTCCTCCGTCCACAAAATCAGCAGCCTCCTCACCCGACCTGTAGCCCTTGACACCGTCCTGACCGCCATCGTCGAGGAAACCGCGCACGTTTTCGGTTATGACCGCGTCGCGATCTATCTGATCAGCAAGGACAGCAAGCGCCTCGAGTGCAAATATGAGATCGGCTTCACGCCCGAGGAGATGGAGATCGCCTTTCAGCGCCCCTTTAACCTGGAGCGCCACGAGTGCATTGAGACCATGGTGGTCAAGACCGGCCAGACCGTCTATATCCGGGACTACGACGCCGACAGCCGGGTGACCTACCTGGACCGGAAGGTCAGCGCAAAACAGAACCGTTTTGCCACCATCGCCGTTCCCCTGCATTTAAGGGATTCCGTCATCGGCCTGATCGAGGCGGACCGGGGCGGATACCCCCTGGTCCTCACCGAGGAGGACATCCAGCACCTGTCCATCTTCGCCAACCAGGCGAGCATCATCATCGAAAACACGCGCCTCTACGAGCAGCTCGTAACGGAGCGCAACTTTGCGGAAAATGTCGTGGAGAGCTCGCCCAACTGTATCCTCGTCGTAAACTGCGACGAAACGATCCGCACCATCAACGAGATGACGGAGGACTTCTTCGGACTGGAAAAGGAGCAGGTGCAGGGCAGGGCCGCCTCGGAGGTATTCGAGGGTCCCGTCGCCGCGATCATCCGGGAGGCCATTGAAGGCCGGATCACGGAAAGCAGGGAACTCATCATCAGGCGAAAGCAGGGGGACAGGGCCGTCCTCGGCGTCAGCTCCTCCCAGCTCAGGAGCCGGGACGGGACCGTACTGGGTGCCGTCTTGATTGCCCGCGACCTCACGGAGGCCAAGCGATCGGAGGAGTGGATGAGACGGATGGACCGGCTCACCTCGCTGGGTCAGCTATCGGCCGGCATCGCCCACGAGATCCGCAATCCCCTGGCCAGCATCAATTTCAATGTCCAGTTCCTCGCCAGGCAGCTCGACCCGGACGAAAAGACCCGGAGGATCATCGACGACACTCTGACCGGCGTCGACAGGATCAAGGATCTTGTCAAGGGCATGCTGGATTTCTGCCGGCCGGCCCCCCCGAAGCTGAAGAGCGACTCCATCCACCGCTCCATCGAGGATGCCGTCTCGCTGCTGGCGTCCCAGTTCCGGAAGAACGACATCTGCGTGGCTCTGTCCCTGGCACAGGACGCCCCCGATATCGTCTTCGACAACCAGCAGATCCATCAGGTCTTCGTCAACATCCTGCTCAACGCCATGCAGGCCATGCCGAAGGGCGGCACCGTCCGGGTAGAGAGCCGCATCGAGCAGGACCCGAAAAAACCGCGACGGCAGCTCTGTGTTTTCATCAGCGACAGCGGTGTCGGGATCCCGAAGGAGGATTTCTCGAAGATCTTCGACCCCTTCTTCACGACCAAACCGGAGGGGACGGGGTTGGGACTCTCGATCGCCCACAAGATCCTGGAGCAGCACCGCGCCGTGATCGAAGTCAAAAGCCGTGAAGGGCAGGGAACGACGTTCACCCTCCGATTCCCCATCGATGAAGGGAAGGACCATGTACCGGTATAAAATCCTCATCGTCGATGACGACAAGCTGCTTCAAAACTCCCTGAACACGATCCTGTCGGAGAAATACGACACGCTCATCGCCGGCAGCGGCGAGGAGGCCCTGCGGCTGATCCCGTCGCACAATTTTGACCTCGTCCTGTTGGACATCCGCCTGCCGGGCATCAATGGCATCGAGACCCTCAGCCGCATCCGGCAACTCAACGGGGAAGCCGTAGTGATCATGATGACGGCCTACGAGGACGTGAAGTCCGTCATCAGCTCCATGAAGCTGGGGGCCTTCGACTACATGGTGAAGCCCCTCGACATCGAGGAGCTCGATCTCATCATCGAACGCTCCCTGGAGACTCTCAAGCTGAAGCGGGAGGTGGAAGAGCTCAGGAAGCAGTTCGTCAAGGATTACAACCTCGAGAACATCGTCGCCCAGAGCCCGACCATGAAGCTCGCCCTGCGGCTGGCCGACACCATCGCCCGAAGCTACGACACGACGGTCCTCATCGAGGGGAAAACGGGCACGGGCAAGGAGGTCATCGCCCGAATCATCCACCATCGCAGCGACCGCTTCAACAAGCCTTTTGTGAGCATCAACTGCGGGGCCATCAGCAAAGACCTCGTGGAGAGCGAACTCTTCGGCTACGAAAAGGGCACCTTCACCGGCGGGCTCCAGGAAGGGAAAAAGGGGAAATTCGAGGCGGCAAACGGGGGCACGGTGCTCCTTGACGAGATCAGCGAACTTCTGCCTGCCGCACAGGTCAAGCTTCTGACCTTCCTGGAAGAAAAGGCCTTCTACCCCGTGGGCGGGTCCGAAAAGAAACACGTCGACGTGCGGATCATCGCCGCCACAAACAGGAGCCTCGAAGAGTGCATCCGGGAAGGCACCTTCCGCGAGGATCTCTATTACCGCCTCAACGTCGCCCGGATCACCATCCCGCCCCTGAGAGAGCGCAAGGAGGACATCGTGGCGCTCACTCTTTTTTTCATGAACAAGTTCAACCAGCGATTCCGGAAGAATTTCCTGAAAGTCAGCGATGATGCCGGACGCCTTCTCCTGGAGCACCCCTGGACGGGAAACGTCAGGGAGCTTCGAAACGCCATTGAGCGGGTCATGCTGATGGAGGAGGGGCCCGAGATCACGAAGGGCCATTTGGACTTCCTGACGAAGGCGGCCCCGCTGGCCGGCGAGGCGGACAGCCTGGCGTGGAAGATCCCGCCGGCGGGCCTCAACCTCGACGAGATGAACCGGGATCTCATTGTCCAGGCCCTGGAGCGCTGCGGGGGAAACAGGGCCCAGGCGGCCAAGCTTTTGGGAATGTCGCGCCCCACCATGATCTACCGCATCGAGAAATACGGCATCAAAGTCTAGCGGTTGAACTCAAATCCCTCCGACACCCCGCCCATGCGCTGAGCGCTTTCTTTGCCCTGTCCCCTCGTCCCTACCCCCTTGTCCCCGGTCCCTTCTTTATCTCTCCACGGGTCACGGGTCACCGGTCACTGTATGATCATCCACCGGTATTCCCTGACATGATCCAGAAATTCGAACACGAGCGCCTGCTCGTCCGTGGAGCACGCACGGGCGTTGAAGATAAAGCGGGCCTTCTCCACGTTGGAATACCCGATCAGCTTCAAAAGGCTCCCCGTCTCCACCTTTCGTCCCAGGGCGCGGGCGACCTGCTCGAGATGGGAAAACCGGATGGTGTATTCCGAGTGGGCCGTAAGCCGAATCTCCCGGGGCCAGCCGCCGGGAGCAAGGCCCCTGACGAGAAAGGGCATCTCCCTGGGGATGATGGGGTCGCTTGCATGCTCCGAGATAAATGCCGGGACGTCTTTGCGGCAGATCGACTCGACGAGCCGTATCGCCCCGATGTTGAAGTGGAACAGACCGCCTTCCGGGATGCCCAGTCGGTAGCGGTCGATCAGGGCCGCCGCTTCGGGAGGGAGATCATTCGGGTGGAGGTGGGTCCAGACCGGCAGGTCGCCGATCATCTCGTTGATCAGGAAAAGATCCACGCCGGAGATCGCCGGCATGAGATCGAGGGCATCGCCCAGGACGAAGCTCACCCGGCCCTTCCAGGGATTGAGCGCGCGCTGCTGCCTCCCGAGAAGGACCCGCGAGAGGTCCACCATGGCCACCCGATTTACGAGATCCCCGTGGGCCTCCAGGAGTCCCCTCATGAGGCTCCCGTAGCCGCCGCCGATCTCGCAAAGGCGGCACCCCTGTCGCAGGATCCCTTTCTCCCGCAGGCGATCGCCCAGGAGGGCCCCATAGGTCTTTTCCATCGCCAGCGCCCGGAGATAGGGTGAGACGGAATAGCCCAGGGACTCGCAGACGGTGAATTCCGTCATGAGATCGACGGGGTGGTGGAGGTGGTAATAGCGGGTGTCGTGAAGGGAGGGCATCGCGGTTTCGACCTTTTTCCTTTCGTCACGGCATGCGCGGGTGTATAGATAGAGGCCTTATCAGGAAGCATCGTCTTCCGTCAAGTGAGGCCGCTTTTGACTGACACGCCCCATATCCCCTGCCTGCACTGCGGGACCTGCTGCATGGCCGACATGATCGCCGATGCCGATGCCGAGGACCTCGAGCGCTGGAGGCGCGAAGGCCGGGACGACATCCTGCAGAGATACCGCGACGCGCGCTGGGTGGGCGATCACTTCATGTCCGTTACCACGGGCATGACCATCCACGATTGCCCGTTTCTGGACTTCCGGGAAGAATCGTTTGCCTGTGCGATCTACGAGACGCGGCCTCGTGTCTGCCGCGAATTCGAGCCCGGTTCGTCGGAGATCTGCCCGCAGTTCAAAAAAAAGGCTGCCCGTTGACAGGTGCCCGGTTCTCTGCTATTTTCCGCCAGTCCTGCAGGCCCGGGAAAGGACAGAAGTTAAGAAGATCGGAAGTTAAGAAGCGCAGAAAGAGAGAAAATATTCCTCATCGTCCTCTCTTCCGAGCTTCTTCTCTTCCTCGCTTCCGTCGTTTTGAGCCGGCAACATCGTTTCAAAAACGGTAACAGCCTGTTCTTAATCAACCACCCAGAAGGAGGGGAATTCATGAAAAAAATCCTGTTCATCCTGATGGCGTTCTGTCTGCTCACCGCAACGTCCCATGCCCAGGACACGATCAAGATCGGTCTCATGGCGCCGCTGACGGGCTCGTTCGCCAGCGAGGGAGCGGAAATGAAGCAGGTCCTCGATCTGCTCACCGCCGACCTGAATGCCAAGGGAGGCCTTCTCGGCAAGAAGGTCGAGCTGATCACCGATGATGACGGCAGCGATGCCCGCACGGCGGCTCTCGCGGCCCAGAGGCTCACGACCAAGGGTGTCCTGGCCGTGATCGGCACCTACGGCTCCTCCGTGACCGAGGCCAGCCAGAACATCTTCAACGAGGCAAAGATCCTCCAGGTCGCCAACGGCTCCACGGCCATCCGGCTCACCGAGAAGAACCTCAAGTACTTCTTCCGGACCTGCCCCCGCGACGACGAGCAGGGCAAAGTGGCCGTCGACGCCATCGTGAAGACCAAGGCGAAGAAGGTGGCGATCCTGCACGACAACAGCACCTACGCCAAGGGGCTTGCCGACGAGGTGAAGCCGCAGCTCGAGAAAAAGGGAATCAAGGTCGTATTCTTCGACGCCCTCACCCCGAAGCAGAGCGACTACACGGCGGTGCTCACCAAGATGAAGGGCGCCAACCCGGACCTCGTCTTCTTCACCGGTTACTACAGCGAGGCGGGGCTTCTGCTGAAGCAGGCCAAGC
>Ga0105106_10001481_pt1 | contig 16967 bp, 15 predicted proteins | sample PPLLaktember2015_5_FD_79109 | JGI IMG/M metagenome (GOLD analysis project Ga0105106, IMG submission 79109) | Freshwater sediment microbial communities from Prairie Pothole Lake near Jamestown, North Dakota, USA - PPLs Lake P8 Core (1) Depth... | ecosystem: Environmental > Aquatic > Freshwater >...
CCTAACAAATTTTGGGTTATCGGAAACAATGGGATACTGCTGTCTGAAAGTGGTTTTGGATTCAACAGACTTCATGAATTCATCGGTAAGCTTAACCGAAACATTAGCTCCGGTCACTTTTCCGCTCTCGAGCTTGGCGTCGATGAATTTGCCGCTGTCGGGATGCTTTATGGATATTGAGAGCATAAGTGCTCCGCGGCGTCCGTCCTGGGCAACCTCGCGGGTGGAGTTAGAATACCTTTCCATAAATGGAACCACTCCCGTTGAAGTAAGGGCGCTGTTAAGGACAGGGGTTCCCTTAGGTCTTATATGCGACAGATCGTGGCCAACGCCACCGCGGCGCTTCATGAGCTGGACCTGTTCCTGGTCGATCTTCATTATACCGCCGTATGAATCCGCAAGGCCGTCGTTGCCTATCACGAAGCAATTTGAAAGTGAAGCGATCTGGAAATCGTTACCGATTCCGGTCATTGGCCCTCCCTGGGGTACAATATATTTGAAATCCTTCAGGACATTATAAATAAGTTCCTCGGGAAGGGGATTTTTATATTTAAGCTCCACGCGGCGGATCTCCCTGGCCAGCCTGCGGTGCATATCATCGGGGCTCTTTTCGTAAAGGTTTCCGAATGAGTCCTTTAAAGCATATTTATTTGCCCATACCCTGGCGGCCAGCTCATCACCGTTGAAGTAACCGATGCTTTCATTTACAGCGTCCTCATGAGAATAGGTGGTTCTCTCATTTTTCTTTTCCGCCGGTTTGTCAGCTTCCTTCATGTTTGCCTTTTTTCTGTTTTCCTGGGATGATACATCATTTCCCTTTTCCGATGCAACTACCGACTCCTGGACAAATAAATCTCCCATAGTAAATAAATAATTCTGTTAACCTCTGATTCTGTTGTTATTAAACGATCGCTGACTTTAAAGCAGGTATTTGCTAAAATAGACAAGCATAAATCCCGATGCAAGACAAAATTTTTAAGTTTATTAACATTTAAAGGGAGAGTTATTAACTTAAGTGTTAGTGGCTATATATCAGTTAATTACGTGACATCCTCATCCTGAAGAGGATTCGGTTTCCGGTAAAACACCTATGTATCTGAAAGTTGGGGGAAATGCAGTTTTTTTATCTCCGATTGAAACCCGATAGAAAAAAAGAGGGCTGTTAAAGTATTAACAGCCCTTTTATTTGTCTTATTTCTTTTAAGACCTAAAAAATCAGTCTGAAACCAAACAGGCAGCCCCAGGTGCTTGAGGTACTTACGTTCTTGCTGAGTGTTGTCTTTTTACCAAAGTCCTCAAGTGAAGTCGCGTTAAGGGTATAAACAGGAGCAGCCGATGCCGTGCCTCTGTTATTTACTCTCAGGGGGCGAACATTTTCATAGCTTGCCAGGGGATTGTAGATATATGTACCCCATGAATCGTTGATGAGGTTTCCGACATTGACGAAATCAACGCTGAATTGAAGGGTATATCTGCGATCAGTTCCGAAATTGGCAAAGATGTCCTGAAGAAGCTTGGCATCGAACCGGTGGATCCATGGCTGAACTTCGCCAAATCGTTCTGCATACTGCCCTTTATGCTCCATAAGGTATTTATTGGTGTTTACATAATCCCAGAATGCTACCCTTTGTTCGTCAGCAGTCATCCCATTATACGGGGCGAAACGCAGCTCGGTGGCTATCGCCGGGATGTACATCAGATCGGAAGATATTCCGTCGCCGTTAAGATCGTTTGAATAGGTATACGACCAGCGGCCTGTCTGATATCCCTGGTAAACGAGGGAAAAAGTTGTGGCAAAATGATCTGCATATTCCAGACGATAGGAAATATTTCCTATAAGTTTATGAGGAGTGGCAAAATTTGAATAGCTGAGACCCGGATCATTAAGGCTTCCGACGGCAGTATTTGATGAAAATGCCGAGTAGGCGGCTGAGCCCGGATTAGCTGTAAGGTCTTTTGCAATCGTGTAGGTATATGCAAACATACCAGAAAGTCCGTTTCTGAAATTTCTTGAAAGCATTGCAGTCAGTGACATCTGATAACCCTGATCAGAATTTGTAAGTTCCATTGCACTTCCAACAGAGCTTACAACTTTATTTGTGGTCCAGTAAGGACGCCTGTCATTTCCTGCCATTAATCCTGCTGGTGCTGCTTCATTGATATTAATCTGCTTGATTGCATTTATATCTTTTGAGAAAATAGCTTCTCCGGTGAATATCATATTCCATGGAAGTTCCACATCAACACCAAGGTTTGAACGCCAGATCTGCGGGAACCTGAAATCCTTGGCTACCTGTGCCAAGGATGATCCGTTGGGAAGAGTGCTCGGACTCTGGGGGAACACATCGGGCCGGCTGGCAATGAATTCTTTATAATCGGGATTAAATTCAAGTCCGGCCAGATTTGCATTCCCCGGTCCCCATCCTATTTCAGGAACCTGGATCAATCCTGAGTTCGTCGGCTGGTTTGTGAACCAGACAAACGGAAGCATACCGGTAAAAATTCCTGATCCGCCACGGATCTGAAGAGAGCGGTCGCCCAGGACATCATAGTTGAAACCTATCCGGGGAGAGAACAACAGCTGGCTTTTCGGCCAAGTGCTGACATCCATTTTCCTGTCATCAGCAAATGTCAGGGCAGAAACAGCGGGATTGTCCATCATTTCATCAAGGTAAATAGGCAGCTCAAGACGTACGCCAAAGGTTGTTTTTAATTTCGGGCTTACCTGCCATTCATCCTGCACGTAAGCTGCTGCCATTCCAAAAGTCAGTTCTGCTCCGGGGGCGTCATTGCCATTATAGCCGTATGTGACTCCGAAACCTGTCGGATCTGCTCCGTTTATAAAATCATCAACTGACCCGTACCTGTAGTATGATGTACCCTCACGGATATATGAGTTGAAGAAAAAGAGGCGGTCGAAAGAGATCCCTGTTGTTACGGTATGCTTGTTCAGGTTAATTGTAAGGTTGTCCGTTATGCTTAAGGTTTTATTGGTTACCTCGTTATTATAACTGAAGAGTTCATAACCGAATGACATGTACTGGTCCCCTCCCTTCCAAATATCAACAAACGGGAAGAGGTCAGAGTTGCTGGTACGGGTATCCTGGATGAATGTATAGCTTGCCAGGAACTTGTTCGAGAATCTTGATCCAAAATTACTGTTCAGCTCACCAGTAAGTGAGCGCACTGTATTTTTAAATCCGTGAAAGGAGTTTGAGAAAGCAAGCGACTGGCTGCTTATCCTTCCCGAATTTCGGAGGTTGTTGGGAGGTCCGCTGTTAGCGTTGGTCGCCTGGTCGGAAGTTCCCACAACATCATTATAACGTATTGTAAACTTGTGGTTTTTATTTATGTTCCAGTCGATGCGTGCAAGGATCTTTGTATTTTTGTTCTGGAAAGGATCAAAATCCCTGTATTTACCGGGATCATAATTGTAATTGGACATCAGGAAATTCTTAACCAGGACCATATCTGACTCCAGGGTGCGGGAAATCTTCAGGTCAGGATTTGCAACACCGTCGCTGCTGGGGTTCCAGTCAACTCCGGGGACCACTTCCTTTTCATATTCTCCGCTCACGAAGAAGAACAATTTGTTTTTGATAATTGGTCCGCCCAGTCTGAACCCGTAATTCTGGGAGCTTCTTGTATTTGCACCGACCACGTCAATCCCGTCAACCGTGTTACCGGTAAATGACTTCGGGCGTAAATACGTATAGATGGAACCTTTCAGTGTATTGTCTCCGCTGCGGGTTACGGCATTAATGCTTGCTCCTGTAAACTGGGACATGCGCACATCATAGGGAGCAATGCTGACTGATACCTCTTCGATGGCATCCAGGGCAATAGGCTGTGCGTTGCCTCCCGGAAGAGGATTGCTGCTTAGGCCAAAATTATTGTTGAATGCGGCGCCATCGATTGTAATTGTATTGAACCGGCCATCGCGGCCTCCGAAAGAGTTGCCCTGTGACTGAGGAGTATATTTTGAAAAATCCGTCAGACTCCTGCTTATTGTGGGCAGGCTTGCCAGATCGCGGCTTCCGACATTAGTCTGGGTGCCGGAACGTTCTGAACTCAGGATTGAGTTTCTGGAAGCAGTGGAGACAACGACTTCCTGCAAGGTGGTGGTTGATTCCGAGAGTGAAGCGTTCTGGACAAAACTCTCACCCAGCTTCAGCATAACGTCAGTAAAAGTGCCTGTCAGATAACCTATAAAGGTAATTCTGATGGTATAGGGACCACCTACACGCATGTTCTGAATTCGGTAATTGCCTGCTGCGTCAGCAGTTGTGGCATACTGTGTACCCGATGGAACATGGACTGCAACGACTACAGCCCCGGTCAGGGGATTTCCCGAACTGTCGAGTACCCTGCCGTTTATACCTGATGTTGTAGCTCCCTGACCAAATACCATAATTGATACTGGCAGGAAGATCAGGATAACGAAAAGTCTTTGTAAATGTTTTATCATAAAATTAAGGATTAAGGTAAATTAATTTTCGTCCGCAAGATTATCACAATTGTTTGACATTCGGAAGGAAAAATATCAATATTTTGTTAATTAGGGTGCGGTAATTTACTGCTCTTTGAAGGAAGCCTTTTAAACGGGCCTCTTATAGTTTTTAACAAGTTATCAGAATGGACTGTTAATATCTTTTAAAGCGATTCCTGCAATGATCTTATCGGTTGCCCCGGCGTTTTCCCGTACATATTCCGCGGCAGCCTGAGCCGATCGTGAATATTGCTCCGGGTCAGACAGCCAGTCACCGATGATGCGGAAGAATTCCTCAAATGTACTGAAAGGCCTGGCCCCGTCAAGAGTGACAAGTTCCACAGCCTCCCTGAACTTTTTATGGTTCGGGCCGAACAGTACCGGAATACCCCAGCAGGCAGCTTCAAGAACATTGTGTATACCTTTCCCGAAACCGCCGCCGATTCCGGCGATATAAGCGTACCTGTAGGCTGATGAAAGCATTCCGATATTGTCAATGATAAGTACACGGGCATCAGCCGATTTTTCAGAGAATTCAGAAAACCTGGCCACACTGGTGGTGAAGAGCTTTTCAATCCTGTCTATATTGGCTTTGTCAATCTCATGCGGGGCAAGGACCCACTTCATTTTACCGGGATTCTCATTTATGTATCTTGAAATTATCTCTTCATCCTGATGCCAGCTGCTGCCTGCAAGAAACAGTTTTTCCCTGCCCCTGAAGAGTTCAATCTGTGGGATATCCCTTGCCGAACCTGCGATCTGGATCACCCTGTCAAACCTTGTGTCACCTGCTGCCGTCACATTGACAATTCCAATGCCCCTTAAAAGATCCGCTGAAGAAGAGTCCTGAACAAAAATATGGCTGAACCTGTAGAGCATCCTTCTGAAAAAACCACCGTACCATTTGAAGAAATGCTGGTTGTTCCTGAATATCCCTGAAATAAGATAAAGGGGTATACCTTTATTTTTAACCACCTGCGTATAGTTGTTCCAGAACTCGTATTTCACAAAAATGACTGCCGCAGGATTCGTGAGATCAATGAATTTCCGTGTGTTTCCCTTAGTATCGGCAGGAAGATAGCACACAAAATCTGCATTCCCGTAATTCTTCCTTATCTCATATCCTGAGGGGGAAAAAAATGTGAGTATAATCTTATATTCCGGCTTCATCTGCTTAATCGCCTCTATCAGAGGCCTCCCCTGCTCAAATTCTCCCAGTGAGGCACAATGGATCCATATGTTTGTATCTCCGGGCCGGACCTTTTCCCTTAGCATTGATGCCCAGCCCTTTCTTCCGTCGACCCAAAGCCTGGCCTTTGAATTGAAGGGCGCAATCAGCCTCACTGCAAGAATATATGCAAGAATGCCGAGGTTATATAGATACTTCATCGATAATATTGAAAGTTGCAAAGGTAGGAAAAAAGGCGTAACGGCGTAACGGCGTGAGGGCGTGACGGCGTGAAGGCATGAAGGCGTGACGGCATGAAGGCGTGACGGCGTGAAGTTACGTAGTTATGCAGTTATGCAGTTATGCAGTTATGCGGTTATACGGTTATACGGTTATGCAGTTATGCCTTCAAGCCGTTATGCCGTTATGTAAATTACTTCTATTTTTGTGTAATAATCCATAACCTCATGGTAAGGCTGATCGCCCTTATAATTTCCATTGTTCTGCAGATAATTGCCGCTTCGATTGCCCTCAGGTTCATGAAACTCACAAAATACCGGCTGTCGTGGATACTCCTTTCCCTTTCATTTGTCTTTATGGCGATCCGGAAGATTATGCAGCTTTTCGAATATTTCAGGGGGACACCGTCCTATACCTGGCAAATGATCGATGACTGGCTGGATGTTCTGATCTCATTCATGATAATAACGGGAGTAGTGTTGATACGCGAGCTGTTCTATTCCCTCAAGCGTGCTGACCTCGACAGGATGAAGACTGAAAAAAGAGTGATAAGCGCAATCATAAATACCGAGGAGAATGAAAGGAAAAGATTTGCCAAGGACCTGCATGACGGACTTGGACCCCTTATGTCGACGATCAAGATGTCGCTTTCCGCGCTGGGAGAAAAGATTAAGGATCCGACCGACACCGTGATCCTCAACAATACAAATCATCTCATCAATGAAGCTATCAATACCCTGAAGGACATATCTAACAACCTCAGCCCTCATGTCCTGTCGAATTTCGGCCTGTCAAGCGCATTGTCAGCCTTCATCGCCAAAATAAACCAGACGAGGGCCATTGAGGTCGAATTCAAGTCGAACATGGAGAACGCCAGGCTTGAAAGTGAAAAGGAGGTGGTTATGTACCGTGCAGCCTGCGAGCTGATAAACAACTCGATACTGCATTCCGGAGCATCGAGGATTGAGATCGAGCTTAACAAGCATGAAAAATTCATTACCTTGCAGTTTTATGATAACGGGCGCGGTTTTGACACTGCTTCGCTTGAAAGTGAAGAATCAAAGGGGATGGGGTTGTCAAACATAGAAACCAGGGTTAAATCAGTTGATGGTGTATTCATTCTTGAAAGCAATCCGGGCAAGGGGACAAGCGCACTTATCAAAATAATTGAATAATGCGTTAATGGAAAAGATAAGAATCATAATTGCAGATGATCATCAGCTGTTTCGCAACGGGCTGAAAATACTGCTGAACGCATTTCCCGAATTTGAAGTAACGGGAGAAGCCTCAAACGGTGAAGAATTCCTCAGGATCCTCCATGACACAAAAGCCGAAATTGCGCTGATGGACATAAACATGCCCGAAATGGATGGCATTGAGGCGACAAGGAAAGGGCTTAAGATCTGTCCCGGTTTAGACATAATTGCCCTTTCGATGTACGGAGAGGAAGAATACTACAACAAAATGGTTGATTCGGGGGCAAAGGGATTCATCCTGAAGGACTCGGATATTTCGGAAGTCAAGGAGGCGATCCTGACTGTACGGAAAGGGGGCAATTATTTTTCACAGGAATTATTATATCATGTGATTCAAAGGATAAAGCACAGGGAAAGTGAAAGCAAATCGGCCAATCTTTCAAGAAGGGAGAAGGAGATCCTTCTGAAGATCTGCGAAGGCCTTTCAAATCAGGAAATTGCAGAGACTCTCTTCATAAGTAAAAGGACTGTCGACAAGCACAGGGCAAATCTTCTGGGCAAAACAAATTCCAAAAACACTGCAAGCCTTATTCTTTTCGCTATCAAAAACAAACTAATCGAGATATAATACCGTTCTCTCTTTAAACAAGCATGAAATGAGCGACTCATCGGCTCTCGGACTACAGGGGGAAAGCCTGGCCGCCGCACACCTGCAGGAAAAGGGATATAAAATCAGGCACAGAAACTGGACAACCGGGAAGCTGGAGGTCGATATTATTGCCGAAAACAATGATTATGTGGTCTTTGCTGAAGTGAAAACAAGAACGGAAGGGTATTATGGAAATATTTCCGACCTGGTCCCGACAGATAAGCAAAAACTGCTCGTTCATGCCGCTGATTCCTACATCAGGATATATGACATAAACAAGGAGAGCAGGTTTGATGTGATAATTATTGTCGCAAGCGGGCAGTCAATCGAAATCAAGGAGCATATTGAGGATGCTTTTTATCCTACCTTAAGATAAATCATGAAACATGGTTTTGGAATAATAGGTGCAGGCGCAATAGCTGAAGTCCACGCGAGGGCTATTGACACCATTATGGAGGCCGAACTGGTGGGAGTGTTTGATCATAATCCCGAAAAGTCTATTGCTTTCGGCAGGAGGTTCAATTGCAAGGCGTTTGAAACTGCCGGTGATCTTTGCAATGACAACAATATCGACATGGTCTGCATCTGCACCCCCTCGGGTCTGCATCTCGAACCTGCGCTTCAGGCAATAAATGCCGGGAAGCACTGCATTGTTGAAAAGCCCCTTGAAACAAGCCTGGAGAGGTGCGACATTATTATCGAAGCAGGATTAAAGCACAATGTAATTGTATCCGGGATATTTCCGATGAGGTTCAGCAGGGTGAATCTGGAACTTAAGAAAGCCATTGACGACGGCCGTTTCGGGAAGCTTGTGATGGGTGATGCCTATATCAAATGGTACAGGAGCCCGGAGTACTATAAAGAGGTAAAATGGAGATCAAACCTTCTGTCGAGCGGCGGCGGAGCGGTAATGAATCAGGGAATTCATTCGGTCGACCTTCTGAGATGGTTCATGGGAAAGGTCGAAGCCGTATGTGCATTCACCGGGCTGATCGGACATTCCGACATTGAAGTTGAGGATACCGCTGTCGCCGCATTGAGATTTGAGAACGGGGCAATCGGTGTCATAGAAGCATCGACGGCAGTTAATCCCGGATTTTACAGGAAAATAGAAATCCTCGGCACCCGGGGTTCGGTGGTTGTTGAAGAAGAGAAAATGCTTATATGGAAGTTCGATGAGGAGACCGCAGCCGATGAGAAAATCAGGGAAAAATTCTCCGGCATCAATTCCTCGGGAGGCGGAGTATCAGATCCGAAGGCAATAAGTGATATCGGTCATCTCCGGCAGCTTCTCGATATAATAAAGGCAGTCGATAACGGCCACCAGCCGGCCATCGATGCTCTTGAGGCGCGAAAGGCTGTTGAGCTGGTTCTTGCAATTTATTCAAGCGCCAGGAACAAACGGATAGTTTATCTGTAAAGGGTCGTGCAAGTCATGCAAGTCATGCAAGTCGTGCAAGTCATGTCGAAGCGAAGCGTAGACCCACTAACGAAACTTCGTTTTTCAGGGCAGGCCTGACCTCAGCGTCGGGGCAGGTCAGAACAGCAGAACAAAAACTATTCAGCCATCAGGTTGCAGCCTCGGATATCGCTGTTGTCGAACCTTCCTGAGACGGTGAATCCGCCATTTTCGTAAAGTCTTCCGAAATCTCCGGTGGCAATGAACGAGCATGAATAGATATTTGCAAGGTCTATAATATTGATTCCTCCGGATATTCCGGGTTCTGCGGATACTGTCAATGGATCCTGGGGATCCCTGATGAGTACCTTCATCCACGGCGGACAGTAAAATATCCCGTTCCCTTTTGAATAAGCCTGGCTTAACAGTTCCGTCATCCCATATTCGGAATGTATTTCGATGACATTAAGTTTGAGTTTAAGAATCTCATGTAGCTCTTCCCTTGTGATCTCTTTCCTCCGGCCCTTCATCCCTCCGGTTTCCATTACGATGGTTCCTGACAGGTCAGGTGCGTATTTCAAGGCCAGATCGAGCAGTGCAAAGCTGACACCAAGCAAGAAGGTTTTTTGTCCCGAAGCTTTCGACCTTTGTATATTCTTGATCAGATCCGCCGGGCTCTCATTGTAGAATCCGCTGAATTTGTTTCTGCTTTCGCTGATCAGGCCTCTCATCATGCAAATAAGCGATGAATTCTGCCGTTCGCTGTAGGATGGCAGAAGAGCGGCGATCATGTATCCGGAAGGTTCCCCGTAAAAATGGCGGAATGATGCCAGAAAGCTTTTTTCGTACAATTTTAAATCATGCACAAAATGGCGGCCCGGATCGGTGCCTGTTGTCCGGCTGCTTTCAAAGATGGCTTCGAATTGCAGGTTTTCGATTGCTACCGTATGGCTTTTGAAAAACTCTGCAGGGATAAAGGGGATATCCGCTATATTTTCAACGCGGTCAGCATTTTTCCCCAGACTCATAATAAACTGCCTGTAAACAGGATTCCCCTCTGCCTGGAATCTGAAGAGCCTCAGGGCTGCAGATGAAAATGATGAAGGGTCTGACAGTTCAAAAATATGATCAGGCAAATCATCTGTCATTTACCCGGGAAAGTTAATGTTCCGTCGGGCTGATATTCCCACTCGAATGTGCATTCGGCAAAAGGCTTTACCTGCCCGGGTTCGGTTCTGGTGGAAATGATCCTGAATTTTGCATAATGATTTGTGCCTGACCTGTAAATCCATATCTGGTTCGCCTTTACAGGGGAACCGAGACCTTCCCATATCAATTGTGAAGCCTCAGCTGACTTCAGATTGTCGTATGCGGTTTTAGCGGATCCTCCGTCAGCGTATTCACCAGCCTTGTTAAAGGAGTCCTTCAGGTTATTGGCCTGAAGCACCAGGTTTGTGCCGTCGCTGTCGATTGTGATATCGGGAGGCGGATTATCGGCAGTTGATGCTTTACGGGCCTCCGCGAACAAAAACCCGTAAACATAGTATGTCTGGCCGAGAGTTGTCGTATTATCAATTGTAACAGTGCCTGTCACAGGTGCGGGTTCATCCTTTTTGCATGAAGAGTGAAAAAGAAATGAAAAGAGCAATATATATAACAGTCTGTTACGCATTTCTCTCCTATTCACCCCTTATTGCAACAATGCCGGGCAGCTTTTTGCCTTCCATATATTCGAGCATAGCACCGCCACCGGTGGATACATAGCTTACCTTGTCGGTCAGTCCGTTTTTACTTACGGCAGCAACCGAATCTCCCCCTCCGATAAGGCTGTATGCACCTTTTTCCGTGGCAGCAGCGATCGCCTTTGCCACTGCAGTGGTTCCCTTCGAGAATTTCTCCATTTCAAACACACCCATCGGACCGTTCCACAGAATAGTTGCTGACTTTTCGATAACTGCCGAAAATTCCTGAATGCTCTTTTCTGCGATATCCATTCCGATCCATCCGTCATCGACGGCATCAACAGGTGTTACCTTTGTGTTTGCCTCGTTATCAAACTTGTCGCCGTTCAGGCTGTCGGAAGGAAGATAAAGGTTCACATTCTTTTCCTTTGCCTTTTCAATGATCTTCAGTGCAAGTTCAAGCTTATCCTCCTCGCACAGCGATTTCCCAATCCTGCCGCCTTTTGCCTTAACAAAGGTATACGTCATTCCGCCGCCTATTATTAGGTTGTCGACCCTGTTGAGAAGGTTTTCAATGAGCATGATCTTGTCGGACACCTTGGCCCCGCCCATTATCGCCGTGAACGGACGCTGTGCATTATTCAGAACCTTGTCCATGGCAGCCAGCTCACTGTTAATCAGGAATCCGAACATGATCTTATCCTTAGGGAAATAATCTGCAATAACCGCAGTAGTACCATGGGCACGGTGTGCCGTTCCGAAAGCATCATTTACATAGACTTCAGCATAGCCTGAAAGCTTTCTTGCAAGCTCTTTCTGCTTCAGTTTCATTTCAGCCTTGGCAGCCTTCTTTTCTTCGTCCGTTGCTGTCTCCGGAAGAATAGGCTTGCCTTCTTCCTCGGGATAGAAGCGGACATTTTCAAGAAGCAGGACCTCCCCCGGTTTAAGGGCAGCCGACATGTTTACCGCTGATTCGCCAAGGCAGTCGTCGGCAAACAGAACTTTCATCCCCAGGTGTTTTTCAAGGACTGTAAGAACAGGCTTAAGGGAATATTTCTCCATTCTGCCTTCAGGACGGCCAAGGTGCGACATCAGAATTACCGAACCGCCGTCATCCAGGATCTTCCTTATTGTAGGAAGCGCACCCCTAATGCGCGTATCGTCAGTCACCACTCCGGTTTTCTTGTCTAGAGGAACATTGAAATCAACCCTTACAATGGTTTTAATACCTTTAAAACTGAAATCCTGAATCATTTTCATATATCAAATATTTTTAATTAATTGAATAATCTCTGATGCAAACCTACATTTTTTATTGTTTCCACTTCTTAAAAGATTGACTAAATTTGAAAAAAAAAGCTATGGCTGAAATAACATTAAAAGGCAACACTGTAAATACATCCGGGAATCTTCCGGCAAAAGGTTCAGATGCTCCTGATTTTTCACTTGTCAAATCGGATCTCGGGAATATGAAATTGTCAGAACTCAAAGGCAAAAAAGTCGTATTGAGCATTTCACCAAGTTTCGATACTTCGATTTGTGCAACCTCTGTGCGTAAATTCAACCAGCTTGCGGCCGGAAAAGAAAATGTAATTGTACTTGCGATAACAAAGGATCTTCCATTTGCTCATAACCGGTTCTGCACAACCGAAGGGATAACAAATGTCGTTACCCTTTCAGGGTTCCGTAACAGGGATTTCGGGAAAGCATATGGCGTTGACATTGTTGATGGGTCGTTTGAAGGGCTTTACGCCCGCACCCTGGTTGTCATAAATGAGGCCGGAAAGGTGGTTTACACCCAGCTTGTTCCGGAGATTGCCTCTGAAGCCGATTACGATGCTGCACTTGCAGCCCTGTGAAATCCTGAATTAGTCTGACAGATGCAGTTTTCGGATATACCGGGACAAAAGGAAATTATCGGAAAGCTTATTGGTTCGGTAAGTTCGGAAAGGGTAAGCCATGCACAGCTTTTCTCAGGACCAGTAGGGTGCGGCTCTCTTGCCCTTGCCCTGGCTTATGCACAGTATGTGAGCTGTGAGAACAGATCGCCCCGCGACTCGTGCGGGACTTGCAAATCGTGCGTAAAATACGGGAAGATGATTCATCCCGATCTTCACTTTGTTTTTCCCGTGATAAAGGACAAGAAAACAAGTGAACCTGTCAGCGATAAGTACATTGAGCAGTGGCGTGAATTTGTCAGGGCTTCCCCTTACTTCAGCCTTACCCGGTGGCTCGATTCGATCGAGGTGGGCAATGCGCAGGGACTGATTTTTGCGTCGGAAGCTTCAGAGATCCTGAAGAAGCTAAGCCTGAAAGCCTTTGAATCCGATTTCAAGGTTATGATCATATGGCTCCCGGAGAAAATGCATCAGGCAACTGCCAACAAGCTTCTGAAGCTTATTGAGGAACCTCCCGAAAAAACACTTTTCCTCCTGGTGTCGGATGAACCCGACAAGGTCATCCCGACAATACTTTCGAGGTGCCAGCTTATCAGGATCCCTGCTTTCTGGACAGAAGAGATTTCATCCTATATTATCGAAAGATTCAGGATCCACAAGGCAAAAGCCGATGATATCGCGAGGGTTGCCAATGGAAATTTAATAAGGGCAATCGAGCTTTGTGAGAACGAAGATTCATCCGTTCTTAACCTCGAACGCTTTAAGAACCTTATGAGGTTTGCATGGAAACGTGATATCATTTCAATTATCAGCTGGTCGGAAGAGGCAGCTGCAATTGGAAGGGAACCCCAGAAGAGCTTTCTGCTGTTTTCGCTTCATCTGATCCGGGAAAACCTTATGCTCACCCTCGATCAGATGAAAAACAGTCTGGTCTTCATGACAGGTGAGGAGGCTGAGTTTTCTTCAAAATTCCATCCATTCATCAACCAGGAAAATATAAATGCTTTCGCTGATGAGCTTAATCTGGCACATGCCCATATTGAATCGAACGGAAATGCTAAAATAGTATTCCTCGACCTTGCGCTCAAGCTTACCCGCCTTATCAGTCGTTGACATACAGGGGACAGGTAGAAGTAATTCAATTATTCACTATTTTTGCGGGATTAAATCTGAAGAGGAGTTAGATATGACGGAGAACGAAGATTTATCGGGCCTGCATGGCGAAGAGATCAGGATGCCTGATATAAAATACAAGCCTGGACTGAACAAGCTGGATGCTTTCAACTGGCTGAAGGATATCTCATTTGTTCCGGCTGAAACCGACATTGTTGAGATCCGTTTCAAGAATACGCGAAAAGGGTTTTACAGGAATGTCAACGGACTAAGGCTTGAAGTGGGTGATATTGTTGCTGTCGAAGCCTCCCCCGGTCACGATATCGGAAGGATTTCGATGGTCGGGCCGATATTGAATGAGCGCCTCAAGAGACTAAGAGTGCAGCCCTCGTCGGATGACATGAAGAAAGTTTACAGGAAAGCCAAGGCGGTTGATGTAATAAAATGGGAGGAGGCAAAAAAACTGGAGACTCCCACAATGCTGAGATCCAGAAAGATTGCAGAGGAGCTCAAACTCAACATGAAGATCGGGGATGTGGAGTACCAGGGAGACAGGACCAAAGCCATATTCTATTATATTGCTGATGAAAGGGTTGATTTCAGACAGCTTATAAAGGTTCTTGCCGATGAATTCCGGATCAGGATTGAAATGCGCCAGATAGGGGCACGGCAGGAAGCCGGAAGGATAGGCGGCATTGGCTCGTGCGGTCGTGAATTATGCTGCTCGACACATATCTGCAATTTTGTTTCGGTAACAACCACCCATGCCAAATACCAGGAGTTATCGCTTAATCCGCAGAAGCTCGCGGGACAATGCAGCAAATTAAAATGCTGTCTTAATTTCGAATTCGATTGCTATGTCGATGCCCAGCGTTCTTTCCCCCCGAAGGAAGTACCTCTTGAACTTGCAGATTCAACCGCTCATTTCATGAAAATGGAGGTGCATAAAAGCCTTTACTGGTACAGCACCGATCCCAGCTCACCGACTAATCTTGTCCCTGTCCCTGTTGAGAGGGTAAGGGAAATCCAGGCTCTAAACAGGAAGGGAAAAAAGCCTGAAAAGCTTCTGGTCGTTGATGAATCGCCGGGAATGATTCCTGTCTCCGCGGACATTCTAAGAAACAACAGCCTTACCCGGTTTGATGCTCCGGAATCGAAAAATGCCAACCGCCGGCAAATGCATAAAAGAAAAAACAGAAGATTTGATGACAAGAGGAATAAATAGATGGCTGCTTTTCACAGCCCTGATTTTAATGAGCTCATGCGGCAGAAATGTCGTATTCACTGATTCGACCGCAATGCCTGGAAGAACCTGGAAGCTTGAAGATACGACAGCATTCAGTATAACGGTGAACGATACCCTCAACAGCAACAATATCTGGTTTATTATACGTACCGGATCAGCATACCCCTACAGGAACATTTTTCTTTTCGTTTCAACAGCCTCTCCCGATGGTAAAAGCATGTCCGATACACTTAATTATGATCTCGCAGATGAAAAGGGGAACTGGTACGGGAAAGGATTCGGCGATATACATGAATTGCAGTTGCCCTACAAATCAAATGTGTTCTTCCCTGTATCGGGAACCTATCAGATCACAGTCCGTCATGGAATGAGGATTGCAGACCTGAAGGGAGTGTACGATTTCGGACTCAGGGTGGAAAAGACCACTAAATAGAATTGCTGAGGTGGGAAAAAACAAGCTAGCCCGCTGGTCCGAACTTGGGACTTTCGAAAATGTAATTCAGCCGGAAGCAGGAACCCAGTCCCGGACGGACCACAGGATAAAGGGGAACTGGAACAGGGACATATTCAGGAACAATAATCCCGTAGTACTTGAGCTGGGGTGCGGAAAAGGCGAATATACGGTGGGACTTTCCCTCCTCTTCCCGGAATGCAATTTCATAGGCGTCGATATCAAGGGATCAAGGATGTGGAGGGGTGCAAAAAACGCCAGCGAACAGAAATTAGAAAACACCGCCTTCCTCAGGACCAGAATCGAATTCATTGGCGCATTCTTCGACACGGATGAGGTTGATGAAATCTGGATTACTTTCCCCGATCCGCATACCGGTAAGAAAAACTCCAACAAAAGGCTCACCTGCCCATGGTTCCTTAATATTTACCGCAATTTCCTCAGGAACAATGGCATTATCCATCTGAAGACCGATAACACCGAACTTTTCAATTATACAAGGCAACTTGCTTCGGACAACGGACTGGAGATCCTCTCCTCGTCGGATGACATGCATTCGATGGATCCGGATGAAATAACAATATCGGAAAACCTTCTTGATGATCATGAGGATCCGTTATATAAAAGACAGGTTGCTTCCGGAATAGCGGGCATAAAAACTTATTACGAATCGAAATTCATTGAGCAGGGAATGAAGATACACTATCTTGCTTTCAGGCTTGAAAAAGACAAAACCATCAGTCATGGCTGGGAAAAAGCAGAGTAATAATAATGACTTTTTCTCCCAGGTATATGAAATAGTGAAGCTGATTCCTTTCGGCAGGGTTACTTCGTACGGAGCCATCGCAAGGTATCTGGGAACCGGAAGGTCGGCGCGAACGGTAGGATGGGCCCTTAATGCAAGCCATTCCGGGTCCGGATTTATCCCGGCCCACCGTGTTCTGAACAGAAACGGGCTGCTTACAGGAAAGCGTCACTTTGGAAATTCATCGACAATGCAGCAGCTTCTTGAAAATGAAGGACTGATCGTCGAGGATGACAGGGTGATGAATTTCAATGAAAAATTCTGGGATCCGTCATCGGAATTGAAGTGATTTTTTGGTCAGAATAAAAATAAGTGCTAAAATTGCAGTTTATTTAGACTTAATTTAAATAGGGCCGAGTGACAAGGAGCCTGTCTCAAAAGCCCTTTGTGTACCTTAGTGATCCCGAGTACTCGGGATTGTGTCCTTTGTGGTAAAAAAAATCATTAAACCACAAAGGACACGAAGGAAAGCACAAAGTCGCACAAAGGAAAAACAATAGACTAACAACTTTTAAGACAGCCTACAACGAAGCGAACCTGCTGGCTGAGTATGAGATGGAAATATATGACAGAAGGAATTTAATAAAGAAATTAAACATTATAAGTCAACAATAATTGATATGTTCAGTAA
>Ga0105106_10001482_pt1 | contig 16957 bp, 11 predicted proteins | sample PPLLaktember2015_5_FD_79109 | JGI IMG/M metagenome (GOLD analysis project Ga0105106, IMG submission 79109) | Freshwater sediment microbial communities from Prairie Pothole Lake near Jamestown, North Dakota, USA - PPLs Lake P8 Core (1) Depth... | ecosystem: Environmental > Aquatic > Freshwater >...
TGATTGTTGATAAACTTGTCCATGAAGCCTCGGTTTTGATAAAGATGGTCGCAGAAAACCAAGTTTATCTTCTTCGAGGCTTTTTGTCTGTAACTGATGTCCGATCTTTTGTCCGTACATCAGCGTACTGAAACTATAAAAATCATGTAATTGGTGATATACTGCTTCCTTTTCAGGCTGTAATCCGGCCGATATTTTTTTTAATGAGGAAGAGCGTGTCTCCCCTGGTTGTTCAGATTTCATTGGCTATCATTTTTGATCTACTCAACGGTATGCGCGATTCAGGGAACTTCGTTTCAACCCTGATTTCTACACATGCTTTATCCCAACGCGCAGCGCTATGGATGGCGGCTATCTCCCAGGTCAGTGGTCCATTTATTTTCGGTGTAGCGGTAGCCAATACGTTTGGCAAGGATTTGGTGAAACCAGGGATACTCACTCTGGATATTTTGATCGCATCCCTGGCAAGCGCTATATTATGGAACCTGATCACACTCATCGCCGCCATTCCAAGCAGTTCCACCCATGCTCTGGTAGGGGGAATGTGTGGCGCAGCTTTCGCCAGCGCCGGCATTGATTCATTAGAATTTACCGGCATTTTAAAAATTCTCACATCGCTGGTGATTTCACCCTTTTTGGGGCTCATCGTAGGATTTCTGACAACAAGGAGCGTTTATTTCCTTGCCAAAAATGCCACCCCCAAAATTAATCACATCTTCAATTACGGTCAAATTCTCACAGGTGCCATCTTACCCATCGCCTATGGAGCGAATGATACTCAAAAGAGTATGGCATTCATAACCATGGGGCTGGTTGCTGCCGGCAACCTACCAACCTTCCAGGTGCCACCTTGGGTGATGGCGTTAAGCGCAAGCGTTACATCGTTAGGCATTCTACTTGGCGGACGCCGAATGGTGCGCGCCTTGGGCAGCAAGTTATACCGCATCCGACCGGTCCATGGTCTCAGCGCCCAATTAACCTCGGTACTCATCGTCCTGATAGCCTCACTATCGGGTGCCCCATTGAGCAGCACCCAGGTAGTCACATCCGCTATCCTGGGTGCAGGTTCTGCCATCCGCTTAAATAAAGTTCGGTGGGGATTGGCGGGGCAAATTGCCAATGCATGGTTCCTGGCAATACCGGTCTGCGCCAGTATGGCATACCTGATCGTTCATTTGCTAGATTTGCTTTCTTTGTAGTAAGCCCGAAAACTTTTATTGGGATGGATCAGCCTGCCTCCTTCCCATTTATGGTTCAGAAGGCACCAAACAAAAATGTCAATAGGAAGCGTATCAATCAGAGGTACGATAAGAGTGTGAACAGTTGCCATCATTGCAGCTTCGATAACCCCCCCGGTATGCGTTATTGCGGGAATTGCGGCGCCCGCCTGGCTCAAGATCTGGCAGCCATCCCCGCGGGGTCTTCTCCGGTCTCCTCTCAGCCAATGGGCGAGATGGTTGGAGCCGATTTATTGGAGCGTTTCCGCCGGGCAGGTCTGGAGGCTCGCGGGCAGCGACGCAACGTTACTGTTCTCTTTGCTGACATGAGCGGTTATACGGGTCTGTCAGAACAGCTGGATAATGAAGACGTTTTTGATTTAATCCAGCAATTTATCCATATGCTGGTCGAGCATGTATACACCTACGAGGGGTTTGTCGATAAGCTCACCGGTGATGGCATTATGGCAATTTTTGGCGCGCCCATCGCTTACGAGAATAACGCAGAAAGAGCCGTCCGCTCCGCACTCGATATGCAGGCGAATTTGGCAAAGTTATCGCAAGATGCTCAATTACGCTTTGGTATCGATCTGCGCATGCGGATTGGCTTGAATGCTGGCTCCGTGATTGTTGGCGGAGTCGGTTATAACTTGCTCATGGATTACACCGCCATTGGCGATACGGTCAACCTGGCGCGCCGTCTACAGGAGCATGCAGACCCAGGCGCTATTTTGGTGAGCGAATCGGTCCAGCGCCAGACGCGCGCCTTGTTCGAATACCAGTTTGTCCCTGGCTTGCAGCTTAAGGGTCTCTCTCATCCAGTAGACGGCTATACGCTCATTGGACCCAATACCCAACCCACTTCGGTCCGCGGTCTGGAAGGACTGCGCTCTCCCCTGGTAGGTCGTGATATTGAGATAGAACAACTCCAGGTCACGCTCAGCGCCCTGGAAGAACAGAAAACAGGCCAATTGGTCATGATTACTGGCGAAGCAGGTATCGGTAAAAGCCGTCTTACACAGGAACTTAAAAATCGGATTGTTCAAAAAGGCGGTATCCGCATCCTGGAAGGCTCAAGCCTGACCTATCGCCGTTCTGTATCTTACTGGGTCTTCTTGGATGTACTCCGGTATTACCTGGGAGTAACCGTTGGCACTCCCGAGGCTGAAATTAAACGTCGCCTGGTTTCCAGCATTAACCAGATATTCGGTGCTCGTGCTGCCGAGCTACTGCCATTTTTTGAAATCCTTTTGGGCCTCAAATCCTCCAATCCTTCGACCAGCGAGCGCCTTCGCTACCTGGATGCCAGCCAGCTGCGCCAACATATCTTTCTGGCAATGCGAGACCTGGTGGTGGCTGAAGCTCAGCATCAACCGCTTTTACTGATCCTGGAAGATATGCACTGGGCCGATGAAGCCTCCCTGGATCTGCTGCTATTCCTGCTTGAAGCGATTCGCAGTGCGCCGATCATGATCTACACAATCTCGCGTCCCCTCCCGGATGATCCGTTGAGGCATGTGGCAGAGTGGGCCAGCGCTCACATCCCAGAGCGCATAACCATTATCCAGCTGAGGAGCTTGTCTCCTGACCAGAGTAACTCGCTGCTATTCAACTTGCTGACCATCTCTGATTTTCCGGAAGATCTTCGCCATCACATCCTGCAGCGCGCTGCTGGAATTCCGTTTTATCTGGAAGAGATCCTGCGCATGATGATCGATAAAGGTCTTCTGCAGCGCCTGGACAACCAATGGCGGGTGTTCCCTCAGATCAGTATCGATTCATTGGGGGTCCCGGAAACCTTACAAGGTCTCGTCCTGGCCCGTTTTGACCGTCTGGATGAATTTCAACGCCGGTTATTACAGGTAGCCTCCATCATTGGCAACCAATTTAGCTTGCGCTTGCTGAACGCTATGATCGATTCGCCCGGAGATGAGCGCATGCAAAAGGCTTTGACCCTCCTGGCCCAGCGCGAATTTATCCAGCCAGATTCAACAGAACCTCAGACAACATTTACATTCCGCCACATGCTGATGTCGGAAGCTATATACAGCACCCTGCTCAGGCGCGAGCGCGCCTACCTGCATGAACTGGCAGGGAAAAACATAGAGATCCTGTTCGCCGATCGCCTGGATGAACAAGTGGAGATCCTGGCGCGGCATTTCACCTGGAGCAACGATCACGCACGCGCCCTTCACTACCTGATCCTGGCAGGGCATAAATCGACCGCCAGCTTCATGAACGGGCAAGCCCGGCAACACTTCGAACAGGCTCTAGCCTTGTTGCCGCATGTTGCGCTTTCATTGGAGCAATCATTAAGCCTCTACACCGGTCTGGGAGATATCCGAGCACTGGCTGGTGAATACCCCGCAGCCCGAGAATCGTTTTCGGCTGCCTTGCAATCGATTGCCGAACAAGACGCATCCAGGTTCATTCAGGAGCGCAGTCAACTGCAGCGCAAGATTGCCAGGACCTATGAGAGACAGGGCAACCACGAAATGTCTCTCCGTCACCTGGAATTGGCCAAAGAGAGCCTGCTGAACACACCCACACCGCTGCCGGTCGAACACGCCCAAATCCTCAACGATACCGGTTGGATATACTTCCGGCAGGGAAATTTCCCAGAAGCCCAGCGCCTATTGATCCAGGCTCTGGCGTATGTCGAAAATACGGATGCCTATGATGCCATTGCCTCTATCTACAATCGCCTCGGGGGGTGGGCTTATAATCAGGGCGATTGGAATCGGACTGCCGATTACCTGCGTAAAAGCATCGCGATCCGTGAATCCATTGGTGACCTGGTGGGTTTGGCAACCTCCTTCAACAACCTGGGACTTTTGGGCATTGAAATGGGTGATTTGGATAACGCCTTGGAAAATCTTACCCGCAGCTACGAGCTGAAAACCCGACTGGGGCAAACTGAGGGGATCAGCATGAGTCTCAATAATTTAGGATGGCTGCGGTTTGAACGCGGGGAAATCGAGGATGCCCAGCGAAACCTCAACCAGGCACTGGAGCTGGCGCGGCAGATCGGTTATTCTGCCTTGGAGGGACAGGTTCTCAAGAATTTTGGAGAAATGTACCTGGCAATTCAGGATTGGGATCATGCCCGCGCAACCTTAACCGAAACCGTCAACATCTTCACAGAATTAGGCGCACATGACCAGCTCTTGGATACCTATCGCCTGTTGGGGGAATCCGCATTGGGAGCCAGCGATCTTCAGACAGCCAGCCTGTACCTGGATAAGATCCAGGCCTTGACACTTTCTGAGGAAAATGAGACCACCGATCTATCCACCGTCCAGCGCGGCGAGTTATGGCGCTTCCGTGGCATGCTGGCAGCCCACCAGAGGCAGTGGGAGACTGCACAACAATACCTGCGCGAGAGCGAAAAAATATTTCAGTCACTGGGCAGCCGTCTGTATCAGGGGCGTGCCGCCCATCAGCTGGGGGTCTTAGCGGAGTTCCGAGGCGACCAACGCAGCGCCAGTCTGCGCTACCGAGAAGCGGCCCTGTTGTTTCACAGCGTGGGAGCCCACCTGGAAGAAAAGCGCTCCCAGGAAGCTCATCAACGTCTTTGAAATCGTCTTCTGCTTATGCGCAGTTTTATGTCTGGAACCCTAATGAACTTCACTCCCATCCTATTCATGATTTATCCAACTTTCGATCCAAACCAGGGTATCTCCCCAAAAACCGGAATCGCCCCAAAAACCCGAGTCTCCCCAGAAACCACCATCCGACCAAAATCCACCATCTCCCCAAAAGCCAGAGTCCCCCCAGAAACCGCTATCTCCCCACAGGCTGTTCTCATCCAGATACTGCCCATCAGCAGTATAGCTGCCGGCATCACCCCAGAAGCCTCCATCGCCCCAGAAACCAGAATCTCCCCAGAAGCCACTATCTCCCCAAAAACCGGAATCTCCCCAAAAGCCTGAGTCACCCCAAAAGCCCGAGTCTCCCCAGAAACCTGAGTCGCCCCAAAAGCCGCTGTTTGCCCAAAAGCCGCCGTCTCCCCAGAAACCCGAGTCGCCCCAAAAACCAGAATCTCCCCAGAACCCCGAATCGGTCCATAGGCTGCTATCTGGCTGGCTGATCCCATCCCAAACGCCTGCGCCTCCTGCCCAGGTGCCGTTGTCCCCAAACAAGCGGTAAATGCCAGCCTCATCCCGATAGCTGTAACCCAGGTAATGCACCTGACCTGCCAGATCGGCGTGAATATCCATGCCGTAATTGGCTGCATTTCCACCAATGTTGGCAAACACTGCCAGAGGCGCAAAGGCTCTCCCCGTGCCCTGCTGCCAGACTTTGTAGCCGGCCTCGTGGGTATCAGGATTGAACTGCGGGATAGCAGAGGCTCGCAGGCGATGTTTCACCAGGTCTGGTGTCAGAGTTGGATCGAAGGAAATCATCAGAGCAGCGATACCGGAGACTACTGCTGTCGCCTGGGAAGTGCCAGACATCGTAAAATAGGCTGCGTTAAGGCGCGCCTCGGGATGCTGGTGCGCCAGGTAGCTGGAGGGCATCATGGTGGAGACGATGTGACCACCGGGTGCTACCAGATCAGGTTTAACGAAGCCATCGTGCGTGGGTCCCCCCGAGGAGAAGGCTGGAATGTAGTCATCGCTCCAATCGGTTGGGGTGTAGGCATCCGTGAAGGCTCCAACCGTAATGACATACGGATTGTTACCTGGCACACCGATCGACAGCGCGCCCGGACCGTTATTCGCCGCAGAAGTAACCACCACGACCCCCTGCGCCCAGGCGGTCATCAACGCCTGGTTGATCGGGTCAGCCCAATAGGGTGACTGAACCACAGCCGACATAGAAAAATTGAGTACCCGGATGTTGTAACGCACCTGGTTTTCGACCACCCATTGAATGCCTTGCAAAGCGCGCTCGTAGGTGGCTGAGCCATCTTCCGCAGCCACGCGCACACCCACCAGTTGGACGCCAGGCGCCACGCCGTTCCACTCGCCATCCTCACCAATCTGGGAGTTGGCAATGATACCCGCCACATGCGTGCCATGACCGTTGGGATCCAGCGGGGCTTTTCGATTTTCGACGAAATCCACCCAGGCCACAATGCGTCCGCGCACTTTGCCATTCGTGTTTTTGAATATCCCAGGATGCCAGCCCAAACCGGAATCGACCACTGCCACCGTCACACCCGCGCCAGTGACTCTCTGGCTCCAAACTCCGTCTGCACCCACAACATCGGGGTAATCGGTAGCCGGCTTGGGACCGGGGCCCTCCCCGGTCTCCTCACCATTCCCGTTCAATTTGAGCTCGCCGTTGAGGGTGACCGCCCGGATTTCAGATTCCTGCAATAGTGCTGGGATCACCTGGGAGTCCAATAATGCCCCCGCGCCGTTCACGATGTCCAACCGGGAGGTGACTTCGCCGCCATACTTTCGCACAAGCTGGATCACCCGCTCCGTCTCCAATCCCTGGATGATATAGGAATGGCGGGCGGTGGAGGCCGCGGCGCGAGGGATGCAAGGTGTTGCCAGCAAAGCCGTGATCAACGCCACGAGGATCATTTGCGTGATGAACTTCTGGTTTTGAATGCGCTGGTTATGCATGGCATACCTCCGACCCTTTGCATGAATCCGAAACAAAAATAAAAAAAACGAGCCTTATGCCAAGGCCCGCCAAAATTGCTCCATAGCGAATTGGAACTTCGGCGGCCTGGCAGTCATAGCCGGATAAACGGCTTTAGACCCATGGCTTTGCGTCCCCGGCTTTCGCCGGGTTTGCCTTTTCGGTCTGCGTTGATTTTATCACAAGAAAAGCGAAAGGTCAATAGGAAAATCATATCACTTCACATTAGCAAATATTATTGCAAATCTCAACATCTTTCCGTCGCCACAACAACCCCCACATCTTCCCCCCACCACGGCGACTCCCAATGACCCAAGCTGCCAGCACAGGGTAAAAAGTATCACTTGTGGTAAACTAGGGGTTTGAATTCGTACCAATTCGGTATCTTCTCAAGGCAAAGTTGTGGGGGCTTCCCTACCGCCCAAAGAAGATCCCTGATTCAACTCAATTCTAGGAGATCAATTATGAGCAACAAGAAATGGGTGTACCTTTTCAACGAAGTAGAAATGGCCGAAGCAGCCGCAGGAGGTACGTGGGAGGGCGTGCGCGCCTTGCTGGGCGGTAAAGGCTCTGGCCTTGCGGATATGACCCGCGCTGGCGTGCCTGTACCGCCCGGCTTTACGGTGACCACTGAAGCCTGCAACGCTTATCTGGCTGCCGGTGAAAAATTTCCGCCGGGGATGTGGGAGCAAGAACTGGAAGCCCTCAAGAAAGTCGAGGAGCAGACGGGCAAGAAATTCGGCGACCCTTCCAAACCGCTGTTGGTATCTTGCCGCTCTGGGGCGAAATTCTCCATGCCGGGCATGATGGACACTGTGCTCAACATCGGCCTGACCGATCAGACCGCCAAGGGTATGACTGCCCTGACCGGCGACGAGCGCTTCGTTTTCGATGCTTATCGCCGTCTGGTCGAGATGTTCGGCTCGGTGGTTCTGGGCATCCCAGATGAGGCCTTCGAAGAGCCCATGAAGGCTTATAAAGAGAAAAAAGGCGTCAAATCCGATACCGAATTGAACGCTGCAGACTGGAAAGCTATCACTGAAACCTTCAAAGCAGTTGTAAAAAAAGAACAGGGCATGGATTTTCCCCAGGATCCGATCGAGCAGCTGCGTCTGGCGACCGAGGCCGTATTTAGATCCTGGAACGGAAAACGCGCCGTCGATTACCGCAAAGCGGCTGGCATCGCCGATGACCTGGGCACCGCCGTCAACATCGTCACCATGGTGTTTGGCAACATGGGTAACAAATCCGGTACGGGTGTCGCCTTTACCCGCGATCCTTCGACCGGTGAGAATAAGATGTACGGCGATTATCTGCTCAACGCCCAGGGGGAAGATGTAGTTGCCGGTATCCGCAACACCGAAAAGATTGATAAATTAGGAAATGAGTTGCCTGCCGCTTACCAGGAATTTCTGGATATTTGCGCCCGGCTGGAAAAGCATTATAAAGAAATGCAAGACGTCGAGTTCACCATTGAAAACGGTAAATTGTGGATGCTGCAAACCCGCAACGGCAAGCGTACCGCCAAAGCTGCCGTGAAAATAGCCGTCGATATGGCGAATGAAGGCCTGATCCCGCGCCAGGAAGCTATCTTACGCGTTACTCCCGAGAATGTCGATACCCTCCTGCATCCCCAGTTCGATGACAAAGCCAAGCAACAGGCCGTATCCGACGGCCGCCTGTACGCCACCGGTGTAAACGCCTCCCCTGGCGCGGCTGTAGGTCAGATCTACTTCGATGCCGATACCGCAGAGCGCATGGCGAAGGAACAACACCAGGATGTGATCATGGTGAGGCCTTTTACCAAGCCCGATGACGTGCACGGAATGCTGGCTGCCAAAGGCATCCTCACCAGCGAAGGCGGAGCTACCTCCCACGCAGCAGTGGTCGCCCGCCAGTTCGGCGTGCCCTGCATCGTCGGGGCAGCAGCGATCCGCATCAACCTGGACACGCGCGAGATGGCTGTCGACGGAAACGTGATCAAGGAAGGCGAATGGATTTCGGTGGATGGCACCACCGGCCAGGTTTTCGTCGGTCATATTCCTTCTATCGAGCCTAAGCTTGAAGAACAAACCGATTTGCTGACGCTGCTAAAATGGGCCGATGAAATCTGCGCCACTCCCGGTTTGCGTAAAGCACCCCAGGGTTGGCCGACCACCGGACTGCAGGTATGGGCCAACGCCGATTACCCCAAAGACGCTCGCCGGGCTCGCTCCTATGGGGCAGTTGGCATCGGCTTGTGCCGCACCGAGCATATGTTCTTCGAGCCGGAGCGCCTGCCCATCGTCCAACGCATGATCCTGTCAGACACCAGCGCTGGGCGTACCGAGGCCTTGAACGAATTGCTTCCGTACCAGCGCGCCGATTTTGAAGGCCTGTTCGAAGCCATGGATGGTTACCCTGTGATCATCCGCCTCATCGACCCACCCCTGCACGAGTTCCTGCCATCCGAGGAAACACTGCTGGAAGAGGTCATCACCATGCGGGTCAAGGGCGAGAAAGATGGGTTGAAAGAAAAAGAAGCCCTGCTGGCCAGCGTGCGCGGCCTGCACGAGAGCAACCCGATGATGGGCCTGCGGGGCGTGCGCTTGAGCATTTACATGCCAGAAATTGTGGAGATGCAGGTGCGGGCGATTTTCGAGGCTTCCGCCAACATGACTCTCAAGGGCGTGGTGGTCAAGCCAGAGGTGATGATCCCTCTGACCGGTACGGTCAACGAGTTGAAGTGGATCCAGCCCCGTTTGGTGCGCATCGCCAAAGCGGTTATGGATGAAAAGAAAGTCAACTTCCCCTATAAATTTGGCACCATGATCGAGATCCCGCGGGCCGCCGTTACCGCTGGCGAGATCGCCGAGTATGCCGAATTCTTCTCTTTTGGCACTAACGATTTAACCCAGATGACCTTCGGTTACAGCCGTGATGATGCCGAGCGCAACTTCCTCATCAAGTATGTGGAAGAAGGCATCTTGCCCAAGAATCCCTTCCAAACCATCGATCGCGCCGGTGTTGGGCGTCTGATGGACATGTCGGTGAAAGAAGGACGCCAGACTCGTCCGGAGCTGGAAGTAGGGATCTGCGGCGAGCATGGCGGCGACCCGGCTTCCATCGATTTCTGCCACACAGTGGGCAACAACTACGTGAGCTGCTCGCCCTTCCGTGTGCCGGTGGCGCGCCTCTCGGCTGCCCATGCTGCTCTTAAACACCAGGGCATCGGCATCGCAGAAGATAAATAACCGTCAGGGTCAGCATTCCGACAATAAAGGAGAATGGGCAAGCGCTGCTTGCCCATTCTTCAGTTAATTCAAATTTCCTCGCGCCAATATTTACGCTACTTACCCGTCGCCAGAATATCCCCCAGCAAATTCCCATTCAGTAAGATGTATACTGACTTGACTTCCGTAAATTGGCGGATGGTGCTCCACACCTGGGCGCGCACCCGGCTATCATCACAGCGATCGCCAGAACGCACATAGGTCCCTTCCATATCGACCGATACCTTGCCGAAAAAAGCCTGGAAATCCACATTCGTGACAGCGATATTGGAGAGGTAGACCGGATTGTACAGACCAGCGATGAATTTCGATTTCACCAAAAGGCTGCGCAAAGCCGTGTTTACATCCGCCTTGATATCACCGGTGCGCCACAAACCCGTATTGATTTTAATAGCGCTGTCACCGCATGCCACAGGCCCGCCGGTATCCGTCTGGATCAGGTAGATATAAATAGCATCTTCGCCTGAGGGGGTTGGCGGTGGAAGAGTCGCGGTAGGCGTTTCCGTCTGCGTGGCAGTAGAAGTAGGTAGAGGCGTCTGCGTTGAAGTCGGGGTGCTGCTGGGAGGCGCGCTGGTGGGTGTGTGGCTGGGTGGTATGGGTGTGGAGGTGGGTGGGGCAACCGTCGTAAACTCTACCTGGGTAGGGAGATTTTGGGCAATCTCTTCCAATTCAGGACTGCAAGCCGTGAACAGGAAAAGCCCCACAATAACGATCATTCCGTACAAGATTTTTGACATAGTGGGCTTATTTATCGTTGGAAACCCTGTCGCCAAAGGGAATTCCATTCAGGTAGATATTGGTCATCTTGACAGCGCTAAATTGGCGAATGGTCGACCAGATCTGAGCTTTGACGCGTGTGTTGTCACAATCATCTCCACTGGGTTTATAAGTTCCACGCAGGTTGACTGTGATCAAGCCATTCTTACGTTCAAACTTAACACTCTCCACGCGAATACTTGAGGCATCCAGAGGATTGTAGAGCGTTCCATAATATTTGCCGGAGAATGACAGGAGTTTTTCCAGCCCGGCTTCGACATCTTCAGAAATATCTCCACTGCGTTCGACACCCGAGCCCACGGCGACCGCGCTGTCGCCGCATCCCACGGTGCCTCCAGTATCTAACTGGATGAAATAAATCCACACTACATTACCCGAGGCGGCTGGTAGCAAAGCCCCGCTCTGTGCTGCTGTGGGTGTCAGGGTAAGGGTCGGTGTCGGCGTGTTGGTCGCGGTCGGCATAAGCGTCTGGGTGGGAGTGGGTTCCAGGGTTGCACTAGCAGTTGCCGTTAGAGTGGCGCTTGGCACAGGCGTCTCCGTGGGCATCGCTGTCGCGCTGGACAGCGCCTGCGTGCTGGTGGAGGTCGCTCGAGAAGCTGCGGTTGGCTCGCTGGAAGATGCCGTACAGGCAGTTAATGCCGTAATCAAAATAATCCCGGCAATCAGCCGGAAGAATGGACTGGCAGAGCTTAGCATATGTTCCTCATTGATCAGGGTTCGTTGCACAAATGGGAATTGTACATCTTTTTAAGGAAAATTTCAGCCCCAAAATGAAGCGCTACCAGGCTACCTGGTAGCGCGTATAAGAAAAAACGATCAGGGCCTGAATTGGACAGAATTTCTCAACAGGATTCAGATTATCCAATCTTATGCAAATTCATTTCCTTCAAAGCGTATTCTGCTCCATGGCGCAGCGCCTTGAAATTGACTGGAAGCAAGCGCTTATGACGTTCGGGAAGGTGATCCTCCAGTGCTTTTTCAATCGCTTCCAGGCTTAATACGGGCAGCAAACCCAACATAGCCCCCAGGGCCACCATATTCATCAGGCGTTTATCGCCCAACTCTTCGGCTATCTCGTTCGCCGGGATGAATACAACCTGCAAGTCGCTGCGCTGGGCGTCACGGTTGATGAGCGAACGGTTGGCAATCAACACACCGCCCGGAACGACCATAGGCTCGTATTTATCCAGCGAAGGCAAGTTGAGCACGATGGCTGCCTTGGGATGACGCACCAAGGGCGACCCAATTTCCTCATCGGAAATGATGACCGTGCAATTGGCGGTTCCGCCGCGCATCTCTGGCCCATAGGAAGGTATCCAGGTTACGCCCAGGCCATTATCCATAGCCGCATAAGCCAGTACCTGCCCGGCAAACAAAACACCCTGGCCTCCGAACCCGGCAATGATGATTTCTGTCTGCATTGTCTCAATCTCCGTTTATAATCGCAAACCCGCCAGGGTTGGCGATACCTTGAAGTCATCCAGCGGATACACCGGGATCATGTGTTCTTCCAACCAGTGTAAGGCTTGTAAAGGCGTCAAACCCCAATTGGTTGGGCAAGTGGAGAGCAGCTCAACCATTGAAAAACCCAGGCCTCGCATCTGCGCCTCGAAAGCCAGCCGAATGGCTTTCTTTGCCAGGCGGATGTTCTTGGGATCGTGCAGGCTGCGCCGAACCACGTAGCCAACGCCATCCAGGGTGGACAGAATCTCGGACATGCGCACCGGGAAACCCATTTGCTCCACATCTCTCCCGGAGGGAGAAGAGGTCGTTTTTTGTCCCGGCAAAGTAGTGGGAGCCATTTGACCACCGGTCATTCCATAGATGGCATTGTTGATGAAAATGACGGTGATGTTCTCGCCACGCGCCGCGGCATGCATTATTTCTGCCATGCCAATGGAGGCCAGGTCGCCATCGCCCTGATATGTGAAAACAATCCGGTCCGGCAGCAGGCGTTTTATCCCGGTCGCCATGGCGGGTGCGCGCCCGTGCGCCGCCTCCACAAAGTCGCAATCGAAGTAATTGTACGCAAACACCGAGCACCCTACCGGGGCCACGCCGATGGTTCGCTCGCGCACACCAATCTCATCAATCACCTCGGCGATCAGCCGATGGGCAACACCGTGCGTGCATCCAGGGCAATAATGGGTGGGGACGTCCGCCAGCGCTTTGGGGCGTTGGTAAACCAATTGTGTGGGGGTGACCAATTCCATGCCCATCTCCTTAATTCCTCGCTCGCTCAAGATCCAATACCTTTGAAAAGCGTTCCATCCAACGCTGGCGGGGATCACCATCGATGACCAGGGGCTGGCGCGCCATGCGCTGGATTTCCGTCAGGATTTCATCAGGAAATGGCATCATACCGCCCATGCGCCCATAAAATTCCACCGGCAGGCGTCCTTTGGCCGCCCGGAGCACATCCTCTAGCATCTGTCCCGAGTTCATCTCGGTCACCAGGATGGCCTCGGCACGTCCAGCCAGTTCTTCCAACTGCTTGTAGGGGAAGGGGCTCAAGCTGATTGGCCGGAAAAGACCCACCGGGATGCCCTCTGCCCGCGCGGCCCGTACGGCCGAGAGCGCCACGCGCCCGGCGGTGCCGAAGCCCACCACCACGATCTGGGCATCCTCAAGGTAATATTCCTTATAACGAATTTCATTCATCTGGATCTGATTCCAGCGTTCCATCAGGCGGAAGTTTGCAACTTCTTCATCCTTCGGATCGATATAAATGGAGCTTAATATCCTCCGTTCGCGCCCCTGCGCGCCGCGCACCGACCAATCGGGGTATTGGCTGCGCACCGGTTGCATCTCTGGAAGCTCAGCAGGCTCCATCATTTGTCCAATGCTTCCATCTGCCATCACAATCGCAATAGTCAGGTATTTTTCTGCCAGGTCAAAGGCTAATACGGTCAGGTCGATGGCTTCTTGCACGCTGGAGGGCGCCAGGACGATGGGGTGGTAATCACCGTGCCCGCCTCCGTGCACAATCTGGTTGTAATCACCCTGGGAAGGAGCGATATTTCCCAGCCCCGGACCGCCGCGCACCACATCGATCAACATGACCGGTACCTCAGTGCCGGCGATATAGGAAATACCTTCCATCATTAAACTAACACCGGGGCTGGAGGAGGAACTCATGACTCTTGCCCCGGTGCATGCCGCCCCATAAACCATATTGATGGCGGCTACTTCGCTCTCTGCCTGTAAGAATACACGTCCAAGCTCCGGCATTCGCCTGGCCATATACTCGAGTAACTCGGTTTGAGGTGTAATCGGATAACCGAAATAAGCCTGTACACCGGCGCGCACGGCAGCCTCTGCCATGGCGTTGTTGCCTTTGAGCAATTCGCGTGGCATTTTGCGCCTCCTAAGTGGTTACCAAACGAGCCGGGCGCACGGGCGCCTCCCGGTAAACGGTTAACGCCGCTTCCGGACAAACTATCGCACAGATCGCACAGCCAGTACAGCCATCTGCGCTTAGATATGCTGGGTGATAACCTTTGGGAGTCAGTTGATCCATATCGATACTCAGCACCCCCTGCGGACAGGCATTGACGCATAACTCACAGCCTTTACAGTATAACTGGCTGACTTCAATCCAACCCTTGACGGGCATTGAAAGCCTCCTTTTTCAGAATCAGTAAATATTGGAAATGGCCTCCTCATAAGAGCCATTCCCACACCAAGACAAGGAAATACACCCTTTATTATCCTATTCTGGTGAGGCTTTGAGTAGTGCTAACTGTCATCATTGCCCATGTCAATTGACACATTACATGGGTTTTAATTCAACCACATCCCGCTCCAGGCTGGCAAAGTCACAGCGACACTATCGCCAGACACAAAAAATTCTTCCCGCCCTAGTAAATCCCGCACGATTCGCCCATCTTGCCAGCCCAAGTCGCTCACCGGCAACCGCAGGTGACGGCGGGCTGCACTGGCATTCATCAAGATTGCAATCGACTCCTCTCCCAGTGTACGCGCAAATGCATAGCAGCGACGCCGGTTATCAGCCAACAAGCTCTGATAACTTCCTCGCCGCAAGCATGGATAGCGCTTACGCAAGGCGATCAATTTCTTTACCCAGGCGTGGATATCCTGATTCCACTGGCTACGATCCCAGAGAAAAGCGCCACGACATTCGGGGTCTTTCCCCCCAGTCAGGCCAATCTCATCCCCATAGTAAATTGCTGGGGCGCCCGGGTAGGCAAATTGGAACAGGAATGCCAGCTTAACGCGCTCAACATCATCTTCAAGTTTAGTGAGAAGGCGTTCGGTATCATGCGAGCCAAGCGGCACATACATGGCGTACACATTTTCTCGCGGGTAGGCGCTCACCAGGGTCTCTATCTTCGCCGCACATTGGCTTGCATCCAGAGTACCCGCGTACAGCACGCGCAGCAGGCAATCGCGCACCGGGTAATTCATCAACCCGTCGAAATGATCGTCCCCTACCCAACGCGGTTCCACGTTCCAAATCTCCCCCAAGATGTAAGCGTCTGGGTTGGCAGATTTTACAACTTTGCGAAATGTAGCCCAAAAATTATCATCATCGATTTCATTCGGCACGTCCAGGCGCCAGCCGTCCGCGCCTTGCTCGATCCAATAACGTGCAACGTTAAAAATATATTGGTAAACCTTTGGATTGTTGGTATTCAACTTGGGCAGGCTCTTATATTCCCACCAGGCCAGGTAGTCCAGGGAATTGCCTGGAGAATAAGCGTCCACCGGGAAGCGTTGTACGTAAAACCAATCCCGGTAGGGCGAGTGTTCCTGGTTTTCCAGTAAGTCGGCAAAAGCAAAAAAACCCCGCCCGCAATGATTGAATACACCATCTAAAATCACGCGCACGCTGTTCTGGTGGGCGATATCGATCAACGCATGGAAATCTTTAAGGTCCCCAAGCTTGGGATCGATGAGCATGTAGTTCGTGGCATTATAGCGATGGTTGGAAGGTGATTGAAATATGGGATTGAGGTACAGGGCGTTGATCCCCAGGTCCAACAGGTAATCAAAGTTATTAATGATTCCCCGCAGGTCGCCCCCCTGGAAGCCCCATCGTGATGGAGCTGAGCCCCAAGGGTCAACGTTGGGAGGATCGTTACCTGGATCACCATTTGCGAATCGGTCGGGAAAGATTTGGTAAAAGATCGCATCCTGAACCCAGTACGGAACGCTCATATTCGCCTCAATCGAAAGGAAATTAGGGAGTTGGTGTAGCTGAAACTTCCAGTGCGGGGAACGGGGTCGCGGTTTGTTCTGCCAGTGCCTGCCGAACAGCGTCTTCAGCCGCCTGCAAAGCCGCCGCTGGGGAAGCTCGATCATCATACACGGATTGGAGGGCGATCTCCAGTTGCGTCGCGTAGACGGGCATCTGAGGCGCCAGCGGGTAAGCCACCCCGTCCGCAAGAGCCTCCATTGCCTGGAGAATCAGGGGATCGTCGATCTGCATTTCGCTGGCAGCCACATTGACCGGAGAACCGTTGATCGCGGGCACCAGGCCGACATTAGCGACCAGAGACTGTGATGCCGGTTCAAGGAAGTGTTCAATGAACAACCAGGAAATGCGAAATTCCTCCTCCAACGCGTGGGGAGTAAGATAGATATTCTCAGTTTGAACGAAACCCGCCAGCGATCCATTTTCGTGGATCGGCCAGATGTCGATAGCTAAATTTTGAGCTCCAATTGCCTCCACCAGGGCCTGGCGGTTCCAGGTGCCATCGATCAAAAAACCGACACGGCCTTCGATAAATAAATTCAAATCGTTATCGCTGAAGAAATCAGGCGGACCTGCCTGCTCGAAGGAGCGCAGCAGGTTGATCCACGCCGTCCCAGCCGGGTTGTTGAAGGCCGGTCTGCCATCCTCCTCCATCAACTCGCCTCCCAGGCCAATAAGATGCCCGCCAGCGAAGAAGAAGCTGCGGTCCAGCACAGCGCCAAAGATATTTCCTTGAGTAATCGCCTCCGACATGCGGATTAATTCATCAAACGTAGCGGCAGGTTGAGGAATCAGCCCAGCATTACGGTATAACACCACACCGCGCAAATCTACCGGCAAGCCAATCAAAGAGGATTGATATTGGACCGCTTGAA